>Ga0209930_1000965_pt1 | contig 52630 bp, 44 predicted proteins | sample ThiBiot_500_biof_2_FD_183948 | JGI IMG/M metagenome (GOLD analysis project Ga0209930, IMG submission 183948) | Wastewater bioreactor microbial communities from Cape Town, South Africa - Thiocy_cont_500_biof (SPAdes) | ecosystem: Engineered > Bioreactor > Thiocyanate-remediating >...
TTCGCCACGTGCTCAGATGAAACGGTTCAAAGCCTTCATGGAGGTGGTGCGCGACAGGGACAATGCGTCGATCGGCGAATACTTCTCGGCCTTTCGTCGCAAGATTTTCGAAGGCGGCGAGGTCAGGAAGATCCAGGGGCCACTTTCGGGGGCAACGAATGTCAAAGGAGCCAGTCGCCAGATCGACGGTGTCGGAGAGATGGTCGACGGTGCGCTCGAGGTGCCGAATGGAAAGAAAATTCCGGACGGGCCGCAGGAAGGCGGCCGCTACCTTGTCGAGGACAAGGCCGGAAATTCTTTTGACCTCGATCAGGCGCGAATCTATTCGGACCGACTAGAGAAAGGTACCCTCAAGACCGCGGATCCAGAAGAGGTCAAGGGGCTCATCTATTTCGCGGAGGATCCGAAACATGCCAGCCGCATTGTCAACAAGCTCGATGGCGAAGGTTTGGACAGACGAATCATGGTTGCGACCTTCGACGAACAGGGCGAACTGTGTTTCTTGCCAAGGACCATCGCGCCGCCTCCACCTCCACCGCCGGCCGAATTAGTGAAGCCATAATGCCGACCAAGCCGAAGTTGCCGAGTAGACTTTCCTTCAATTGCTACGCAGTCGAGGGAGACTTCCGGACGTTCGCGGCATCGGTCTTCGAGGCGGTCCGCGAGGCGGGTCTTGCAGAGCCTGTCCGATGGTCGACGCATGGCGCCGACGGAAAGGCCGACGTTGCCCGCGCTGTCGACGCGCTGCCGCGCACTCCGGCGGAAGCGGGAAAATCGCGGTCCTACATCGAATTTGACCTGACCGCCGGATTCGGTGGGATGGTTCAGTACTTTCCGGACAATCAGGGGCAGCCGACCGCTCGGGCAGGGCTGCAATGGACGTCGACGAAGGTCGCGGATCGCGAGGGCGACGCCAGGAAGTTCCAGGCGGGATGTGTGGCGATCTGCACGGCTCTGATGGGAAAGTTCGACGTCTATTCGGCCGATCTGCGGCCGGACTCGGAAGGTCACTGCATTCCCGTCGTCCCTCTCGTGAACGCCAACAGCCATATCGTCGTGGTCACGCCCGGCGGGGTCGGCCAAGCCTACGACGAGCCCGATCGATTCTGGGCGGCAGGATGGAGTACCGTCAGTGAAAGCAGGGGCCGGCGCCTGCTGGCGCGCGACGTGGAGGTCCTCGGCGGACCGGAATACCTGGAGAGGATCATCGACCCTCAATGGGCGATGGCGCGCGCCGCCAAGCCCGGCAGGACGCGATACGACCCGCCCACCGTACGCGCCGAAGAGGCGAAGATATTCAATCGCGGCGACGCGCGGCTGCATGCCGTGGGTTACTCGGAGGCGGAGCAACTGCTCGAATATTCCTGCGCACTCGAAAGAGGTCAGCACGTCCAGGGGTGGGAGATCTACGCCCTCCTCACCATCGTGAAAGAGGGCAAGAGCACGGAGGGATGGCCGGTCAAGACCGTCCGTATCGTCTTTCTGGAGAAATGGATGGCCGAGCAGGAGAAGCGGCCCTTGCTCGATATCGGCTGCCACGTCTGGCACTATCAGGACGACGGCGAGCTGAGAGAAATCACGGAGTAGGCGATGGGCGACGGCGCGGCAGAATTCCGCATGATCGTCGCCCCCGAGGTCGGCTTCGGCAGGATCGCCCAGACGATGGCCGATATCGGCCTGGTGGCGGGGCCCGACGACGCCGTGACTGCGCCGGCCATCCCCGGCGAGCGCGAGTTTGCCTATTGGACCAGCCCGAACGACGCGGGGCGGGTCCACTACAGCTTCAATCCCGCCGTGGCGTTGCGTGTCCTCACTTTTTCCGGCTCGTCGGCACTGGGCTGGCACGCATCGGCGTCGGAAGGACTGGCGCAGCTCCGCCCGCTCGAGATCGCCGCCTTGCTGCAATCGTCGTCGCGCCGTGATGTGCTTCTCGGTCTTTATGCCGCCGCCGAGCTGAGGACCATCGGCCTGATCGCCGACGTCGATGCGCTGCGTATCCATACGGACAGGCGGATCTCCCAGACAGCGGCGCAGGTCGCCGAAAAGCTCGCGCTGGCACTGGTCTCCATAGGTGCGGAGCGTCTGGCGGCGGCCGGGCGCCGGCATCCCGATCGCTCGGCTGTGTTTGCCCATCTCGGCGACGCGCCAGACCGGTGCGAAATATTGCGATGGCTATTGCACGACGGACACGGAGGCTCGTCCGAGACGGTGAAGCTGTTGCGCTCCGGTCTGACCGATGCCGATTGGCGGGTGCGCGTGACGGCGATGATGGTGACGGGCCGCCTGAAGCTGCAGGTCCTTTGGCAGGAGGTCCGCCAGATGGAGCTTCCCACCACCAGCCGCAGTGGGCTCGACGCGCGTGGCCGTTCCCTTTTGATGGCGGCACGCAAGGCCGTTCTGTCGGAGATTGCCGATGAATCTCTGCCACAGGACGACAGCGCCGGCGCGGTGCTGACGCGCGAGCTGCGGGATGCCATTGCCGGACGCAATGGCGCGGCGCGCGGAGAGGTGGGAGAGTGGGTCGATGGATGGGTTTCGGTCGGAACTCCCGGCCAAAGGCCCCGTTGACGGATATCCGGCTGCAAGACTGAGGGAGGCCATCATGGCGGACAACCGGAAAAAGGTGTTCGAACGCTTCGAGGAAAAGCTGGCGAAGCTCGAGGCGCTGCGCCATGAGATGCCGGCGCGCTGGCAGCTCCTGCATCTCCACAGTGCCCTAAACGCCCTGGAGAACGATCATGTCGCGGCCGAGCTTCACATGGACGAATTCGACCGGCATGCGCTCGAGCAGGAGTATCCTGAGCTCGAGGCGGACCGCGTGCCGACCATCGAGGAGATCAGGGCACGCTTCGATCTGATGGCCGCACGCGGTGTCTAGCGCTGCGACTGCAACCGTTGATCTCGGCCACAAGCGGAAGTTGCTGTGTGCACGATGGAGATTCCGCAGCAGTCGGGCGCCTGATACAGTATTGCGGCCTTCCCTCATCTTGGCTGCCCTGGATGTATCAACCCAAAGTGCCGATCAAGAGTGCCGCTGAAGTCAGGGCGATTCTCGGGCCCGATTTCCCAAGCCAGGTCGCCAAGGTGATCGACCATATCGATGGGCACTGCAAAGCCTGGATCGAGCGATGTCCCTTCATTGTCGTCGCGAGCGTCAATGCGGCGGGGGCTATGGATACGTCGCCCAAGGGCGATCCTCCCGGTTTCGTGAAGGTCCTCGACGAGCATACGCTGGCGATACCCGACCGGCTGGGAAACCGCCGCGGCGATACGTTCCTCAACGTGCTCGAGAATCCGAGCATCGGCATCGTCTTCATCATCCCGAAACGACGCGAAGTCGTCCGTGTCAGCGGGACCGCCTCGCTGGCCAGGGACCCCGACCTGCTGGCGGAAATGACGGTCAACGGGAAGGTCCCCGATCTCGCCATGATCGTCCGGGTCCGCGAGGCCTTCTTCCATTGCGGCAAGTCGATGATCCGGTCCGGTCTGTGGGAGCCCGACCGATGGGGGCCGATCGATGGCCTGCCGTCCTATGCACAAGCTCTGAAGGATCACGGCGCCCTGGACGTCTCCCTCGACGCTTTGCAACGGGGGCTCGAGCGCAACGAAACGGAACGTCTCTACTGAAAACGCGATTCTCTTCCCCCGACGCCTTTCACAATCTCGTGCAAAGCCGTGAACTTGCGCGCGCCGGAAGATATGATCGGCCGCTTTGTTGGGGAGGCGCCGCCGATGACCATCTCCATCTCTGACGTCTTTCTGAGGATTCGGGCACAGCAGCGCATGATGCCGGTCAACCTGCCTGTCTTCCGGTGCCTGAGGCTTGGTGGAAAGCAGGGAGGACAGTTCAACCTCGAACTTTCCCGGGAACTTCGGTCGGTCGACCGGGCCGTCATCCACGCCGAAGGCGTCTACGCCGGTCTGCGCTTCTACGTGGACCCGGCCTTCGACGGCATCGAGGTGGAAGTCGTCGAGCCGGTGTCGATCTTCCCCGACATGTCCGAGATCCGCAGGATCTGCAGCAGCATCGGCGTTGGCTGCCGCGCCTACTGAGCGCTCCCATGCCCCGTGCTCTTCGGGGGCGGGGGCGGCGGCCGCGCCTGCCGCTCAGCCCGTCTTGGCGAAGGTGAACCTGCAGACGCGACTGCCCACACGGTCGCCGGTGCCGGACGTGCCCGTGAACTTCGCCATGACTTCGAACGAGATCGGCGTCGCCGTAGCGGCAAACTTCTGATTGAAGTCGGCAGAGCCCGAAATGCCGCGCGCGGAGAGCGATGCGGTGCCGTCGGCGTTGATCCGCCCCTCCAGGGACATCGACGGGCTCTGTCCCTTTTCGCGATACTGCCCGAGGAAGCGGCCGTCCTTCACGCGGGCGCCATAGCGCCAGGTGAAGCCTCGGGCGCCTTCCTGCGTCCCCTCGCAGACCTGCAGGACGGACCAGTCGCCATCGAACGATTGGGCGTGGAGCGACCCCCACGGGACGCACGCACAGAACACGGCAAGCAGGACGGTGCGCATGCGCGGGCCTCTGATTTGTCGCGGGACACGCCACGTTAATCGACGCCGTCGTCGGGCGTCGACTGGAAATTCCAGTGTCCATTGCCGCTTGATTTGCATCAAGGACGTCTCTTTTCGGCCACCTAGTCTGGACATCGACATTGAATCCCGCGGCGACGTCGATCGCGGTCAGGGGAAGCATGGGGAGCGCCGATGGCCGATCGGCAGGACAACGATGGAAGCATTGCGCCCGGGCGGCCTGGAAGACGCTGTCTGGCCGCGGTCGCCATAGCGCTCGCCATGGCGTTCATGGCGGGCGGCGTCGGATCGAACGCATCGGCCATGACGCTCACGACCGAGCCGATCGAGCGGCCCGAGTCTGCCGGTAAGGCCCTCGCTTCCGTTCCCCGGCTCAGGCTCACCGGGGTGCTGGAGCCCGGCGACAGTGACCGGGTGCGCGATATCCTGGAGCGTCTGAGATCGCGTGGTAAGAGCGACGGCGGCGAACTCGCGACGATCGAGCTCGACAGTGCCGGCGGTACCCTCGAGGAGGGGCTGCGGATCGGGCGGCTGTTTCGCCAGTTCGGCGTGACGACGATCGTCCGCTCGAAGGCTCGCTGCCTGTCGGCCTGTGCGCTTGCCTTTCTCGGGGGCGCGGCGGTCGAGGCGGGCAGGATCGTGCCGAGCCGGCGGCTCGAGATCGGCGGCCGGCTTGGATTTCACGCCTTCTACGCCGGCCGGGAGGACCGATCGGCCGACGCGGCAGCGAGCCGGGCCCGAGGCGTCGCCGAGGGGCGGGCGGCCTCCGCGATGATCATCGCCTACGCCGTGGAGATGGGGGCCGACTCCGGGCTCATCGCCCGCGCCCTGATACGCCCGCCGGAGGACATGACCTACATCATCCGGGTGAGGGAGTTCGCCGCCCTGAATGTCTGCCCGATGGGCCTCGATCGGCCCCGCCTCGCCCTGATCGAGCAGGCCGTGAATCTCTGCAGCAACGCGACGGCGGGATTGCTGACGCAATGGACGGACCTGGTGCACGAATACACGGCCCGCGAGGCGCGCAATCTCCTGCTGGGCGAGGTCAGTCGCAGCATCACCGCCGCCAATGTGCGCAAGGGCCTGGGCGCACGGCTCGAAGAGATCATGCGTTCGGGAAACGAGACCGCCAAGGATCTGGCCTATGGCGAACTCGCCGCCGCGGGCATTGCTCTGCCGGTTCTGCAGGACAAGGCGTTCCACATGGAGGATGCGAGGCTGGGGCCCCACACGTTCGAATGCCTGGCCAGCCTGTCACCGCATGAACAAGGTGCCTATGGCGTCGCCCTGATCACGCCGCGGGGCGTGGTGGCACCGCCGCATGTTGCGCCGCCGAGCTGCCCGGCCTTGTTCCTCTACGCGCCGGACGAGCTGATCAACCTTCGCGCCGATCTGGAGCGCTGACGCCGATGCTTTCCAGCGAAGCGGCTCTATTCTCCGTCCAGCGCCCAGATGTACCCGAAAGCGGTGTAGTTCTGGATCCGGTCGAAGTGCGGATCGAGTGCCTCGAACTTGCGGCGGATGCGCCTGATGGCAGAGCGCACATTGGTCTTGTAGCCGCTCTCGCCGCATCCCGCGACGAAGCCGCGATAGTGCAGGACATCGTAGAGCGCACGATAGGTCACGTGATGGCCGGCATTGGCGGCCAGCAAAGCGACGATCTTGAACTCGCCGACCGTGAGATCGAGATCGGTACCGGCCCAGAAGGCTCGACTGACCTGGGTCTTGAGCTTGAGCTCGCCGAGCGTGAAGGTCTTGTCTCGCTGTGCCGTCGGCACCTTCTGGCGGGCGATTTTCAGTCGAAACGCCAGGATCGCGTATCCGCGCGATTTGTCGATGAAGTCGATGGCGCCGTTCTCGAGAGCCACGCATTCATTGCTTGCGATCGACCGGCGCGTCAGGAAGACGATGGGCGCAGCGACGCCCGCGCGCCTCAACTGGTGCAGCAAGGTGAGGCCGGGACTGGAGGAGTGATCCCAGTCCAGAACGATGAGATCGGCAGCAGCCAGAGAGTCGATGGCCTCGAGAACGGAGGGACCGTCGGCAAACGTCGTTACCGAAAAGCCTCGGGGCTCCAACTCGTTCGACAAGGTATCGCGAAAGCACTCGTCCTCGTCGATCGCGACGATCTGGAGGGGCGAGTCGGGCTCGGCGTACGACAGGAGTGGGGGGACCATCTCCTGTGCATCGACTGGCATGATCGTCAATTGCATGAGCCTCCCCCCTCGTCGGATCGCCGAAATCGACGGCGTCAGCGGTCGATCTCGTTCCGGCAGCAGCAGCAGCAGGAGAGGGCGCAGGAATCCCGGCCGGACAGTACAGATGCCTGTTCGACTGCAGCCTGACGGCGGCAACCGCGATCGCACGCATATAGGGCCATGACTGGTCCCACATTCTTCGCACAAGTGCTGAGGTTCCCACCTCGACGATACAAAGAGGCACCCCTGCCTCGTTGCTTGCACCTGATGCAAAGTCCCTTCCCGGAGTTTTGTATAAAGTGTGTCGCGGAGCGAAGAAAACAGAAAATGGATTTTGAGCCACTCAACCCGGGGTTTTTGCACTCATCTTCGCTCGTGCGAGCATCGGCGCCGATCTCGACAGTCGCGCTGTATCAACACTTGGGGCGTGGTGTCGCGAAGCATCAACATGCTGAATCGCGTTCGCGATGAGACATGCCTCCGACAACCATTTCTAGTTGTCACCCATTTGGGTTACGTGCCTCTCAGGCTTTGGCGCTGGTGAATCTACAAGCACGAATGCCCTGCAGCCGGTTGTATCCGGCCTAGTCCGAAACACCGAGAGCAGACCGGGAGAGACGAGTCCGGCTGCGCTGACGACATCAAGCTCCGGCGAACCTGGGTTGTATGAGTAAATCGTGTACACTGCATTGGTGTGGCGGAGAAAGTACCAGGGGCAGTCTGGCCGGTAATCTCGGAAGGCATTCCAGCCATGTCGCGTTGTCCCGAGCCGCTGTTCGACCGAATTGCAGCGATGCCGTTGGGCGTCTCCACCGGGATCGACTGAAGTATTGGCGCGCCGTTTTCGACTTCGGGGGAGACAATGGCAAGGATCACCACCCTAGGGATGCTGGGCGTTGCTCTCGTTGGCGTGGCCGGTTGTGATCCGGAGATCAATGTCAGGGAAAAATGGGGCAAGAGCATCGCCAACTATGGACTTCGCGGTGTCTACCCGATGCGCGAGAACCTGTATCCGGGAGACATCTATCTCTATGTCCCCAACGGTTGCGGCGAGAACTACGTGACCTCTATCTCGGAGATGATGCTGCTCGGGGCTTTGCCCCCGGCAGAGATCAAGCATGCCTTCGAGCAGTTCTATGGTTCGCGGCCCTCCTTCCCGCGAAACCCTTTAGCAGCAGCCAAGGGTAGTTCGTCCTCCAGTACGACCACGGCCACCCTTCCACAGGGCAGATTTTCTCTGACTGGTCAGGGGCCGTTCACGGCCAATGTCGAGGCCGGAGCCGCGACGACGACGGTCAAGGAGAAAACGTCTACCGAGACCAGCTCGGACAAGGTCTCGGCAAGTCCGCAGGACTCCCCTGAAGCCGACAGCAAGAACCCAATATTCAATCCAGGGCGCGAGCGCTTCACGCGCCTTCCAATGGCAGCTCTCCCGAATATCTCTCTTTACAACTCCATAGGCGGCACGGCGGGCGGCGCCTGGAACTGGATATCCGGCGCGATCGGCGGCGAAGACGCTCGCAAGGTCCGGATCTCGGCAACACAGGTCGAGATGGCAGAGTTGCCGGCAAACGCTTTTCAGCAGCTCGTCATGAACTTCATGAGAGGGCCATATTGGAGCGCGTTCGAAAGCAACGCCAGAAGCGCGGCGGGGCAGCTGAGGCAAGAGCTCGCCTCCGACCCGAAATGCGGAGGCCGGGTAGGAACCGACGCCCAGCTCATGTTCGTCAACAACGTCTACTACACGCGCAGCCTGACTTTCGAATTCGGCAACGACAGCGCATTTGCCGCGAGACTCGCCGCGTCGTTGCCGGCCGCCGAAGGTGCCGCTGCGCCAGCGACGCCCTTCAATCCACCCGGCTTGCCAGCCGCGAACCCCTCGAATCCGGCGGAGGTTTCCTCGCGCGCGCTTCTGGCCAATCTTGCGACGATGTCCGGCGGGCCCGGAGGCGGGCTCACCCTGGCCGTTGGCTATAGCGGAAATCTTGCGATGACTCAGACATTCGCGCGGCCGATGGCGTTCGCGACGCAGCATGCCTTTTGGTATGGCTTGAGCGGATCCCCTTCGGCAGCTGTCGACGGCCAGGCCGGTGGCACGAGCAACACGACTCCTCCGGGATTGCCCCATCCGACTGCCATGGGCAACACGAAGGGCGCTGTCCCCGCCGGAGCAGCGCCGGCAAGCGGGAGCACAACCATCATCACGAGCGTGCCGGCGGAAACGCCTGCAAAGCAGCCGCCGATCATGAAGCCGAGTCGGGTCAACTGAGGTCTTTGTTGCCGGCGCTCCCTCAGCCCGGGTGATGACGGCTCCAGCGCCGATGCGCCTGTCGATCGATGGTGTATGCTCGCGATGCCGGCGGCCCGGTCCGATGGATCCCTGAGAGGCCCCTCGAGGAACCGGAATATCGTGGCCACGGCTGAGCTTGCCCGATCATACGTTCGTACCCGCTACACCTTCGTCTAGTGGATTTGTCGCCGGCTTGGCGGCATCCCTGAGAAAGCCACAGCAGTCGTGGTGAAGCGCGTTTCGTAGGGAGGTGCGTGCCATGGAACTCACGCGACGGGGTTTCGTCAGGGTAACGGGCGCGGGCCTCGCGGCCTCCAGTCTCGGGGCGCTGGGCTTCGGGCCGGCTCAGGAGGCGCTTGCAGCCGCGGTCCGGCCTTTCAAGCTCACCCATGCGACCGAGACCCGCAACACCTGCACCTACTGTTCGGTGGCTTGCGGCATCCTGGTCTACAGCATGGGCGACCGCGCCAAGAACGCGCGATCCAACATCATCCATATCGAGGGCGACCCCGACCATCCGGTGAATCGCGGCACGCTTTGCCCCAAGGGCTCGGCCCTGCTCGATATCGTCCACGCGCCGACCCGGCTCACGGCGCCCAAGTACCGCGCGCCGGGCACTGACACGTTCAAGGAGGTGTCCTGGGACTTCGCGCTCGACCGGATTGCACGCCTGCTGAAGGACGACCGCGACAAGAACTTCATCGCCCGCAACGCGGCCGGCACGACGGTCAACCGCTGGACCAGCACGGGCATGCTGGCGGCGTCGGCCTCCTCGTCGGAGACCGCCTACCTCACCTGGAAGGTGGCGCGGTCGCTGGGCATGGTGGTCTTCGACAACCAGGCCAGGGTTTGACACGGACCCACGGTGGCCAGTCTGGCCCCGACCTTCGGCCGCGGTGCGATGACCAACACCTGGCAGGACATCAAGAATGCCAACCTGGTCGTGGTGATGGGCGGCAATGCCGCCGAAGCCCATCCCTGCGGCTTCAAATGGGTGATCGAGGCCAAGATCGAGAACCGCGCCAAGCTGCTGGTGGTCGATCCGCGCTTCACCCGCACCGCCGCGGTGGCCGACTTCTATGCCCCGATCCGGCCGGGCACCGACATCGCCTTCCTGAGCGGCATCATCCGCTACCTGCTGGAGAAGGATGCGATCCAGCACGAATACGTGCGGGCCTACACCAATGCCGGCCTGATCGTGCAGGAAGGCTTCGGCTTCGAGAACGGCCTGTTCACGGGCTACGACGAGGGAACACGCAGCTACGACAAGTCGGCGTGGGATTACGAGCTCGACGAGCAGGGTTTTGCCAAGACCGACGATAGCTGGAAGCATCCGCGCTGCGTCATCAACCTGCTGCGCGCTCACGTCGCCCGCTACACGCCCGAGATGGTCTCGCGTATCTGCGGCACGCCACAGGACAAGTTCCTGGAGGTCTGCGCGCTGTTCGCGGCCACGGCGCCGCCCGACAAGGCGATGACCTGCCTGTTCGCGCTCGGCTGGACGCAGCATTCGATCGGCGCGCAGAACATCCGCACCATGGCGATGATCCAGCTCCTGCTGGGCAATATCGGCGTCGCCGGCGGCGGCATGAACGCGCTGCGCGGCCATTCCAATATCCAGGGCCTGACCGATATCGGGCTCCTGTCCGACCAGATGCCGGGCTATCTCGCCCTGCCCAAGGACGGCGAGCCCACGCTCGAGAGCTACATGAAGACCCGGCAGTTCAAGCCGCTGCGGCCGGGCCAGACCAGCTACTACCAGAACTATCGCAAGTTCCTGGTGAGCCTGATGAAGGCGGTCTACGGCGACGCCGCCACCGCCGAAAACAACTGGGCGTACGATTGGCTGCCCAAGCTCGACCTGCCCATGTACGACATCATCCGGGCCTTCGAGATGATGAACAACGGCGAGATGACCGGCTACATCTGCCAGGGCTTCAACCCGCTGCAGGCCTTCCCGGACCGCGGCAAGATCCGCAAGGGACTGAGCAAGCTCAAGTTCCTGGTGGTGATGGATCCGCTCGACACCGAGACCTCGCGCTTCTGGGAGAATGTCGGGCCGCAGAATCCCGCCGATCCGTCGGCGATCCAGACCGAAGTGTTCCAGTTGCCGACGACCTGCTTTGCCGAGGAGAACGGCTCGCTCGTCAACTCGTCGCGCTGGCTGCAGTGGCATTGGAAGGCGGCCGACGGACCGGGCAAGGCACAGTCCGATATCTGGATCATGTCGGGGATCTTTCACCGGCTGCGCGCGCTTTATCGGAAGGAAGGCGGCGCTTTTCCGGATCCGCTCCTGAATCTCAGCTGGAACTATACCGACCCGGCCGACCCCGATCCCGAGGAACTGGCCAAGGACATGAACGGTCGCGCTCTGGTCGACATCGCCGACGCCGCCGGTGCGCCGGCGCTGCGGGCCGGCCAGTTGCTCGACGGCTTTGCGCAACTGCGCGACGACGGCACCACCGCGTCGGGCTGCTGGATCTTCTCCGGCTGCTACACGGAGAAGGGCAACCAGATGGCGCGCCGCGACGCCACCGACCCCCGCGAGCAGGGCATCGCGCCGAACTGGGCGTGGGCCTGGCCCGCCAATCGGCGGATCCTGTACAACCGCGCCAGCGCCGATCCCGCCGGCAAGGCCTGGAACCCGGCCAAGCCGATCATCGAATGGAACGGCAGGCAGTGGGTCGGCATCGACGTGCCCGATTACGGCCCGACCACCAAGCCGTCGGAGGGCGTCGGCCCCTTCATCATGAACGCCGAGGGCCTCGGCCGCCTGTTCGCCCGCGACCTGATGGCCGAGGGCCCGTTTCCCGAGCATTACGAGCCGTTCGAATCGCCCTCCGAGAACGTGCTGCATCCGGCGGTTCGTTCGAACCCGGCGGCCCGCGTGTTTGCCGACGATCGTGCCCAGTTCGGCTCGCCGCAGGACTTTCCCTATGTCGCGACCACCTATCGCCTGACCGAGCATTTCCACTTCTGGACCAAGCATGCGCGGATCAACGCCATCCTGCAGCCGCAGGAGTTCGTCGAGATCGGCGAGGTGCTGGCCCGCGAGAAGGGCATCGCACAGGGCGGCTGGGTGCGCGTCTCCTCCAAGCGTGGCGTCGTGGTCTGCCAGGCCTACGTCACCAAGCGCATCAAGCCGCTGATGGTGGACAGCCGTGCCACCCACGTGATCGGCGTGCCGCTGCACTGGGGTTTCACCGGGCAGGCGCGCAAGGGATACGGCGCCAACACGCTGACGCCGTCGGTCGGCGACGCCAACACCCAGACGCCCGAGTTCAAGGCGTTCCTGGTCAATGTCGAGCCGACGACGGCGCCGGTCGCCTGAACCCAGTGGCCTGAAGGAGCACCCCATGTCCGATCTTCAGTCCCAGGACTATATCCGGCGCTCGGCATCGACCCTGACGCCGCCCTCGATCCGCCGTTACGAGGACCAGGTCGCCAAGCTGATCGATGTCAGCCGCTGCATCGGCTGCAAGGCCTGCCAGGCCGCCTGCATGGAGTGGAACAACCTGCGCACCGAGGTCGGCACCTTCGAGGGAAGCTACGACAACCCGTCCGATCTCGGCCCCAGCACCTGGACCCTGATGCGCTTCACCGAATGGGAGGACCAGAAGGGCAATCTCGAATGGCTGATCCGCAAGGACGGCTGCATGCATTGCGAGGATCCCGGCTGCCTCAAGGCCTGCCCGGCACCGGGCGCCATCGTGCAGTACGCCAACGGCATCGTCGACTTCATCAGCGAGAACTGCATCGGCTGCGGCTACTGCGTGAAGGGCTGCCCCTTCGACATTCCCCGGATCGATCCGGTCGATCACAAATCCTACAAATGCACTCTGTGCTCCGATCGTGTCGGCGTCGGTCTCGAGCCGGCCTGCGTCAAGGCTTGCCCGACCGGCGCGATCATGTTCGGGTCGAAGACCGACATGACGCGCTGGGCCGGCGAACGTGTGGAGGAGCTGAAATCGCGCGGCTTCGAGAAGGCAGGCCTCTACGATCCGCCGGGCGTCGGCGGCACGCACGTGATGTACGTGCTGAACCACGCCGACACGCCCTCGATCTATGCCGGCCTGCCGGACAGGCCGACGATCAGCCCCGTCGTCGAGGTCTGGAAGGGCTTCCTGAAGCCGCTGGCCCTGGCCGGCCTCGCTTTCACCGCCGTCGCCGGCTTCTTCCACTGGATCGTCGTCGGTCCGAACGAAGTGCAGCCCGAGGACGACGAGGCGGCCCGGCAGCTCCTCGAGTCGAAAGAGAAATCCCGATGACCGGGCGCACCCGCCCCCCGTCCTTCGTCCGCCACACCACGGCGGCGCGGGTCAATCACTGGATCATCGGCATCTGCTTCGTGCTGCTGGTGCTGTCCGGCCTGTCGATGTTCCATCCCATGCTCTACTTCCTGTCGAGCCTGTTCGGCGGCGGGCAATGGACGCGCGCCGCCCATCCCTGGATCGGCGTGGTGCTGACCGTCAGCTATGCCGGGCTGATCGTGCAGTTCTGGCGCGACAACCAGTGGCGGCGCGACGACCTCGCCTGGATGGGTGCGATCGGCCGGGTGATCGTGAACAAGGAAGAGGGGGTGCCCGAGGTGCCCCGCTTCAATGCCGGGCAGAAATTCGTCTTCTGGTCGATGACCCTCTTCGTGCCGGTCCTGTTCGTGACGGGCCTGGCGATCTGGGAAATCTACTTCGCCGCCTACACGACGATCGAGCAGCAGCGGATCGCCACCCTGATCCATAGCTTCGTGGCGATCGCCGCCATCATCGTCTGGATCATCCATGTCTATGCCGGGATCTGGGTGAGGGGCTCGATGCAGGCCATGACCCACGGCCGCGTCACGCCGGGCTGGGCCTGGCGCCATCACCGCAAATGGCTGCGCCAACTGGCGGCAAGTGATTCGAGAGGTCCCAAGCCTGGCGCCCAGACAAGCTCCCAGACAGACCTCAAGGGAGACCGGCGATGAGGCAGGGCGGCGCCGCACCGAGCGGCAAATGGAGGGGGCAGGCGGTCGGCGGCGTTGCCGCCCCTCATCCCCTGGTCCTTCCCGATCCGGTGACGCGGTTCGCCAATACGGCCGCGCGGCTTGAGTCCCTGGCGGCCGGCCATCCCATGGAGGATTGGCTGCGCTTCATGGCGCGGCTTGCCCGCGCACAAGAGGTTGCTGCTGCCTTACCGCTGCCGCCCGCGGTGGCATCGTCCCTGGTGGAGCAGGCCGTCGACGCACGACGGCCGCCGATCGCGGCGGACGATCATCGTCGCGATCCGGCCTGGCAGGGTGCGCTCGTCGTCATTCTTGATGAATTGATCGACAGGCTGTTCCCCGACGCGCCGTTGCCCGACGCGGCGCGACGGATCGCGGTCGGCCTGCGCCAGGCGAGCCGGGCCGAGGTCGACGCGCTGGCGGATGCCTTCCTCACCGGCCGCGTGCCTGCCGAGCGTGCGGGCGAAGCGCTCTACGTCGCGGCCGCGCTCCAGGTCTACTTCACGCGCCTCGCGGCCAGCCTGCCGGTGGAGGCGTTGCGGCTACTGCCGCAGCGTGGGCTCTGCCCGTGCTGCGGATCGACACCGGTCGCCGGCCTCGTCACCGCGTCCGGCCGGACACCCGGCACGCGCTATCTCACCTGTTCGCTCTGCGCCACCGCCTGGAACCACGTGCGGGCGGTCTGCATCACGTGCGGAGAATCGCGCGCCCTGTCGCTCAAGGCTATCGAAGGCGGCGACGACGTCGCAAAGGCCGAGACGTGCGACAGTTGCCGGACTTATTCGAAGACGCTCTATCAGGCCAAGGACACGAAGGTGGATCCCGTCGCCGACGACCTCGCGACCCTGGCGCTGGACGTCCTCGTGACCGAGGCCGGCTGGGCTCGCCATGCCGCCAATCCGCTGCTGATGATGCAATAGGACATCCGCCTCCCTCGAACTACCCTCTGTCGTATTCATAGGCCGTTCAGGCGTCCTCTCCGCCCATGGAGCGGCTTGGCACAAGCCGTGACGCGGGAGAGGACAGATGAGCGCGATGTGTGAATCCAACAGCGAACCGCCCTCCGGAGGAGCGGTGATTCCCGCCCAAAAAAAGGGCCGGCGGGAAAGCCGGCCCTTCCCGTCTCGGGTACCGCCGATGCTGATGCATGGGGTGACGGCGGCCTGCTTCAATGCGTTTGGCGAGAAAAGGTTGCGAGAAAACGCGTGAGCAAGCGTCAGATATTGTCGGCTTCGGTTGAGCCGTTTCCGCCGGACGCCGCTTCCTGGCCCCATCTCCAGCCGGTGATCTCGGGCATGTCGTCGCCGTGGCGGGTGATGTACTGCCGGTGGTCGATCAGCTTGTCGCGGATCGCCTGCTTGGCGTAGGCGGCGCGCACGCCGAGCCCGGGCACGCGATCGATCACGTCCCCAACCAGATGGAAACGGTCGAGACCGTTCAGCACGCACATGTCGAACGGCGTCGTCGTGGTGCCTTCCTCCTTGTAGCCGTGCACATGGATGTTGGCGTGGCCGGATCGTCGATAGGTCAGCTTGTGGACCAGCGCGGGGTAGCCGTGGAAGGCAAAGATGACCGGCTTGTCGACGGTGAACAGCTCATTGAAATCGTGATCCGAAAGCCCGTGCGGATGCTCGCTCGACGGCTGCAGCTTCATCAGGTTTACGATGTTGACGACGCGCACCTTGAGGTCGGGGGCGTGCCGGCGCAGCAGGTCGACGGCGGCCAGCGTCTCCAGGGTCGGAACGTCGCCGCAGCAGGCCATCACGACATCGGGCTCGCCGCCGCGATCGTTGCTGGCCCACTCCCAGATGCCGAGGCCGGCCTCGCAGTGCTTCACCGCCTCGTCCATGGTCAGCCACTGTGGCGCCGGCTGCTTGCCGGCAACGATCACGTTGACGTAGTTCCGGCTGCGCAGGCAATGGTCGGTGACCGAGAGCAGGCAGTTGGCGTCCGGCGGCAGGTAGATGCGGACCACCTCGGCCTTCTTGTTGGCGACGTGGTCGATGAATCCCGGATCCTGATGGCTGAAGCCGTTGTGATCCTGTCGCCAGACATGGCTCGACAGAAGGTAGTTCAGCGAACCGATCGGCCGGCGCCAGGGAATGTGATTGCAGACCTTCAGCCATTTGGCGTGCTGGTTGAACATCGAATCGACGATGTGGATGAAGGCCTCGTAGCAGGAGAAGAAGCCGTGCCGGCCGGTCAGCAGATAGCCTTCGAGCCAGCCCTGGCACTGATGCTCGCTCAGCATCTCCATGACCCGTCCACCGGGGGCGAGGTGATCGTCCCAGGGATAGGTGTCCGCCACCCAGGCGCGGTTCGTCACGTCGAGCACGTCCTGCCAGCGGTTCGAGTTGTTCTCGTCGGGGCTGAACAGCCGGAAGTTCCGCTCCTCCGCGCTCTGCTTCATGACATCGCGCAGGAAGCGGCCCATCACCCGGGTGGCCTCGGCCGTGACGGCGCCGGGCGCCGGGACCTCGATGGCGTAGTCGCGAAAATCCGGCAGGCGCAAGTCGCGCAGAACCAGACCGCCGTTGGTATGGGGATTGGCGCTCATGCGCCGCGTGCCCTGGGGCGCCAGCTCCGCCAGCTCGGGCCGCAGCCGGCCGTCGGCGTCGAAGACCTCCTCAGGCCTGTAGCTCTTCATCCACGCTTCGAGGATGCGGACATGGGCCGGGTTCTCCTGCATCTCGCCCATCGGCACCTGATGGGCGCGCCAGTAATCCTCGGTGCGCCGGCCATCGATCTCCTTCGGGCAGGTCCAGCCCTTGGGGGTGCGCAGCACGATCATCGGCCAACGGGGGCGCCCGCTGAATCCATTCCGCGCGGCGTCGGCCTTGATGCGCTGGATCTCGCCGAGGACGGTGTCGAGGGTCGCCGCCATCAGCTCGTGCATCGCCTCCGGCTCGTGTCCTTCGACGAAGTACGGTGTGTAGCCGTAGCCGCGGAACAGGTGATCCAGCTCCTCGTGGCTGATGCGCGCCAGAACGGTGGGGTTGGCGATCTTGTAGCCGTTGAGATGGAGGATCGGCAGGACCACGCCGTCGCTCACCGGGTCGAGAAACTTGTTGGAGTGCCAGCTCGTGGCCAGGGGGCCGGTCTCGGCTTCGCCGTCGCCCACGACACAGGCGACGACGAGGTTCGGGTTGTCGAAGGCCGCGCCGTAGGCATGCGACAGCGCGTAGCCCAGCTCGCCGCCCTCGTGGATCGACCCGGGCGTCTCCGGCGCGACATGGCTCGGGATGCCGCCGGGAAACGAGAACTGGGTGAACAGGCGCTTCAGGCCCACTTCGTCGCGCGAAATGTTGGGATAGACCTCGCTGTAGGTGCCTTCGAGATAGGCGTTGGCGACCAGGCCCGGCCCGCCGTGGCCGGGCCCGGTCACGTAGATCATGTCGAGGTCGTGCTGCTTGATCAGGCGATTGAGGTGGACATAGACGAAGTTCAGGCCCGGTGTCGTCCCCCAGTGGCCGAGCAGGCGCGGCTTGATGTGCTCCTTTTCGAGCGGGGCCTTGAGCAGCGGATTGTCGTAGAGATAGATCTGGCCGACGGACAGGTAGTTGGCGGCCCGCCAATACGCATCCATCAACGCAAGCTCCTTGTCGGACAGTGTGCTTGCCATCGTCACCTCCGTCTCGGGTTGTCGCGCATGGTAGGCGACTCCGAGCGTCTCTGGCCATCGCGGTGGCGGTCGCCGTCAGGCTGCCCGGGCGGGACCGCGCGGCACTTTGACGATCTCACCCCAGAGCTTGCCGTTGGGCACGACGATCCGTCCGTTTTCGCCTTCCAGTTCGGTGTAGAAGACATTGACGATGCTGATCACCCCGGTGACGCCGCCCGTTTCGACGGTGTCGCCGATGTGAAAAGGCCGGAAGATGATCAGCATGATTCCCGCCGCGAAGTGGCTGAGCGTTCCCTGCAGAGCCAGTCCGACCGCCAGCCCCAGGGCGCCGACGGCGGCGACAAAGCTCGTCGTGGCGATTCCGAAGGTGGTCAGGACCGTGACGAAGGTGAAGGTCAGGACGGCATAGCGGGCCGCGTTCGCCAGAAACAGAACCAGGGTCTTGTCGATGTGCCTCGAACGGTTGCACAGGCGTTCGATCAGCCCGTAGGCGGTCCGGGACAGCAGCCAGCCGACGACCACCACGACGACCGCGCCGATCACGCGCAGGCCGTAGGTCGTCACGATGGTCACCAAGGTCGTGACGATGCTGTCGATGTCGATCATTCTTGCCCTCGCATCATTGCCCTCGCAGTTGCCCGGCGGTGAACGTGATGCGGCGGGGCCGAGTTGCATTTGCGCGCGCCGGACAGGTGCCGGCGGGGGATCGTCCCCTGGACGGGGCGCCCGACCTCCATCCTTCGGCGAACCAACTTTCTGTAGGGTGGTTGCAACTATTCCTCTGGTTGCTCGTTGATCCCTGCGCGCTGCTACGCGCACGACGAGCGGGCATATGGGGGCCTCATGGCAAAATCGGCGGCACAAGGCGCACTCGCGCGTCTCATCACGGACGGTGAGGCGGAGATCCTCGCCGACTGGCTCAGGACATTCGCAACCGGCGAGACCCGCATCTCCGAACAGGAGGCGAAGGCCCAGGGCAAGGACCTGCTGCATGCGCTGGGAAAGGCCGTCGCCGACGGCAACGTCGCCGATATCGGCAGCCCCGATTATGACGAGGTTCGCGACCTGCTGACGGGCTTTTCGCGCAGCCGCGCGCTGCAGGGCTTCTCGCCCAGCGAGACCGCCACCTTCGTGTTCTCGCTGAAGCAGCCGCTGTTCGAGCGCATCCGCTCAACGGCAGACGTGAAGACCGCGGCCGACCAGCTCTGGGCGATGAGCTCGCTGCTCGACCAGCTCGGCATGTTCACGGTCGAAGCCTTCCAGAAGACACGCGACGAACTCATCATGCGCCAGCGTGAGGAAATCGAGGAACTCTCGACGCCGGTGGTCAAGCTTTGGGAGGGCATCGTCGCCCTGCCGCTGATCGGCACCTTGGACAGCGGCCGCACCCAGGTCGTGATGCAGAACCTTCTGGAGACGATCGTCCAGACCGGCGCGGAAATCGCGATCCTCGACATCACCGGCGTTCCGACCGTCGACACCCTGGTGGCGCAGCACCTGCTCAAGACGGTTTCGGCTGCGCGCCTGATGGGCGCGGACTGCATCATCAGCGGCATCCGCCCCCAGATTGCGCAGACGATCGTGCAGCTCGGTGTCCAACTCAACGTCGTCTCCAAGGCGACCTTGGCCGATGCCCTGGCGCTGGCGCTGAAGCGCACCGGGCGCACTGTGGAGAAGGTGAACAAGTCGGGAAGGAGCGATGGCGCGCTGGCCGCGGAAATGCGCGGCTAGAGCCCGGTCCATGGACAGCATCCCCATTCTCAAGATCGGCAGTGCGCTGCTGGTCACCATCCAGGTCGACATGCACGATCAGCTCGCCACGCAGCTGCAGGAGGACCTCACGACCAGGATCGTCGAACATCACGCCAGGGGCGTGCTGATCGACATTTCCGCCCTCGAGATCGTCGACAGCTTCATCGGCCGCATGCTGGCCAACATCGCCAGCGTCTCACGCCTGCTCGATGCCGACACGGTGGTGGTCGGCATGCGTCCCGAGGTGGCGATCACCCTCGTGGAGCTTGGGCTCGGCCTGCCCGGCGTCAAGACGGCGCTCAACGCCGAGCGAGGGCTTGCGCTGATCGGCGGCGTGGCCCGCGACGAGGCGGCGGCGGGCGATGGCGACGACGACTGAGACCCTGGCCATCGTCTCGGGCGACGACGTCGTCCGCGTCCGCCAGAAGGTCCGCGTCCGAGCGACGGAGGCCGGCCTTTCGCTGGTCGACCAGACCAAGCTGATCACGGCGGCGAGCGAGCTGGCGCGCAACACGCTGGATTACGGCAAGGGCGGCCATGCCGACATCATGACGGTGAACGACACAGCGCGGCGCGGCGTCCGCATCGTGTTTCGAGACCAGGGGCCCGGCATCCCCGACGTGGCGTTGGCGCTGACGGACGGATTCACGTCGGGCAACGGCCTTGGGCACGGACTGGGCGGCGCGCGGCGCCTGGTCGACGACTTCGACATCCAGACGGCGGTCGGGCAGGGCACGACGGTGACGATCGCGCGGTGGAGGAAATGAACACCATGATCGCCGTCGCCGACAGCAGCTACGTCTCCGCCGCCCGGCGCGAGATCGAGTCGATCGCCAGGCGCATCGGCTTCGATGACGAGGACACAGGACGGGCCGCGCTGGTGGCGACCGAGCTCGCGACCAACCTGACCCGCCACGGCAACGGCGGGCAGCTGCTCGCCTTGACGCTCGCCGCCGACAGGGCGGCGGCGCTGGAGCTGATCGCCATCGACCGCGGCCCAGGCATCGCCAACGTCGCAGAGAGCCTGCGCGATGGGATCTCGACCTTCGGCGCCGCCGGCAGTTCGGCTGGCACGGGGCTCGGTGCGATCCGCCGTCAGGCGGACCTGTTCGACATCTTTTCCCTGCCCGGGCGGGGCACGGCGGTGCTGGCCCAGCTATGGCCGCAGCGGCGCATCGCCGACGCGGGGCCGGTACAAGTCGGGCAGGTCTCCCTGCCGAAGACCGGCGAGCAGGTCTGCGGCGACGGTATCGGGATCATGCAGTCCGGCATGACGGTGGCGGCGCTGGTGGTGGATGGGCTGGGCCACGGCGGCGCGGCGCACCTCGCCGCCGAGGAGGCGCGTCGCCTGTTCTGTGAGACTTTCCAACCCTCGCCCGGGGCTGCGGTGCAGAAACTTCATGCCGGGCTGCGGGCGACCCGGGGCGCGGCGGTCGGCGTGGTGACGGTCGACCTGGCCGCCAGCCGGGCGACGTTCTGCGGCATCGGCAATATCGCGGGCCTCGCCGCAGCCGGCGGCAACATGAGGCGTTTCGTCTCGATGAACGGCATTGCCGGTCACACTGCGGGCCGCATCCAGGAGTTCGTCTATCCCTGTGATGGCGCCGGGCTGGTCATCGTGCTGCATTCCGACGGGCTGAGCTCGAGCTGGGATCTCGATCGCTACCCCGGGCTGGCGGCGCGCCATGCCAGCCTGATCGCCGCCGTGCTGTACCGCGACGCCAGCCGCGGACGCGACGACTCGACGGTGCTCGTGCTGAAGCGGGCCGCCTGATGGGCACTCCCATCCTCACGATCCCGCTGGCCACCGAGCAGGACGTGGTGACGGCCCGGCAGCGCGCCCGCCAGGTCGCGCGGCTCCTGGGGTTCGACCCGCAGACGCAGAACTTCATTGCGACGGCCGTCTCTGAAATCGCCCGCAACACGGTAAGCTACGGCGGCGGCGGCACGCTCGGTTTCATGCTCGACGGCGAGGTGCCCAAGCAGAAGCTGATGATGGTGTTTCGCGACCAGGGGCCGGGTATCGCCGACCTGCAGCGCATCCTCGATGGCGGTTACGTCTCGCGCACCGGCATGGGCGTCGGTATCGTCGGCACGCGTCGCCTGATGGACACGTTCGATATCGACAGCGCGCCCGGCAAGGGAACGCGCGTCGAATTCACCAAGTACCTTCCGGGCGGCAACCGGATCGCGAACGCGGCCCGGCTGACGGCCGAGCTGGCGACCGCCAAGCCGCAGGCACTGATCGACGAGGTACTCGCCCAGAACCGTGATCTGCTGGCGACCATGACGGAGCTGGAGGCAACGCGCAGCGATCTCAGCGAGGCCAACACCGAGCTGGAAAACACCAATCGCGGCGTGCTGGCACTCTATGCCGAGCTGGAACAGCGGGCCGAAGAGCTGAAGCGCGCCAGCGAGGTGAAGAGCCAGTTCCTGTCCGCCGTCAGCCACGAGCTGCGCACACCGCTCAACTCGATCACGGCGCTGTCGCGGATGTTGGCGGAACAGGCCGACGGACCGCTCAACGAAGAGCAGGCGCGGCAGATCTCCTACATCAGGCAGTCGGCCGACACCTTGTCCCGCCTGGTCAACGACCTCCTAGACCTCGCCAAGGTCGAGGCCGGTCGCATCGACCTGCATCCCTCCAAAGTCGACACCAGCGAGCTCACTTTGGCTTTGCGCGGCATCATGCGGCCGCTGCTGTCGAGCAACGCCATCGACCTGGTCTTCGACGATCGTACCGGCGGTCTCACCCTCTATACCGATGAGGGCAAGCTCTCGCAGATCCTGCGCAACCTGGTCTCGAACGCCCTGAAGTACACGGAGCGCGGCGAAGTGCGGGTGACGGTGTCGGTCCCTGCGGAAGGCAGGGTCGCGTTCGCGGTACAGGACAGCGGCATCGGCATCGATCCGGCCGACCTGGAGCGCATCTTCGATGAGTTCATCCAGGTCCGGAACCCGTTGCAGACGCGGACCAAGGGCTCCGGCCTCGGCCTGCCGCTGTCGCGCAAGCTCGCGGGCCTGCTGGGCGGCGTCATCACGGTCGACAGCACGCCGGGCCTGGGCTCGACCTTCACGCTCGACGTCCCCGTGACCCTGCCGGGCGTGGCGGGCGACGAACAGGTCGCCGATGCGACGGCCGGCAAGATCCTGATCGTCGAAGACGAGGAATCGACCCGCTACGTGCTTCGCCGGATGCTCAGGGACGAAGGTCCCTGGGCCGTCGTCGAAGCCGAGGACGGCACTGACGGTCTGCGGCTTGCCCAGATCGAGACGCCCGACTTCGTGCTGCTCGACCTGCACCTTCCCGGGCTGAATGGCTTCGAGGTGTTCCGCTCGCTCAAGGGCGACCCGGCGACGGCGCACATCCCCATTCTCGTCCTGACCTCGTCGATTCTCGGCCCCGACCATATGGAGCGACTGAAGGGCGCCGTCGGCGTGCTCTCGAAGTCGAACCTGTCACGCTCGATACTCTCGGCGCATGTGAGGCAGGCCATGATGCGACCCGTCAAACAGGGGGGCGATCCATGAGCGTCGCGCGCATCCTGAATGTCGACGACAACGAGTCGGGCCGCTACGTGAAGAGCCGCGTGTTGAAGCAGGCGGGCTATGAGGTGTCGGAGGCGCGCACCGGCGTGGAGGCGCTGGAGAAGATGCGGCAGGAGCGGCCCGACCTCGTGCTGCTCGACGTCAAGCTGCCCGACATCAACGGCCACGAAGTATGCCGTCTCATCAAGAAGCAGTCGCCGCACGTGCTGGTGCTGCAGATCTCGGCATCGTTCGTCACCCCGGTCGACCGCGCAACCGGCCTCGACAGCGGCGCCGATGCCTATCTCAGCCAGCCGGTCGAGCCGTCCGAGCTGTCGGCCACGATCCGCGCCCTGCTGCGGCTGAAGCGGGCTGAACAGAGCGCGCGGGAGAGCAACGAGCTCTACCGCGTCATCGTGCAGGGCGCGCTCGACTACGCCATTGTCACGACCGACCTCGAGGGCCGCGTGCTGAGCTGGAGCAACGGCGCGCGGCAGGTGCTGGGCTGGACGGCGGTCGAGATGATCGGGACATCGATCGACCGGCTCTACACACCCGAGGACCTCGCGGCCGGCGCACCGGCCGACGACCGTATGCGCGCGACCAGCGAAGCCGGTATCATGACGGATCGCTGGCATCTGCGGCAGGACGGCAACCCGCTATGGGCCAGCACCACGCTGGCGCCGCTGCGCGCCGACGCCAACGGTGTCAGCGGTTACGTATTCATGCTGCGCGACCGGACAGACGACAAGACGGAACGCGATGCCATGGATCGCGCCAACGCCTGGCTGGAGCGCGAGGTCGCGGCGCGCACCGGCGCGCTGAGCGAGGCGAACCGGCTGCTGCGCCATGAGATCGAGGAGCGCAAGCGCGCCGAGCAGGCGCTCCGCCAGGCACAGAAGATGGAAGCGGTCGGCCAGCTCACCGGCGGCATCGCGCACGACTTCAACAACATGCTGACCGTCGTGCTCGGCTCCACCGAACGGCTCAAGAAGGATTTGCCGGTGCGTGACGAGGCGCAGCACCGTCGTGCCGACCTGGTGATGCAGGCGGCGTCGCAGGCCGCCGCCCTGACGCACCGGCTGCTGGCCTTCTCGCGCCGCCAGCCGCTCGATCCCAAGCCGACAGCGTTGAACGCCTTGATCGGAGGCCTGATCGACATGCTGAGGCGCACGATCGGCGAGACGGTCGAGCTGCGTACCGAGCTGGAGCCCGACTTGCCCGCAGTGCTGGTCGACGCCAACCAGCTCGAGAATGCGATCCTCAATCTCGCGGTCAACGCGCGCGATGCCATGCTGGGCGGCGGCATGCTGACCTTGCGCACCCGGGCCGAGCCGGCGCATGTCGTTCTGTCAGTCGCCGATACCGGAATCGGCATGTCGCCGGAAACGGCGGCGCGCGCGCTGGAACCCTTCTTCACGACCAAGCGCAGCGGACAGGGGACCGGGCTCGGCCTCGCTCAGGTGCACGGCTTCATCCAGCAATCGGGCGGCACGCTCGACATCTCGTCGGTCGAAGGCCAGGGCACGGTGATCGAGCTTCGCCTGCCGCGCCTGCCGGAGGGTACTACGACAGTTCACGTGCCCTCCGATGTCGGTCCGCTGGACTTCGATGGCGCCGGCCGGAGGGTGCTGGTGGTGGAAGACCAGCAGGGCGTGCGCGAGCATGTCTCCGAGACGATGCGCCAGCTCGGCTTCGAGGTCACGGCGGCGGGCGACGCGACGCTCGCAAGACGCTACCTCGACGGTCTGATCGAGGGCGGGCAGCGGGTCGACCTGATCGTCAGCGATATCGGCCTGCCCGGCGGCACCGACGGCTGGCAGCTTGCCGGCCTGGCGCGCCGGCTGATGCCCGGGGTCAAGATCGTGCTCATGACCGGCTACGCGCAGGTCAACAGCGAACCCCTGGATGCCAACACCGAGCTGCTGATGAAGCCGTTCGTTCGCGCGACCTTGGTCTCGCGCCTGTCGCGGCTGTTCGGCAGGCCAAGCTGAAGCGCCTCAGCGACGGCCATAGGCGGTGAAGACGTAATCGGTCGAGGCAGCGACCTTGTGGCAGGCCGCGCCGCAATCGACCCCGGTGCCGAATGGCTTGAACTTGGCCGTCGCCTCGTCGTAGTCGATCTGCGCATAGCCCCAGCCGTCGCTGGCGGCGAAGCGCTTGGCATCCTTCTCCATGAAGTCGATATGCTTCAGTCCGCCGGCGATCGAAGCACCGCCGGGCTGGGTCGGATCCTGGGTCCGCGACCACATGATCTTGGCCATCCTGGCGCCGTCGGGGAACGGCTTGCCGTTGCCGGGCGCGCCGGTGCGATAGGCCTCGATCATCGCCGGATTACCGAGGATCGCCTTGACCAGCTCGTCGGTCTGGCTGACCGCGATGACCGCCCAGTCCTCGTAGCCACGGAAGGCCGAGATCGACAATCCGTCGGGGATCTGTACGGCGTACTTGTCGGACTGGGGCAGGGACTGATTCTGGGATTGATTCTGGGCGACGATGGCCTGGCCGCCGAGAAGGACGGCGGCGGCCAGCATGGTCAGCATCAGCAGCGATGGAAATCTCTTCATGATGCAGTCCTCGGCAGCTTCCTGACGATGCGGCGAGGATGCGACAGAGGCGGGGTGGTGTCTATCGCACCATGGTATCGGTACGCCTCTTGGATTTACACATCACCTACAGGTGAAGCACAGCCACCTCTTTCATTCTCCTCTCTCCCGAAGCGGGGGAGAGGAGAACGAAAGCCAAGACAGTGGCTTGGTCATGTGCCGCAACGGATCGCGCGGAGCCGACACCACTCGAGCCAGAGAGACGAACGTCGGCTCAGTTGCTCTGCGTGTTCGGCTTCGGCTTCGGCTTCTTGGCTTGGCGTTTCGGGCCGGCCGTGCGCGGCACCGGCTTTGCCGCCTTTCCCGCCTCCAGTCGTTCGAGACGCTGGCCGACCCTGGTCTGCATCTCCTCCAGCTTCTGCTGAAGCCGCCGGTCCTGCGCCTTGAGCTGCTCGAGCTGCGCATTGAGGTTGGCGACCGATCGCTGAAGCTCGCCGAGGCGCGCGTCGACATTGCTGACCGTGCCGCCGCGTTGAGCATGAGCCGTCGTGAGAGGCAGCAAGGTAAAGGGGACGACGAGGGCGGCGACAATGGCGATGACGATGGTGACGGCGCGCGCGGAGGAGAATGGCCGGTGAAAATACCTTTTAAGCTCGGCGACTTTGCGCGCGCACCGCAGTATTTCCGAAGGCCGACGGGCTGAGAAAGCTTTGAGCGCGCTTTTGAACGTCATCTTGGATCGTGGCCGGCGTCGTCTTCAGACCGCTGATTGCGAGAACATTGGTATAGGCGATTGCAACAGGGGCGCACACCATAAGATTCACCAAATCTGCATTGAATCGTAAGGCTTTATTTTTGTCGCGACGCCGAGGCGACAGGCAAAGATCCGCGTCCGGGGCTTTCCAGCAGATCGAAGTGTGGTTTTGAAGCGTCCTAAGCCTCGAATGAATGTTGCGGGACAGATGAAGTTCTCGGGTTCGGGAATTGACTTACCTCGCTCTCTTGTTCATCGAAGAACGCACGGACTTTGGTTTGATGCGAGGTGATGCGCAGATGAAGAACATTCGGTCGATGTCCTTTGAAGAGCTGGTCAGAACTAGGGCAGAGATTGAGGCGGCGATAGAGCTTCATGCCGCGCAGGAAAGGCGAGACCTCATTGCCGCGTTGAAGCAGGTTGACTCGCAGCGGAAACCAAACGGTAAAGATGTCGCTCATGCCTTGAAAGGTCGGAAGCTGCCGGCCTTGTACCGCAATCCGGGCGACCGCTCGCAGACCTGGGCCGGTCGCGGCAACAAGCCGAGATGGCTGTCGGCGGCGCTCAAGCAGGGCAAGAAGCTGGAGAGCTTCGCCATCAAGTAGGCGCGCGAGGTCTTGCCGCAGACTGCGCCCACCGGCGTTGCCGGTGCTTTCGGCCCTCGCCCTTCGGTTCTCTAGGTAACCTTTCGCAGCCGTTCCGATATGCGTGCCCGATTGGCAGCCAGCGCCTCGGCCGTCGGTTGCCAATCCCTGCACCAGGTTTCGGGAAAGCCGTCCAGCAGGCGGTCGGTATCGGTGAAGGTCGGGCGGTAGCCGCGCGCCTTCATTTCGGCGACCAGCGCGGCCTGCCGTCGGGCGAGGTAGCCCAGCCGGCAATAGAAGAAGCGGACATGTCCGGCGCCGAGGCGGTACTCGACAGGGTTTCTCGGATCGTCGGGCAATTCCCCGCGGGCAATGGCGGCGCGCACCAGGGCGAAGATGCGGGGCAGCTCCCGGTACTCGGCAATGAGGTGCTGCGACGCAAGCTCGGACGGGGGAACGCAGTTGATCCGTGTCATCGATCGATGATGCCTTCCGACGGCGATGAAGTCAGGCGCCCCTGAAATCAGGCAACAGCCTCCGAAAAGTGATCCGCAAAGGCGCGCTCGATGCGCTCGATTTCAGGGGCGGTCAGAGCGGCGAACTCGTTGTCGGTCGCACGCTTCGAAAGGACGCCGTTGTTCTGGCGCAGGAACTGGAGGAGCAGGCCGACAGTGCGATCGGGCATGTCGACGATCTCGGAGACGGCGCGGCGGAAACCGTCATAAGCGCCGAGGAAGCGCGTCTCCGCCGGCAGGTCGACCTCGATCGTCCGGTCGACGCATTCGTAAAGGAACTGGGCGTGCGGCGTGGCGTCGAAGAAGCGGTAGAAATCTGCCGTGTCGTTCAGGACCTTCACATTGCCGGTGGCAGTCGGCTCCCAGCGGATCGACGGCAGCAAGCGGCCCGAATAGCTTTCCAGCGTATCGCGATAGTCCTTCATGCGGTCGAGGATGGCGGCGGAGACCGGAAAGACGATGCCGGGCGGGTTGAACCCGCGCTCGGCGAGAACATGATGGATCAGATAGCGGTGAAGCCGTCCGTTGCCGTCCTCGAAGGGATGGACGTAGACGAACCCGAAGGCCAGGACAGCGGCCGCGATGACCGGATCGAGAGTCTCCGCCGCCGTTCTGTCGAAGGCGATCAGTCCTCGGATCAGGTCCGGCAAGTCCTCGTGCCGTGCGCTGATATGGTCGGGAAGCGCCATGCGTGTATCGCGATCATGTTCTCCGACGAAGCCGCCTTCCTGCCGCAAGCCGAGGCGTACGAAGCGGGCGTCGCCGATGATGATGCGCTGCAGGCGGTCCAGTTCGTCGACGTCGATGGGACGGCGCCCGGCTTCGGCGATGGCCTGGCCCCAGCGCCGAATGCGATCCTGCGAGGGATGCTCGCCCTCGATGGCGAAGCTCGATTTCGAATCCTTGAGCAGGAGAAAAGCGGCGGCGCGCGCCATCAGGTCGGCCGGCACATTAGCCACGATCCGTCGGGCCTCCGCCGCCAGGTCGCGCTGGCGAAAGGCCTCGAGGGCCGGCGTGACCGCGACGAGCGGACAAAAGGACGGTGTGCCGGGAAGATTGTTCCGGACCCGGTGCCGCGTGGAAGTGACGCCGCGGCCGGCATAGTGCTGCTGCGGATCGACGACCGGCACGTAGGCGCTCGGGGGGGCGGTCGGCAGGTCGAGCGTCCGGCCGAGCAGCCATTCGTAGAGAAACCACAGGCGGCGGGCATAGGAGCCGGTGGGCGCCGCGCGCACGATCGCTTCGATCGCGTTGGCGCCGACCACGTGAAACAGGCGCTTCAGGATCAGAAGGTCCAACCCTTCGTACTTGAGCGCGAAGGTCAGGTGGCCGGCGAGGTCGGCAGAGGGGGCGTGGCGCGGGGTCAGGACCTGCCACCCGTCCTTCTCGTAAACGCGATGGCGTACGCCGATGGCCGCCAGGCGCCGAGGCAGAGGGAGGTCGAGCCCGAAAGCGTCGATCAGGGCCGCATAGCCTGCGGGCGTGGCCGTTTCGGGGAGGCGGCGCGTCTGAAAAATCGCAACCGGCCCTGAAAAACGATCCTTCGGGAGGTTTTCCATGAAATTTGCTCTCGCAGGCCTGCAGCACCCTAGCCTACGATCGAAAAATACCGTGAAAAATCTCAACAATCCATGAAAATTGGTATCTATACGAAAAATCCATGAATTTCTATTGAAAATCGGGACTCAATCCTCAGAACCGGCCGCCGACATCAGGATCGCACTGACAATCTCGGCCGTGGTCGGCAGCAGTGCGGACCGGCTGTCATCCGCTGCGTCGTCCGGTGCTGCATCCGGCGACAGGCCGGCCACCGAGAGATCCTCGAGCTCGTCGGCAGTCGGCAGGCCGGCCAGCACTTCGGGGCAGTAGAGGCGTATCAGCATCGTGGCGCTGCGGTGACGCAGCATCTGCTCGGGCAGCGCCACGTACCGGGCATTGCGAGTCCAGCCTTCCGCCCGGGCCAGGGCGAGCGACGCCTGCGCTGCCACGTCCTCGCCGGTATGGGCCAGGGTGGCGCGCGCGGTGACCGCGAGGGCGTCGCTGCCCCGGCCTTCGATCTGCCAGCGAATGCGTCCCTCGAAGACGCCGCTGCGCCAGGCGCGAGCGATCACGTAGGGCGTCGACCAGCCAACCTGGCCTGCCACGACCTCGAGGTTGCGCAGCACCGTCGCCAGACGCTCGCCGTGCGCGCGGGCCGTTTGCATAGCGAGCAGGAGGTCGACGACCGTCGGCGGGGTATCGGACATCGCTCTCTCCGTTAGGATGCTGCGTGAATTCTGTCGAGCTTGCGCACCGCCCAGGGTGGACACGGCAAGGTGCCGACCTCGTCGCCATAGCCGTCGAACCGGCCGGCCGCGAGACTGTCGGCGAAGGAGCGCAACGCCCGGCGATAGATCGCGCGGGCGCCGGCGAGATAATCGTCGGCCAGCACCCACGCCTTGGCGAGGTAAGGCGCGCTCTTCTCCTGAACGATGAAGCAGCCGTGACAGCGCTCGCCCAGCGCGGCCAGCACGTCGAGCGCGAGCGCCGCGCCGACCGGATAGCCGAGACTCCAGGCCTGCCGCATGAACGGCTCGCGCGCCGCCGAGGCCGCGGTCTTGTAGTTGATTGCGAGGCCCGGCCGCAGATAGTCGGGCCGCGCCTTCAGCCACAGGCCGGTCTCGCGGTCCTGCACGATTGCCGTCACTTCCGCGTCGCCCCCGGTGAAGGCCGCGGCGGTGGCGGCGTTTGTCCCGAGTCCGGCTGCCATGCCCTTGATCGTCTCGAAGCGGTCGAAGGGCACGATCTCCCTGCCGACATGCGCGGCCTTCCACGCCTTGCCGTCCTTCGTGGCGAAGGAAAGCTCCTGCGGCTTCACGGCGTAGCGCTGTGCGAAGAGGTCCGGCCCCTCGACCAGGTAGGCATGGGCGGCGCGGCCGAAGCTCCTCGCCTCGCTATCGTCCTCCGGCCGCGCCGCGGCGCGCGCCCACGGGCTGAGATAATGCCGGGCCAGCGCCTTGGCCGGGCAGCCTTCGCCGTCGCGCATCTCGACCAGCACCGAGGCCGACACCGAGGGACCGGGGCAGCAATCGCCGTGATAGACCGCCATCGGCACGCCGCGATGCAGCCCTTCACCCAGTTTCTTTTCCGGGGACATCACGCCGCCTCCGCCGGCGTGCCACGGGAGGCGTAGCCCTCGAAGAAGTAGCCGGGCTCGACCTGAAGCGCCTGCGCCAGGGTCCACAGCATCGAGGCGCTGCAGCGGTTGGCGCCCCGTTCGTACTTCTGGATCTGCTGGAAGGTGATCGCAGCCTCGGCGCCGAGCTTCGACTGGCTGAGACCGAGCCGCACGCGACGCTGCCGAAGGCGTGCCCCGACATGGATGTCGACGGGATGAGGCGTCATGCGCAGGTCCTTTCCGTTGAGGGCAACGTCGGTCGAGGGGAGAAGCCGATGCACCGCGATCGCGGTTTCGGCCGGGTAGGCTGCGCGGGCGTCGCGGTAGGCGGCCATCGCCGCGGCGAATTTCTGCTTGATGGTCCAGCGCTCGCGGGCCCACTGGCGGAGCCATGCGCGTCGCTGCTCTCGTGGGCGCGCGCGAGCGTCACCGCGCAACGTGCCGTCATGCAGGTCGAGATGGACCCTCCAGGCGAGCGCCACGCCCGCCAGTCGCTCGTGCCGCAGGAAATAGGGCAGTGCCTCCTGGCGCGGCCGGTAGTGATCGAACATCAGCCCGGCGCCGACCGCGTGGGCCGAGCGCCAGAAGTCGGCGACGGCGTGCCGGTCCTCGGCCTCGAGCACGGCGCGCGCCCAGCGCCGGCGGTCGCTGCTCGTCAGCTCGCGGCTATCGAGTTCGTGAGAGGGCAACGGCCGGCGATCGCGACGGATCGCGGCCGTGACCTTGGCCATCGCGTCGGCGAAATCGTGGCGGGAGGGGGAGGAGCCGGGAGGGGCGAGGTCGGGGGCGTCGGGCAAGGTCGCTCCTGCGTGGCAGAAGAAACTTGCCAAAAAAGAAAGTATTAGTCAATTCGAAATAGGAAAGTTTCCTTGAGGAGTCCACAGCAAGCATGGATCCTCCAAGGATTGTTCGACTATCTGCGTATGCAACCGGCGAGGATTGGGCTCGGGCGGGAGCGACCGTCGCACCGATCACACACCCAACAGCTCGTCCCAGTCCATCACCCGGTACACGCGCAGCACGTCGCGGCGGTCGATCTCGATCGCCTTGGCGGGATTGTGCTGATAGAGCTTGTACTTGGTCGACGTCGCTCCCTTGTACTGCTTGACCAGCGCGCCACGAACCTCGTCACCGTTGGTCGGCTTGAACTCGACCAGCACATAATCGTTGACTGCAGGCGGCCGCGCGCTCTCCACGTAGATCAGCTTGCCGGGCTCGCGCCAGGGTGACATCGACGTACCCTGGACGTAGGCCGCGAACACGTCCTTGCGGCCCGCGATCCGCGGTGGGCGGCGCGCATAATCGACGATCTGGCCATTGAGCTGGAACTCGGCGTCGCCGCCGACGCTTCCGCCCAGCACTGTGCCCATTATCGGCACGTCCCTCGCCATCTCGGTGCGCAGCGGCATGCGTGGCATCTGTTCAGGTCGCGCCATCCTGGCATTGGACGGTGGGCGATCCTCGATATCGGCCTGATGAGAGGAAGGAGAGGACGACGCGTCGTCCTGCCTCCCCGGCGCGACAGTCCCGGTGGGGCTGCCCACACTCGTATTCGTAACCGCATCATTGCCGATCCCGTCGCCCACTTCCTTGCCGTACTGCGCCAGCCATATGCGGATACGGACCGCCTCGTTGGCCGAGATCACGCGGGGGCCGTTTACGAGCTTGCTCATCGTCGGCCCCTCCAGTCCGAGATACTCACCGAGCCGGGTCTGTGCGCCTCGACCGATCTCCTCGAGAACGCGCTTAAGCTCTTGCCTGTCCATGGGATAACCATGCTCTGTTTTCCGAAACGGAATTATTTCTAATATAGAAACTTAAGATTGACGGCAAGTTTTGATTTAGGAAATATTCGGCGGCATGAACCTGCCGGTCCGCACAATCATCAAAGAGCTGGGTCTCTCCGCGGTCGCCCGCGAGATGAACCTGCCGGTTTCCACCCTGCATCGCTGGATGGACGAGGATCGGATCCCCGGCCGCAGCGTCGCCCATCGCTGGCGGGTCCAGCTGTTCGAGGCCGCAGTGGCCCGGTTGCGAGCCCGCCGGGCCCTTACGAGCAGGGGCCATCGTAGCGGCGTGGCGGCGGCGGTCGGCATCGGCGGCCGCGCCACCGGTCCTGGCGGCGGGGAGGACTGAAGGATGCGCCCTCTCGATGAAATCGATGCCGAGATCGATGCCACTGCACGGCGTCTCAAGGCGCTGGCGGCCGAGCGTCGCAGAAGCACGGCGGCGCGCCAGGCCGCCATCCTGGCCGACTTCGATGCCGGCATGGCGCGGCGCGAGATCTGCGCCCGGCACGGCATCCTCTTCTCCTCCCTAGGCTCGCTGCTCTGGAAGAGCGGACGCTCCGCCGCGACCCAGGCGATGGCCGGCCTCTCGCCTGCCGAGCAGGCGATCTTCCGCCAGGCCCGCCGCGCCGGCGCCAAGGTCCGCACGGCGCGGCGCATGGCCCAGGCGCTGGCGTCTGGAGCGCCGCCGTGACGGCCTCGATTTTCGTTCGCAGCCCCGATGCTCTGCGGAGCGCCGGGTTCCTCGCCCTGGCGTCGGCCCCTTCCTCCTTCGAAGCCGGCGCCAGGGCCTTTTTCTTCTTTCTTCGCCGCAACGCGGCCCACGCGAAAGGCCTGACCAATGGACGTGACCCGATGGATCTGACACCCGCCGCCCTGCTCGCCGAAGCCGCCGCCGAGTGCCGCGCCTTCGAGGCCGACTGCTGCTTCAATCCCGTCGCGGCGCGCGCCGCCACGCGCGACATGCTGCGCGACAAGGCGCGCGAGCTGGGTTTTGTCGAAGCGACCATCGAGGCCGCGATCGACACGGCGCTCGGCGCCACCGGCGCGCGGCACTGATCGCGTCCCGCCGATCACGGCACACCGACGACAGGGAGGCCGCGTACATGGCCGGCGCACGTTCCGATACCTGGATGCCGATCTACTGGGGCGATTACGCCAAGGACACCGGCCATCTCGGCGCCGCACACCACGGCGCCTATCTCCTGCTGCTGAAGCACTATTGGGTAACCGGGCAGCCGCTGCCCGACGACGACGCGCAGCTCTGGCGCATCGTCTGTGCCGACAGCCTGGCACACTGGCGGCGGCTGAAGCCCGTGGTGCTGGCCTTCTTCGAGCGTCGTGACGGGCGGCTGCATCACAGCCGCGTCGACAAGGAGCTGGCCAGCGCCGATCGTCATGCCGAGCGCCGCGCCGGGCTGGCCCGCCGTGCCGCCGCTGCCCGCTGGACCCCTCGAAGCACGGCGGAGGAGATGCCCGATGCAATGCCCGACGCATTGCATAAGGCAATGCCCGATGCAGTGCCGGACGCAATGCCCGACGGATGCCCGCCACCTTCACATATGAATCCCTTTGAGACTCCTATCTCCTCTGTGACTCCGCAGGACACAGACAAAAACCATGCCGGGAGCATGCCGGAGGAAACACCGGCGGAAGGATTCCTGAAGGGCACGACACGTCGCGAGGCCTTTCCCACGACGGCGCGCGCCCAGCCGATCGCGCCGGATTGGCTGCCGAGCCGCGCGGTGCAGGAACGGCTGGCGCGGCTGCGGCCCGACCTCACGCCCGCGATCGTCGAGCGGCGGATGATCGATTTCAGGAGCTGGTGCGCGGAACGCAACACCACGACGCACAGTCCCGATGCCACCTGGTTCAGCTTCATGGCCAAGACGAGAAGCGATTATGGGAACGACTATGGGCGCGACTACGGCCAACACCGTGACAGCCGGCAGCGGCAATCCTCTCTCGGCGCCGCGCGTGACGGCATCGATGCGGCGTTTGCTGGTCGATCCTTACCGGATGGAGGAAGGGGCGACGCCTTCCTGGACCATGCCGTCGGTGTTGCCGGAGACACGGACGATCCGTGACGCCGTGGCCGAGCTCACGCGGACCTTACAGCCCGCCGACGAGCAGACGGTGCAGGTCTGCCTGAAGGCCCTGGCGCACGGCACCGCGCACAAGATGGCCTCGACGCAGGACTGGAAGTACCAGGCCAGGCTCTACCATAAGGTGCTGATCGACGTGCCGGCCGACATCTGGACGGAAGTGACGCAGGAGCTGTTGCGGACCTGTGAATGGTTTCCCGGCACCGCCACGATCGCCAAGCGCTGCGAGCCGCGCATCGCCGAACGGCAGCGCATGCTCGAGCGAGCCGAGGCGATGCTGGCGCGCGCGACTGCAGCGACGCCTCGACCGACCGTGCCGGCGCGCTCGCCGTCGTCATTCGTGAAGGAACGCGTGCGGCGCATGGAAGAGACGCGCGAGATCTGGCGGCGGTTGGGCCGCACGCAGGACGTGCAGCGCCTCGATGCACAAATTGCGCAGGCGAAACGCACGCCGACGCCTGGTCGCCGTGGCCCAACCGCGCCGGATGCGCTATAGTGTTCTCACCGCGTCGTGACGACGCCGATTGCCCAACGAAGGAGTGCCTCTGATGGCTCGTATTCCCACATCTGCTCCGCAAGCTGCCGAACCGTCTCCGGAGATGGGTCTCGCCGAGACCGGTCTCGGCCTGCCCGAAGCGGCGCCCGAATCCGCGACGGTGCTGGTCACCGTGCTGAAGACGGCCGACGGCAGCTACCAGGTCGTCGAAGGCGAAGCGCCGGCGCCGATGGACCTCGATGCATCGGCTGAAGGCGAAGCGGCTGCCGGCACTGTCGGTGTCACCGTCGATAGTGTCGGCGCGGCACTGAAAGCCGTCATGGACATCCTGCAGGCCGATGCCGAGAGCGAGGACGGCCTGTCGGGTCAGCAGCAGTTCGAAGCCGGCTTCAAGGGCGGCGAGACGGCAAGCCCGCCGAAGCCAAACGCCGCCGCGCCTGTGCGGGCATGACGCCATGGACAAGAAAGCAAGGCCGATGAAACCGGCAGGGCACGGCGTTTCGCACAAGGAGCGTGGGCTTCGGCGCACGCTGTTTCGCGAGGCGTTCATGGCGAACGGCCACAATGCACCTGCCGCTGCGAAGGCCGCAGGCTACAACGATGGCGATTCGGCGTGGAGCGCCGGGAGCAGGTTCCGGAAGGAACTCACCGCGTCGGGCGAGCTGGCGGCGGCCGCGCGGCAGCGGGCTGAGGCCGCCGAGCTCGAGACGGTGCGCACCTTGCGCGAGCTGGCGCGCATCGCCTATGGCGATATCGGCCGGCTGTTCGATGCCGACGGGACGTTGATCCCGCTGGCCGATCTCGACGAGGAGGTCCGAGCCATCATCGCCAGTGTCGAGTTGGGACCGGACGGCAAGCCGAAGAAGATCAAGCTCTGGTCGAAGATCGACGCTCTCGAGATGGCGATGCGCCATGCCGGTCTCTACGAGCGCGACAACGACCAGCGCCAACCCAACCTCGCCCTGCAGGTCGTCCTGGTCGATCCTCCGAAGAAGCCGGAGTGAACGGCTTCTTCCTCATGTTCCTCTCCCCCTTCGGGGGAGAGGTTAGGTGAGGGGGCGCCAGCGACCGCAGGTTCCTTTGATCCGCGGGCGTTCACTTCCCCCTCACCCGGCCTCTCCCCCGAAGCGGGGGAGAGGAGGAATGAGAGAAACGCGTAAGCGACGGCGACAACAGTACGAGGAGATCGGCATGAGCGACTCCGCCTCGCAGCCCGTGGCCGTCAGGCTGCCGCGCAAGCTCGCCTTCCTGCTTGATCCGCATCGCTACAAGGTGGCTTACGGCGGCCGCGGCAGCGCCAAGAGCTGGTCCTTCGCCAATGCGCTCTTGAGTCTCGGCGCCTCGCGCAAGTTGCGCATCCTCTGCGCGCGCGAGATCCAGCGCTCGATCGACAACTCGGTCTATCGGCTGCTCTGCGATCGCATCGAGGCGCTGGGGCTGGGCGGCTTCTTCCGCGCCTCGGAGACCGACATTGTCGGTGCCAACGGCACGACCTTCCTGTTCTCCGGCCTGGCGCAGCACACGGTCGACAGCATCAAGTCGTTCGAGGGTATCGAGATCGTCTGGGTCGAGGAGGGGCAGACCGTCTCCAAGCGCTCCTGGGACATCCTGGTGCCGACCATTCGTGCGCCCAACTCGGAGATCTGGGTCTCCTTCAATCCCGAGCTCGAGACCGACGATACCTGGCAACGTTTCGTCGCCAAGCGGCCGCCCCAGGCCATGGTCGAGAAGATGATCTGGCAGGACAATCCCTGGTTCCCCGAAGTGCTCGAGGCCGAGCGGCTGTTCATGCAGCGCACCGCGCCCGACGACTACGACAATATCTGGGAGGGCAACTGCCGGCAGGCCGTGGCCGGCGCGATCTATGCGCGCGAGATGGCCGAGATGGCGAGCCAGGGCCGCATACGCAGCCTCCCCTACGATCCGCGCTTGCCGGTGCATACGATCTGGGATCTCGGCTGGAACGACGCCATGGCGATCGTGATGGTGCAGAAGCCGGTGCCGACCGTGGTCAACGTGATTGACTATATCGAGGACCGCTACCGCCGCTTCGACGAGTACGTGGCCGAGCTCGACAGGCTCCGCTATCGCTGGGGCAGCGATTGGCTGCCGCACGACGGCGCCAACCGCGACCCCAAGTCGGGCAAGAGCGCGCAGGAGGTGCTGCGTGGGCTGGGCCGGCGCTCGGTGAAGATCGTGGGCCGCGGCGACGTCGCGACCGGCATTCGCAACGTCCGCATGATGTTCCCGCGCCTCTACATCGACAATTCGGCGAAGAAGGTGGCGACCGGCCATGCCGGCGCGGGCCGCCTGGTCGAGTGCCTGAAGCACTATCGCCGTGCCGTGCCGCGCGCCACCGGGGAGGAGGCGGCCCCGGTGCACGACGAGTACAGCCACGGCTGCGACGCCATCCGCCAGCTCGCCGCTGTCGTCGACCGTCTGCACAACGACCCCGACCGTCCGACGGCGCCGCTGCTGCCGGCGTTCAGGAACGTCGATCCGGGGATGGGGACGCTGGGCTGAGGTTCGGCGACGGGGGAACATGAAAGTCCGCCGACGAAAATATTGATCCGAATCTGGAAATCGCCGGACCAATTCGAAACGGGATCGCGGTCTGCTGCTTCTATCCTGTGGGTCCGGTTGGGCGTGGGTGTGTGCCCGATCGGCAAGCGGTCAGATCCGTCGAGGGCAGAACGTCGCGACTTGCCGAACGCTCGGAGACAAAGATCGCGTCGCACATGGAGGCGTAGCGGGAGGAACTCGCCACATCGTCTGAGGACCCGCGACGCAGGACACTGCGTGCAGTGGGTCCTTTCCCCAGCCGTCGATACCTTCCCACACCCCAACATCGACGGCGCCGACCATTGGTGGCTCGACCGACGTATTACGCCCCGCGTCGCCGGTCGGGCCATCAGTGGCGGTTCGGCGACGATGGAAGACAGGGGAGAAGACACGGGTCACGTGCCCGAGATCGACAACGATCGAATTGCCGGAACATGCTCGGCCGCTCGCTTTTGGAGCGGCGTGGATTGCCTTGGCCGAGCGCAGGTGGGGCTACAGGATCGACGAGATGTCCGGGGATTCCTCGGCCGGAACATACGACGTCACGGAAGGATCGAGCCTTTCCTGTCGGTTTCCGACGATGTTGAAATAGATGTGCTTGTACTCGGGCGGCAACAGATATTGGCCCGCGAGAGGGTCGGTCGAATTTCTGAGCTGCTCCTGAACGACGTCCATGATGATGCGCAGCAGCGTGGCAAGCTTGGCGAGGTTCTCGCGGACTTGTGGAGAATAGAGGCGCCAGTGCTGGATCTTGGCGTTGTCTTCGTTGGTGACCTGCTTGAGATACCGGGCGCTGACGAGATCGCGCAGCCGGCTCTCCGCGGCGCTGCGGCCGCCGTCGATCATCTTCTGAACGGCCTCATACGTCTGCATCGTCTTGGCGGTGCCGGCATGGGAGTAGGTTTGCGAGGCAACGACGGTCATGGCCGCCTGCAGATCCAGCGGAAAACTTCCGTCGAACTGGAAGAACTCGCGCCACGCGTTCGTCGCCATCACTGTGTAGTTCGCCAGTACGATAGCGGTTTCGGCGTTGATCTGCGTTGTCATGCTGCTGCTCCCGCAAACCCCTTACGTACGTTTACATGGCGGATCAACCCTAAGGCCTTAGTGTGGATTTCAGAAACATCGATGATGCCACCTCGCCTGTCGCGTAGAAATGGTGTCGGGAAGCAGGGGAGAGATTCGATGAATTGGTATCTTACCGAAGCAAATCGATTGTTCCGAGTGCCGTAACTTGGGCTGTTGAGAGTTAGAAGCAATCGGGAGGCATCGCTTTGAAAGAGAGCCCTCGTTTCGTGTCGCCTAAGAATGGTTTGTTTAAAGGTGGTTTGTTCAAAGAGGGTTTGAAAGCAGGCAGTTTCGGTAAGCTTGCGGTTGGCATGCGAACACGTTTTGCGACTTCGGCGTGCTCGATGAACGGGTGTGATTAGTTGAAAGTGTTTTCGCGCTCTGTGGGTAAAGCGCGCGCAGTGTTGACGATCGGATCTGCGGCGTTCGTTCGACCAGGAGCATGGCACCTTGCCGTCGAGGCACCCGAATGGCCGCGGTGAGGGAAGATGGTGCGCCGATCGGCAGCGGTCCGCTGAGGCCTGTCCCTGTTGCTGAATTGGCGCCACGATCGTCCTCCGGTGTGGGCGTCGATCGGACGTTCTTCGACCGGGACGCCGTTTCCATTCTCCTCGACAGCCATGCGCTCGGCTGGGAAGGGGTCTACGCGGCACTCACTGAAGAGCGTCCCCATGAAGCAACCAGGCCGCCTTTGCACGCCATGTGGCTGGCGATGTCGCTGAGCGACGCGAGCTTCTTGCGTCGTATCGTTCGGGGGCAGGAGTATTCCGATCCGGCCATTCCCCTGCATTCACTCACCATAACGCCTCCCAGCGTCGAGGCGCGTGATGTCATCGGCGTGAACGTCCGGGTATTGCATCTGTTCGTGGCGCCGCAAATCTTCACCGAAGTATCAGGCGCCTTGGCGGATCGCGATACGGACAGCGCCTCGTTCAGCCCGGTTTTCACGGTCGAGGATCCGGCCCTGGTCCCGATTGCGCGTATGGTCAAGCGGGCGCTGTCGGAGCCACCCCGCGAGGGATTGCTGAAGGTGGATTACCTCGTTCGGGCACTCGCAGCGCATCTCCTGTGGGGCAACCCGGAGGCGGGGCGATCCGGCAGATGGGCGTCTGTGGTGCCTGTCCTCACGCCCCGACAGATGCAGATCGTCAGGGAGTTCATCCACACTCACCTGGCGACGGACATTTCCATTGCCGATCTCGCCAATATTCTGGGGCTGAGCCGGACCCAGTTCCTGCGGCGCTTCAAGGCCTCCACGGGCACGTCGCCCTACCGGAGCGTGATGGAAGCTCGTGTCCAGCGCGCCAAGGTGCTCCTCGCTGACGGGCGCCTCGATTTGACGGACGTCGCGGCAGCCAGCGGTTTTGCCAGCCAGGCGCACCTTGCAACGGTGTTCAGCCGCTTCGTTAAGGCCTCTCCCTCGGCGTTCCGGCGCCAGGTTTGTTCACCGGCTTCTTCTCCACGGCAGACGGACGACGAAACGCAACCGAGGTCGCCAGCGGGCAAGCCGATGACCGGCTGACCTGGTGGAACCAGCAAGAGCCATTGAGGGCGACGGTCGAGCGAGGATCAGGATGGCAGGCCGCGATACGAAGCCGGCTCGATCTCGGGCCGCGAAAATCGACAAGGATCGACCCGGCGAGGGGCGGGGTACCTCGATCAAGTCACGCCAGCGCGCTGTCGAGTTCAAGCTGGAGGAGACGTCCCTCTGGATCGACGCGAACGTACGGTTGATCAAGTCGAGCAAAGGCCTGGGCTGGACGAATCTCTTTGCCGCGCTCACATCGGAAAGCCCGCATGAGGCGCTGCACGGCGCGGTCCCTGCCGTCTGGCTCGCCATGACAGTCACCCCGACCGACGTGAAGCGTACAGGCAAGGCGGGCAAACAGGAGGCGGTGTTACCCGAGAACCGGACGTCGATCCTCGCCTCGGGCGAGGCCGTCCAAGACGAGATCCGGTCATCGCTGGAGGCGATGCACGTCTATCTGAAGCAGGATGTCGTCGATGAAGTGTCGGAAGAACTCTACCCCGATCGGCGTTCCAGACGGCGCGTCGTGTCGGTGTTCGGCTCCGACGATCCGACCTTGCGGCTGTTCATGACGGCGATTGGGGCGTCACTCGATCGGCCGCCGCAAGGCAACGCCCTGAAAGTCGAGTACCTGTCCTATGCGCTGGCAGCCCATCTCCTGCGCAACCATTCCACCCTTGCCGCCGGCACCAGCCTCCCGAGGCCGGCGGAGACCCTCAATTCGCGACAGCTTGCGGCGATCGGAGAGTATGTCGATTCGAGCCTGAGCCGGAATGTGACGGTAAGCGAACTCGCGGCCATCGTCGGCCTTGCACGCTCGCAGTTCCTGCGGAGATTCAAGGCATCGACATCGGTCTCGCCTTATCAGTACGTGATGTTGAGGCGTATCAAGAAAGCCAAGCAGTATCTGGCTGACCCAAAGCTCGACGTGCTGTCGATTGCGATGCTGTGCGGCTTTTCCAATCGGGCGCATTTTGCCTCCACATTCAGGCGCGCCCTGGGCGTGACGCCCGGCGAATATCGGCTGGCAATCCGATAGCCGGTACAGTCGTGCCGCGAAAATTTTGCTCCGAATTTGGAAACGACCGGACCAATTCGAAAACACTTCTGCGCTGCGAGCAGTAATAAGCCGTTGGTTGGATGAAGGCGTGCGTTCGCTTGGGTGAAGGCAGCGGCTGGCCTGGGGTAGGCCGTCGATGCTGAAGCGCTAACGCCTGTCGAAGAGTCGTCGATGTGGGTTTGGGTTTGCAGCGGGTCGATCGAGGTGCCAGCCGGTGTCGTCGGCACGGCGTGTCGACCCGGGCGGTAAGGGTGGATCGTTTTCAAGACATTTCAGCTGACGCGACAGGATTCGTCGCGCGGTCGTCTGTCGGCAAGTGGTGGGATCGTTTCGATGAACAATAAGAAGCCGGGAGCCGCCGGGCTCCGTGTCGCGCAGACCCGTTCGATGCGGCGCCGGATCGCCGCTCTGCTGCGCGCGGCGCATCGCGTGGTCGGGCTGCGGCGCAAGCGGCTGGCCCTCGGCTTCCTGACCGGATCCGGCAGTCGTATCCCTGGGGGCACGGCCGTCGTGGCCGGGGGCGTGGTTGCGATGCTCACCTCGACGATGGCGCTCACGCCGTTGCCGGCGCTCGCGAACGTAATATCCACGACTGGTACCTGCAATTCTGGCAGTGGCGGCACAGTTGGCCGCATTGCGACGGGGGGTACGGGCAATGGGGCCGGCGGAATAGGTTACCCCACTGCCGGAGGCAGTGGCACTTACGCCCTGGCGGCGGGCTGCAATGCGACTGTCGACGTGAGCGTGCTCGGTGGCACCGCCTATGGTGGTTTTGCAACCGTCACGGGCCAAGGCGGCATTGCCGTGGGGTTCAACAGCCAAGCCGGCACCTGGTCGTTGGCCGCAGGACTGGAGGCCCGCGCCACGTCCGCCGGTTCGACCGCGGTGGGATTCGGATCCCAGGCGCTCTCGGCCAACGCGATTGCCATTGGCGGTGCCGGGGGTAACGGCACCACAGCTCTTTCCGTCGCCAACTCGACGATCGCCAATGCGCCGGGATCGATCGCGATCGGCGCCAATGCCAGCCGCGGTGCACAGACCGGCGGCGCCGACAGCATCGCGATCGGCGGTCAGTCGACCGTCGCGTCCGGTGCTACCTCGGGCATCGCCCTCGGACGCGGGGCGACCGTGTCGGCGGCCGCCACCAATGGCATTGCCCAAGGCGATGGTGCGTCGGCGCAGAGCGCCAACGACGTCGCGATCGGTCGCAGCGCGGCGACGGCGAGCGGCTCCTCCGGCAGCAATATCGCGCTCGGCGACGGCGCCGTGGCTGGCAGCGGCACCGCGGCCAATGCCATCGCGATCGGCAAGGGAGCGCAGGCGACCGGCGTCAGCTCGCTCTCCATCGGCACGGGCAACAAGGTATCGGGCGCCAACTCGGGCGCCATCGGCGACCCGACGACCATCACCGGCGCGGGCAGCTACTCGCTCGGCAACAACAACACGATCAATGCCAACAAGGCTTTCGTGGTCGGCAGCAACGTCACCGTGGCGACCGGGCTGGACGGTTCGATCGTGCTGGGCGACGGCTCGACCATCGCCGCGCCCTCGGGCACGGGCTATGCGACCGGCGCGGCGGCGCCGGCCGCGCAGATGTCGATCGGTGCGGCGGGCACGGAGCGACGTATCACCAACCTGGCAGCGGGCTCGGCGGCGACCGACGCCGTCAACGTCAGCCAGCTCGGCAAGATCGCCAGCAATACGGCGAATACGACCGGCGGCAGCTACGACGCGGCCGGTACCTATACGGCGCCGACCTTCTCGGTGGGCGGCACGGCGCGGACCAACCTGGCGGCGGCGGTCAATGCCCAGGATGCGATCGTGCAGAACCAGGGCGGCACGACGGCCAGCACCTTGGGCGCCGGCGCGACTTACACCGCCTCGACCGGGGCGATCTCCGGCTTCAGCCAGCCGATCAATGGCGTGAGCACGACCGGCGCGGTCGGGGCGACAAGCAACCAGACGACGGTCGGCGCGGCGCTGGGCGCGCTGAACACCGACATGGTCAACACCGCCAACATCGCGGTGAAGTACGATTCTGCCGGCGGCAGCACGGTCACCTTGGGTGCCACGGGTGGCGCCGGTGCGCCGGTGGCTGGCGTGAAGATCACCAACCTGCAGGCCGGCACGCTCAGCGCCTCGAGCACCGACGCGGTGAACGGCAGCCAGCTCTTTGCCACCAACAGCAACGTCACGACTCTCACGAACAACGTGACGAACGGGACGATCGGCCCGGTGCAGCAGACCACCGTTGCCAACTCTCTTGTCCTGGTGGAACCAGGCAAGACCGGAGGCAATCCAGGGGCGGCTCAGACCTTGGGCAACGTCGCTGCCGGCGTGCAGAACTCGAGCTCGCTGCAGGCCGTGAATGCCTCGCAGCTTTTCACCGCGGGCCGGTCCGTGGCGACGGTGCTTGGGGGCGGAGCCACGTACAACCCGGGGGTCCAGGTCAGCGTCACGGGCTTCAGCCAGCCGATCAACGGCATCGATGCCGTCGGCGCGGTGACTGCGCCGACAAGCCAGACGACGGTGGCCGGCGCTTTGACGGCGCTGAACAATAACGTCGCCAACACCGCCAACATCGCGGTGAAGTACGACTCTGCGACCAGTCCCGGGCAGATCACGCTGGGCGCCACCGGCGGCACCCTGCCGGCCGGGCAGGGCACGGTGAAGATCACCAACCTGCAGGCCGGCACGCTCAGCGCCTCGAGCACCGATGCGGTGAACGGCAGCCAGCTCTTTGCGACAAACAGCAACGTCACGACCCTCACCAACAACGTGACAACCGGCGCGATCGGTCCGGTGCAGCAGACCGGCGCGGCCAATCAGCTGGCCTTGGTGGAGCCCGGCAAGACCGGCGCCGCGCCGGGGGCGGCTCAGACCCTGACGAACGTGGCCGCCGGTGCGCTCAGCGCCACCAGCACGGATGCCGTGAACGGCGGTCAGCTCTTTGCGACGAATACCAACGTCACGAATCTGGCCGGCAGCGTCACGAACCTGACGGGCAACATCGACAAGCTGGGCTCGACCACGGCCAGCACCTTGGGCGCTGGCGCGACCTATGATCCGGCGACGGGCAAGATCTCGACCTTCAGCCAGCCGATCACCAACATCACCCCGAGCGGCACGGTCGGCACGACGGTCGGCCAGACGACCGTGGCTGGTGCGCTGACGGCGCTGGATGCCAATACGACGAACCTCGCCAACAATTTGACGAGCGGCACGATCGGGCCGGTGCAGCGCACGACGACAGCGAACCAGCTGACCCTGGTGGCGCCGACCGGCAGTGCCGGCACCCCGGGCGCGGCGCAGACGCTGAGCAACCTGGCGGCCGGAGCCGTGAGCGGCACCAGCACGGACGCGATCAACGGCAGCCAGCTGTTCGGGGTGTCGCAGAGCATGGCGACCCACCTGGGTGGTGGCTCGACGGTCAACACGGACGGCACGGTCAGTGCGCCGGCCTACACGATCGGCACCACGACCTACAGCAATGTCGGCTCGGCGCTGACCGCGATCAACACGACGGGCATCAAGTACTTCCACGCCAACTCGACCCTGTCCGACAGCACGGCGACGGGAACGAACTCGGTGGCGATCGGGCCGAACGCGGTGGCCAGCAACGCGGGCGACGTGGCGCTGGGCAGTGGATCGACGACGGCGGCGGCAGTGGGCACGGCGTCGACGACGATCAACGGGACGACGTACACGTTCGCCGGCGCGGCTCCGTCGAGCACGGTGAGCGTGGGCGCAGCCGGCGTCAAACGGACGATCACCAACGTGGCGGCGGGCCGGCTGTCGGCCAGCAGCACGGATGCGATCAACGGCAGCCAGCTCTACGCCACCAACCAGGCGGCGGGGGCGCTGGGCACGCAGGTGACCAACCTGGGCAGCAGCACGGCGACGGCACTGGGTGGTGGGGCCAGCAGCTCGGCGACGGGTACGGTGTCCGCGCCGACCTACAATGTGAGCGGCGGCAGCTACAGCAATGTGGGGGATGCGCTGACGGCGGTTGACGGCACCGCGAGCAAGGGCTGGAACCTCCAGGCGAACGGCGATGCCGCGACACAGGTCAAGCCCGGGAACACGGTGCAGCTGGTCGATGGCCAGAACATCAAGGTCACGCGCAACGGCGCCGACGTGACCATCGCGACGGCGCCGAACCTGACCGCCGACAGCCTGACCATCAACGGCGGCCCGGTGATTAGCAGCACCGGCATCACCAACCTGGCGCCGGGTGCGCTCAACGCGACGAGCACGGACGCTGTGAACGGCAGCCAGCTCTTCGCGACGAATCAGAACCTCACAGGCCAGACGACCAACCTGAACAACCTCGGCATGACCACAGCGAGCACCTTGGGTGCCGGGGCGGCCTACGACCCGGCGACCGGCAAGGTCGCGGGCTTCAGCCAGTCGATCACCAGCATCAACCCGGACGGCACGATCGGCACGACGACCGGCCAGACGACAGTGGCGGGGGCGTTGACGGCCCTGGATGCCAATACGACGAACCTGGCCAACAACCTGACGAGCGGCACGATCGGGCCGGTGCAGCGCACGGCGACCCCGAACCAGCTTGCATTGATCGCCCCGGGTGGCAGTGCCAGCGCGCCAGGCGCGGCGCAGAGGCTGACCAATCTGGCGGCCGGTGCGGTGGCGGCAACCAGCACCGACGGCGTCAACGGCAGCCAGCTGTTTGGTATGTCGCAGAGCGTGGCGACCAACCTGGGCGGCGGTTCGGCGGTCAATCCCGACGGCACAGTGAGTGCGCCGAGCTACACGATCGGCACGACGACCTACGGCAATGTCGGCTCGGCGCTTGCCGCCATCAACACGTCGGGCATCAAGTATTTCCATGCCAACTCGACCCTGGCCGACAGCCAGGCGACGGGGACGGACTCGGTGGCGATCGGTCCGCAGGCCGTAGCCACCAACGCCGGCGACGTGGCGCTGGGCAAAGGTTCGGTGACGGCGGCGACGGTCGGGACGACCGGCACGACGATCGCCGGAACGGCCTACAGCTTCGCGGGCACCACGCCGTCGAGCACGGTGAGCGTCGGCGCAGTCGGTGCGGAGCGGACGATCACCAATGTGGCGGCGGGTCGGCTGTCGAACACCAGCACCGATGCGGTGAACGGCAGTCAGCTCTTCGCTGCCAACCAGGCGATCGATGCGCTGGGGACGCAGGCGACGACCAACCTGAACAACCTGGGCACGACCACAGCGAGCACCTTGGGCGCCGGGGCGACCTACGATCCGGCGACTGGCAAGATCTCGGCCTTCAGCCAGCCGATCACTAATATTACCACCAGCGGAGCGGTCGGCACGACGGTCGGCCAGACGACCGTGGCCGGCGCGCTGACAGCGCTGGACGCCAATACGACGAACCTGGCCAACAACCTGACCAGCGGCACGATCGGGCCGGTGCAGCGCACGGCGACACCGAACCAGCTGACCCTGGTGGCGCCGGCCGGCAGTGCCAGCACCCCTGGCGCGGCGCAGACGCTGAGCAACCTGGCGGCGGGCGTCGCGGCGACGGATGCCGTCAATGTCAGTCAGCTTCAGGCCGTTCAGACCCTCGGAAACGCCTATCGCAACGTCAACTCGGTTCGAACGGGCGCCAACTCCAACGATGGCAGCAACAGCGGCGCGGTCGGCCAGGATGCCATGGCCTTCGGCGTCGGTGTCCGCGCGTCGGGGACGGGCGCCTTGGCAATCGGTGGCATGGACAACAATCCGTCCGGCCCGGCGAGCTATATTTCGGCGAATGCCGCCGGCAACCGCTCGGTCGCCATCGGGGTCGGCGCGACGACGGGTATCGCTGCCTTGAACGGCATTGCCATCGGCAGCGGTTCCGTCGCCAATGCCCCAAGTGCCATCTATATCGGAACCGGCGCCGGGCAGAGCGCCACAGGAAACGACAACTCGATCGGTATCGGCGCCAGCGCTGGAAACGCCCAGAGCGGCCTCACGAATCTGTCCGTGGGCGTCAATGCAGGTGCGTCTTCGTCGGGACAAAGGAACACCTATGTCGGCAGCCTGAACACGGCGGGAAAGGTCACCGGCGATTTCAACACGGCCATCGGCAGTCAGGCGATGTTCAGCAGTGTCGGCAGCACCGGTTCCAGCAATACGGCTGTCGGCATGCAGGCCGGCCAGAATATCAATGGCAACACCAACACCGTTCTCGGCGCCTTCTCCGGCCGCTTCGTGACCGGCAGCGACAACGTCGCGGTCGGCAACAACGCGGGCTCGGGCATCACGGCGAGCGGGACCGTCAGCATCGGTCGGCAGGCGATGGCGAGCGCAGCCGGTGCAATTGCCATCGGCACCGATAGCGCGGCGTCGCTGAGCAACAGTGTTGTGCTGGGCAATGCCTCGACCGATCGGGCGGCGACCACGGTCACCGGCACGACGATCGGGGGGCAGGCCTACACCTTCGCCGGTGCGGGCTCTGTCGCCAACGGCGTGGTGAGCGTCGGTGCGGCCGGCAAGGAACGGCAGATCATCAACCTGGCAGCGGGCGAGATCTCGGCCACCAGCACCGATGCCATCAATGGCAGCCAGCTCTTTGCCACCAACACGGCGGTGATCAATATCGCGAACGGTGCAACCGGCACCGTGCAGCGCACGCCGGCCGCCAACGAGCTTGCCCTGGTGGCGCCGGGGGGCTCGGGGGCCGCGCCGGGCGCCGCCCAGACCCTGACCAACCTGGCGCCAGGGGCGCTCAGCGCTACCAGCACGGATGCCGTGAACGGCAGCCAGCTCTTCGCGGCCAACGCCACCATCACGACCCTCACGAGCAATGTCGCCAACCTGGGCTCGACGACGGCCAATACCCTGGGCGGCAGTGCGGCTTACGATTCCGCCACTGGCGCGATCTCAGGCTTCAGCCAGCCGATCAATGGCATCAGCACGACCGGTGCGGTCGCGACGTCGACGCCGCAGACAACGGTGGGCGAGGCGCTCGCGGCGCTGAACAGCAACGCCGTGAACCTCGCCAACATTGCCGTGAAGTACGACGCGGTCGGCGGCAACACGATCACGCTTGGGGCGACCGGCGGTGCCGGCGGGCCGGCCGGCGGAGTGAAGATCGCCAACCTCATGGCCGGCACGGCGGACAGTGACGCCGTCAATGTCGGGCAGCTCAAGGCGATCACGCCTCACTATCTCAGTGTCAACGACGGCAACCAGGTCAGAGGAAACTACGACAACAAGGGTGCGACCGGCATCTATGGCATAGCAATCGTGGCCATAGGCAAGGACGCCGCGGCGCAGGGCAGCCATACCGTCGCCATCGGCATGTCGGCCGGCTCGGGCAGCTCGTCGCCAGGGTCGATCGCCAACGTGGCCATCGGCGCCGATTCCGGGCGCGATGTGTCGGGCCAGGTCAACACGGCGGTCGGCTATGCAGCAGGCACGACGGTAAACGGCACGGGCAACGTTGCCACTGGCACCTCCAGCGGCCTGAGCGTGACGGGCGACTACAATGCGGCATTTGGATCGCAGTCCGGTTCGATAGTCGTCGGCTTCAATAATCTCGCTATGGGCACCAACGCGGGGTTCACCGTATCCGGCAGTTTGAATACGGCCAGCGGCGCCAATTCGGGGCAGAACGTTGCGGGCGACCGGAACAGCGCCATGGGTCCGTTCGCCGGCCGTTTCGTGACCGGCAGCGACAACGTCGCGCTCGGCACCAACGCGGGCTCGGACATCACGGCGGACAGGACCATCAGCATCGGTCGGCTGGCGATGGCGAGCGCCGCCGACGCCGTTGCCATCGGTACCGGCAGCATTGCGTCAGCCAGCGGCGCGATATCGATCGGCAAGGGCAACATCGTGTCGGGCATCGGCTCCGCAGCCATCGGCGATCCGAACACGGTCTCGGGTTCCGGGTCCTATGCGATCGGCAACAACAACACCATCGCCCAGAACAACAGCTTCGTGCTGGGCAACACCGTGACCACCACGCAGGCCAACAGCGTGGTGCTGGGCAATGCCTCCGCCGATCGGGCGGCGACCACGGTCACCGGCGCGACGATCGGGGGGCAGACCTACAGCTTTGCCGGCGCAGGCTCGGCGGCCAACGGCGTGGTGAGCGTCGGCGGCGTGGGAACCGAACGGCAGATCGTCAACCTGGCGGCGGGCGAGCTTTCGGCCACGTCGACCGATGCGGTGAACGGCAGCCAGCTCTTCGCGACCAACCAGGCGGTCACCAGTATCGCGAACGGCGCAACCGGCCCCGTGCAGCGCACGACGACCGCCGACCAGCTTGCCCTGGTGGCGCCGGGGGGCTCGGGGGCCGCGCCGGGCGCTGCCCAGACCCTGACGAACCTGGCACCGGGAGCGCTCAACGCCATCAGCACCGACGCCGTAAACGGCAGCCAGCTCTTCGCGACCAACACCAACGTCACGACTCTCACGACCAACGTCACCAATCTGGGCTCGACGACGGCCAGCACCTTGGGCGGCGGCGCGACCTACGATCCGGCGACTGGCAAGGTCGCCGGTTTCAGCCAGTCGATCACCAACATCAATCCGAACGGCACGATCGGCACGACGATCGGCCAGACGACGGTGGCAGGCGCGCTGACGGCGCTCGACGGGAATACGACGAACCTCGCCAACAACCTGACGAACGGCGCGATCGGTCCGGTGCAACGCACCGTCACGCCCAACCAGTTGACCTTGGTTGCACCGGGCGGTACGGCGGCGGCGCCGGGGGCCGCGCAGACCTTGACGAACGTGGCACCGGGAGCGCTCAACGCCACGAGCACGGATGCCGTGAACGGCAGTCAGCTCTTCGCGACCAACGCCTACGTCACGACGCTTACGACCAACGCCAACAACCTGGGCAACACGACGGCCAGCACCTTGGGCGGCGGCGCGACCTACGATCCGGCGACCGGCAAGGTCGCCGGTTTCAGCCAGTCGATCACCAACGTCAATCCGAACGGCACGATCGGCACGACGATCGGCCAGACGACGGTGGCAGGCGCGCTGACGGCGCTGGACGTCAATACGACGAACCTCGCCAATAACCTAACGAACGGGGCAATCGGTCCAGTGCAACGCACCGTCACGCCGAACCAGCTGACCTTGGTCGCTCCAGGTGGCACGGCGGCCGCGCCGGGCGCAGCCCAGACCCTGACCAACCTCGCACCGGGGGCGCTCAACGCCGCCAGCACGGATGCCGTGAACGGCAGCCAGCTCTTCGCGACCAACTCCAGCGTCACGACCCTCACGACCAACACCAACAATCTGGGCTCGACGACGGCCAGCACTCTGGGCGGCGGCGCAACCTACGATCCGGCGACCGGCAAGGTCGCGGGCTTCAGCCAGCCGATCACCGGCATTGGCACGACCGGCGCGGTCGGGGTGGCGGCCAACCAAACGACGGTGGGCGACGCGCTCGCGGCGCTGAACGCCAACGCCGTGAACCTGGCCAACATTGCGGTGAAGTACGATGCGGCGGGCGGCAACACGATCACCCTGGGGGCAACCGGTGGGGGCGGCGGACCGGCCGGCGGCGTGAAGATCACGAACCTCACAGCCGGGACCTTGAGCGCCACGAGCACGGATGCGGTGAACGGCAGCCAGCTCTACGCGACCAACCAGACCGTGACCAACATCAGCAACGGCCAGGTCGGCGCCTTCGGGTCCAACCAGGCCACGACCAAGGCGCAGCCGGTGGCGTCGGGCACCGACGCGCTGGCCGGCGGCTTCGGCGCCTCGGCGACGGGCGCGGCCTCGTCGGTGATCGGCAACAACGCGACCGACAATGGCGTTGCCAACTCGACGGTGATGGGCAACGGCGCCAGCATCGTGGGGGGCCTCACCGGCTCCAACGTGGCGCTGGGCCAGGGCTCGATCGTGGCGAGCAATCCGGTCGGCACGTCGAGCACCGCGGTCGGCGGGACGACCTACAATTTCGCCGGCGCCAATCCGGCCGGCACGGTGAGCGTCGGCAGTGTCGGAGCGGAGCGCACGGTCACCAACGTGGCGGCGGGTCGGCTCTCGGCCGCCAGCACCGATGCGGTGAACGGCAGCCAGCTCTTCGCCACCAACAGTGCCGTCGACCAACTCAACACGCAGGTCACCAACATCAACAACGGCGCCGCAGGCCCGGTGCAGCGCACCGGCACGGCGAACCAGCTCGTGCTGGTGGCGCCGGGCGGTAGCGCCGCGGCGCCGGGTGCGGCGCAGACCCTGACCAACCTGGCGGCCGGCGCCCTCTCGGCCACCAGCACCGATGCCGTGACCGGCAGCCAGCTCCATGCCACCAACCAGAGCCTCTCCAACATCCAGAACGGCGGGGGCATCAAGTATTTCCACGCCAATTCGACGGCGGCAGACAGTCAGGCGGTCGGTGTCGGCAGCGTGGCGGCGGGGCCGCAGAGCGTGGCGACCGGCGCCAGCAGCGTCGCCCTCGGCAATGGTGCGGCGGCGACCAATGCCGGTGACGTGGCGCTGGGCAGCGGCTCGACCACCGCGGCCGCGGTCGGCACGGCCAGCGGCACCGTCAACGGCACGGTCTACAGCTACGCCGGCGCCAACCCCACCAGCACGGTGAGCGTGGGCAGCGCCGGCAGCGAGCGCACGGTCACCAACGTGGCGGCCGGTCGGGTCACGGCGATGAGCACGGATGCCGTGAACGGCAGCCAGCTCTTCGCCACCAACTCGGCCGTGAACAGCCTGGCGACAAGTCTGGGCGATGGCGGCCAGAATGCCGTGCGCTACGACCGCGACGGCAGCGGGCAGAAGACCAACACCGTTACCCTGCTGGGCGGCGATCCCAATGCGCCGGTGCTGATCAAGAATGTCGCGACCGGCGTCGCCGACAGCGACGCGGCCAATGTCGGCCAGGTCAAGGCAGTGAGCTCGGCGGCGACGACGGTCGCCAACACCTACACCGACATACAGGTCGGGGCGGCGCTGCAGACGGCGGTGAGCTACACCAACCAGGTAGCCGCCCAGACCTTGCAACAGGCCAATTCCTATACCGACATGCGCTTTGGCCAGCTCAGCCAGCAGATCGGCGAGGTGCAGAAGGAAGCGCGCCAGGCGGCGGCAATCGGGCTGGCGGCCTCGTCGCTGCGCTACGACGAGCGGCCGGGCAAGTTGAGCGCCGCCGTCGGGGGCGGTGTCTGGAAGGGCTATGCCGCGGGCTCGATGGGCCTTGGCTACACCAGCAGGGACCAGAACGTGCGCGCCAACGTGTCGGCGACGACGACCGGCGACGCCTGGGGCATCGGTGCCGGCCTCTCCTTCACCTTGAACTAGGGAGAAGTTCGTGACCAGGACACCCCATGCCCACTACATCGTCTTGGCATGTCTCTTCCTGGCCCTGCTGGTCGGTGTCGCGCACGCCGACCAGCAGCAGGCTTCGGCCTATTCGATCAAACCGTCGGATGTCGCGGTACCTGACGACGTGCCGCTCGGCGAGTACCGCCGCATCATCCGCCCGTACAAGAACTGGACCTTGATCTGCGACGAGAACCTCAAGCAGAAACAGCGGATCTGCAACGTCTCGCAGAGCATCGTCGACGCTACGGGCGCCGTGG
>Ga0209930_1000966_pt1 | contig 52518 bp, 46 predicted proteins | sample ThiBiot_500_biof_2_FD_183948 | JGI IMG/M metagenome (GOLD analysis project Ga0209930, IMG submission 183948) | Wastewater bioreactor microbial communities from Cape Town, South Africa - Thiocy_cont_500_biof (SPAdes) | ecosystem: Engineered > Bioreactor > Thiocyanate-remediating >...
TGCTCGATCGCCATGCGCAGCCGCTCGGCCTCCACGTCGCGGCGGGCGCCTTCGTTGCGCTTCAGCACCGATGCGACCGCCTCGTCGGGATCGGCCGCGGCGGCGCGAACCGACCGCACGAGCGCGCGCAGAAAGGCCTTCATCGTCTCAGGCTTCTCGGCGAGGAATTTCGGGCTGGCGATGATCGCGTTGCCGTAAAGATCGAGGCCGTAGTCGGCCATGAGCAGCGTGACGATGTCGTCGGCGGGAACGCCGCGCGCCTTGAGGCTGACGGCGGTGGAATGGGCGAAGCCGAAAACGGCGTCCAGTTCGCCCGAAGCGAGCATCGGCTCGCGCACCGGGAAGCCGACATTGTCGAACTTCATCGTCGAATCGTCGAGCTTGTTGATCGCCTTGAACACCGGCCATTGCGCATAGGCGCCGTCGCCGGCGGGCGCGCCGAAGCGCTTGCCGGCGAGGCTGCGCAGGTCGGCGCCGATGCCGCGGCTCTTGCGGCCGATGATCGCGAAGGGCGGCTTGTCATAGACCATCATCACCGCCTTGAGGTCGGCGGCCGGGTTCTGGTCGCGGAAGCGGATCAGGGTGTTCACGTCGCCGAAGCCGAGATCGAAGCCGCCCGTCGCGACGCGCTGGACCGGCTCGCGCGAGCCGGAGCCCGGCTCGATGGTCAGATCGATGCCCTCGTCGCTGAAGAAGCCCTTGTCGAGACCGTACAAAAACAGCGCCGCCGGACCTTCATAGCGCCAGTCGAGCGCGAGCTTCAGCGTCGCCGGCGTCTGCGCGAACGACCCAGGGCTTGCCAGCGATTGGCAAGCCGCCAGGCACGCCCACGACAGAAATCGTCGGCGCGTCGCGCGCGAGAGGGATTTCCTGCAATCGGCTCGTTTCACTGTCGACGCTACGTCTGCGACCTGACCGTCGCGCCGGCCGGCGCTTCGCGCATGCTGAGAATGACGCCCACGTCTTTCCCGCCCAGCCCTGCGTCGAGCCCCTCCTGACAAACCGCGAGCGTCGCCTTGCCCACGGGGCCGGCCACGCCAAGCGCCTCGATCATGCGGGCCGCGAGCCGGCAATCCTTATGCGCAAGCCGCAGCATGAAGCCAGGCTCGAAATCGCCTTTGAACGGACGGGCCGGCATGGCGATGGCGAGCTGGTTGTTCCACGCCATCGTCGTCTTCATCACCGAGGTCATGACATCGAGCGTCAGCCCCGCCTTCACGCCGGCGACAAGACATTCCGAATTGACTGCTATCAGCGCTGTCGCAAGCAGGTTGTTCACGAGCTTCATCGCATGGCCGGCGCCGGGACCGCCGCAGTAGAAGAAATCAGTCCCCATGAGATCGAGGATCGGCCGCACGCGCGCGACCACATCGGGCTCGCCGCCGACCATCAGCGTGAGCGTGCCCTTGACGGCGTGCTCCGCCGTCTTGCCGACGGGACTGTCGACCATCGCGACGCCAATCTTTGCGAGCTCCGCGCCGACGCCGCGGCCAGTTTGCGGATCGATCGTGCTCATGTCGAGATAGATCGATCCCGCCTTGAAGCCGTCGCGCAGGCCGTTCGGACCCAGCGCGACGCGCTCCACGTCGGGCGCGTCCGGCAGCATGGTGATCACGACATCGCTTGCGCGCGCGACGGCCGCCGGCGACGCGGCCGCTTTGGCGCCCGCCGCGACGAGCCTGTCGACCGCATCGGCGTTCGTGTCGAAGACGGTGAGCGAGCGCCCGCCGCGCAGGACGTTAAGCGCCATAGGCCCGCCCATGATTCCGAGTCCGATGAAGCCGACATTGGTCATGATCTTATCTCTCGTGATTGCCTGATGATGGGTCGCGGATCAGCTCCGCTCCGTCCATTTGTCGCTTTGCCAGGCCGGCAGGCCGCGCAGATCGGCGGCGTCTTTGGCCGTGAACGCGGCCGCCGACGGCGTCGCGCCGCTTTTCTCGTACGCTTCCTTGAGCAGAGGCGCGGTCGCGCCATAGGCGGCCTTCACCTTGCTCCATTCCAGGGGCTTCTCGATAATCTTGCCGGCGACCATGTATTTCGAGATTTCCAGAATCGCGGCCGCATCGCCCTCCGTGGGCCAAATCCAGCCGCGCTTGAACAGCACCTCGTCGTCAACGACCTTCGCGCCGAGTTCGGGCGGCAGCTCCCAGTATTTCTTCACGAGAGCGGAAACAGCGCCCTTCTCCATGCCGGCCAGCGCGGCGAGCGCTTGTTGCTGCGCGATGAGAAATGCGACGACGAGATCGCGCGCGTCCCGCACGACGCGCTGATGCGTGATCCAGAACGAGCGATGAAGATAATATCCATCGGGATAAAACGGGGCTTTCTTCACCGATTCAAGCAGCTTGCCCGCGCCCTTTCCTGCCGGACCGTCATAATGCTCCTCGGTGTAACCGAATGAATTGACGATGGCCGTTGCGCCGATCGCCGCGTTGGCCTGAAGGTAAGCCGGATAAATCACGACAGCGGCGTCCATCCCGCTCGGAATGGTCGCCGCCTGCGCCTGGGTCGGCGTGTTGATCATGGTGATGTTGTGGGCGCGCGGATCGCCGTTGCCGAGTTCGAACTGCAACATCTGCGAGAAAGCATTATAGGGGTCGCCGCCCAGCAGCGCGCCGACCGTCTTGCCCTTGAGGTCGGCGAGATTGCGGATCGGCGAATCCTTGCGCACGCTGATCACGAAGCGCAGGTGACCTTCGCCGACGCTCAACAGCTGGATCGGCTGATTCTGCGCGATGAGCCGCACGATCGGCGTGTTCCCCCACATCCCGAAATCGAGGTTGCCGGACACGAACGCTTCAACCATCGGAATGGCGGAGGGATAGTCGCGCCAATCGGCCGTGAGGTCGTAACCGACGCCGGCGGCGACCTTCTCGAACAGCTTCTCGTTGATCATATATTGCGTAAGCGGCGAATTGCCCGCCGCCCAGGGCTGTCGGCCGATCGATATTTTCACGGCCTTGCGCGCCTGCGCGCGCGCCACGAACGGCGCTGCGATCGCAGCGGCGACGCCAGCGGCGGCCGCGCGACGGTCAATAACGAGTTTCGTCATGGCTTTCTCCTCCTGTGCTTGGCTTCCGCGGTCAGCTTGTCGCCGCGCGGTAGGCTTCATTCTTGATCAGGCTCCAGATGTGCTGCGCGATGCGCTGGAAATCGGGGTCGGCGCGCGTCGCATCGTTGCGTGGCCGCGGCAGGTCGACCGGCACGATCTCGCGCACGCGGCCGGGATGGCTGCTCATCACCACCACGCGGTCCGCGAGGAATACCGCCTCGTCGATCGCGTGAGTGATGAAGAGCACGGTGCGGCGCGACGCGGCCGGGCCGTCCTGTCCCCAGATGCGCAGCAGTTCATCCTGCAGAATGGTGCGCGTCTGCGCATCGAGCGCCGCAAGCGGCTCGTCCATCAGGAGCACTTTCGGCTCATAGGACAGAAGCCGAGCAAGCGCGACGCGCTGGCGCATCCCTCCGGAGAGCTGGTGCGGATATTTATCGCGCGCGGCGGCGAGTCCCACGAGCGTCAGCGTCGCATCGACCCTGTCGCCGATCGCGGCGCCCGAAAGGCCCGCTCCGGCGGGACCGAAGCGCAGCGGAAACGCGACATTTTCCGCGACCGTCCGCCAAGGAAACAGCGCATAGTCCTGAAACATGACGCCGCGATCGACTCCGGGGCCGGTCACCGGCCGGCCGTCGGCGAGGATGGCGCCGGCGGTTGGCCGCTCGAGGCCGGCGATCATGTTGAGCACCGTCGTCTTGCCGCAGCCGGAAGGTCCGACGATGACGACGAACTCGCCCTCGCCGAGTGTAAGCGACACATCCTCCACGGCCGGCGTGCGCGCGCCGTCGCGGGCGACGAACTCCTTGCGCACTGATTGCAGGTCGATGGTCATGTCTCGATCCAGGGCATGGCGCGCGCCAGCGCGAACCGCATCAGCCGATCAAGCGCAAGCGAGACGAGTCCGACCGCGATCATGCAGACGATGATGCGGTTCAGCTCGATGGAATAGGCGTAGTAGGCGAACATCATCTGACCGACGCCGCCGGATGCTCCGCCGCCCGCCTTGGCGCCGACCGCGAGCTCGGCGGCGACGATCGCGGTCCAGGCGACGGCGAGGCCGATGCGCAGTCCCACGGCGATCTGCGGCATGGCCGCCGGCATGATGACGGAGCGCGCCAGCGTCGCGCCGCTGACGCCCATGGTCGCGGCGGCGCGCGCGAGGTTCGCGTCAACGCCCTTGGCGCCGGCGACGGCGTGAATAAGGATCGGAAAGAACGCAGCGTAGGCGACAAGCATCACCGCCGCCCCGGAGCCGGCGCCGAGCCAGAGGATCGCCAACGGCAGCATGGCGATCGCGGCGACCGGCCGAAAGGATTCGATGACGGGATCGAGATTGCGCTCGACGGCGCGCAGCCGACCCATTGCGATGCCGAGCGGGATCGCAATGGCGGCCGCGATGGCGAAACCGGAAAAAACGCGCCCCAGACTTTGCGCGAGCGCGGCCGGAAGATCCCCCGACATGATCAGCAGCGCCGCCTCGCCGGCGACCTTGCTCGGCAGCGGCGTCCGCGGCCCGCCGAGCGCGCGGCCAAGCGCTTCCCAGAGCGCGATCAATGCGACGGGCAGCGTCGCCATGCGCAGCAGCCGGGCGTTCATCGGCGCGCCTCCGCTCCTGGCGCCCAAGGCGTCAGCCGCGCCGCGAGAAGGCGCAGCGCAAGGTCGCAAAAATAGCCGCAGACGCCGACCATCGCGATGAACGCAATCATCTTCGGCGTCACCAGCATCTCGCGATACCAGGAGATCGCGTAGCCCAGTCCATTTGGCGCGCCGACAAGCTCGGCGGCGATCACCGCCGTCCAGGCCGAGGCGACGCCGAGGCGCAGCGAAACGAGCAGCGCCGGCAGGATCGACGGAACGACCACACGCGCAACGATCGCAGACTGAGAAAGCCCCATCGTCTCGGCCGCGCGGACGAGTTTCCGGTCCACGGACTTCACTCCGCTCACTGTTCCGATCAGCACGGGAAACGTCGCCGTATAAGCCATGATGAAGATCGGCAGCGACTGGCCGACGCCGAAAATGAACAGGCCCAGCGGAATCCAGGCGATGCCGGAGATCGGCCGCAACAATTCGACGACGGGATCGACGAATTCCTCAAATCGTTTCGACATGCCCATCGCAAGGCCGAGCGGCGCGGCGATGGCGAAAGCGATCAGCAGCGCCGCCAGCAGGCGCACGACGCTCAACGCGGACTGCGTGAAGAGTTCGCCGTCAAGCGCCAGCCCCGCGAAAGCCGCGGACACCGCCTGCGGCGACGGCAGCAGCAGCGGATTGTCAGTGAGGACAGACGCCGCCCACCAGATCAGCGCGAACGCCGCCATGCTTCTGAGATAAGTGAGCGGCGGCCCCAGAAGCTCTCGCGCACGGTTGGATGATGATGCGGCAACCGTGTTCGCCATAGCCTCCCATCAAGCGCGCGATCCACGCTCGAATCCTCTGATCATTGTCAGATTTGATCAAACAATGGTCTTTGCAGTAGGCTGCGTCAAGACAAATGGATGATTCCTGATCAAATTCGTTCTCGGTCAGCATGGAGGAAAGGAACCCGCTCATGCCGCGCGAGGTCGGCGTCACCGTTCTTCCCGAGTTCTTCCAGGTGGAAGGCGTCGAAGCCGTCCTCGACAATCTGATGACGCGCGCCGGCGTCACGGCGATCGCTACGTCGCCCTATGTCATGCGCCCCACAGCCGATGGCGAAGGCGCGCGCGAGCCGCCGATCGACGCGGGCGCAGGCTCCGTGCGCATCCTCGACCGCGCGCTGTGGGGGCGACGCGATCTGTGGGTTCGAACCGCGCCGAGTTTCACTCCGGACCGCACCCTTTATGACGGGTTGCGATACCAGCCGGCCGCGCCCGACGCGCTCACCGAGCGCGAGGGGCGACGGGTCGCCGATGCGGTGCGCGCCGCGAAGGCGCGGGGACTGGCGGTGCATTTGCAAGCGCAGGCGGCGATCCCGCCGGGCTACCGGGTGCAGTTCGGCGGCCCCGTTGACGAAGATCGGCCGCGCCTGCCGGACGGATCGTCGCCCGCGGTCCGCGTCGACAACAATGGTTCGCTCGCAAGCCCGCACATCCTCGCCTACACGCAGGCGCTGATCCGCGACATCGTTCGCGCTTATCCCGGCATCGACGTCCTGCGACTCGACTGGCCGGAATATCCGCCCTACTCGCTCGATTCCCTGTTCTTTGATTTCTCGATTCACGCCCGCGCCGCGATGGCGCGCATGGGCGAAGATCCCGACCGGCTCGCGCGCGCCGCGGCCCGCTTGCGGGCGCGCGTCACGAGCGGCCTGACCGCCGACGACATCGCGCGCATCGCCGACGGCGCTTCGCCCCTCGATGTCTTCGACGACGCCCTGCGCGACGGCGCGGTCGCCGATTGGCTTTCAGCAAAGGCGCGCATCGTCACGCATTTCCTTGCGGGCTGCGCCGAAACGTTGCATGCGGCGAGCGGCGGCCGCATCGCGCTCATGCCGCAATGTTTTCCGCCGCCCTGGACGCTGCTATCGGGCTTCGATGCGGGCGCGGTCGCCCGGATCGGGGTCGGCGCCATCGGCGTGAAGCTGTACACTATGCACTGGCCGATGATGCTGCGCGCCTACGCCGACGGCGTCGCCGGAGAAAACCCCGCCGCCGCTCGGCATCCCCGCATCGGCGAGGCGCTGATGCGCGTCGCCGCCGTGGACAGCGACATGACGCGCTACGGCGCGATCGATTCAGTGCGCTATCCGGAGCCGGAGGAGCCGCACCCCGCCGGCGCGGCCGAGCAGACGGCAAAGATCAGGGAAGCGCGACGCGCGGCGACGCCTGTTCCCGTCTTCGCTTTCGCACATGGATATGGACCTGTGGAGGATTTCGAACGCCGCGCGACAATCGCCTTCGACGCCGCCGGCGGCCGGCTGTTCGTCAACCGTTATGGCTATCTGTCCGACGCCAAGCTCGACGCGCTCGGCCGGGCGACCGGCGCGCCCTGAGGTTTCAGAACATGCCGCCATTCACGCCGATGCATTCGCCCGCGACATAGGACGCCTCTTCCGAGATGAGCCAGACGATCACGCGCGCCACATCATCGCCGACGCCGATGCGCCCCGCCGGGATGTTCGGCAGAAAGCGGCGGTTGCGCCCGTCATTGTCGTAGTCGTCATTGAAATGCGTATCGATCGCTCCCGGCAGAACCGCGTTGACGCGGATCCCGTCGCGCCCAACCTCCTTCGCGAGGCCGCGGGTGAAGGTGTTGAGCGCGCCCTTCGTCGTCGCGTAATGGACGCGGCTCGGCAGGCCGCCGCTGTTAGCCGCCATCGAGCTTACATTGACGATCGCGCCGCCGTCGCCGCCGGATTTACGCGCCATGCGCCGGATCGCTTCGCGGGCGCAGATGAAGCACGCGGTCACATTGACCGCCCACAGTCGGTTCATCGGCTCGACCTCATAGTCCTCGACGCGACTCTCGCCGCCGAGATAACCGGCGTTGTTGACGAGGCCGGCGAGCTTTCCCATCGCGTCGGCGCGCGCGAACATCGCCTGGATGTCGGCCTCGCTCGCCATGTCGGCGCGCACGGCCTCGGCGCGTCCACCCTGCGCGAGAATGTCCGCGACCACGGCGTCCGCGTCCGCGGCGTGCGAGGCGTAGTTGACGATGACGCCATAACCCGCCTGCGCCGCGCGCCGCGCCGTATCGGCGCCGATGCCGCGGCTCGCCCCCGTCACCACCACGACTTTCGTCATCGCTTCGCCCTCCCTGCTGCGCGTTTCTGCAATTCAGTCAGCCTTGCGCGCTCGCTCGCTGCGCAGGTTGTGAACATGGACATGAGCGCCGGTCTTGATCGCGCTTGCTGCAACGCCGATGGAGTCGCCATATTTGCGAACGGGCTCGCCGGGCGCGATATCGTGAAGCGCGAATTTATGGCCGAGCGCGATCGGCTCCGCGAGCGTCGCGTCGATCACCGCATCGCCGCGGCGCACGCGCACGGCGCCTGGTTCAAGCGCGCGCAGCGCCACGGCCACGTCGTCGTCGGGATGAATCAAGACTGCGCTCCAGCCGCCTTCGCTCATCGCAGCCGCCTCCTAGAAGGATTGCCCGAGGCGCGCCGGCGTCTCGTCGCTTTCACCGAGAATTTCGCCCCAGGTGGGAGCGCCCGAAGCGACCTCGCAGACAAGCGCGAGCAGCCGATCGGCGGCGTGCTCCAGCCTTTCCTTGCCCGCGAGCACGGCGGACGCATCGAAGTCGATCTGCTCCGGAAGGCGGCGCGCGGTCTCCGGATGAGCGCTGATCTTGATGGTCGGCGCGAGCGCATTGCAGAAGCTGTTGCCCGGCCCGGTGGTGAACGCCATGAGCTGCGCGCCACTCGCGGCGAAGCCGGTGAGCGATTCCGGCGAGAACGCCGGGCCGTCCATCACATAAAGCCCGTTCTCCTGCGGCTCCTCCGCCAGCGCGAGCAGCCCGCGGATCGGCCGCGAACCCGCCTTCGCCACCGCGCCGAGCGATTTTTCCTCGATGGTCGACAGGCCGCCGCGGATATTCTCATCGCCGGGATTGTTGCCGGTGAGATCGGTTCCCGTCGCCGCCGCAGCAGCCTCGCGCCGCAGGATCGACGCGACGATCGCGTCGGCGACCTCCTGGGACGCGGCGCGGCGCGCCAGCGCCCGCTCGGCGCCGAGCCACTCCAGCGTTTCGCCGACGACGGCTGCGGCGCCGCGATCGACGAGACGGTCGCAGAGCGCGCCGGCGAGCGGGTTGGCGACGAGTCCCGACGTCGCGTCGGAGTGACCACACTCCACGCCGATGAAAAGCTCCGCGATCGGCAGCCGCTCGCGTCGCTGCCGGCCGAGCGCGTGCGTGAGCCGCGCGCCGGCGCGCACGCCGCGATCCGCAAGCATGAGCGCGTCCTCATGCGTGTCGTCGAGCGTCACGACTTCCACCGGCTTGCCGATGTCCGCGACGGCCTGCGCGACGGCGTCGGCGCTGCGCCGGTCCGCGCCGACAATGAGCGCGGCCCCGTTATTGGGATGGCGCGCCAGCCCGATCAACTGCCTGCGATAGGCCGCGGCGTCTTCGCCGAGCTGACCGCGCCCGTGCGCGGCGGCGATGAGCTTGCTGCCCGGCAAGCTCTGATGAATGCGCCGCGCCGCCGGGCTTGTGAGACCGACCACCGAGAGGATCAGCAGATGATTGCGAACGCCCGCGCGGCCTTTCGGACGCGAATAAGCGAAAATCACGTCAGCGCTCACGCAGCGTTTCCCTCATCCGGTTCTGGCGTTGGACCAGCGTTCGCATCAGCGGCGCTGCGGCGCGTCCATGCGCGGCGCGCCTCCGGGAGGCAGGCATGAAGCCTGAACCGACGGTCGCCGCCAACACCAGCGACATCCTCGGCGAATCGCCGGTGTGGGACGCCGCGACGCGCAGCCTCTGGTGGGTCGATATGCGGCGCCCGGCGCTGCATCGGTTCGACCCCGTGAGCCGGCGGACCAAAACCTTTTCCACGCCCGATCTCTGCCCCGCGATCCTGCCGATGGAGGATGGCTGCTTTCTTGTCGCGATCGGGCTTGCCTTTCACCGGTTCGACCCCGCGAACAAAACCTTCGAGAAGCTGTTCGAGATCGAGCCGCCGGAAAGCGGCAATCGCCTGAATGACAGTAAGTGCGACCGTCGCGGACGCCTGTGGAGCGGCACGATGCGCGATTTCGGCGCTGCGAAGACCGGCTCGATCTATCGCGACGCAGACGGCGCGATGGTACGCGCGCTTGGCCCGGTCACCGTGCCGAATGCTCTCTCCTTCAGCCCCGCGAATGATCGCGTCTATCTTTGCGACACGCGCGACGGCGCGATCCTCGCCGCCGATCTCGACGCCGACGGCGCGCCCGGCGCATTCAGGACGTTCGCGCCCGACGCGGCCGCTCCGGGAAAGCCGGACGGCGCGACGGTCGATGACGAGGGATATGTCTGGAGCGCGCGCTTCGGCGGCGGCTGCGTCGCGCGATTTTCTCCGAGCGGCGCCCTCGACCGCATCATCGAGATTCCGGCGACCCAGGTCACGGCCTGCGCTTTCGGCGGCGACGATCTGGCGACGCTCTATGTCACCACCGCGCGGCAGCAATTGTCCGGGCCCCAGTTGGCGGCGCAGCCGCTCGCCGGCGCGCTGTTCGCTTTCAAGCCCGGTCCGCGCGGGCTCCCGGAGGCCCCCTGCCGGCTTCACAGATGATGACCTCCGTCGATCTGGAGATCGGCGCCGGTTATGAAGCGGCCGGCCTCCGAACATAACAGCAATGCGCCGGCGGCGATTTCGTCGGGCGTTCCCGCCCGTCCCATCGGGTTGGCGCGGCGTTCGATGTCGGCCCAGGCCGCCGCGTCCTCGCGGCGCCACCTGTTGCGCTCCGTCGCGATCAGGCCCGGCGACAGATTGTTGACCGTCACGCCGTCTTCGGCGCACTGGCGCGCGAGATTGATGGCCAGATTGTGCTGCGCGCTCTTCAGCGCCGCATAAACCGACAGCTCGGCTTCGGGGCGCGTTTCATTGATGCTGCCGATCGTCAGCACCCGGCCCCATCTGCGCTCGCGCATCGGCGGGATCGCCGCCTGCAGCAGTTCGACGCTGGCGCTGAAATTGATCTGCACCTGGCGTGCAATCTGCTCGCTCGTTACCGCGGCGAAAGGCGTGCGATACTGGATCGAGGCGCAGACAACGAGCACATCGACGACTCCCAAAGCCTTTTCCGCCTCGGCGACCGTGCGTCGCGCCTCGCCCGGCTTCTCGAAATCCGCTGCGATCAAGACCGCCCGGCGGCCGAGCGCCTCGACCTCCGCCGCAGTCTCGCGCGCGGCGTCGGGAAGGCCGAAGGCCCGGTCCGCCTCCGGCGCATAATGAATTGCGAGATCGGCCCCCGCCTCGGCGAAAGCGATGGCGATCGCCCGGCCGATGCTGACGCTGCCGCCGGTCACAAGGGCGCGGCGGCCCGCCATGTCGAAGCGCGCGGCGACGCGCTTATGCGCTGGCGATCCTCCCATAGCCGCTTCCAAGTTTGATCAAAGATGGCGCATTCTCTTGACAAATGCGCGCACATGTCAATAGTTTTGATCAAACAAGGATCGACATGGCGAAAATTCCCGATGTCCGCCGCAATATTCGCGATGACATCGTCGCCGGGCGGCTGGGCTTTGGCTCGCGTATCACGATCGACGAACTCGCCTCTCGTTATGGCGTGAGCCATATGCCGATCCGCGAGGCGCTCCGCGAGCTTCACGGCGAGGGGCTTGTCGTCATCGAGCCCAACCGCGGCGCGCGCATCCGTCCGATCGACATTTCCTTCGTCGAGAATTTCTTCGATACGCGAAGCGCTCTCGAAGTCGTGCTGACCCGCCGCGCCGCGCGCATGTGCTCGCCAGCGATCCTCGCGGAACTACTGCGCATGGAAGGCGATCTCGAGCGATTTATGGAGCGCGGCGACCACGCGGCCGTGCTTGTCGCCAACCGCGCATTTCATCAATGCATCTACGAGCAGGCTGGAAATCCGGAAGCGCTCGCCGTCGTCGACCGACATTGGCTTCTGATCGCCGCGCTGTGGAGCCGCTACGGATATGGCGAAGAGCGCTATGTCGGCGTCGCGAATGATCATCGACATATTATCTTCGCCCTTGAGAGCGCCGATCCGGAAGCCGCGGGCGTGCTGATGACCGCCCATGTGCTGAAAGCGAAGCAGGATATGATGCGCCGTATGCGGGCCGCGTCGCCGACCGTGAGTCTCGCGTCGTGAGCAGAATCGCGGCTGTCGGAGCGGAGGTCGTCCGCATCTCGGATCGCACATGCTGGACCTTTCTCCGGCTGCGCGACGATGACGGCGTCGAGGGCTTTGGCGAAGCCTCGCTGTTCGGACGCGAGGAGCTTGTCATGGCCGCGCTGCGCTCGCGCGCGGCAACGCTGATCGGCGCGCCCGTCGCCCGCGACCGCAGCAGAGTGCCGCCAACCGCGCCGTTGCATGAAGCGGCGGCCGACTCCGCGATCGGCCAGGCCCTGCTGGATATTGCGGCGCGCCGGCGCGGCGCGCCGGCTGCGGAAGCGCTTGGCGGCGCCAGGCGCGAAAAAATTCCGCTCTACGCCAACATCAATCGCCGCACGCGCGACCGGACGCCAGAGGGCTTCGCAAAGAGCGCGCGCGACGCGAAGGCGGCCGGCCACGTCGCGTTCAAGATCGCGCCGTTCGACGCTGTGACGCCCGATCTCTGCCGCGCTGGCGAGGCGGCGATGGGAATCGCTCATGGCTTCGCCTGCGCCGCCGCCGTCGGCGACGCGGTGGGGCCAGGCCATGAGGTGATGATCGATTGCCACTGGCGCTTCGACGAAACCCGCGCCGCCGATGTGATCGCGGAAGCCGCGAAGCTCGGCATCGTCTGGGTCGAATGTCCGCTGCCGGAATCGCCTGACGCCATCCCGGCGATCAAACGGCTGCGCGGCCTCGCGAACATACGCGGCATTCGCCTTGCCGGATGCGAGGAATTGGTCGGTCTCGACTCCTTCATGCCCTTCATCGCCGCCGGCGCCTATGACGTTCTGATGCCGGACGTGAAATATTGCGGCGGACCGACGGAGATGCTGCTCCTGGCGCAGACCATGACCAAACATGGCGCCGCCTTCTCGCCGCACAATCCGAGCGGCCCGATCTGCCACGCCGCGAGCCTGCATGTCAGCGCCGCCACGGAGAATCTCGACCGGCTCGAAACGCAGTTCGATGAAGGGCCGCTGTTCTCGGAACTGGCGCGCGAAACGATCCCGCCTTCCGTCGCCGGCTGCTCCGCCTTGCCTGCGGGCCCGGGCCTTGGCTTGACGCTCGATCCGGCTGTCGCAGCGAAGGCGCGCGTGACGCGCTGGTCGAGCGACGGCGGGGAGGCGCTCGCATGAGCTCCGCTCTCCGGCGCGTTGCGACCGCCGCGCAGCCGATGATCGGCATCGCGGCGCTGATTGCGGCGTGGCAGGCGGCCAGCGTCATCGCCGCGAATCCGACGCTCGCGCCGCCGCTCGGCGCCATCGCGCGCCAGATCGCAGCGATGGCCTCGACCGATCTTCTGAATGACGTCGTCGCGAGCCTGGTTCATCTCCTATTGGGTTATGGCTGCGGCGCGATCCTCGGCCTTGTTCTCGCCCTGCTGGCCGCGCGCAGCGAATGGTTCGCAGCGATCCTTGATCCCTATGTCGAGTTCCTGCGCCCGATCAGCGCGATCGCATGGATTCCGATTGCGATCCTGCTGTTCGGAGTCGGGCGCGGCGTGCCCGTGTTCCTCATTTTCTACGCGTCGCTGTTTCCGATTCTCGTCAGCACGCTCGATGGCGTCCGTTCCGTCGATCGCGGCCTCATCAATGCGGGGCGCGCGCTTGGCGCCTCGCGCCGACTCGTCGTGACGAATATCATTCTGCCGGCGGCGCTGCCGTCGATTTTATCCGGCGCGCGTCTTTCGCTGGGCGTCGCGTGGGTCGCCATGGTGGCGGGCGAACTCGTGGGCGCCGACGCCGGCCTCGGCTGGCGCATCATGTGGTATCAGGAGTTCTTCTCGATGGACGGCGTGATGGCGACCATCGTCGTCATCGGCGCGGTCGGCTGGCTGCTCGACGCGCTGTTGCGGGCCCTGCAGCGGCGGCTGCTCGCCTGGAGTCCGACAACGGGAGCGCGCGGATGAGCCCGGCGTTGCGCATCGGCTTGCCGCTCGGCGCGCTCGTCGTGATCCTCATTGCATGGGAAACCGCGGTGCGCGCGACGGGAACGGCGGGACTGGTCCCCTCGCCCGTCAATGTCGCCCGCGCCGGCGTTGCGCTCATCGCCGACGGCACAGCGACACGCGCGCTCGCCGGCAGCCTGCAACGCGTGCTGATCGGTTTCTGCGTCGCCGCCGTGATAGGCGTTCCCATCGGCCTCGCGATCGGAACGGCACCGACGCTGGACCGCATCTTCCGACCCGTGCTGGACGCAATGCGCTCCGTCGCGCCGATCGCCTGGATACCGATGGCGATTCTCTGGCTGGGCGTGCGCGGCGACGCCGCGCTCTTCGTCGTCGCTTATGCGGCGGTGTTCCCTTTCATCCTCAACGCGAGCGACGCGGCGCGGCGCGTCGACGGATCGCTGCTCGCCGCGGCGCGCTCCCTCGGCGCCGGCCGCGCGTTGACCTTTGGCGCCGTGATCACGCCGAGCGCCCTGCCCTTCCTTTTCACCGGCGCGCGCATCGCGATGGGTTTCGCATGGGGCTCGATCATCGCCGCCGAACTCGCGATCGGCATCAAGGTGACGGGCCAGTCGCGCGCGGTCGCCGGACTTGGCCAGCTCATGGTTGAAACATTGTATGTGAGGCGCGATGTCGACGCTCTCGTCTTCTACATGCTCATGATCGGCGCGGTGAGCTTCCTCATCGATTTCGGCATGCGCCGCGCTCAGATCCGGCTGATGCCATGGACGCTGCGATGACTGTTGCGGTTCTCCGCCTGGCAGGCGTGACAAAAACCTTCCGCGCGCCGCGCGGCGGCGGCGACGTCGTTGCGCTGTCCGGCGTCGATCTTGATGTGCGCGAAGGAGAATTCCTGACGGTGGTGGGGCCGTCCGGCTGCGGCAAATCGACGATGCTCTCGCTCGTCGCCGGCTTCGCGCAACCGACTGCGGGCGAGGTTCTTTTTCAAGGACAGCCGGTGCTGGAGCCCGGTCCTGAGCGCGGCGTGATGTTCCAGGACTACGCCTTGTTCCCGTGGCGCACGGTGATGGGCAATATCGAGTTCGGTCCCTATGCGCTCGGCGTCGGCAAGGCCGAGCGGCGCGGGCGGGCGCGCGAGCTGATCCAGCTCGTCGGCCTGGAAGGCTTCGAAGACCGCTATCCGCATGAGCTCTCGGGCGGCATGCGCCAGCGCTGCGCGCTGGCGCGCATGCTCGCCAACAATCCCACCATGTGGCTGATGGACGAGCCGCTCGCCGCCGTCGATCTGCAGACCCGCATCATCCTGCAGGACGAGCTGCTGCGTCTGTGGGGAGACGGGGGCTCCGCGAAACGCTCCACCGTGCTCTTCGTCACACACGGAATCGATGAGGCCGTGCTGCTGGCCGATCGCGTGGTCGTGATGGCGCGCCGGCCGGGGCGCATCAAGGCGATCGTGGATGTGAATCTTCCGCGTCCGCGAGCGGCGCAGCGCAGCTCGCCGGCTCTGGCCGAACTCGTCGGACGGGTGTGGGACCTGATCCGCGATGAAGCGGTCCGCGCCATCGCAGAAGAAACAAACTGAACAAGCATAAACCGAACGGGAGGATCATGATGGAATACGCCAGCTTCAACCGCCGCAAGCTCGCCGCCGCGCTGGCGCTTGCTCCGCTTTGCCGCGTCAGCCCAGCCTTCGCACAGGCGCTGAAGATCAGCATGGGCGTCGGCCTCGCCAACGAACAGGCGCCTATGGTGGCGTTGCTGCAGAAGGACAAGCTGCTCGAAGCGGCCGCGCAGGAGCTGGGCGCAGGCCAGATCGAGTCGGAATATCTGAACTTTCCCGTGCTGCTGCGCATGCTGCAAGGCATCGCCGCGGGTCAGTTGCAGTTTGGCCAGCTCGGCTCGACGCCCAACATCCGCTCGCTGACGAGTCCCGATCCGGCGGTTCCCATCGCGCTCATCGGCGGCTTCAACACGTTCCCGCTGCAAGTCCCGCCGGGATCTCCGATCAAGAACCTCGAAGGCCTGAAGGGCAAGACGGTGCTGACGATTCTCGGATCGGATCTACATCTTGTGCTGGTGCGCGCCCTGCAGGCGCATTTCGGCGTCGCCGATCCGAAAGAGATCGGCGTCACGGTGCGCAACATCAACGCGCTCGCAGAGCTCGGCCGCGCTCCATCTGGCGTCGACGCAGTCGTGAGTCTCGAGCCGCTCGCCGGCGCGGCTGAAAAGGCGGGCGACCTCGTCACCATCCTGCGCAACGACGGAACGACAGGCCCGGGCTATGAAGGCCCCGAAGGCAAAGGCGCCGGCCACAAGATCGCGAGCTTCGCGAAGACGCCTTTCGCGCCCGAGGCTTATTATCCGCACCGCATCTGGTGGGTGGCGCGCCGCAACTATCTCGCCGAAAATCCTAAGGTCGTGACAGCGCTTCTGGCGGCGACCGCCCGCGCCACCGAGAAGCTCGCTGCAATGCCTGTCGCGGACGTCGTGAATATCGGCGGCGAGAGCTGGACCGGCACGAAGGACGCGCAGGCGGCCTGGATTCCGACCGTACTCTGGAGAAAGCGCGGCTGGAACTGGATCACGGAAGGCGACGTGCGCACGCTCGTCGGCCTTTCCACGACGAAAGCGATCTTCCAGCAGGAGTTGACGGCCGCAAAGGCGAAGGAAATCGTCGGGCTCGGCGCTGACGTCGCTAAAGCGGCATGGACGCATGTCGGCCAGAAGCCGGCGCGCGCCGTCTTCGAAGACAAGACGGCGGGCGACGTGCGCGGCAAACCGACATGGGAGATGAGCGACTGGACGCTATGAGCGGCCGCGCAACGCAGGCCGCGCTCTGATGGCTTGCGCCGTTCAGGCGAAACGCGGCGCGCTGACGCTCTCCGCATCCGCGCGCGCACCTGCACCATCACGCGGCCCAGCGCTCCACGGCGCCAGGCGCGAGCGTGACGCCGAGCCCGTCGCCGGAAGGCAACAGCAGCGCGCCGTCTTCGACAGCGGGCTTCTGTTCAAGCGTGAGATCGAGCAGCGGATTCGGATTGGCGTCCATTTCGAGCCAGTGCGCGCCTGCAATCGCGGCGGTGACATGAGCGCTGGCGTAGAGACCGACGGCGCCGCCGAACATATGCAGGCAGAGCTTACGGCCGACGGCGACTGCGCGCCGGCCAATCTCCAGCCCCTCGCTGACGCCGCCGGTCTTCGTGATGTCAGGCTGAACCACGTCGGCGAGCGCGATCACCTCGTCAAGCGAAGCGAGCCCTTGCGCGTTCTCGCCGAAAGCGAGCGGAAGCCCGGCGTCGCGCGGCCATTCGCGATAGGCGTCCGTATCATCGACGGGGAACGGCTCTTCCAGGAATTCGAGCCGCGCATCGCGAAGCGCTGGAAGAAGAGCGCGGAAATAGGCGCGCGACATCGTCTGGTTCGCGTCCGCCATGATCGGCGCATCGGGTGCGGCGCGACGCGCGGCGGCAAGGGTGTCGCGGTCCTTCTCCTCGCCAAACGCGACCCGGATTTTGAAGCGCGTGTGGCCGCGCGCCCGCGCGCTCGCGATCGTCTGTTCGACATGCGGCGGCGCGACGCCGCTGGCGTAGACCTCGACGCGGTCCGGCTTGGCGCCATCATCCCGAAGCAGATGCGCGAGCGGCTTGCCAGCGCGGCGCGCATGCGCGTCCCACAAGGCGATGTCGACGCCCGCGACAGCCTGATGCACCGGACCCGGCGCCCCCCACTGGTTGGCGAGCAGCCGCAACCTGCGATGCATCAAACCATAGAGGCGGCGCGGATCATCCAGCGTTTCGCCAACGAGCATCGGCGCGATGACGTTGCGCACGATCGCGATGCGCTCGCCGCAGCCCCATGGCGGAAAATTCGCCCAGATTTCGCCGAGACCTTCGGCGCCGTCGCTGGCGCGAACGAGAACCAGGAGATTGGGACGCGCATCGAGCCGCCCGAACGGGCTGAGGATCGGCCGCTCCAGCGGCAGCTTCAGAAAAATCGGCTCGACCGAGCGGATCGTCGCGGGCGTCATGCGGTGGCGCGCCTCCATCAGCCGTCCCGCGACGCGCGAGACCTCGCCATCTGTAAGATGCGCCGCTACGGCGTCAATGTTGGAGAGACGCAATGAGCGCGCCGCGCCGCGTCGTGGACGGGCATGTGCATTTCTGGGATCTCGCGCGCCTGTCTTATCCTTGGCTCGCGCCCGACGCGCCGCCGCGTCCGTTCGGCGATCACACGGCGATCAAGCGCGATCACGGACCGGAGCATTATCGCGCAGCGTGGGGCAACGTCGATATCGAGGCCTGCGTGCATGTGCAGGCGAACTGTCCGGACGCGCGCGGCGAAACGCTGTGGCTGACGGAAACCGCCGCGCGCACGGGTATGCCCTCAGCGCATGTCGCTTTCGCAGATCTGTGCGATCCGCGCATTGCGGGCGAATTGGAATGGCTCGCGGCTCAACCCATCGTGCGCGGCGTGCGCATGATGCTGAACTGGCACGAGGAGCCGCTGCGCCGCGCCGCCGAGCGCTTCGACATCATGGACGACGCAGCTTTCCGCAGCGGCTTCGCGCTGCTCCAGCGCCACGGCTTCTCGTTCGATCTCGGTTGTCTGCCTGCGCAGCTCGCGATGGCCTGCCGCCTCGCCGACGATTTTCCGGGCGTGCCGCTCATCCTCAACCATCTCGGCTGGCCGCTGCTCGGCGACGCGGACGGCGAAGCCGTCTGGCGCGCAGGCTTGCGCGACATCGCGCGGCGTCCCAATGTGGCGCTGAAGGTGTCGGGCCTGTGGCCGATCGACCGCCGCTGGAACGCGCAGACGCTGCGGCCTTTCGTGCGCGACGCCATTGAATGGTTCGGCTTCGAGCGCTGCATGTGGGCCAGCAACTACCCGATCGAGAGCCTGATGTGCTCGATTCCGCAACAGATCGCCGTCCTTGACCGCATCGTCGCCGATGCGACCGCGGAGGAGCGCCATCGTCTCTTCAACGCCACCGCCCGCGAGATTTACCGGCTGCCATGACCCTGCCTCGACGAACAACGCGCACAGGACTTGAACTCTCGATCCTCGGCTTCGGCGGCGTGCCGCTTGGCGGCCTTTACACGCAGGTGAGCGACGCGGACGCGCGCGCGACAGTCGCGGCCGCCCTCGCCGCCGGCGTCAACTTCATCGACACGGCGCCGCTTTACGGCCACGGCCTCAGCGAACACCGCATCGGCGAAGCGCTGCGCGCGACGCCGCGCGACGCCTTCATCCTTTCCACCAAGGTCGGCCGCCTGCTGCGCCCCGTCGCCAAACAGCAAGGCGCGAGCGAATTGTTCGCCGCGCCTCTGCCTTTCGACTATGTCTACGATTATTCCACCGCCGGCGCCCGACGCTCCCTCGAAGACAGCTTGCAGCGATTGGGCATGGCCCGCATCGACATGCTGCTGATTCACGACGTCGTCCCGCGCTGGCATGGAGAGCGATTCGAGGAGCGCTATCGCGAGGCGATGGCGGGCGCCTATCCCGAACTCGCGCGCCTGCGCGAGGACGGGCTCGTGAGGGCGATTGGCGTGGGCGTGAAGGACGCCAACGTGTGCGCCCGGTTCGCTCGCGACGGCGATTTCGACTGCATCATGATCGCAGGGCAACACACGCTCCTCAACCACGAGGCCATCGATGAATTCCTGCCGCTGGCGGCGGAGAAGCGCATCGCCGTGCTGATGGCGGCGCCTTTCAACTCCGGCGTTCTGGCGACGGGCGCGGCCGAGGGCGCCGCCTACTATTACCAGCCGGCGCCGCCGGACATTCTCGCGCGCGTCCGGCGCATCGAGGCGGTCTGCGCCGCGCATGGCGTTCCGCTGGCGGCGGCCGCCTTGCAATATCCGCTCGGCCATCCGGCCGTCGCCAGCGTGGTCGCCGGCGCCCGCACGGCGCAGGAGATCGAGGAGAACGCGCGCCTGGCGACAATGCCGATTCCGCCTGCGCTCTGGGCTGACCTCAAGCAGGAAAAGCTTCTGCCGGCGCATGCGCCGACGCCAACAACCTTCCAGCAAGACGCGCTTCGGAGATAAAGACCGCGGACTTCACAAACTTCGGTTGAGGAAATCGCGCAACGGACCATACTCGCAACCGGCAACGAACAATGGGAGGAAAGAAGTCATGCTCCATGAGTTGAAGAAGCTGCTCGCAGCCGCGTCGCTCGTCATGTGCGCCGCGGCCGCGCATGCGCAATCGACCGTCAACATCACCTTCCGCTTCAACGATCCGGAAGCGCCGCAGATGCGACAGGCGCTCGACGAGTTCGAGAAAGCCAATCCCGACATCAAGGTCACAATGCAGCGCGTGAGCTGGGGCGACGCGCAGCAGCAGTTTCTTCGCGAGGCGGCGGTCGGCTCCGCGCCAGACGTCGCGCAGCTCGCCTTCGTCTGGCCGCGCGCCTTCTCAAACGCCGGCGCGCTGCGCCCGCTCGACGACCTCATCGCCAAGACGGGCATTGGCGTCGCCGGCTGGGACGAATTCGTGTCGCGCGATCTCGGGACGGGCGCCGACGGCAAGACCTACGCCATCCCTTTCACCACCGACACCTTCGCGATGATCTACAACAAGGATCTCCTGAAGGCCGCGGGCTACGAAAAATTTCCGACGAGCTGGGCCGATCTGCGCGCCGCCAGCAAGGCCGTCTTCGAGAAGACCGGAAAAGCCGGCTGGGGCTTTCCGGCGGGAAGCTGCGGCACGCCGACAATCTGGTTTCTGACGAACTTCTACATCTGGTCCAAGGGTTGGGCATTCGTCGACCAGCAGCCGAACGGCGGCAAATACTTCGTCAACATCACGCCGGATCAGATCGCCGAGGCGTTCGACTACTACAATCAATATCTCAAGGAGGGCCATACGCCGAAGCAGAATCTTTCCTTCTGCCTGTGGGGCGCGCCGGAGGTCGTCGAAGGCATGGTCAACGGCGACATGGCCATCGCCAGCGCGCCGGATTCGGTCGCGGTGCAGATCGTCTCGACCTTCAAGCAGCGCTTTCCGGGCAAGCCGGTTCCGTTCGAGGCGGCGCCGCATCCGGCGGACGTCAACGGTTCGAAAACCTTTTTCGGCGGCCGCATGCTCGGCATCGGCGCCAACAGCAAATATCCGGAGCAAGCCTGGCGCCTGATCCGATTCCTGACGACGCCTGATCCGACCTTCACCAAATATTACACCAACTATGTGCAGCCGCAGCGGCCGATCATGAATTACGATCGTCTGCCGGCGGAAATCGCGCCGGGCTTCACGGCCCAGCTCAAGAGCGCGCGGAGCTGGGGCGCCTACAATAACGGCCCGGTGGCGATCCCCTTCATGTGGAACGCGGTCGGCCGCGCCGCAGGATCTGTCTTCATCGGCGAGAAAAGCTCCAAGCAGGCCGCGACCGAGCTCCACGACGCGATCTCGCGGGAACTCGCCAAGAACCAGAAATAGAGCCGGGACAGAAGCCCTTTCGCGCGAGGCGTAAACGCCAACGTCCGGCTTCCGAAGCCGTCGTGCGACAAGCATATCAAAGGCGCGTCGCTGTTTCGTGAAACAGCGACGCTGTCCAGAAGGCGTCCGGATATTCATTCCGGCGCGCCTTCCCATTCAGCGGAGGCTGCGAGACGCATGAGCAACGAACGACGCTTCATCGTGACGATGCTCGCGCCGACTTTCTTTTTCCTGATCTGCTTCTACCTCTATCCGACGCTCTACAACCTCGCCAACAGCTTCACCGATCTCAGCCTGTTCGGAATGCGCCGCGGCGGCGAATGGGTCGGACTCGACAACTACTGGGAGCTCGTGACGAGTCCCGATTTTCGCAGCGTGCTGTTCAACACCGTGATCTGGCTGACGGTGATCGGCGTCTCGGTGCGCATTGTCCTCGGCCTGCTGCTGGCGTTCCTGCTCACTAGCCGCACCATCCGCAAATATCGGCTTGAGACCGTCAGCCGCGTCCTTCTGCTCGTGCCGTGGGCCACGCCGCCTATCGTTGCGATCCTGATCTGGCGCTGGATGCTTGATCCGCGCGTCGGAGTCATCAACGAGGCCCTCATGTGGACGGGGCTCGTCAGTCAGCCCATCGCCTTTCTCGCGACGGCGAACTTCGTCTGGCCGGCGCTGATCACGATCATCACCTGGAACACGCTTCCCCTCGTGACCCTGACCTTCATGGCGAGCCTTCAGTCGCTGCCAGACGAACTGATCGAGGCGGCGGAGGTCGACGGCGCAACCCGAATGCAGACGCTGCGCTACGTCTATCTCCCGCACCTGCAGCCGGCGATCGTGATCATGATCCTGATGTCGACCTTCTGGACCTTCAACAATTTCGTCTATGTCTGGCTGACGACCGGCGCGGGGCCGGGCCTCTACACCAACGTCATGGCGACGGAAGTCTACATCAAGGGCTTCATTGACGGCCGGTTGGGCTACAGCTCGGCCGTCGGGGTGGTCATGGCGGCGATCATGACCGCTTTCGGCATCCTTTATCTGCGCATTATCGCGCAGCGCGAGCTCAAGGAAGTGTTCTGATGGCCGCAGTCGCAAACCTTTCGAGCGGCGGAGGCGCGCAGATGAAACGGGCGATCGGCGAGCTGCTGATCATCCTCCTCCTGCTCTCCGTTCTGTTCGTTCTCGTCTACCCGACGGCTTGGATCTTCATCGCCTCGTTCCGCACGCCGGAGACGATGTTCTCACGCGGCGCGCATGTTTACACGCTCGACAACTATCGTGCGCTGCTCGCCTCCGAATTCGCGCGCTCCATCTTCAACAGCCTTTTCCTCTGCATCGTCAGCGTGCTGGCCTCCACCGCGGTGAGCGTCGTCGCAGCCTATGTCTTCTCGCGGCTGCGCTTCCGATGGAAGCGCACGCTGTTCGGCGCTGTCATGATGGGGCAGACGTTTCCCTGGATCATTCTCGTCACGCCCGTTTTCATCTTGTTCGCGCGGATGGGTTTGCTCAACAGCGTCAGCGGCATGGTCTTCGTGTATGTCGCTGTGTCGATTCCCTTCTCGATCTATCTGCTCGTCGGCTATCTGGAATCGGTTCCGCGTACGCTCGACGAAGCGGCCATCGTAGACGGCTGCTCGCGTTGGCAGGTCATCTGGAAAATCGTTTTCCCGGTCATGCTGCCGGGCGTGGTGGCTACGGCGACCTATGCCTTTCTGTTGTGCTGGTCGGAATATCTTTTCGCGCTCGCCTTTCTCACCGAGACCGAGAAGAAGACCATGCCGTTGCTCCTCGCCGGCTATTTCGGCGAGAACGTCGTCGAATGGGGGCATGTCATGGCGGGCTCGGCGTTGACGACGCTGCCGACGCTCCTCCTTTTCCTGCCGCTTCAGACGCGCATGACATCCGGCCTGGCCGCGGGATCGGTGAAGCAGTAAATTCTCTCGCTACTGAGAGATATCGGAGCAGTTGCCCTAGGTCGTAGGGACGATTTGGGGATTTGCGACTCCCGTTGCGGCTCAAATCAGCTTCACCGCTGATTTTGGAGACAGGCGATGGATTGCGACGCGCTTCGGGGATGACCGGTGGGAACGGATCAAGAGCTTCGCGCCGGGTGGGACGAAGGGCCGGCGCGGCTGCGCCCGGAGAACCGCAAGTTCCTCGACGCGCTTCGCTGTCTGGCCCGGTCGGACTGTCGCTGGCGCGATCTGCCGGAGCGGCTTGGCGACTACCGGTCGGTGACGCGGCGCTATTATCGCTGGATCGAGATGGGCGTGCAGGGCAACATGTTGACCACGCTCGCTCGCGAGAGCGACCTCGAATGGCTGATGATCGACAGCACCATTGTGCGCGCCCATCAGCACGCCGCAGGCGCGCGCAAGGTCAAAGATGGGGCGGCTGCGAACTGCGTCATGCCGACGGCAGGCTCGTGATGTTCCTCGCCATCGATCGCGTCTCGAAGTTCACTGCCGTCGCGTTCCACGAATGCGCCGGAAAGACGGAAGCCGCCGCCTTCCTCCAGACCGTGGTCGACGTCTTCCCCTACCAGATCCACACCGTGCGGCGATGCGCGCGTCGTATGCTTCGGTTGTATCGGCAGCAATGGCTTCGTCTTCAAAGACGCCGGCGTCGAATTTCTGAATCCAAATGCGGATCAGGTTGCGCGACAGATCGTGTCGTCGAGCGAGGCTGTGGAGCGTCTCGCCAGCCAGATAGTCCTGCGCCGCCTGGCGCTTGAACTCGATGTTGTGAGCGCGGTGTCGGGCCATGAGCTTTCATCCTTCGAAAGCCCGGCTCGCCGGTCAATTCCCTATCTTCACACCGTCCGCCGCATTCCAGCGGAATCAGCATGGAGATCGAATGGTGGGGGAAGTAGGACTCGAACCTACGAAGGCGTAGCCAGCGGATTTACAGTCCGCCCCCTTTGCCGCTCGGGACATTCCCCCGTTCGCGGCGGCGTTGCGGCCGCTGCAAACGCGCTGCCCCGCGAGGGGCGGGGCGAGCGGGCCGGGTTATGCGAGCCGCGACGCCGGGTGTCAACGGAAAAGCCGGCTTTCAAGACAGAGCGGATTGCCGGCTGGGCGGCGCGCCAGTATCAGGCCTCTCCGCCCTGGAGATGTCGCCCTGTCCTTTCGAGCCGGAAAGCCCCGTTTTCCATCGTCGCGCGGCCATGCCGGCCGCGGAGCGGGGCCACGCGAGCGCCAGCGCGACGAGACTGTCCTCTATGGCTGGCATCCGGTCATCGAGGCGTTGCGCAATCCGCGCCGCAAGGCGCGGCGGCTGGTCGCCACCGAGAACGGCGCGCGCCGCTTGCGTGAGGAATTCGGCCAGATGCCGATCGAGCCGGAGATCGTCCAACCCCGCGCCATCGACGCGCTGCTCACGCCGGACGCCGTCCATCAGGGGGTCTACCTGGTCTGCGACCCGCTGGAGGGGCCGGACCTCGACGCCGTGCCGCCCGAATCTTTCCTGGTCGTGCTCGACCAGGTGACGGATCCGCACAATGTCGGCGCCGTGATCCGGTCCTGCGCGGCGTTCGGAGTCGACGCTATCCTGACGACGGAGCGCCACAGCCCGACGGCGACGGGCGTGCTCGCGAAGGCGGCCTCCGGCGGGCTCGAGCATGTGCCGATCGTGTCGGTGCGCAATCTCGGCGACGCCCTCGAGAAACTGGGCGAGCAGGGCGTGCTGCGCATCGGGCTCGATTCGGAGGGAACGGCGCCGATCGAGTCCGTCGTCGCGCGTCGGCCGCTCGCGCTCGTGCTGGGCGCGGAGGGGAAGGGGCTGCGGCAGCGGACCCGCGACATCTGCGATGTCGTCGCGCGCCTCGACATGCCGGGCGCGATCAAAAGCCTCAATGTGTCGAACGCCGCCGCCATCGCGCTGCATGTCGTGACGACGAAACTCGCCGCGGACAAATAGCCGGTCTCAGCCCTGCGTGGTGTCGCGCTGTCTCTTGTGCGTCGCACCTAATACCAAAGGCTGACAACTATTGTGCAAGAGAAGTCGCTGCAAATCGGGCGTAAATTGAACTCCGACAACGGGCGCGCACAAGCGCACGACTGATTCGGAGAAGCCTGCGATCAGCAGGACGACCGGCGATAGCCCCGCTCAGGCGTGAACGGCGATCGCAAACTGATGTCGGGACGGGCGATGCGGCCGCCGGTTTCGATTCGCCGCAACGCAGAAGCAAACATCGCCGCACAGGGGCCAAGGAACGCCATGAGCACCACAACCATGCCCGGCCGGGCGTCGTCGCCTCGGCCGATGACCGCGGAAGAGAGGAAAGTCATCGTCGCCTCGTCTGCGGGCACCGTATTTGAATGGTACGACTTTTATCTCGCCGGTTCGCTCGCCGCGAACATCGCGGCGAATTTCGTGCCGGGCAATAACGACACCGCGCGATTCGTCTTCGTTCTGTTCGGCTTCGCCGCCGGTTTCGCCGTCAGGCCTTTCGGCGCTCTCGTGTTCGGCCGCCTCGGCGACATGATCGGCCGCAAATACACGTTCCTTGTCACCATGACGATCATGGGCCTCGCGACGTTCGTGGTCGGTCTGCTGCCGTCCTATCAAACGATCGGCTATCTCGCGCCGGTGATCTTCATCATCTGTCGCCTGCTGCAGGGGCTTGCGCTCGGCGGCGAATATGGCGGGGCCGCGACCTATGTCGCCGAGCATTCGCCGCAGGGCCGCCGAGGCTTCTACACAAGCTGGATCCAGACCACGGCGACCGTCGGCCTGTTCCTGTCGCTGGTGGTGATCCTGACGCTGCGCCTGAGCATGTCGCCCGAGGCGTTCAACGCCTGGGGCTGGCGCGTGCCGTTCCTGCTGTCAATCATCCTGCTCGGGTTCTCGATCTGGATCCGGCTGCAACTTGCGGAATCGCCGGCGTTCCAGAAAATGAAGGAAGAGGGCACCAACTCCCGCGCCCCGCTTTCCGAAGCGTTCGGCAACTGGAGCAACGCGAAGATCGCGCTCATCGCGCTTCTCGGCGGCACGGCGGGTCAGGCCGTGGTCTGGTACACCGGGCAGTTCTACGCGCTGTTCTTCCTGACGCAGACGATGAAGGTGGACGGCACGACGGCCAACCTGCTGATCGCCGCCTCGCTTCTCATCGGAACGCCGTTCTTCCTTCTGTTCGGATGGCTGTCGGACAAGATCGGCCGCAAGCCCATTCTGCTTGCGGGCTGCGTCATCGCCGCGGCGACCTATTTCCCCATCTTCACCAAGCTGGGAGAGATCACCAATCCCAAGCTCATCTCGGCCACGCAGAATGTGAAGATCGACCTGACGGCCGATCCCGCCACCTGCGGCGCGCTCTTCGATCCGGTCGGCGTGCGCGTGTTCACCTCGCCCTGCGATCTGGTGCGCAGGACGCTCGCCTCCAACTCGATGCATTATGATCTGAAGCCGGGGGCGGCCGGGTCGCAGCTCACCGCGACGGTGAATGGCGCGCCTGTGGCTGGCGCGGCGGAGAAGGCCGGCGCGGCTGTGTCCGACGCCGCCTACGCCGCCGGCTATCCCAAGGCTGGCGATCCGACCATCCTGAAGGCTCCGTCCCTCGGCGGCATCCTGAGCGACGGGCGGGCGCTTGCGGCGATCGGCGTGCTGTTCCTGCTGGTGCTGTATGTGACGATGGTTTACGGGCCGATCGCGGCGCTGCTGGTCGAGCTGTTCCCGACCCGTATCCGCTATTCCGGCATGTCGCTGCCCTACCACATCGGCAATGGCTGGTTCGGCGGGTTCCTGCCGCCGACGGTGTTCGCGATCGTGGCGGCCACCGGCAACATCTTCTCGGGCCTCTGGTATCCGATCATCATCGCGCTGATGACCTTCGTGGTCGGACTGATCTTCCTGCCCGAGACCAAGGACCGCGACATTTTCACCTATGACGGCGAAAACAAGTAGCGCGCTCCCTTTCTGAAAGAACGATCCCGCCGGCGCCCCCGGCGGGATTTTTCATGGGGCGGCGGCTATTCTACGCCTTCAGGCCGTTTCAGCCGGCGCAGGCGAGGCTGAAGGCGCGCGATATCGCCAAGCGGCGGCGTTTGTCTTTGGGCGGCCCGGAGGCTAGAAGGCGGCCGGACCACGCGCTAAAGGCGCGTGCGATCAGGGCGGGCGTCGAGCCGATTCGGCGCGCCGACGGGCCGGCGTAGCACAGCGGTAGTGCAGCGGTTTTGTAAACCGAAGGTCGGGAGTTCGATCCTCTCCGCCGGCACCATTCCTCCCACAGAGCCTAAAATTCCTAATCGCCTGGTCAAGGATTCGAATCCCTTCCGAGAGGCTATCCGGCTTAGAGCGTTTCCCGATTTCTTTGAATCGGAGGGATTCCCAAACCTCGCGAAGCAGCAGAGTTTCTTGCTGTGGGGAGCTGCGAGGGATCGATGCGGGTCCGTCTAATCCGGGCGGTAAGAAAAGGCCTTTCGGCGTGGTCTCAGGCGAAGATGTTCGAGATCAGCCCGTCGACGGCTGTGAAGTGACTGCAGGCGTTTCGAGCCGACGAGCGCAAGCAAACCAAGCCGCATGCGGGCGGGCGTCGCTCGCCGCTGGACGCGCAAGCCGACTGGCTGCGGAAGCCGACTGGCTGCGGAAGCGGGTTCCGCAGAGGACTGACGTCACGCTTGTGGAGTTGTGCGCTGAACCGTCGGATCGCGGCGTCGTCACGAGCAAGAGCGCGGTAGCGCGGTTTTTGCACGGACTGATCACCTGCGACGCAGGCGACGAGAGTATCGGCAACGCTAAAGGTTGGCAGAAACAACGAGTTCACCGACGGCGATCAAGAATGTTATGATATCAGAACGCCGGCAAGGTCTCTCAGCCCGCTATCGAGATTCTGGATGTCGGCGTCCCGCCAAATCGTGACGGCCGACCCAGAATCCCGTCCCAGTTCGCCAAACCCGAGAGCGCCCGCCAAGCGGCGCCGTCCCGGTCAGAACTTGAACGCCACTCCGGGTGTGGCCGGCTCAAGAACCGTGCTTTCATCATAGAAGGTGACATTGGTCGCAGCGTAGAACGGCTCCGCGGCGCTCGGCCCCAGATTTGCGACCACAGCCTGCCCGTATCCCTGATGGTCCTCTGCGCGGATCGTGTAAGGACCGGTAAGGGTTTCGAACGTCAGGCCCTTGAGCGCCGCCTGCACCGCCGCCGTCTCCGTCGAACCGGCCTTCTTCATGCCCTCGAGCAGTCCGAGCGTGCAGCGATGCCCGATGCTTGCGGTCAAACCGACGGGATATTTGTCGCCGGTCAGTTTCACATATTTCTCATACACGGCCTTGGCGAAGGCGCCAGACTTGAAAGGCTCCGCATCCGGATACCACGCGCCCGGCGACCAGAGGTTCTCCGGCGTGTTCTGCTTCATCGCGCGGGCGATCACGAGGTCCGTTCCGCCTTCGCCAATCACGCGAAGCTTCTTGGTCAGGCCGACAGACCTCGCCTGTTGGAGGAATGCGATCGCCGGTCCGACGAGAATGCCGAGATAAAGCCCCTCGACATCCGAATTCATGAGGTTGGTGATCTCCACCTTGAAGTCGGGCGCGGTTGGCGCAACGAGCACGGGCGCGGCGAACTGAGCGTCCTTCTTGCCGGTGGTCTTGTATCCCGCTTCGAACGAGGCGGCGGCGTCACGTCCAGCCTGCGAATCGAAACAGACCGAGGCCCATTTTCCGACATCCCGGAATTTCGCGCCGACGACCTGGCCAAGCCCACGATAAATCATGCTGGCGTGCGGATGCAGACGGAAGAAGTTGGGTGAAAAGTTTTCATGCGTCAGCGAGATCGCGGAGGCGCTGCCGACGCACACGGCCTTCGCCTCAGGCAGCGCAGGCAGGATCGCAAACGCCATCGGCGACTGAATGCCGCCGACGAGCAGATTGACGCGTTTGCTCTCCATTTCGCGGAGCGCGGCGACCGCGCCCTGGGCCGTGCCCTTGTCGTCGAACTGAACGATGTCAACCGTGCGGCCCTTGAGGCCGCCCGCCTCGTTGAACATGGCCACTGCGACGCGCGCGCCAGCCAAGGAGGCCTCTCCCGCCTGCGCCTGAGGGCCCGACAGCGGCAGCATGGCGCCGATCTGAATCGGGCCGCTCTGCGCCCGAAGATAGGCCGGGGCCCCGATGAGCGCGCCTGTGGCCAAACCCGCCTTCATAACATTGCGGCGTGAAACAGTCATCCCTAGCTCCTCCGTCAACATCGTCTGACTTTTCTATATACGAACTTATACCGCCTTTATGGCGAAATGGAAGGACGGCAAGTCAATAAACTGCTCTCCGCAGGAACGTTGGCCGGGCCAAGCCGGCCGTGTCGCCGACAAGCGAAGGTCAGAGCTGATAACCGCCGTCGACGGCGATCGATTGGCCGGAGATGTAGTTGGCTTCGTCGGACAGAAGAAACCCGACCATGTTCGCGACATCGTCCGCGGCGCCGAAGCGCCTCAGCGGCACCTGGCGGCGAATCATCTCCGTCATCTGCGCGTCCCTGGCCAGAATTCGCCCGCCGACGCCGTCAGTCATGAAGCCTGGCGCCACGCAATTCGCCCGCACGCCATAGCGGCCTTCCTCCTTGGCGATGCCTTTCACCAGCATCTCCACGGCCACCTTCGGCGCAGCCGACAAGATGTCCCGAACCGGCGCTTTCTCCGTCGCGCAGGTCGTAACAGCGACGATGGCGCCGGCCCCGGACCGTCTCAGATGCGGAAGAGACGCGGACAGGAAATTGAAACAGCCATTGACGTCCGCATCGAACACGCGCCGCCAATCCTCCGGCCTGATCTCGCTGATGAAGGCGAACTCCAGATGCGGCCCGGCCGCATAAACCGCTGCGTCAATTCCGCCCATCGCGGCGACCACGTCCTCGACGACGCGCCCGACGGCGTTCGCATCGTTCAGCGCGAGCTGGCGCGTCATGGCGGCCCGCCCGGCCGCAAGAACATCGGCCTCGGCGGCGGCCGCCGCCTCGGCGTTGCTGTTGTAGGTCAGCGCGACGTCATAGCCTGTGGCGGCCAGCCGGCGACAGATCGAGCGGCCGATTGCGCCGCTGCCGCCGGCGACGACAGCGACGCCACGCCGAGGCGCCGCCGCGCTCACCGTCCTTCGAAGCGAGGCTTACGCTTCCCTTCGAACGCGCTGACGGCCTCCGCGTGATCTCTGGTCCGGCCGGACATCAACTCATAGGCGAATGACAGTTCGAGCACGCTATGAGCCGTCGGCTTCAGCCCGGCGTTGATAGCCTTCTTTGTCCAGCGGATCGCTTTGAGCGCCCCGCCGGCGAGCCGATCGGCGAACGCATCCACCCGCGCGTCGAGTTCAGCGTCGGGCACGCAATGGTTGATCAGGCCGATGCGCTCAGCCTCTGCGGCGGTGACGATATCGCCCGTCATCAAATATTCCTTGGCGCGCTGATGTCCAAGCAGATGCGGCCAGATCGCGGCGCCGCCATCGCCCGCCACGAGCCCGACTTTGACATGCGGATCGCCAAACTTCGCAGTGTCGGAGGCGAACACGATGTCGCAGAAAAGAGCGAGAGACGCGCCCAAACCAATCGCCGGACCACGCACCTTGGCGATGAGCGGTTTCTGCATATCAAGGATGGTGAAAATCGCCCGCCGGCCTTCGGTGTTGGCGGTCTCCATCTCCCATGGATCGTCCAGCATCGACTTCATCCAGTTGATGTCGCCGCCGCCGCTGAAGGAATCGCCGGCGCCGGTGAGAACGATCACGTCGCTGTCCGGATCGTCATCCGCATCATTGAACACCTCGGACAGTTCGCGATGCATCTTGCGATTGACCGCATTCTTCGCCTCTGGCGCATTCATGACGATGGTCAGCACGCGCCCCCGGCGCTCGAAGCGCAGGTGTTCGTATTGGTCGAACTTCACAGAATCCTCCGGCTTGACCAGCATCGAGCGTGTTGCCGCCATAGTCGGCGACGGCGCTCGCCTGGTCAAGGATCAGGTCGCATTTTTTTCTTTATGTCGGATTGAATTCGCATTAGGGAAATACTGGTTCGCTGGAGAGGCCGTCATGAAGACGATGCGCGACGCCTGGCTGTCTGCTGCGCGTCATAGCCCGGATCAGATCGCCGTGGTCGATCGGGACCGGCGCCGCACCTATAAAGAGGTGATGGAGCGGGCTGGCCGCCTCGCGTCGGCGTTGGGATCGCGCGGCGCCCGCAAGCTCGACCGCGTCGCCATGCTCGCGATGAACTGTGCGGAGTGGTATGATGTCTACGCGGCGTGCAATACGTTCGGGTTCATTGTCACGACCGTCAATTTCCGGCTCGCCGCGCCGGAGATGCTGTTCATCCTGCAGGACTCCGGCTCCAAGGTGCTGATCTACGAGGAACAGTACTCCGACATCATAGCGGCGATCCGCCCGAAACTGCCAAATCTCGAATTGCTTGTCTGCATCAGGGACGGATCGGGACAGACGCGCCTGCCCGACGACGTGGAGGATTACGAGACGTTCCTCTCATCGGGCGACTCCGCCGGCGTCGCGGTCGACGTCGCGCCGGAGGATCCTGCGCATCTCATCTATACCAGCGGCACGACCGGCCGGCCCAAAGGCGCTGTCCGCTCGCAGCGCGCGGAAATCCGCAACGGAGAGGCGCTGGCGCTGTTCATGGGCCTGACGTTCGGCGGATCGCTTCTTCTCATCATGCCGATGTTCCACATCGGCGCGCTCGCCGAGGCGCACGGTCAGATCGTCTGCCGCGGGACGGTCGTGCTCATGCGCGGCTTCGATCCGACCAAGGTTCTGGAAGTCCTGCAGGCCGAGCGCATCGAGGCGACGCATATGGCGCCCACCATGGTCCAGAGCTTCCTCGCAGCGCCGGAGATCGCGCGCTACGATCTCTCGGCCCTGCGCACGCTCTGCTACGCGGCCGCCCCGATGCCGGTGTCGGTTCTGAAGCGGGGCATAGCGTTGCTTGGTCCGATCTTCGTCGACTGTTACGGATCGACGGAAGTCGGAGCGGCGACGGCCCTGCATAAGCGCTCGCATACGCTCGAGGGCGATGAGCGCGCCATTCAGCGCCTCGCCTCGGTGGGGCAGGCCCTGACGCACACGGAACTCAAGACCATCGACGACGTCGGCAACGACTGCCCGGCCGGCGCGATCGGCGAGGTGTGCATTCGCTCGGACTCGGTGTTGGACTATTACTGGAACAACCACACGGCGACGCTGGAGGCGAAGGTCGACGGCTGGTATCGCAGCGGCGACATGGGATATCTCGACGAACAGGGCTTTCTGTTCCTCGTCGATCGCAAGAAGGACATGATCATTTCCGGCGGCGAGAACATCTACTGCCGAGAGGTCGAAGAAGCGATCATGGAGCACGCGTCGGTCGCCGATGTGGCGGTCATCGGCGTACCGGACGCCCATTGGGGAGAAGCTGTCAAAGCCGTCGTCGTTCTCGTTCCGGGAGCGCAGCTGACGGCTCAGGACGTCATCGATCATACGACCTCGCTGATCGCGCGCTACAAGCGCCCCAAGACCGTTGAATTCGCTGCTGCGCTTCCCCGCCTTCCCAGCGGCAAGGTCAACAAGGTGGCGCTGCGCGAGCAGCACAAAAATCGCGACTGACCGCCCTAAAAAAGAACGCTGGCCGGCTCGCCGCCGCTCAGGGCGGCGTAGCGTTCGATATGGGCGTCGATGGAGCCGAACAAGGAGGCGTTCGCCAGCAATCGCTTATAATAGTGGCCGACCGCATACTCCTCGGTCATTCCGATCCCGCCATGCAGCTGGATCGCCTGCTGGCCGATGAATATGCCCGCCTTGCCGATAACCGCCTTGGCGGCGCTTACGCCGCGCGACCGCTTGTCAGCACCGAGCGCCAGCGCGGCCAGCGCCGCATAGAGCATCGAACGAGACAGCTCCAGTTCGACGAGCATGTCGGCCATCCGATGCTGCAGCGCCTGGAAGCTGCTGAGCGTCTGCCCGAACTGCTTTCGCGTCTTGAGATAGTCGCGTGTGATCCACAACGCCCTGTCCATGGCGCCCAGCGAATCTGCGCAGATGGCGGCGATGCCGTGATCAACGCCTTCCCGGATCGCGCCCGAGGCCTGGTCAGGTTCGCCGACGACGGCGTCCGCGCCGACCTCCAGATCGTCCAGCCACAGGTCGCACGCCATCCGGCGGTCGACGAGCCTGTAATCCTGCCTGCGCAATCCCGGATGCGCCCTCTCGATGCGGAAAAGCGTGACGCCGTCATCGTCGCGGACGTCGCCGCTGGTTCTAGCCGACACCAGATGAAAGTCCGCGTTCGCCCCGCCCAGAACGAGCGACTTGCGCCCGGAGAGACGGTAGCCGCCGCCCTTTCGTTCCGCCCGCGCGGAGACATGGGATGGATCGCCCCGGCCTTCCGGCTCGCAGCAAGCGAGCGCAACGGTCCGCTCTCCCGACACAATGCTTTCGATGAGCGAGGCCGCGCTCCCGCCGCTGGCCAGCAATGTGCGAACGGACAGGACCGCCGAGGATACATAAGGTTCGACGGCCAACGAACGCCCGAACGCCTCGGCAATGATCGCGCTCTCCACAGGCCCGCCGCCGAACCCGCCCTCCTCTTCGCTCAGGCCAGCGCCGAGCCATCCAAGGTCAGCGATCTGACGCCACAACCGCGTGTCAGAAGGGCTTCGCCCGTCGCGCCGGTGTGACGCCAGATCGATATTGTCGTCGCAGAATCGGCGCACGCTGTCCGCGAGAGCGGCCTGCTCGCCGGTGTGATTGAAATCCATGGTCACAGCCCGAGAATCTGCTTGGCGATGATGTTGCGCTGCACTTCGGCGGCGCCGCCATAAATGCTCGTCGCGCGACGAAAGATCGCCCGCGCGGAGACGCCCACCGCCTCGCCCTCCAGCGGCGGAGCAAGATGATCCTCGGCGCGCACGTCGGGGTCGTCAGGATCCAGGAACATGGCGATCCCATAGTCGCCAAGCGCTTCAGCGGCGAGTTCGGCCACTATCTGACGCTGAACATTGCCGCGCATTTTGAGGATCGACGCGACCGAATTCAGCGACGGATCATCAGGGTCCGCGTGAAGAATGCGCAGCACCGCCCACTCCAGAGCGATCACATCAATTTCAAGGGCGGCCACTTTCGAACGAAAAACGGGATCTTCCAGCAGCGGTCTCCCGCCCTTGATTGCGTTCGACGCCAACAGCTTCAATTGCTCTATGTCGCGCTGCGTGTGCGGCGCCTCGGCAGAGCTCGTCCGTTCGTGAGTCAGGAGAAACTTGGCGTAATCCCACCCCTTTCCCGCTTCGCCCACGAGATTTTCGATCGGCACCTCGACGTTATCAAAAAAAACCTCGTTCAGGGTGAAGCCGCCGTCGATGGATTCGATCGGGCGCCGGGTCACGCCCGGACTCGTCGCATCGATCAGAAGAAATGAAATCCCTTTCTGCGGCTTCGCTGAAAAATCCGTGCGCACCAGCGCGAATATCCACTGGGCGTATTGCGCGCAGGTGGTCCAAATCTTCTGACCATTGACGACATAAGCGTCGCCGACGAGGTCTGCGCGCGTTTTCAGACTCGCGAGATCGGAGCCAGCATCGGGTTCCGAAAAACCCTGCCCCCACCAGTCTTCACCATTCTGTATCCTCGGCAGGAAGCGCGCTCGCTGCGCGTCCGTCCCGAACTCACAGAGAACAGGGCCAATGAGGTCCGTCCCCACCCTGTCGAGCACCGGCGCTCTGGCGCGTCGCAACTCCTGCTGGAAAACAAACTTCTGCAGAGGCGACCAGTTCACGCCGCCACAGGCTTCGGGCCAGTTGGGGGTGGCCCAGCCCCGCGCGTTGAGAATGCGCATCCAGCCGCGAACATCGCTCTCCTTGGAGTCGAAGTCCCGTTCGCCCCGACGCCGCATCTCCTCCGGAAGGTTCTCCTGGATGAAGCTCCGGACCATCCTTCGGAAGTCGTGAATTGCGGGATCGATGGTGAAGTCCAATGCAAGTCTCCGGGCGGGCTGAGGCGAAGCTGGGGCTCCGCTGTCGGAACTGGATCAGGCGTCGACGCGGATTCCCCGCGCCCTCTTCAAGCGCTTCGCCCGCATGTCGCCGCGAGAGAATGCGCAGGCCAACCATGGCGGAAGAGAGGCCTCGCCGACTGGCGGCAACGGGCCGCGTGACTGTCCGCTGGACGCGCTCAACATCGCGCCGCGCATCACCTTGAGCATCCGCTCTCCCAGCTCTTTAACGTCCGGCCCCTGTCGCAAGCCGAGGCCAGCTTTGCTGCGTCATGAAGCGCAACGGTTCTTCCAAGCGTCAGTATATTCTGATATACGTTTTTCATTCGAATACAAGAAAATTATGCGCGGCCGCCCCGCCTCGCTCCAGCTTGAAAGCGCGCATCCGCGCGACTATGGTCGCGTTCGCGAAGCGGCGGTTTCATTGAGCAGACTTTGACTGATTCACCCCTGATCGATCAGATCGAATCCATTTTCGAGGCCGTCGCCGATCTGGACGCTGACCGCAAGCATATCAACGCAGTGGTTGCGGCGGCCAATATCATTGAAGTCCTGTGCGCGACGAAGACTCCGATGAGGATGACCGCCCTCTCGAGAGAACTGGATATCGCGCCGAGCAGCTGCTTCAATATCCTGCGCACGCTGACCCAGGAGGGCATCGTCCGGTTCGACCGCAAGGGCAAGACCTATGCGATCGATCTCGGCCTCGTCGCCATCGCGCGCAGCTACCTCAACCCCGGGGGAAGCCTGAGGGTCGTCGGCCCGCTGATCGAGGAATTCGCGCGCCAGCGAGAAATCACCGTCGTGGTGTGGAAGCGCACCGGCCACCACATGATGGTCGTCACCTATTTCGACAACGGCTCCGCCGTTCGCGTCCATATTGAACCCGGAGCCCGCTTTCCCCTTCTCGCCGGCGCCATGGGCCGCGTCATGGCCGCGCGGGGCGGGCTGTCGACCCGTGAGATCAAGCAATATTTCGCCCGCGTGAAATGGGACAAGCCGATCAGCTTCGATGAGTTCATCGCCGATGCGGAAGCTGCGCGCGAACGCGGTTATTCTTATGATTCGGGCATGTTCAACTCCGGCATTCAGACGATCTCGACCGCAATCGCGCAGGGCGACGAGGATGTCGACGCGGTGCTGAGCGCGACGATGTTTGCGGGCCAGCATGACCGGAAAACCGCTGAAATCATCGCCTCCGAACTTGGCCATCTCGCCAAGCTGATCGCGAGCGTGCGTATCGGCCGCTCATTCTAACGGGGGCGCGCGTGGCGAAGAAACAAATCAAGGCTGCCGAGAACGACTCCACCGCGGAAACAGGCGCTGATCTGTCCGGATCATCAGACCGGGCGGATTCGGGCGAACAGCAGGTGAAGGTCGCATCCGTCGCGAAGGCCATCTCGATCCTGCGGCTTCTCGGAGATGCGCAGTTCCCGCTCACCATGACCGAGATCGCCCGCGACGCCGGCCTGACGCCGTCGTCCTGCCACGACCTGGTGTCGACGCTGGTTCAGATCGGGCTGGTGCAACAAAGTTCGGTCGGCAAATGCTATGAACTCGGCGCGCGGCTTGTGCGCATCGCCCGCTCGTCGATGACGCCGCGAGGCGATTTTTCGAGCGTTCAGCGACAGATGAACCTGATCGCTGATAAGTACGACGTGAATATTTCACTCTTCAAGCGTTTCGGCCACCATTCCTATATATCAACTCAAGTGTCTGAAGGCAGCGCTCCAATCCGCATCAGGATCAGCCCGGGTCAGGTATTTCCGCTTCTGCAAGGCGCGGTCGGTCTATGCTTCGCAGCATTTGGAAAGCTGACCCCTGCGGAGCTACAGGGCGCGGGAAGCGCGCTCACAACCAGCGGCAGGCAGAAGAAACTCGATCACGAAATCGAACAGACGGCGCAACGAGGCTGGGCGGCTGACCGGGGCCGGATGCAGCCGGGCGTGGGCACCATCGCCGTTCCCGTGCGCCGTCCGGACGGAGTTCTTGTTTCCGTGATGGAACTGGTGACGTTTCAGAACAAGTTCGATCAGGCGCCGATCGAGGCCATCATTCAGGATGCGCAGGCTCTCGCCGAGCAGATCGCCAGCCTTGAACGAAGCTAGAAGCCGATAGCGATCGAGTTCAGGATCGAACGCGCTTACGGCCGTCGCCGGGGCGCGCCTCAGGCCCTCGCCAGATAAGGCCACGCCGCCGCAGGCTCGACCCGATGCGGCGAAACACTTCGAAGCGAAGCTCCTCGCTTGGCGCGCAAAAATGACAGACACAACGATCTGAAGATCGCGCGAGCCGGCGAAGCGCAGAGCTGTCCGAGACGCCCCGCTGACGCCGGCGTCGCGCCTCGCCCGAAGCGGCGTTTCGCGTCAGCGAAGCGTCCGGCGGATTAGCTTTTGGAGAAGCAAAATTTCTGTATCCGGATATTTTCCGCTTCAAAGAATTATCTGACGAGCGTACACATGCTTTCAATGAACGCGCGAGCGGCAAGCTCGACGGGAGGGAAGCGCTGTGTCGAAACCCATCTCAGCGACGTGGTCGAACAATCACCGCCCTGCGGATGTCGCCGCCTATGTGGAAAGCGGCGCCTGGCCAAATCTGACTTTGGCGGATTATCTCGACGCCGCCATGCGGGCCGACCCGGATCGCACGTTGTTCTGGGAGACCACACGCCGATGGACCGTGCGCGACATCCATGACAGCGCGCACGCTCTGGCGTCGGCCCTGAATCATTTGGGCGTGCGTCGCGGGGACGTCATCAGCTTCCAGCTTCCGAACTGGTGCGAAGCCGTGATCATCGACTGCGCGGCCGCGATCGGCGGCTTCGTGAACAATCCGATCGTCCTGATCTACCGCGACGCCGAACTGCGCCAGATCCTTCCAGATTGTCAGTCGAAGGTCATTTTCATTCCGGAAAGCTATCGCGGTTTCGATTTTCGAGCGATGGCGGAGCGCGTTCGCGCTGATGCGCCCTCGTTGCAGCATCTCGTCACGGTGCGCGGAGATGGCGCGCTGACGCTCGAATCGCTGATCGCTCTCGGCAAGGAGCGCCCGCTCAAGCAGGAGCGGACGGATCCGAACAGGCCGAAACTCATCATGTACACGTCGGGCACGACCGGCCGCGCGAAGGGCGTGGTGCACTGTCACAATGCGATCCATTGCGACCTCTCCGCCCACCAGCGCTTCTGGAAACTCACCGAACATGATCGCAGCTTTGTGACAGGACCAGTCGGACACATGTCCGGCTACCTCTATGCGTGCAACGGGCCGCTCCAATGGCGGATCGATTGCGCCGTGGTGGAGCGGTGGAACGTCGATGAAGCCGCAGATCTCATCGACAATCTCGGCCTCACCTTCACCGTCGGCGCCACTCCGTTCCTGCAGGATCTGGTAGCTCTTTCGCGACAGACCGGCCGGAAATTCGAGACATTGCGTCTTTTCGCCTGCGGCGGCGCGCCGGTGCCTCCTGAAATCATACGGTCGGTATATCGAACGCTTCCCAACACGGTCTCATATCGCTGTTACGGATCGACCGAGGCGCCGACAACCACGCTGGGCGTTTCCGACCCCAGCGACATCGACGCCTGCGCGCTGACGGACGGCGAGATTTTCAACAACTACGTGAAGGTCGTCGATGACGACGGGAGAACTCTTGCGGCCGGATGCGAGGGGGAAATTCTGATCCGCGGCCCGGAATGCATGATGGGATACTCTCGCGACGAGGACAACGCCGCCGCCTTCGACGAGGACGGTTACTGGCGCTCCGGCGATCTCGGCGTTCTGGACGCGCGACAGCGAGTGACCGTCACCGGACGGAAGAAGGATCTCATCATTCGCGGCGGAGAAAACCTGAGCGCGAAAGAGATCGAGGATGCGATGCACACGCACCCGGCGATCCGGCAAGCCTCCGTCGTCGCCGCTCCCCACCCCCGCATGGGCGAGAGCGTCTATGCCTTCATCGTCTGTCAGGAAGGGGCGACCATCGACCTGCCGGAGCTTTCCGCCTTCCTCACGAAGGCGGGGCTGGCGAAGCAGAAAATCCCCGAAGCGTACGAGCTCGTGACCGACTTGCCGATGACGCCGTTCGGGAAAGTCAAAAAGAACGTTCTTCGCGATCGCCTCGCGGAGAAGATCCGCTCCTGAACGGACGGTCACGACAAGGAGAATCATGAGCATGCCTTTGCATCCTGCAATCGACAAGGTCGTAAAGCGTCTGGCGCAAGAACCGTCGATCGCCGAATTCGACGTCCCTGAAGGACGTCGACGGATGAGCGCCCGGCCTTTGCCCAACATCAAAAAAGCCCCCGTCGCCTCTATTCACAATGTGGACGCAACCGGGCGAAACGGCGCAATACCGATCCGCATCTACACGCCGCGCGGCTCAGGCCCCTTTCCTGTCGCGTTCTATTTTCATGGCGGCGGCTTCTGCTACATGGACGTCGACGCCTACGACACCGCTTGTCACGCATTGTGCGACGGCGCGCGCGCTATCGTCGTTTCGGTGGAATACCGGCTCGCGCCGGAGCATCCGTATCCGGCAGGCGCTGACGACTGCATCGACGCCGTCGAATGGTTCGTCGCAGAATCAGGTCGCTTCGTCGCCGATGCGTCGCGCCTGGCGCTCTCAGGGGATAGCGGCGGCGCCTGCCTGGCCGCCGCCACGGCCCTCCGCATCCGCGACCAGGGCGGCCCTCGCATCAGCGGTCTGCTGCTGTTCTATCCGATGACCGATCACTATTCGGCGGGCTGGCCGAGCTTCAAACACTATGGCGGCGGCGACTTCGGACTGCGGGGCGACCTGATCAAACTTTGCTGGGACAGCTATCTCACATCGTCCGAGCAGATCGACGATCCGATCGCCGTTCCGATGCGGGCCGCTTCTTTGTCACGCCTGCCGGAAACGCTGGTGCAGACAGCCGAGTACGACCTGCTCCGAGACGAGGGCGAAGCGTTCGCCAACCGGCTTCGGAAGGACAATGTGAAAGTCGATCTCGTTCGCTGCGACGGCCTCAATCACGGTTTTCTGTCATGGTGGGGCATTCTGCCGGAAGTCAACCAGCGCGTCGACGAAGCGTGCGCGTGGTTGCGGCGAGCGCTTGCCGTTGCGCCATAGCGTCGGGATCAAGCGTCAGGATGCGCTGCGCATGGAGCGAAGCGCCTCACTCAGCCGGCAGAATATTGGCGGCCTCGTTCGCGACCTGATCCATGGCGCTCTCGGGAACAAAGGCGCCGGCCATGTCCGACACCTGGCTCCATTGCGCGGCCAGCTCTTCCGGCTGATCTGAGTCAAGCCGGACGCCTTTTGAAAACACAATCTGCGCCCGCTCATAAGAACCACCGCCGCCCAGCAGGATCGCTCGGTTCGGCGCGCGATCGGACGCGAGAAAAACAATCCCGGATCGCAGCTTAGCCGCGTCAAACATCGCGCTTTGTTCGCTCGTGAGAATGCCGGCATTCATCCGTGACGCGCCGACGGGCGCGAAACAATTGACTCTGACGTTTTTTGACGCGCCTTCCAGGCCGAGCGTGTTCATCAATCCGATCAGCGCCATCTTGGCTGCTCCATACGCGGACTGACCGAAATTTCCAGCAAGCCCGGCGCCGGAGCCGATGAGAACAATGCGGCCGTAACGTCTGTCCAACATGCCGGGCCACAGGGCTTTCAGACAATTCAGCGTCCCGCCGAGATGGACCTCCAGAACATCTCTGAAATCATCCATATCAATCTTCGCGAAACTCTTGTCCCGCACGAATCCCGCATTTGGAACGAGAATATCAACGCGCCCCCAGCGCGCGAGAACCGATCCCGCCATGCTTTCGACCCAGGCGCGATCGGTTACGGAACCGATCATCGCCAGCGCGTCGCCGCCGGCGGCGCGGATTTCGTCGACCACCCGCTCCTCGGCTCCATCGCCACCGAGCCCCGTTCCGTTGACCACCACTTTGGCGCCGCGCTCCGCGAGCGCGAGCGCGTATTCCCGGCCCAAGCCTCTTCCGCTCCCCGTGACGATGGCCACCTGGCCATCAAGCCTGATTCCCGAAACTTCGCTTGCCATCTGACGTTTCCAGACTCACGGGGCTCTGAGCAGCTTATTCGCCGCGAAAAGAAGGCGGCCTTTTCTCCACAAAAGCATGGACCGCTTCGGCATGGTCGGCCGTAGTATGGGACAGCGCCTGCATCGCTGCGGACATCTCCAGGAGAGATGCAAGCGATGCGGCCCGGCCTTCTTTCAACAATCGCTTTGTCATGCGAACCGCATGCGGAGGATTGGCCGCGATGCGGGCGGCGAGCGAGCGAGCGGCGTCCATAAGATCGCCATCCTCCACCACGCTGGACACCAGCCCGCAGGCGAGCGCCTCATCCGCCGACAGCATGTCGCCTGTGAACGCCATCTCGCAGGCCTTCGACATGCCCACGACCCGGGGCAGCAACCACGCGCCGCCGTCGCCCGGAACGATCCCCAGCTTCACGAAGCTCTCCGCGAACTTCGCGCTTTTCGCGGCGATGCGGATGTCGCACATCAAGGTGAGATCGCAGCCGGCGCCGATCGCGGGCCCATTGACCGCAGCGATCACGGGAACCTCCAGCGCATCAAAGGCCAGAGGCAGCCGCTGAATGCCGCGCTTGTAATTGAGCCGCGTCATCGGCGGCTTCGGATCGGCCAATCCTCCCGGCGACAGCATCTTCTTCACATTGCCGCCGGAGGAGAACGCGGTCCCCGCGCCGGTGAGAATGATGACGCGCGTGGAGGACTCCGCGTCCGCCGCCTGAACCGCCTTGAGCAACGCCTCGATCATCGGCAGCTCGGATATAGGGTTCCGCTGCTCGGGATCGTTCAAAGTGATCGTGACGACGCCCTCACGGGCTTCGACGAGCACGGGGTTCGACATATGATCCTCCAATTCAGCGCAGGCCAAGGCCGCGCGCGATGATGCCACGCAGGATTTCGCGCGTGCCGCCGCGCAGCGAGAAAGTCGGCGCATTCAGCACCGTGTTGTGAAGCACGAGACAGAAATCCCGCGTCGACTTCTCTCCGGCGGCGCCGGACACCAGCAGACGCGCGATCTCCGGCAGTTCCTGCTCGAACGAGGCGCCCAGATCCTTCACGACCGACGCCTGCAATTGCGGATTCTCACCGTCCTCGAGCAGAACCGCAACGCCGCGCGACAGACGCCGAAGCGTCAAAAGATGCGCCACCAATCGGCCGACCGCTTCCGCCGCGCGCCCAGTCGGTGCGGGCCCGAGGCTTTTCACGAGTTCGACGAGAAGCGTATAGGAAGAGAGAAACCGTTCCGGCCCGCTGCGCTCGAACGCCAGCTCGCTCGTCACCTGTTTCCAGCCATTGCCTTCAGTCCCGATCATCGCGCTCGCCGGAACGAAGACGTCCTCGAACGCGACTTCGTTGAAATGACGCTGGCCGGCCATGTCGATGATCGGGCTGACGGTGACGCCGGGCGTCTTCATATCGATGAGAAACTGGCTCGTGCCCGCCTGCCTGTCTTCCGCGCTCCCGCTCGTCCGGCAGAAGAGGATCATATAGTGCGCATAGTGGGCGCCGGTGGTCCATATCTTGGCGCCGTTGATGCGATATCCGCCATCGACAGGCTGGGCCCTCATGCGCACCGCGGCGAGATCGGAGCCGGCGTTGGGTTCGCTCATGCCGATGCAGAGGAAGCATTCGCCGGCGGCGATGCGTGGCAGAACCGTCTGTTTTTGCTCTTCTGAGCCGAACTTCAGCAACGTCGGCCCGCTCTGCCGATCGGCGATCCAGTGACCTGCGACAGGCGCGCCGGCGGCGAGCATCTCCTCGATCACGACGTAACGCTCGAACGCGCTGCGCTCATGTCCGCCATATTGTTTCGGCCATGTCATGCCGATCCAGCCCATGGCTCCAAGCTTGCGGCTGAAGTCCGCATCGAATCCGTTCCAGGAATCGGAACGGAGCAACGGGGTTCGACTGATCACTTCACGCGCGAGGAACGCGCGAACCTCCTGGCGCAGCGTTTCGGCGCCGGCGTGATGGCGGGGCGGTGGAAAATCTAGCGCATGCATGGGCGTCACATCAGACCGCAGTAAGCCAGGCCCAGAGGCCGGCTCCGCCGCCGCTCATCGCGAGGCGGCCGAGTTTCTCGTTCCATTCCGCCTCGCAGCCGAATTCATCCCGCCACTGCCAGAGCTGGCGGGTCAGATGGTGCAGCGTGTATTCCTCCGTAACGCCGATCGCGCCATGCAGTTGATGAGCGATCGCCGCCACGATTCCGGCCGCCTCTCCAGTCCGCGCCTTCGCGGCCGCAATGCGGACGACGTCGAAATCCGCAAAGCCTTCCACTGCCAGATCCGCCGCCGCGCGCGCCGCCGCCGCCTGTCCCGCCATCCTGGCGATATCGTGCTGCACCACCTGGAATTTGCTGAGCGTGCGCCCAAACTGGACGCGCTCGGACACGAATCCGGTCGTGAGTTCCACGACGCGCTGGATAGCGCCGGCCAAACCAATCGCACGCAGCGCCGCGCCGCCGCGCTGCGCGACATCGGGCGGAAGGTCAGTCGGAAGCGACGCGACGTCGTCGGTCGACAATGTCGCGTCGACATGCAATCGCCCGCATGGATGGCCGGTCAGCGTCGCCGCGATTTCGCCCACCGTGACATGGTCCGGTGCGAGCCGCGCCAGCCGCGCCGTTGCTCCATCCTTCACGACCACGGCGATGGCGGACAGCGAGGACGGCCATGGCGCAGGGCTGGAAACGCCTGTGAGACGCCAGCCATCGCCCACTCTCGAAAGCAACAGCCCGCTTTCCGCGGCTCCTTCAACAACCGCCGCTGGACCTGCGCCGATCGCCAGACCCGCGCGCGCCAGCAGGTGATTGGCGAACATCGTTTCAGCCAAAGGCAGCGGAACCGCGTGCGAAGCGGCTATCCCGACGAGCCTGAGCGCTTCTTCGACATCGAGCCCAAACCCACCCGCGCTTTCCGGCGCGAGCGCAAGAGGAAGCCCAAGCTCCTCCAGTACGGCCCACCCTTCCTCCAGCCAAGCGCCGTGGGCGGCCTCACGCAGCCGCTCCGGACCGAACGTGTCTGCAAACGCCTTCGTCGCGGCGTCGACGACGAGTCGCAGCGTCTCGGTCATATCCAGCGTTCCTGCATCATTCGCTGAGTGATCATACGCCGCGCCAGACGGGCTTGCGCTTTTCCGCAAAGGCCCTGGCGCCTTCTTTCGCGTCCTGCGACGTGAAGACGGCGCCGGTGATCGCCGCCTGCCGCTCGAAAAGCTCGTCGCGCGACCAGTCGCGCGATTCCGCCATCACGCGCCGGCTGGCGGCGATCGCGAGCGGCCCGTTCGCGGCGATGCGCGCGGCCAGGTCTTTCGCGGCGCTGAGAGCTTCGCCTTCTTTCGTGACCTTGTTGATCAGCCCGTATTGAAGCAGACGCGCCGGTTCGATGAGATCGCCCGTCAGCACAAATTCCGCGGCGATGCGGCTGGGCAACTGAAACGGCAGCCGCACCAGGCCGCCCGCATTGGCGACAAGACCGCGCTTGACCTCGGGCAGCCCGAATCTCGCAGTCTCGGCCGCAACGATGAGGTCGCAGGCGATCGCGATCTCGAAACCGCCGCCGAGCGCGTAGCCTTCGACCGCAGCGATCATCGGCTTCGCCAAGGTGGCCTGCGTTATGCCGGCGAAACCCTTGTCCTTCAGCTTGACGACCTCGCCGCGCAGGAAAGCCTTGAGATCCATGCCGGCGCAGAACGCCCCTCCGGCGCCCGTGATGACGCCGATCATGATGTCGTCGCGCCGCGCGATCTCGTCGAGGCCCGCGGCGACGCCTTCGGACACCGCCAGATTGACCGCATTCTTCGCGTCCGGCCGATTGATGGTGATCACGGCGACGCCGTTGTTCGCCTCGAAAAGAACTTCTGACAAATTCGCCCCCGCTCCTGCCGCGTAATGGTTCAGCCTTAGAGGCTGCGCGCGATGATCAGCTTCATAATTTCGCTCGTTCCGCCGTAGATGCGAAATCCGCGGGCATCCTTGTACATGTCCGCGATGGGATACTCGCTCATGTAGCCATAGCCGCCGTGCAATTGCAGGCACTCGTCGACGACCTCCGCCTGCACTTCCGTAATCCACAGCTTGGCCATGGACGCCGTCGCGGCATCGAGGCGGCCGTCGATCAGAAGGCTTGTGCAATGATCGATGAAGACGCGCGCAGCCGTCGCCTTGGCGACGCAATCGGCGAGCTTGAACTGCGTGTTCTGAAACTCCAGCAGCCGCTTTCCGAACGCTTTGCGCTCCTTGACATAGGCGACCGTGTGTTCGAGCGCCGCTTCGATCATGGCCATCGCCTGCCAAGCGATGACCATGCGTTCCTGCGGCAGCTTCTCCATCAGCATGCGGAAGCCCTGCCCCTCAACGCCGCCCAGTAGGTTTTCGACCGGCACGCGGACATCATTGAAAAAAAGCTCGGCGGTGTCGCGACTTTCCTGGCCCATTTTTTCCAAGAGTCGTCCGCGCTCGAATCCTTCAACCTTGTCGGGTTCGACGACAAGAAGAGAAACGCCCTTGCCCCCGGCTGAGGCGTCCGTCTTGGCGGCGACGACAATAAGCGACGCGTGAAGGCCGTTGGAGATGAAGGTCTTCTGCCCATTGATGCGATAGACATCTCCGTCGCGGACTGCGGTGGTCTTTATCCCCTGCAGGTCAGATCCCGCGGCGGGCTCCGTCATCGCAACCGCCAGCACGGTTTCTCCGCTGACCGCACCTGGCAGCCATCTCAGCTTCTGCTCCTCGGTTGCGTAACCATGAATATAGGGAGCGACGACGGCGTTGTGCAGCGGCACAGCGAAGCCCGCCGCGCCTCTGAGGCCGAGCTCGCGCATGATGACGACCTCATGACGGAAATCGCCGCCCGCCCCGCCATATTCGACCGGCACCGACACGCCAAGGATGCCAGCCGCGCCGGCTCTGCGCCAAAGAACGCGATCAACAGAGCCCTGTTCGCGCCACCGCCTCGTTTCCTCGCGCGATGCATTGTCGTCGAGGAAACGAGCGACCGATTGCTCGAAAATATTGACGTCCTCGACGTCCAGATAGGCGGGCTTATCGGTTTTTATGACAGGCATCACGCCACTCGCGCTTCTGGTTCTTTTTCTGTCGGACGATGAATTTCAACGCCCGCGAAAGACGGCGGGACGCTTCTCACGGAAAGCGCGCACGCCTTCCGCAAAGTCTTCCGTCAACCCGGCGACGCGCTGATTCTCTCTCTCCAGAGTCAGGGCCTGCCCATAGGAAGACGACAGTCCCGCATGCAGGGCGCGGCGGACCAGGCCGTAAGCGACGGTCGGTCCTGACGCGAGACGGGAGGCCAGCGCGTCAGTCTCCGCGATCAACTGATCATCGTCCGCAACCTTATAAATCATGCCCCATTCCGACGCCTTTGCGGCAGGGATTCGTTCGCCGAGCATGAGCATCTCGGCCGCACGCGCGACGCCGACAAGACGCGGGAGAATCCATGTCGCTCCACCGTCCGGCGCCAGACCGACTTTCGCGAACGCCATCAGGAAATAGGACGAGCGCGCCGCGACGACGAAATCCGCCGCCAACGCCAGCGCGCACCCAACGCCTGCGGCCGCGCCGTGCACCGCTGCGACGACCGGAACTCGCACATCCGCGAGCAGCCGCATCAGCGGATTGATCTGCAACTCGAGCACCAGCCCTGCATCGAAAGGCCCGTCGCCGTTGTTTGCGCCGCTGCCCTTAGCGAGGTCGGCGCCCGAGCAGAATCCCCGTCCAGCACCCTTCAGCACGAGAACACGCGCATTTTGATCCACGTCGATCGCCCCGATCGCATCGCGTATTTCCTGCATCATCGCGACATTCAGCGAATTGAGGCTGTCCGGCCGGTTCAGAGTGAGCGTGGCGCGACCATCAGCGATATCGAAGAGGATGTTTTCATACGACATCGGCGCTCTCCATTCTCACCCCGAATACGCCTTTCGCTTCGAAGAGAGACAGCGTCTCGTCGTCATACCCAAGAGCGGCGATCAGCCGACGACCGTCGCCCGGAGCGGGGCGCGGCATATCGGGAGCAGCGGCAGGCGTCATGGAAAAGCGCGGCCCCGGCGCCGGCTGCGCGACTCCATCGATCTCGATGAACGTGCGGCGCGCGACGTTTTGCGGATGAGCCAGCGCTTCGCCCATCGACAGAACCGGCGAGAAGCAGGCGTCGGCGCCGGCGAAGATATCGACCCATTCCTGCCTGGTTTTCGAGGCGAATATCGCAGCCACGCGACGCTTGAGCGCGGGCCATGCCGCCCGGTCCATCTGTGACGCGAATTGCGGATCACCCGCTACGCCCAGCCTTTCGCAGAATTGCGCATAGAATTGCGGCTCGATGGCGCCCACGGCGACATATAATCCATCCGCTGTTTCGTAGGAATCGTAAAAATGCGCGCCGGTATCGAGCAAATTCTCGCCGCGCGCGCCCGGCCACCGCCCCTGCGCGCGCATGGTCCAGAGCATGGCTGACAACAACGCGGACCCATCCGTCATCGCGCAGTCAATGGTTTGACCACGCCCCGTCGCGCGGGCCGACAGGATGCCGGCGAGCATGCCGAAAGCCAGAAACATTCCGCCGCCGCCGAAATCTCCGATCAGGTTCACCGGGGGCGTCGGCGCGCCTCCGGCCCGACCGCAGGCGTCGAGAGCGCCCGACAGAGCGATATAATTGATGTCATGACCGGCGCGATCCGCGATCGGTCCGGACTGGCCCCAGCCCGTCATGCGACCATAGACGAGACGCGGATTTTCTTTCAGAAGATCATCCGGGCCAAGGCCCAGACGCTCCATAACGCCCGGCCGAAATCCCTCGATTATTCCGTCCGCAGTTCGGGCGAAGCGCTTGACGATTTCGACGCTCTCGGGCTGCTTCAAATCCAGCACGACACGCTGGCGGGATCGGTTGAGGACATCCTTCGCGGCGTCGCCCTGTCGCGCACGCGTTGGGCGATCGATCAGGACAACGTCCGCTCCATTGTCGGCGAGCATCATACCGCAAAACGGTCCAGCCCCGAGACCGGCGAATTCCAGGATTCTGAGTCCTTCGAGGGGGCCCGCCAATTTGCTCTCCGTGTCGCATCCGCCGCGGATCAGGCGACCGTCCGCTTGATGGACCGTCTTTATACCCGAGACAAAATATTCCAACAACCGTAATTTATTCGGTATATTGAAAAATAAGCTTTGACCTTCCCTGGTGAGAGGATTGCGAGAGAGCGGATCGTCAAGAGGCCGCTCCGGCGTATTTGCCGTATTCAAGGCGCGCGATGGTGCGGGCGTGCACCTCGTCCGGACCATCCGCGATCCGGAGGGCGCGGACGCGCGCAAACAGCGCTGCGGTCCCCGCATCCGAATCCAGCCCGGCCGCGCCGAACGCCTGAATCGCGTCATCGATGATGCGCAGCGCCATGCGCGGCGCCGCAACCTTGATCATCGCAATTTCGAGGCGCGCCTTCTGATTGCCGACCTTATCCATCATGTCGGCGGCCTTGAGCGTCAGCAGGCGCGACATCTCGATGTCGATCCTCGCCTGCGCGATCCGCTGCTCCCATACCGACTGGCTGGAGATCGGGCGCCCGAACGCATGCCGGGACAACAACCGCCTCGCCATCTTTTCGAGCGCGACCTCGGCCATGCCGATGATGCGCATGCAATGATGAATACGTCCGGGGCCGAGACGCCCCTGCGAAATCTCGAACCCGCGGCCTTCGCCGAGAATGAGATTCGCCGCAGGCACGCGCACATTGTCGAACGTGACTTCGAAATGCCCGTGCGGGGCATCGTCATAGCCGAAATTCGTGACCATGCGGCCAAGCCTGATCCCGGGCGCGTCGATGGGCGCGAGCACCTGGCTTTGCTGCTTGTGCCGGGGCGCGTCGGGATCGGTCTTGCCCATCACGATGAGGAGCTTGCAGCGCGGATCGCCGAGGCCGGACGTCCACCATTTTCGGCCGTTTATGACGTAAGAGTCTCCATCGCGCGCAATGCTCGTCTGTACATTGGTGGCGTCCGATGATGCGACATCGGGCTCGGTCATGGAAAACGCGGAGCGAATCTCGCCAGCGAGCAGAGGCCGCAGCCACTGGTTCTGCTGCTCGCGCGTGCCATAGCGGTGAAGGACCTCCATGTTGCCGGTATCGGGGGCCGAGCAGTTGAATACCTCAGACGCCCACACGATGCGGCCCATCTCTTCGGCGAGAGGCGCATATTCGAGATTGCTGAGCCCAGCTCCGCGAAAATCATCGTGATCGTGATCCGCAGATGGCGGAAGAAACAGATTCCACAGTCCCGCAGACCGAGCTTTTGACTTCAATTCCTGAAGGATCGCCGGCTGCCGCCAGCGTTCTTTTCCCAATTCGGCATAATAGGCCGGGACGGCGGGAACGACATGCTCGTTCATGAAGCCGCGCACGCGCTCCAGCATCTCGGACTGACGCGCGGAATAATCGAAGTTCATCGTCGATAGCCTGTAACGCTTGCGAGTGAGGGATCAGGATTCACACCACCGCAGCGCGCGGCTCAGCAGCGCGATGGCGGAGCGGTGCAGACGTTCGCCCGTCGCAACGTCCGCCTTTCCGGCCTGCGCCCGCGCATAAGTTCCCTCGAGGATCGCCGCGAGCTTGTAGCAGGACAGAATCTCAAACCATCTGAGATCTCTCAGATCGCGCCGAGTAAGGTTTCCATAGCGCTCCACGAGTTCGTCGCGATCAGGGAAATCCTTCCAGGGCTCCACGCGCATGCTCAGCGGCTGCGATCCGTCCTTGTCGGGCCAGGTCGACAGGATCCGGCCGAGATCGACAAGCGGATCGCCGAGCGTCGCCATCTCCCAGTCGACGATGGCTGCGACCTCGCCGTGGTCGCGGTAGATGACGTTGCCGATGTGATAGTCGCCGTGAATGATTCCCGGCGTGAACGTTGATGGGCGATGGCCCGACAGCCAGGCGCCGATGTCTTCGACGCCGGCAAGATCCGCCCTGCCCGTCCACTCCGGATATTGTTCGTAAGAATTGAGCTGCGCCGCCCACCGGCCAACCTGGCGCTCCAGAAAGCCGTCGAGCTTTCCGAAATCCGAAAGCCCCATAGTGATCGGATCGAGGCGGCTCAGCTCGCCAAGAGCGGACACAAGCGAAAGGCCCATCCGATGACGCGTCGCAGGATCAGCGCGCATCTGCGGCGACGGATCGACGGTCGCGTTAAATCCCTCGACCGCCTTCATCACATAAAAGCTCGCGCCGACGATCGACGCATCCTCGGAGCCAGCCACGAAATGCGGATGGGGAACCGACGTGTCGCGCAGCGCGCGAAGCAGGCGCGCCTCCCGCATCATCGTGCGGTTGCTCTCGGCTCTCAGGCTCATCGGCCCCCTGCGCAAAACGTAGGAAGCGCCGGATCGATCGAACCGGACGAGCACATTCTGCGTGCCGCCTGCGAGGACACGAAGATTCTCGACAGATCCGTCGCCGATCCCATTGGCGTCAAGCCAATCGCGGAGCGCCGCTGACGAAAAGCCCGAAATCTGTTCCGCGTCCTTCATTCCGATCGTCGCCATCACACCACGCATGCGCCGCAGGTGCATAGCACAGAAATTCTCATTGGCGATAATATTTCGCATTAACAAATATTATGACCGCATCGCGTCCTCGCCGCCGCTCAACGCGGGACGGTAGTTCTCAGTGAACAGGCACATGATCCGGATCGAGCCGCAGATCAATCAAGAGCGGACGCTTCCTGTCCCGTTCGACGACGGCGACGGCCGCCGCGTCCAGATCCTCGCGCGTGCGGACGGTTACGCCACGCGCTCCCAACGCCTCGGCGACAGGTGCGAAATCCGGCCAACGGAAGAGCGAGAGCGCCGGGTCCATATTCTTATTGCGGAACTGGATATGTTCGGCGCCGTAGCCGCCGTCATTGCAAAGGATAATAATTAAATCCTGTTGCGCTCTCACCGCGGAATTGAGTTCCGTCAAACCGCCGAGCATGAAGCCGCCATCGCCGGTAAGAAGCACTGTCGGAGTTCCGGAGGCGGCTTCCGCCGCGCCGATCGCTTCGCCGACGCCCAAGCCGATCGCGCCGTAGCCGACCGTGTACACGAAAGCGCGCGGATCACGCACGCGCATCACATGCCACGCTTCGTAGAGGAAGCGGCCAGCGTCTGTGACCAGAACGCGATCGGCAGGGATGACCTCGTTGAATCTCAGAAGCGCGGTTCTGATATCGACCGTCCCGGGCCGCGGAACGCCAGACAATCTTGGCGCCATGCGATAGGCCGCGATCTTGTCACGCATCGCGTCATCGCGAAAACCCGACGGTGGAACCTCCGCCTCGTCGAGCAGGCGCACGATGGTTTCGGCCGTGAGCGCCGGATCGCCGACGAGACCGGCGTCCGGCAAAAGATTTTTGCCGACCTCCGCCCGTTCGAGATTGACCTGCACCACCCGCTTCCCTTTGACGAGACTGCCCATCGCCGTCGTGAACCTGTTCAGCCCCGCGCCAAACGCGACAATGCAGTCGGCCTCGCCGATGACGTCCGTGGCGACATCGGTTGAGAGTGTGCCGAAGACGCCCAAATCGAAAGATTCGCCGTGGAACAGGCCGCTCGCGCGCAACGTCGTCGCCAATGGGGCGTCGATGCGCCGAGCGAGTCTGATCAGCGCCGCGCGGGCCTCCGGCGCCGTCGCGCCTCTTCCCGCCAGCACCAACGGCCGCTTCGCGCTCGCGATGATCCCGGCCGCATCGTCGAGATCGCTGCTGGACGGCACGACCGCGCGATCCTCAGGGAGAAATATGACGGGCTTCTGGTAGTCGACATCCAGCCACTGGAATTCGATCGGCATGTTCAGGACGATGGGCCGTCTCTCCAGCGACGCGCGGCGGAAAGCCCGCGCAATATCATCAGCGCATGTGTGCGGCGCGCGCAATTGCTCGAAGCCGGCGCCCGTCGCCATGATGAATTCGCGCTGGTTCACTGTCTGGAGATGATCGCGATCCTCGACTGGCGTATCGCCGGCAAGGAGAACGATCGCCACGCCGGACTTCACGCCTTCGACCAGCGCCGTTAGCGTATTGGTTAGCGCCGGCCCATGCGTGACCGTGGCCACGCCGACCTTTCCGGAAACCTGCGCATAGCCAAGCGCCGCCAGCACGCTGGACGCCTCGTTCGCCACCGGGACAAACCTGCCACCGGCGTCACGGCGATAGCTGTCCACCATATAGAGATTGGCGTCGCCAATAAGGCCGAACAGCGTGTCGACGCCGAGATCCTTCAAGACCTGCGCGATCGCAACATGCACCTTCATAGGGCTGTCCTCCTTTGTCTCAGGCCTTGCGCAAATAAGCGCGTCAACGCCGCATCGCCGATT
>Ga0209930_1000969_pt1 | contig 52446 bp, 42 predicted proteins | sample ThiBiot_500_biof_2_FD_183948 | JGI IMG/M metagenome (GOLD analysis project Ga0209930, IMG submission 183948) | Wastewater bioreactor microbial communities from Cape Town, South Africa - Thiocy_cont_500_biof (SPAdes) | ecosystem: Engineered > Bioreactor > Thiocyanate-remediating >...
CTTCATCATCGCATCGGCGTATTCGGCCGAGAGGACGGACATCGGCTCGACCGAGAGCGCGCTGAGGAAAGGCGAATAGGGCCGCGTCAGCGTGATCTTGACCGTGTAGTCGTCGAGCTTCTCGATCGACTTGAAACTCGGCTTCACGATCTCGCCGAAGAACTGGTAGTTGCCGCCGCCGACCTTGTAATAGGGATGATTTTCGTCGGCCATTCGCAGGAACGAGAAGATCACATCGTCGGCATTGAGATCGCGCGAGGGCGTGAAGCCGCGGGCCGAATGCCATTTGACGCCGCGCCGCAGCTTGAATGTGTAGGCGAGGCCATCGTCGGAAATGGTCCAAGATTCGGCGAGGCTCGGGATGACCTGCGATCCGCCCCGCTCGGTGGCGACGAGCCTTTCATAAACCTGGGCGGCGACGTCGTACGCCGTGTTCTGGCTGCTGAATTGCGGATTCATGAAATCGGGACTGGCCTCGGAGCAGACCACCAGCGTCTGGGCGTCGGCCGCGCCGGCCTGGAGCGACGCCGCCATCAGGGCTGCGGCTGCGAAATATCGAACCGTCATTCAAGCCTCCATTGAAAATGGGCGCGACCGGGAGGCCGCGCCCTGTCAGCAATGCATCTTGCGGGCCACCCGCTTAGTTGATGTCGACGCCATAGAAGGTGTGGCGGCCGAACGGCGAAAGCAGAAAATCCTTCACCTCTTTGCGCACCGGCTTCAACTGCACCGCGTGCGCGATGGTGAACCAGGGCGACTGCTCCTTGAAGATCACCTGGGCCTGCCGGTAAAGCTTCTCGCGCTCAGCCTGATCGGTGACGGTTTTCGCTTTCACCACCAGCTCCTCGAACGGCTGGTAGCAGAACTTGGCGACGTTCGAGCCGTTGGTCTTGGCGGAATCGCAGCCGAGCAGCGTGTGCAGGAAGTTGTCCGGGTCGCCATTGTCGCCCGTCCAGCCCAGCATGCCGGTCTGGTGTTCGCCCGCCTGCATGCGCTTGCGGTATTCGCCCCACTCGAAGCTCTTGATCTCGGCCTTGACGCCGATCTTGGCGAGGTCGGCCTGCATCAGTTCCGCGATGCGCTTGGCGTTGGGATTGTAGGGACGCTGCACCGGCATCGCCCACAGGTCGATCTCCATCCCGTTCGGATAGCCGGCGTCCGCAAGAGCCTTCTTGGCCGCGGCCGGATCGAAGGGGTCGTCCTTGATGGTCTCGTTGTAGGACCACATGGTCGGCGGGATCGGATTGACCGCCGGGATGCCGCTGCCGAGGAACACGGCGTCGACGATGGCCTTCTTGTCGATCGCCATGTTCATCGCCTTGCGCACGCGCACGTCGTCAAACGGCTTCTTCTGCGTGTTGTAGGCGAGGTAGCCGATATTGAGGCCGGGCTGCTCGAGGATCTGGACGTTAGCGTCCTTCTTCATCGCATCAAGGTCAGCGGGATTCGGATAGGGCATGACATGGCATTCGCCCTTCTGCAGCTTCGCCCAGCGCACCGAGGCGTCCGGCGTGATCGAGAAGATCAGGTCGTCGATCTTCGCCTTGCCGGCCCAATAGTCCGGAAAGGCCTTGTAGCGGATGATCGAGTCTTTCTGATACTGCACGAGGTAGAATGGGCCCGTGCCGATCGGATCCTGATCGATCTTCTCCGGCGTGCCGGCCTTGAGCATCGCATCGGCGTATTCCTTCGACTGGATGCTCGCATACTGCATCGCAAGGTCCGACAGGAACGGCGCTTCCGGCTGTGTGAGCGTGATCTTGACGGTGTAGTCGTCAACCTTCTCGACCGACTTCAGCAGCTTGGGCATCCCCATGTCGTTGAAGTAGGAGTGGTTGGAGCTGGTCACCTTGAAGAAGGGATTGCTTTCTTTCCACTGCCGCTCGATCGTGAAGATGAAATCGTCGGCGTTGAAGTCGCGCGTCGGCTTGAAGCTGCGGTTGGTGTTGTGCCACTTCACGCCCTTGCGGAGGTGGAAGGTGTAGGCGGTGCCGTCCGCGGAAATGTCCCATTTCTCGGCGAGAGATGGCTGGACTTTGGTGCCGCCGCGCTCGAACTGGACGATGGTGTCATAGATCTGGGTGTTGGCGTCGAAGGAGGTGCCGGTCGTGTTGACGCTGGGCGCGAAATTTTCCGGGCTGCCTTCAGAACAATAGATGAGGGTCTTGGCGGAGAGTGGAGCAGCCGTCATCAGGGCCGACGCCGAAAGGGCGGCCAGCAGCAGTTTCTTTTTCATTCTAATCCTCCATGACGACCATGTTCGGCCGTCCATGACGGCAATTGGCCGCCGACCCTTGGCGAAGTCAATGGGTCTGGAGATAGACTAAGGTGAAAGGAGCCCTGTTCCCGGTCGGGCCGTGTTCCCGCTTCGGCGACACTTCCGCCAGCGCATAGCCGCGTGATTTCCGGGGCGTTTCCCATCCTTCCGAAAGGTCAAGCTGGCCGTCGGCTGGGCGCCAGCGCCATAGCGTCGCGTGCGCGGGAACAGGAATGTTGTCCCGGACCTGGCCGGCAAACACCGGACGCCGGGCGCGCTCACCGCCGCGTGCTGGAAGAACATGGCGCTAGGCGCTAGGCGTTGGAGTTATCACCCGACTTGCCGCGCGAGCCGAGCCAGCCAATCACGATCCCGGCGGCCGCGACGATCAGAAGCGTTTCGATCGGCTGCTTGCGCAGCCGCTGCTTCGCGAACCGGATCGCGTCGTCGGGCAAGTTCGACGTGGCGGACTGAACATACTGCGAGAAATTGTCGACGTTCCGCGCCGCGTCCGAGGAAAACTCCCTGCCGCGCCGGGATGCGATGCTCGCCACCTCATTCATGAAACGGCTGGCGGCGTCGCGAATCTCGGACGATTCCTGCCGAGCCGCCAACCCGAAGGTCGAAGCCTGATCGCGGGTTTGATCAAAAAGCGAGGAGAGCCAGTCGGACAGCGGGGACGTTTGACGACGGTGGAACATCGAATTCTCCGTAATAGGTAATATGAAGGAGGCGAACGAGCCCGAGCCGTTAGCGACGGGCGCCCATCCAGAAGCCTACCAAAGCGGCCAAGCCGAGGGCTTGCCACGGACGCCGCACGATCTCCTCGGCCACCATGTCCTGAAGCGTGGCCGCCTGCGCGTTGGCGGCCTTTTTCAAGACCTCGGTGTCGACTCCCACATCCTTCAGCTTGTTCGACACGGCCCGGCCCAACTGGGCCGCCGCCTCGCTTACCTCCCGCGAATGCGCGTCATTCATGATTGCGCTCTCCTTGCCTGTTCAATTGCGCGGCGAGCGTGAAGTTCCCTCGTGAAGTTCCGGGGAGCGCAAGCGATCGGCGCGACCAGGAGACGCAGGCTTCGGCGGTGGGGCGGTCTGGCTGTAACCCGGCGTCAGGTCGCGGGATGGGCGCGACGGGCGGCGGCCCGCCATGCGGCCCGGAACCCTTCGGCTCGCGATTCTGCGAGCGCCGTCGCCGGCTTGCAGGCCGGAAAGGCGCGCGGGGTTTCGGGAGAGACGCTCAGTCCCAGCTCAGCGCGCCGCCGTTCTGATATTCGATGACCCGCGTTTCGAAGAAGTTTTTCTCCTTCTTGAGATCCATGGCCTCGCTCATCCACGGAAACGGATTGTCCGTCTCGGCAAAGACGGGCGAGAGCCCGAGCTGCGCGCAGCGCCGGTTGGCGATGAAGTGCATATACTGCTCACACAAAGCCGCGTTGAGACCGAGAAATCCGCGCGGCATCGTGTCCCGGCCGTAAGCCGCCTCGAGATCGGCGGCGTCCTTCAGCATCGCGCGCAGTTCATCCTGGAACGATTTGGTCCAGAGGTGCGGGTTCTCGATCTTGATCTGGTTGATGACGTCGATGCCGAAATTGAGGTGGATCGATTCGTCGCGAAGGATGTATTGATACTGCTCGGCGACGCCGACCATCTTGTTGCGCCGCCCGAGAGACAGGATCTGCGCAAAGCCCGTATAGAACCACATGCCTTCGAAAACGACATAAAACGCGACGAGATCTCTGAGGAACGCCTGATCCGCCTCCGGCGCGCCGGTCTTGAAATCGGGATCGTCGAGATGCTGCGTATGCTTGAGCGCCCAGGCCGCCTTGTCGGTGATCGAGGGAATCTCGCGATACATGTTGAACAGCTCGCCCTCATCGAGGCCGAGGCTTTCGACGATATACTGGAATGTATGGGTGTGGACGGCCTCCTCGAACGCCTGCCGCAGCAGATACTGCCGGCATTCCGGGTTCGTCAGATGACGATAGATCGCGAGCACGATGTTGTTGGCGACGAGGCTTTCCGACGCCGCGAAGAATCCGAGGTTGCGCTTGATCATGCGCCTTTCGTCATCCGTCAGGCCGTCGCGTGATTTCCACAGCGCGATGTCGGCCTGCATCGAGACCTCCGTCGGCATCCAGTGGTTGTTGCAGCCCGACAGATATTTCTCCCACGCCCATTTGTATTTGAGCGGGAGAAGCTGGTTCACATCCGCCCGGCAGTTGATCATCCTCTTTTCGTCGACGCTGACGCGGCCGCCGGCGCGGTCGATTTCGCCGAGGCCTATGCCCGCGGAGGAGGGCGGCGCCGGCGGAGGCGAAGAATTTTTCGCGGATGATGGAGAGGTATCCGACCAGTCGAGCATTTCAGGTCCGTATGGCGAAGAATGGAAAGAAGGGTTTGCGCGGTGCGAAGGCGAAGAGCCGCCTATTGGCAGGCTTCGCATGTCGGGTCGTCGAGCGAGCACGCGCTCGGAACGCTCGCGCCGTCCATCAGGATGATGTCGCCGATGGAGGCGGGAGGCGCGGCCTGCGCGGCGGGTTTCACCGCGTTGAGCTTGCCGTCCACCCCCTTGAGCGTCGATTTCTCGACATGCGTCGCGCTGAGCGCGCGCAGATAGTAGGTGGTCTTCAGGCCAAGCCTCCAGGCGAGGCGGTAAGTCTCGTCAAGCTTCCGGCCGGACGGCTGGGCCATGTAGAGATTGAGGGATTGCCCCTGGTCGATCCATTTCTGGCGCCGCGACGCCGCGCGCAGGAGCCAGATGGGCTCGATCTCGAAAGAGGTCGCGTAGAGAGCCTTGAGATCGTCGGGGATGCGGTCGATCTGCGCGAGCTTGCCGTCGTAATATTTGAGATCGGAGATCATGACCTCGTCCCAGAGACCGCGCGCCTTGAGATCATGCACGAGGTCGGCGTTCACCACGGTGAAATCGCCGGACATGTTCGCTTTCACATAGAGCTGGCTGTAGGACGGCTCGATCGACTGCGACACGCCCACGATGTTGGAGATGGTCGCCGTCGGCGCGATCGCCATGCAGTTCGAGTTGCGCATGCCGATCGACGTCACGCGCTGACGCAGGCTCGCCCAGTCCATGAAGGCGGAGCGATCGAGGTCCGCGTCGCCGTCGCGCGCTTCCGACAGAAGATCGAGCGAGTCGATAGGGAGGACGCCCTTCGACCACAGCGATCCCTCGAAACTCGGATAGCGTCCGCGCTCCGCCGCCAGATCCACCGAAGCCGAAATCGCATAATAGCTGATCGCCTCCATCGACAGGTCGGCGAACGCGACGGCGTCGTCCGACGCCGTCGGCAGACGCAGGATTTGCAGCGCGTCCTGGAAACCCATGAGTCCCAGACCGACAGGCCGGTGCCGCAGATTGGATCGGCGCGCCTCGGGAATGGTGTAGAAATTGATGTCGACGACATTGTCGAGCATGCGCATGGCGGTCGAAACGGTGCGCGCGAGCTTGTCATGGTCGAGGCCTCGCGCCGTCACATGCGCCGCGAGATTGACGGATCCGAGGTTGCAGACCGCGACCTCTTCCGCTGAGGTGTTGAGGGTGATCTCCGTGCACAGGTTTGATGAATGCACCACGCCGACATGTTGTTGCGGCGAGCGGAGGTTGCAGGCGTCCTTGAAGGTGATCCAGGGATGACCCGTCTCGAACAGCATCGTCAGCATCTTGCGCCACAGATCGACGGCGGGAAGGCGTCGGAACACCTTGATCTCGCCGCGGTCGGCTTTCGCTTCATAGGCTTCGTAGGCGGCCGTGAACGGCTTGCCGAAGAGGTCGTGCAGGTCGGGAACCTCGTCGGGCGAGAACAGCGTCCACTGCGCGCCGGATTCCACACGGCGCATGAACAGGTCGGGAATCCAGTTCGCGGTGTTCATGTCGTGCGTGCGCCGCCGATCGTCGCCGGTGTTCTTGCGCAGATCGAGAAATTCCTCGATGTCGACATGCCAGGTTTCGAGATAGGCGCACACCGCGCCCTTGCGCTTGCCGCCCTGGTTCACCGCGATCGCCGTATCGTTCGCGACCTTCAGAAACGGGACGACGCCCTGGCTTTCGCCGTTCGTGCCCTTGATATGCGCTCCAAGGCCGCGCACCGGCGTCCAGTCATTGCCGAGGCCGCCGGAATATTTCGCGAGCAGCGCGTTGTCCTTGACGGCCTTGAAGATGCCGTCAAGGTCGTCCGCCACCGTGGTCAGGAAGCAGGACGACAGTTGCGGGCGCAGCGTGCCGGCGTTGAACAGCGTCGGCGTCGACGCCATGAAGCGGAAGGATGAGAGCAGGTCGTAGAATTCGATCGCGCGCGCCTCGCGGTCGATCTCGCGCAGCGCAAGCCCCATGGCGACGCGCATGAAGAAGACTTGCGGCAGCTCGAAGCGTTTGCCGCGCGCATGCAGGAAATAGCGATCATAGAGCGTCTGGAAGCCGAGATAGTCGAATTGCAGATCGCGCTCGGGCTTGATGGCGGCGGCGATCTGGTCGAGGTCGAAGCGGCTCAGCTCCGGATCGAGGAGTTCGTTGGCGATTCCGGCTTTGATGTAGCCGCCGAAATACTCGCCATAACGCTCCGTCATCTCCGACTGCGTCGCCTGTTCCGGCCGCGAGAAAACGAAGCTCAGCGCTTCGCGCCTCAGCTTGTCGAGCAGCAGGCGCGCGCTGGCCTTGGCGTAGTTCGGCTCCGTCTCGATCAGCGTGCGCGCCGCGAGGATGGGCGCGAGCGCCAGCTCTTCCTGGCTGACGCCGTCATAGAGGTTGCGCTGCGTCTCGGCGAGAATGGCGTTCGGCGATACGCCGTCGAGCCCGTCGCAGGCCTCTCGCACGACTCGCTCGAGACGCTGAATGTCGAGCGGCGCCATTGCGCCGTCGGGGCCGGTCATGCGCAGGCGCCCAGCCGCGGGCTGCGTCTGCTCCATCATCTTCGCGCGTTCGCGGGCGCGGTCCTCGCGATACAGCACATAGGCGCGCGCGACCTTGTGATGCTCGCTTCGCATCAGCGCGAGTTCGACCTGATCCTGAATGTCCTCGATGTGAAAGGTGCGCCCCGTGTCGGAGCGGCGGACGAGATTGGCGACGATCTGTTCGGTGAGCGCCGCGACGATGTCATGGATGCGCCGCGAGGCGGCCGCGCTGCCGCCCTCGACCGCCAGAAACGCCTTCGTGAGCGCGATCGAGATCTTCGTCGCATCGAACGCGGTGACGGCGCCGTTACGCCGGATCACCTGATAGCCGGGCTCGGACTGCGTCCGCTCGGAGCGCGGCGCGACATGCGTCTTCGCCTGCTGTTCGATCAGAAGGGAGGTGGACATTGAGATGATCCCAGCAATGACGGGCCGGGGCTTGAGCGATCGCATGCGCAATGGACGGCGTGGCCGTATCGCGAGCGATCCGCCGGGACACCCCGCCCGAGGACGTTCGTGGCGTCGCGGCAGGTCTCCTGGCTCGCGGGTCGTGGCCGTCGTCCGTCTTCCCGAAACCCTGCGGCTTCAGTGACATGCTTGGACGACAGACTCGCCGCTAACAGTTGCGGGGGCAGCGCCGGCGTCGCACCGGCTTCCCTCTTAGCCTTCGTTTCTCGCGATTCGAAGGACCGTGACCGCTATATGTAGCGCGTTTGAGCGCCGGCATGTCAACAGCTTGTTATGCCCGCAATCCACAGGGCGTCCGAGCCGGCGGCCGGATTCAATCCGCTCCGCCGGCGGAATAGGGCGCGAACATGCTGCGGCGGATGTCGATCATCACCGGCCGCCCCACCGGAGGAAACGCGCGTTGGGGACAGGCGGGCCGCTCGCAGATCTTGCAGCCCGCGCCGATCGGCGTGGCCGCGGCCGGGTTGCCGAGATCGAGGCCGTCTGAATAGACCAGCCGGCTTGCATGGCGGATGTCGCATCCGAGCGCGACGGCGAACGTCTTTCCAGTCGCGTGATATCCGCCGCGGCGCCGCGAAACGGATCGCGCGATCCAGAGATAGGCGCGTTCGTCGGGCATGCGCGTGATCTGCGTGAGCACGCGGCCTGGCTGCGAGAACGCCTCATAGACGTTCCAGAGCGGGCATGTGCCGCCGATGCGGGAGAAATGGAAGTCCGTTGCGGACTGCCGCTTCGAGATGTTGCCCGCGCGATCGACGCGAATGAAGAAGAACGGTACGCCTAGTGCTCCCGGCCTCTGCAGCGTCGAGAGCCGGTGACAGGCCGTCTCGAATCCCACGCCGAATTTCTGGCGCAGCAGATCGATGTCGTAGCGGCAGGCTTCGGCCGCCGTCCTGTAGGCTTCATAGGGCAGGATCAGCGCGCCGGCGAAATAATTCGCCAGACCGATCAGCGCGAGCTTTCGCGCGTCGGGCGTCGTGAAGTCCCTCTGCGAGACGAGAGCCTCCATCGTGTCGGCCTGTTCGAGAAAGGCGAGTTGCGTCGCCATTTGAAAGGCGCGCTGGGCGCCTGAAAGCACAGGGGACAGCCAGAGCATGCGCGCGCGGTCGTCATAGTCGCGCTGCGCCGTCCCGCTCGCGCTTTCCGTTTCGGGAATGCGGATGCGAACGCCGTGCCTGGCAAGAAGCCGCTCCGCCAGCGCATTGGCGACGGCGCCGTGCGGCAGTTCCTGCGCGATGCGTTCGGCCGCGTTGTCGAGATCCGCCACGTGGTTGTGCCGCGCGTAGAAGAAATCGCGCACCTCCTCGAACGGCGTCGACAAGGCGGACGCGCCGCTCAGGCGATCGTCGCCCAGGCGCGCTGCAAGGGCGGACGCCTGGTCCAGCGCGTTGCGGTAACGACGATGAATGGAGACGAGCGCGCGCCCGATCGCGGGCATGTTTCGCGTCACCTCGCGCAGCTCGGCCACGGCGATGGTTTCGCCGATCGCAGGGTCCGCCAGCGCTTCCTTGAGGTCGGCGATCAGCCGCGCCTCGTCGTCTTCGGAGAAGGCCTGGACGTCCAGCCCGTAGGCGGCGTTGAGCTTTAGCAGCACCGGCACGGTGAGCGGGCGCTGGTTGTTCTCAAGCTGATTGAGGTAGCTCAGTGAAAGGCCGAGCGAGGCGGCGAGCGCATGCTGGGTGAGGCCGCGCTCCTCCCGCAGCCTTTTCAGTCGGACGCCGATGAAGGCTTTTTTCATGGCGCTTCCGGTTGCGGGTTCAGGCTTTGCAATATTTGCAGAATTGGACAAAGACGTTCGCAAAAATCCACAATTTCAGCTCTTCCAACACCAAACTCTTTGCGGATATTGCGAACTCGCCGCTCAAAATGCAAGGCCGCGCGTGTCCGCACTCAACCCCGCCCCGTTATCCGAGCCCGCCACCCGCTTTGTGGAGATCGTGTTTCCCGATCATGCCAACCATTACGGAACGCTGTTCGGCGGGCGCGCGCTCAGCCTGATGGGCAAGGCCGCGTTCGTCGCGGCGACCCGCCGCGCCCGCTGCGCGGTGGTGATGGCGACCTCCGAGCGGATCAAGTTTCACCAGCCGGTGCGTGTCGGGGAACTGGTCGAGCTGTCAGCGGATGTGACGCGGATCGGGCGCTCGTCGATGACCGTGCGCGTCGAACTGACCGCCGAAGCGCTGCTGTCGGGCGAGCGCCGACTCGCGGCGCGCGGCGATTTCCAGATGGTCGCGGTTGGTCTCGATGGAAGGCCGATCCGGATTCCATCCTCTCCATTCCCTGTTGCAAAAGAGGAAAGCTGATCGTGAAGTCGCACGCCGTCCGCACGCATAAATCCGCGGAAAATCTTCCCCGTCCCGCGCAGCTTGCCTGGAAGATCGCGGAAGTCGCGGCCGACCCGGCGCCGCTTGAGCCGGCGGTGGTCGAGATGATCGGCAATCGCATCATCGACAACGCCGCCGTGGCGGCGGCTTCTCTTTCGCGCCGGCCCGTGGCGAGCGCGCGGGCGCAGGCGATGGCGCAACCGTTCAAGCCCGGCTCAACTGTGTTCGGCCTCTCCTCGCATCGGCGCGTGTCGCCGGAATGGGCGGCGTGGGCCAACGGCGTCGCTGTCCGCGAACTCGATTTTCACGACACCTTCCTCGCTGCGGATTATTCCCATCCCGGCGACAACATTCCGCCGGTGCTCGCGGTGGCGCAGCATTGCGGACTGGACGGCGCGGCGCTGTTGCGCGGCCTCGCGGCGGCCTATGAGATTCACGTCGATCTCGTGAAGGGCATCTGCCTTCATGAACACAAGATCGACCACATCGCCCATCTCGGTCCGGCCTCGGCCGCCGGCATCGGCGCGGCTATGAAGCTTCCCGTCGAGACGATCTATCAGGCCGTCCAGCAGGCGCTGCACGTCACCACCACGACGCGCCAGTCCCGCAAGGGCGAGATTTCAAGCTGGAAGGCGTATGCGCCGGCCTTCGCCGGCAAGATGGCGGTGGAGGCGGTCGATCGCGTCATGCGCGGAGAGGGGGCGCCGTCGCCGGCCTGGGAGGGCGAGGACGGCTTCATCGCCTGGCTGCTGTCCGGGCCGAAGGCGGAGTATCATGTGCCGCTGCCGGAGAAGGGCGAGCCCAAGCGCGCCATTCTCGACACCTACACCAAGGAGCATTCGGCTGAGTACCAGAGTCAGGCTCTGATCGATCTCGCCCGCCGCATGGGGCCGAAGATCGGCGATCTGTCGCGGGTGAAGAGCATCGTCATCCACACCAGCCATCACACGCACTACGTGATCGGCACGGGCGCGAACGACCCACAGAAGATGGATCCCGAAGCGAGTCGCGAGACGCTTGATCATTCGATCATGTACATCTTCGCCGTCGCCCTTGAGGATGGCGGCTGGCACCATGAGCGCTCCTATGCGCCGGAACGCGCGCGACGACCTGAAACCGTCGCGCTGTGGCGCAAGATCTCCACCGTCGAGGATCCTGAATGGACGCGGCGCTATCACAGCCGCGATCCGAATGAGAAAGCGTTCGGCGGGCGCGTCGTCGTCACGCTGCAGGATGGCGCGACGATTGTCGACGAGCTCGCGGTCGCCGACGCGCATCCGCTTGGCGCGCGCCCCTTCGCGCGTGCGGACTATGTGAAGAAGTTCCGCGCGCTTGCCGAAGGCGTCGTTGCGGTCTCGGAACAGGAGCGGTTTCTCGGCGCCGTCGAGCGGCTCGAACGGCTGAACCCTGACGATCTTTTCGGTCTGACCTTCTCGGTCGATCCGGCGCTTCTCGCGGGCGGGCGCGCCACCGGAATTTTCGACTGGGGCGGCGGAGCGGAAGCCGATCGCGACGTTGCGACTCTCGTCTGACGAAGGGGGAAGGAATGAAGCAGGACAGCGTTTCCGCCGCGTCGCCGGCGCCCAAGAAGTCCGTCGCCCTGTCCGGCGTCGTCGCGGGCAATACGGCTCTGTGCACCGTCGGCCGGTCGGGCAATGATCTGCATTATCGCGGCTATGATATTCTCGACATCGCCGAGACATGCGAGTTCGAGGAGATCGCGCATCTGCTGGTGCATGGCTCGCTGCCTTCGGCGGCGGAGCTTGCAGCCTACAAGGAGAAGCTGCGCGCGCTGCGCGGATTGCCGGCCGCAGTGCGCGCGACGCTCGAAGCGATGCCCGCGGCGGCGCATCCCATGGACGTGATGCGCTCCGGCGTGTCGGCGCTCGGCTGCGTGCTGCCGGAGGGGCATCATCACAACCATGCCGGAGCAAGGGACGTCGCCGACCGGTTGATGGCGTCGCTGGGCTCCATGCTGCTCTACTGGCATCATTACGCCCACAACGGCCGCCGCATCGAGGTCGACACCGACGACGATTCGATCGGCGGCCATTTCCTCCATCTGCTGCACGGGAAAAAGCCGTCCGACACCCATGTGCGCGCGATGCACGCCTCTTTGATTCTCTACGCCGAGCATGAGTTCAACGCGTCGACCTTCACCGCCCGCTCGATCGCGGGCACCGGCGCCGACATCTACTCCGCGGTGACCGGGGCGATCGGCGCGCTGAGCGGTCCCAAGCATGGCGGCGCCAATGAAGTCGCGTTCGACATTCAGCGGCGCTACGCGGGCGCCGATGAGGCCGAGGCCGACATTCGCCGTCGCGTGGCGGCGAAGGAGGTCATCATCGGATTCGGCCATCCGGTCTACACGATCGCTGATCCGCGCAACGTCGTGATCAAGGAAGTGGCGCGGCGTCTGTCCCGCGACGCCGGCTCGATGAAGATGTTCGAGATCGCCGAGCGAATCGAGACGGTGATGGCGGAAACGAAGAAGATGTTCGCCAATCTCGATTGGTTCAGCGCGGTCTCCTATCATCACATGAATGTGCCGACCGCCATGTTCACGCCTCTGTTCGTGATCGCCCGGACGTCGGGATGGGCCGCTCACGTGATCGAGCAAAGGCAGGACAACAAGATCATTCGTCCCTCAGCCAATTATGTCGGGCCGGAGAATCTGGCTTTCGTGCCGATCGAGGCGCGGGGGCGGCCAGCGTTGTTGTCGCATTCCTGAGGGTGATGATGCCGTATTTGGTTGGTTCTGAGATATCGGACGCGCCCGCCGGCCGGCGTTTCCGGTCGTTTGTCGATCGCGGCGGTCTCCTTCGCCTTCCCGGCGCGCATAACGGCATGGCGGCGATCCAGGCGAAGGCTGCGGGGTTCGAGGCGCTCTATCTGTCCGGCGCGGCGATGTCCGCGTCGATGGGGCTGCCGGATCTGGGCGTCATCACGGTGGATGAGGTGGCTTTCTTCATTCGGCAGCTGTCGCGCGCGAGCGGTCTGCCTGTGCTCGCAGACGGCGACACCGGCTATGGCGAGGCGCTCAATGTGATGCATATGGTGCGGGTGTTCGAGGATGCGGGCGCGGGCGCGGTGCAGCTCGAGGATCAGCTCCTGCCCAAGAAGTGCGGTCATCTCAACGACAAGAAGCTGGCGGACGCGCGCGACATGGCGGCGAAGGTGGCGGCGGCGCGCCGCGCGCGTCGTCATCTTTATATCATCGCGCGCACCGACGCGGCGGCGGAGGAGGGCATCGACGGGGCGGTGGCGCGCGCGCGGCTTTATCTCGACGCGGGCGCCGATGCGATTTTTCCGGAGGCGCTGACGAGCGCGGAGATGTTCCGGGAGTTTGCGCGGCGCATGCCCGGGATTCCGTTGCTGGCGAACATGACGGAGTTCGGGCGTACGCCTTACTTCACCGGCTCGGAGTTCGAGGCGATGGGGTACCGGATGGTGATCTGGCCGGTGTCGTCGCTGCGCGTCGCCAACAAGGCGCAGGAGCGCCTTTACGCCACGCTGGCGCGGGAGGACGGGGCGCAATCCATGCTGGGCGAGATGCAGACGCGGGCCGAACTCTACGCCGCCATCGGACTCGCCGACTATGAGGCACTCGACCGGTCCATCGTCCAGACCGCGCTGCCGGTCTTGGACGGCTAACTCTATAGAGACATAAGCATGTCTTTATATCACACTTGACCTTGCGAGCCGAGCTTTGTATGGTGCGAGAGTCGAGGTTCTTCAGAGCGGTCCGCCGTCCTGTAGCTAAGAGGGAAGCCGGTGTGAGGCCGGCGCTGCCCCCGCAACTGTTAGCGGTGAGTTCGTCGCCTACCGAAGTCACTGGGGCCTTGCGTCCCGGGAAGACAGGCGACGAGCGCTGACCCGCGAGCCAGGAGACCTGCCCCGACAGATGAACGTCCTCGGGCGGGGTGTCCCGGTGGTGCGCTTGGCTCCGCCGCACGCTTGCCGGCGGATCTCAGACGCGTCGCTATGGCCTTTGCCCCCAAATTTTGGGGTTAAGCCGTGTCTTCTTCTTCACTTCGTATCGCAACGCTTGGAACGCCGCGCATCGGGCCGCGCCGCGAACTGAAAACCGCGCTGGAAAATTACTGGTCCGGAAAGTCGGACGAGAAAACGCTTCTTGAAACAGCCGCCGGTTTGCGCGCCGCCAACTGGGCGCGCCAGAAAGCGCGCGGCGTCACCGTTATTCCGTCCAACGACTTCTCATTCTACGACCATGTCCTCGACACCAGCGTGATGGTCGGCGCGATTCCCGCCGTCTATGGCTGGAAGGGCGGCCCCGTGCCGCTGAAAACCTACTTCGCGATGGCGCGCGGCTCTCAGGAACAGGGTCATGACTCCTCCTGCGGCTGCGGCGCGCATGGCGCCCATTCCCATGGCGCGCCCGCGCAGGAAATGACGAAATGGTTCGACACGAACTATCACTACATGGTTCCCGAGTTCCATGCGGATCAGCGCTTCGCCCTGTCGAGTCTGAAGCCCGTCGAGGAGTATCGCGAGGCGAAAGCGCTCGGCTACCAGACGCGGCCGGTTCTTCTCGGGCCCGTGACGTATCTGAAGCTCGGGAAAAGCAAGGACCCGTCCTTCAATCCGATGTCGCTCTCCGCCAATCTGGCGCTGATCTACATGGATGTGCTGCGTCGGCTCGCCGCCAACGGGGCGGAGTGGGTGCAGATGGACGAGCCTTGCCTGGCGCTCGATCTCGATGAGACGACCCGCGAGGCGTTGCGCGACACCTATGCGCGGCTCGCCCAGGCGGTGCCGCAGATCAAGATCATGCTGACGACCTATTTCGGCGGCCTCGACGACAATCTCGATCTCGCCTTGTCGCTGCCTGTCGCCGGAGTGCATCTCGATCTCGTTCGCGGGCCGGAGCAACTCGAGGTCGCGCTCGCCAAGGCCCCGGTCGGTCTGGTTCTGTCGCTTGGCGTCATTGACGGTCGGAACGTCTGGCGCGCCGATCTGAACGCGCTTCTCGATCGGCTGGCGCCGGCGGTTCCGCGGCGCGGGATCGATCATATTCAGATCGCGCCGTCCTGCTCGCTGCTGCATACGCCGATCGATCTTGAGCTTGAGACCGATCTGGATGCGGACCTCAAATCATGGCTCTCCTTCTCGATTCAGAAAATGGACGAGCTCGCGACGCTGGGCGCCGCCCTCGCCGCAGGACGCGACGCTGTGAAGGACAAGCTCAAGGCTTCGTCTGACGCCATCGCCGCGCGGCGCGCGTCGCCGAAGGTGCATGACGCCGCCGTCGCGGCGCGCATGGCCGCCATCACGCCGAAAATGTCGGAGCGGCGGAGCGGCTTCGCCTTTCGCGCCGGCAAGCAGCGCGAACGCTTCAGGCTGCCGGCTTTCCCCACGACCACGATCGGCTCTTTTCCGCAGACCGCGGAGGTGCGCAAGGCGCGGGCCGCGCACGGGAAGGGCGCGCTGTCGGCTGCCGAGTATGAAAAGTTTCTGCGCGAGGAAACCGAGCGGACGGTGCGCTGGCAGGAGGAGATCGGGCTGGACGTGCTCGTCCACGGCGAGTTCGAGCGCAACGACATGGTGCAGTATTTCGGCGAGCAACTCGCCGGCTTCGCCTTCACGCGGCATGGCTGGGTCCAGAGCTACGGCTCGCGCTGCGTTCGGCCGCCGATCCTGTTCGGCGACGTCTCGCGCCCGAAGCCGATGACGGTGGAATGGTGGAAATACGCGCAGTCGCTCACGAAGAGGCCGATGAAAGCGATGTTGACCGGGCCGGTCACCATTCTGAACTGGTCGTTCGTTCGCGACGACATCCCGCGCAGCGAGGCGGCCCGCCAGACCGCGTTCGGGATCCGCGACGAGGTGAGCGATCTGGAGAAGGCCGGAGCGGCGATGATCCAGATCGACGAGGCGGCGATCCGGGAGGGCCTTCCTCTGCGCCGGAAGAACTGGAAGTCCTACCTCGACTGGGCGGTGGAGAGTTTTCGACTCTGCGCGTCGGGGGTTGCGGACGATACCCAGATCCACACCCATATGTGCTACTCCGAGTTCAACGACATCATCGACGCCATCGGCGCGATGGACGCCGATGTGATTTCCATCGAGACGTCGCGTTCGAAGATGGAGCTGCTCGACGCCTTCAAAAGCTACCAGTATCCGAACGAGATCGGGCCGGGCGTCTATGATATCCATTCGCCGCGCGTGCCGGACGTCAGCGAGATGACGAACCTCATGGCGCTCGCCCGGCGGCGCCTGTCGGACGATCAGCTCTGGGTCAATCCCGATTGCGGCCTGAAGACCCGCAAATGGGAGGAGGTCAGGCCGGCGCTGATCAACATGGTCGAGGCGGCGAAGCGCATGCGCGCCGCATGATACGGGCGGGCGGGCGCGTCCGCGCCCGCCGGCCGAAACGGTTGACGCGGCCGGCCGCCGACAGCGTGAGGCGCCCGGTCAGCCCTTGACGCTGCCGGAAGCGAGCCCCGAGACGATGAAGCGCTGCATCACGAGATAAAGCGCGACGGCGGGCAGCGTATAGATCGCGCCGACCGCCATGACGGACTGGATCGGCGTGCTGATTTCGCCGACGAAGCCGGCGAGCCCCACGGAGGCGAGCTTCAGGGAGTCGTCCGTGATGAAGGTCAGCGCGAACACATACTCGTTCCAGCCGTGGAAAAACGCGATCACCGCCGCGGCCGCGACGGAGGGCGCGATGATCGGCAGGATGATGCGGCCCAGAATGCCGAGCGTCGAGCAGCCGTCGATCACCGCCGCTTCTTCAACATCGGCCGGAACGAGATCGATCGCGTTCTTCAGGAGCCAAGCGGCGACGGGCAGGGTGAACGCGGCGTTGGCGAGGACAAGCCCGACATGCGAATTCAGGAGGCCGAGCGGGCGAAAAATCGAGAACAGAGGCACGACGAGAACGGCTTCCGGCAGCATCTGCGTCACGAGCAGCGCGACGCCGACGAGAAGTTTTCCGCGGAACGAGAAGCGCGACATCGCATAGCCCATGGGCAGGGCGAGCAGCAGGGTCACGATGGCGGTGCCGGTCGCGACGACGGCGCTGTTGCGCAGCCAGTCGGGAACGGCGCTGATCCTGAACGCTTCGGCGAAGATGCCGATATGGCCGGGATCGGGAAGAAGCTGCGCTTTTTCCCCGAAGAGAGCCGCGTCGGACGTCATGGCCGTCACGACCATCCAGTAGAAGGGAAAAATGGCGAGGCCCACGAGCGCGATCACGCCCGTGACCGCCAGCGTCGCGCCGATGCGATGTCTGTTCATGCTGACGGCCCCGCTTTCGCCAGCCGTTCCGTCACGATGAAATAGATCATGGTGACGCCGAGCGAGAAGGCGAGGCCGACGATGCCGACGGCCGCGGCCTTGCCGAGTTCGTGCAGAACGAAGCCGCGCCGATAGAGGTCGATCACCAGCGTGTTTGTCGTTCCGACGGGGCCGCCCTGCGTCATAAGCCAGATCAGTTCGAAGCGCCGGATCGACCAGATGGTCATCAGCAGCGCGAGCAGGCCAACGGTCGCCGCGATCACGGGCCACACCACCACGCGAAAGCGCATCCACAGTCCTGCGCCGTCGATGACGGCGGCTTCGCGCAGATCCTGCGGAACGGATTGCAGCGCCGCCAGAATGACGACGGCGGTGAAAGGAAAGAGCTGCCAGATGGTGACCGCAAGGATGGCGACGAGCGCGAGCGACGGGCTGTCGAGCCATTGGCCGTAGGGGGGAGCGAACGGTCCGAGGGCGCGATTGATGACGCCGTACTGCGCGTTGAACATCCAGGTCGCGATCATCGCGACGGCTACCGGCGGCGCCGCCCACGGAACGATCAGGAGCGACCGCGCGATCGGCCTTCCGGGGAAGCTGCGGTTCATGAGAAGCGCCGCGCCGAGCCCAAGGCCGACGGTTCCGGCGACGCAGCTTGCGACATAAAGCGCGGTGATGCGCAGCGACGAGAGAAAGGTCGGATCGTTGAACAGTTCCGTGAAATTGGCCGCGCCGGCGAACCGAAACGCCGCCGCGTCGAGCAGCGACGTGTGCGAAACGCTGAGTCGCAGCTCCTGAAGCAGCGGCAAGCCCTGGAACAACAGAAGATAAAGCGCCGCCGGACCGATGAGAGCATAGGGAAGCCATGGGCTTCCATGAATGGCGCGGGCGACGCCGGCGTCATTGGAGCGGTTCATGATGGACGCATATCCTTGCGGCGCCGACAGCGTCGACACAGCCGAAAGAAGGGACTCGCGCTTTCGCGCGAGTCCCGTGACATTATCGCGGCAGGGCCAGAACGCGCTTCTGCGCTTCGTCGAGCGCCGCCTTCAGTTCGACTTGTCCCTGCAGCGCAAGGAGAACCTGTTCGACGACGATGCCACGGATCTGCGGCGTCTGCACTTCGAGGCCCGGCGGCATGAAGGGAAGCGCGACATCGCTGACGCTGTCGAACACCTTGATGTAGGGCGAAGCGTCCAGCTCTTCCTTCGTGCGCGGAACCGGAGTGGCGACGGTGCTGCCGCCGAGGAAGCCCTGCACCGTCGTCTGCGGCCCCTTGCCGAGGAACCAGCGCATGAACGCCATCGCGGCGTCCGGGGCCTTGGAGTTTGCGTTGACGGCGAGCGCCGCCATCACCTGGCCGATGTTCTTCGTCGGGAACGGCGCGAGAGCGACGCCGATCGGCGTGTTGGGGTTCGTGCCTTTCAGCACGGTCGGAACGCCGCCATTGTCCACCATCATCGCGATCTTGCCGCTGGCGAACATGCGCCTGTAGGTGGCCGCGTCCGCGCCTCTCGGGATGACGCCCGCGTCATAGATTTCCTTGTAGGCGCGCACGCCGGCGAGCGTCGCATCCGCGTTGATCGTCGGCGTTCCGTCTTTCGACCAGTTGCCGCCATAGCCATAGACGAAATTGCTGAGATCATACCACATGCCGGCTTCCTCGGCGCGGGTATGACGGAAAGCGTAGCCGAAGTTGCCGTTCGCCGTCTGGGCTTTCGCCTCGGCCATGAGCTCGGCGAACGTCGTGGGAATCTTCTTCACGAGTTCCGGGTTGTAGATCAGCGCATAGTTGCCGATGTCGAGCGCCACGCCATATTGGACGCCTTTGATTTTCAGGGAGTTGTTCCCCGGCAGAAGCGTGATTCCCTTGACGGCCTCGTCGAGCGACAGCAGCCTGTTCGCCGCGACCGCGGCGTAGATGTTGGGCTGATCGAACGCGATGATGTCGGGTCCGCCGCCGGCGCCCATCTGCGTGAACATCGCAGTGCCGAACGACGAGAAGGGAACCGTCACCGGCTTGACGACGAAATCCTTCTGGCTCGCGTTGAACTCTTCCAGAATCGCGTTGAGCTTCGGGCCGCGCAGCGGCTCGCCCAGCATCGAGGCGGCGATGGTGATGGTTTTCGGCGCCGCCTGCGCGCGAACCTGGCGCGCGCCCTGAAGGGTCGCGACGAAAGCGGAGCCGCCCAGCCCCAATACGCGTCTGTTGATCATGTTTCCTCCAATGGTGTTGCTAATGCGGTGTTGTCAGGTTTCCCCGAACGACCTCCCGCGATCTTTTACGGGCGGGTCGTCCTGGAATGTTCCGTGTCGCAGAATTCGCTCTGCGCCACTGTCGATATCGTCAACCAGTCCCTTTCGCGCGCGCTCCCCGTCGTGGTTGAGCACGGCGTCGAGAACGATGTCGTGAAGCTCGACGCCGTCCACCGCGATGCGGTTGGGCGGCTGGCCGACGGACAGGTTGATCACGGGGCCGGCTTTCAGCCAGAGCCCCCGGATGATCTTGACGAGCAGCGGCGAGCCCGCCGCCGAATAAAGCGCGAAATGAAACTTCATGTTGGCGCCGATGACGCGCCGCGCTGCGGGGCGCGACGCCATGCTTTGCGTGCGAAAGGACGATTGCGCGCTGCGCAGCCGCTGCAGATCCTCGGTCGTGTGGTGCAGCGCCGCCTCGGCGGCGGCGTGTCCCTCGATCGTCTTGCGGATTCGCGTCAGCTCGATGAACTCTGCGCGCGTCATGATCGGCACGCGGATGGCGCGGCTCGGCGTGATTTCAAGCGCGTGGTCCGCGACAAGCCGGGACGCCGCTTCGCGCACCGGCATGATCGACACGTCCAGCGCTCCCGCGACGTCGCGCAGCGAAACCTTGTCGCCGGGCGCGAGTCTTCCGGAGATGAGCAGCTCCGAAAGCCGCAGATAGACCTCCTCGCGCAGCGAGGCGCCCTCGTCGGGCTCTACCTGCGACAATTCGGCGATGGCTTGTGCAGTCATTCGCAAAACTGGCTGGACAAACTGTCCGATGACGATATTCGTAACCGTGATCACGGTTTGCGGCAAGCCCCATTTTGCCGCCCTGATCGAGCGGGCGCGACGGCGCGGAAAAGGCGGCAGGGAAAGAGATTCGGGATGGAGACGACACAGTCGGCGGCCGGTGCGGATGTTGAAACGCTGCGGCGCATGGCGCACGCGATCCGCGCCTTGACCATGGACGCCATCGAAGCCGCGCAGTCCGGACATCCCGGCATGCCGCTTGGCATGGCCGATGTCGCGACGGTGCTGTTCACGCGGATCATGCGCTTCGACGCGTCGCGGCCGGATTGGCCGGACCGCGATCGCTTCGTGCTGTCGGCCGGGCACGGCTCGATGCTGCTTTATGCGAGCCTGAATCTGCTGGGATACGCCGATGTGAGCATGGATGAGGTGCGGCGTTTTCGACAGGTCGGCGCGCGAACGGCCGGACATCCGGAATGGGGCCACGCGGCTGGCGTTGAAACCACCACCGGACCGCTCGGGCAGGGCCTCGCGACGGCGGTCGGCATGGCGATCGGCGAGCGGCTGAAAGCCGCGCAGTTCGGCGACGACCTCGTCAATCACCGCACGTTCGTGATCGCCTCCGACGGCGATCTGATGGAGGGCGTCAGCCATGAATCGATCGCGATCGCCGGTCATCTGAAGCTCAATCGTCTGATCGTTCTGTTTGACGACAACGACATCTCCATCGACGGGCGCATCAGCCTCGTCGATTCCACCGATCAGATCGCGCGTTTCGCCGCCGCGGGCTGGAACACGATGCGTGTCGACGGCCACGATCCGGCTGCGGTGGAGCGCGCCCTGCGCGCCGCCTGCGAAAGCGATCGGCCGACTCTGATCGCCTGCAAGACGATCATTGGTTTCGGATCGCCGTCGAAGGCCGACACGCCCGGCGCCCACGCCACGCCGTTCGGCGCGGCCGAGGTCGCCGCGACGCGCAAGGCGCTGGGCTGGACCGCGGAGCCCTTTGAGATTCCGCAAGACATCAGCGCGTTGTGGCGCGAGGCTGGCGCGCGCGGCGCCGCCATACGTGAGGCGTGGGAAAGCCGGCTCGCCGGCGTCGATGAAGCAAGGCGAAGTGAATTTTTCCGGCGCGAGAAGAGCGAAACGCCGCCCGCGTTCGGCGCGGCGATCGCGGAGGCGATTAAGGAGTTCTGCGAGACGAAGCCGGAACTCGCCACGCGCAAATCTTCCGAAGCTGTGCTTGAAAAAATCGCCGGCGCGCTGCCGGAGCTTGTATCGGGCTCAGCCGACCTGACGTCGGCGACTTTCACGAAAGGCGCTTTGAAGCCGATCGCGCCGGGGCGTTTCGACGGGCGCTATATTTATTGGGGCATTCGCGAGCACGCGATGGCCGCTGCCATGAACGGCATGGCGCTCGAAGGCGGACTGCTTCCCGCCAGCGGCACTTTTCTCGCCTTCATCGATTATTGCCGGCCGGCGGTTCGCCTGGCCGCGCTGATGGGGCTGCGGGTCATTCACGTGATGACGCACGATTCCATCGGCGTCGGGGAGGACGGCGGCACGCACCAGCCTGTGGAGCATCTCTCCGGCTTGCGCGCGACGCCAAACCTGCTGCTGCTGCGGCCTGCGGACGCGGTGGAGGCGGCTGAATGCTGGGACATCGCTGTGCGCAATACGTCCGGTCCTTCGGTGTTGGCGCTGAGCCGACAGGTTCTCCCGGCCCTGCGTCATGATCCTTCCGTTCCCAATCGGTGCGCCGAAGGCGCTTATGAGATCGCGCCCGCTAGCGGCGATGCGCGCGTCAGCCTGTTTTCGTCGGGCTCCGAGGTTCATCTCGCTGTTCTTGCGCAGCAGGCGCTTGAGAAAGCAGGCGTGCCGACGCGGGTCGTGTCGATTCCGTGCTGGGCGCTGTTCGAGCGGCAGCCGGCCGCGCGCCGTCGCGCGGTCATCGGCGGCGCGCCGGTGAAAATCGCCGTCGAGGCGGCGGTTCGCCACGGCTGGGATTCGATCATCGGCCCTGAAGGCGGCTTCGTCGGCATGTCGGGCTTCGGCGCGAGCGGCCCGCCCGCGGAGCTTTATCGTCACTTCGGAATTACGCCGGAGCGCGTTGTAGCGCTTGCCCGGGAAATGCTTGCGGAGCGCGTCTCCGCGGCCTGAGGCGGCGCGCAGAGAGGATTTGGACAATCCTCCGCCGGCGCGGTACAGTAGCCGCATGCCTGATGAAGAACCACGCCGGCCGCCATATTGCGCGGAAACAATAGTCGCTTCGCCGATGGCGGCCCGCGCGCGCCGGTCCGGACGCGCGCATTCGTTCGCATAGCGCGCGCCTTTGCCGAAACGCTGATTTGCATGTGAGATGACGACCGGCGTCCGGCCTGTAATTATTGTTGGCGGCGGCGCGAGCGGCGTGTTGATGGCGTGCAGCCTTCTCCGCGAAGCGGGCGGCCATGTCGCCGTCACCCTGATCGAGCGCAGCGGAGCAATCGGTCCCGGCGTCGCCTATGCGGCCCGAAGTCCTGATCATCTGCTCAATGTCAGGGCCGCCAACATGGGCGCGTTCGCCGATGAGCCGGATCACTTCTGGCGCTGGGTTCTCGAAGATTCGGGGCGCCGGAGCATGTGCGAAAGCGCGAGCGACTTTGCGCCGCGACGGCTCTACGGCCGATATCTGCAGGACTTGATCGCGCCTCATATCGGCTCCGCGCGACTGACGATCATTCAGGACGAATGCGTCGCTCTGACTGAAGATGGCGGTTCGGCGCATGCGGTCACCGCGAACGGGCGACATCTTGTCGGATCGGCCGCCGTTCTCGCCACCGGCAACGATGTTTACGGCGGATATGAAGACAGCGATTTCGAGAATCCCATGACGGCGAATCATCCCGCCGGACTGAGAGACGACAGCGCGATCTTGATTCTCGGATCCGGTCTGACAATGATCGACTACGTGCAATCCTTGTCCGACGCCGGTTTCAACGGACAGATCATAGCGATGTCGCGGCGCGGGCTGCTGCCACGCAGTCATGACCAGGTTTCGCCGGTCTCCATCGCCGAGGCGGATATTCCCTTTGGCCGGTCGCTCGCGTCGCTGACCCGTTGGCTGCGCGCGCGCATACGGAAAGAGGCGGAGACAGGCATGAACTGGCGCGCGGTGATCGATGCGCTGAGACCCCACACGCAAAAGATATGGCGATCGCTGCCGGATCGCGAGAGACGCCAGTTTCTGGCTCATGCCCGGGCATGGTGGGACGTCCATCGTCATCGGGTCGCTCCGGAAGTTGCAGGGTTTGTGTCTTGCATGGTCGACGCCGGCCGCTTGTCTGTCGTCGCCGCCAGGCTCTCGCACGTTGCGCGCGTCGAAGGAGGGTATGAGGCGGCGTTCAGAAGGCGCGGAGCGGCGGATGACGAGCGCGCGTTTTTCCAGAGCGTCGTCGACTGTCGCGGCATCATTTCCGATCCGTCGAAGTCCACCAATCCTGTCATTCAGTCGATGCTTCGGAGTGGCGCGACGGCGATAGATCCTCTTCGCATCGGCATAAGGGTCAGCCCGAATTGCGCCCTCATCAACGACAGGGGAGCGGCTTCAAAAAGGATATTCGCGCTGGGGCCGCTCACCCGCGCCGAGTTCTGGGAGTCGGTCGCGATTCCCGACATCAGGCTTCAGGCCGCAAGCCTGACGGCGCAGATCAGGCGGGTCGCCGGTTGAAATGCAGCGCGGACGCGGCCTTGAGGGGGCATCGCGCTCCGCCGGTCAAATTGATTCAAATTCTCGCGCGACGCGCGCGGCTTTCGAAACGCTCCCGTCGGATAGCCATGCGCGCCATCGCACATCGGGACCATGATGGTCGCGGCAGGTTCGCGCGCGGCGTGAGGCGTCCTTTTCCGGCTCGATGAACGGGAAAGCGGCGACGGCGTAAAGTCAAGGAGGTGCGGCGGTGCCGATTTTTATCCGCGAAACGGTTGGAGCGCCGGACGGCTTCGATGATCTCGGTGAGGAGGGCCGGATTTCGCTCGCCTACCAGATGACGCCGGTTGACGAGCCGCGCACGATTCAGATCAGAACCGATCATCGCGAATGGCGTATGACCCCGCGCGGATTTTTGAATTGCATCGTCGACACGGATGCGAAGCGCGAATTTGTCGGCCGGAGCGAGCGTTACATTCTGGCGAAGAACACCAACTTTATCTTCACATTCACGGGCAGGCTGTCCGGCTGGCGGGATTTCGATCTCGCGCCGGATCAGTCAGGCGATCGCGGCATCCTCTCGATCGCCGTGCATCCGGAGAAGCAGAAAAGCTATGCGGCGTTCGTGATCGCGGCGGACAAGTCCGGCCCGATCGAATTCGGCTCAGCGGGCATCCACGGGAAGCTCAAGGAATTTGAAGCGTGCTTCAAGAGGCAGGTGAATGTTAACTTCGTGCAGAAGGGCCAGCTCAATGAGCTGGAGTTTCCTGAACTCGATATGCGCCGTCCCGGCCCCCTGTTTCTCAGTCAGTTCAGGGCCGCTATCGAGCAGAAAATCGGAACCGTCGCGGACCGCCACATCGTTTTCGCGTGGAACGTGGAAGGCAAGGTCGATGTTGGCGACCAGGGGATGACGTTTGGCTATGGCGCGCGATATTGCTACGTGGATCAATTCTCGCCATGGAGCACGATCGCCCATGAGATAGGCCACACGTTCCATCTGAGCGATCTCGACGGCCGACATCCGAAAAACATCATGAGCCCGATCCATGGCGTCAATCGTTTCAACATGACGCAGATCGAGACGCTGCGGTCGGTCATTGATCCTCAGCCGCCGTCGCGTTGAGGGCGGCCGGCGGAACTCCTCGGATTTGCAGCGCTACTTGTGCCGTGCGGCTCGGCCGCGCGCATCGAGTCCGGTTTGGCGCCAAGCCATCAGCGGGGCAGAATGCGGATGCGCGCTTCGAGGTCGGCCGTCAGCGGCTTCATCCGCTCGGCGACCGCCATGCCGCGTAGCCTTTCATTGGTCGCGCGACGGCGCAAAACGATTCTTCTCTCATCGACATGCTCCGCAGAGAATCCGTGCGCTTCAATGCGGCCCATCAGGCCCGATTCATCATTTGGAATCTCGACGCGGGATCCGATGGCGGCGGGAAGGATGCGTGACAGCATGGCGTCCTCTCTTTAACAGGCCCCGTTTCCCCGGCGAGCGCGGCGACAATAGGGGCGACGCGTGAATCTTTCGCGACAGGACGGCGCCATCTGCGGCGGCTTCTCTGACCGGGTGTGTCAAAACACGACGCTTCTGTGGAACTCGCCCCCGCTATCGCCATTGTGACACTGGACATTTGAAAAAGGGGGAGAGTGTGAGCCGACAAAAAACTTCGTCCCAGCCGGGTCTGGCGTTGCATGGGGCGGACGAGCTCTCCTCGGTGCGCGTGCAAAGCTACAATCTCGAAATCCGCAGCGAGGACGGATTTCTTGGCGATAAGGCCAATCGCGCCGCATTCTTCGAGATCCTGGAAGAGTTGCGCCGGGAGCTGCGCAAGCAGGACGCTGATCCCATCGAAATTCCCACCGACGATTTGAGCCGCAAGAAGATCGACGCATTGCTGACGCGCGGCGACCTGCGCGAGGCGAGCCTCATCCACAGCGCGATCGAAACGTTTGCGCAGCGTCTGGCGAGCGTCACGCGGCGCTTTCTGCGTATCAAGTCGTGGAGCGACGCCAGCCGCATCGTCGTCGGCGGCGGCTTCCGCCAAAGTCGCGTGGGCGAACTGGCGATCGGCCGCGCCGGGATTTTGCTGCAGGCAGAGGGGCGCGCGATCGAACTGGTCCCGATACGCAACGATCCGGATGAGGCTGGGCTCATCGGCTGCGCCCATCTAGCCCCGTCATGGATTTTCGAGGCGTTCGACAGCATTCTGGCGGTTGATATCGGCGGCACGAACATCCGCGCTGGGGTGGTGCAGCTCAATCAGAAGAACGCCAGCGACCTCAGCAAGGCGAAGGTCTGGAAATACGAATTGTGGAAACACGCCGAGGAGGATCCTCTGCGCGACGAAGCGATCGATCGCCTGTGCGGCATGCTGGAGGATCTGATCGGCCTGGCGAAGAAAAAGCGGAAGCTCGCGCCCTTCATCGGGATTGGTTGTCCCGGCGTCATCCTCGAAGACGGCTCGATCGATCGCGGCGCCCAGAATCTTCCCGGCAACTGGCACAGCAGCCGCTTCAACCTTGCCGCCGCGATCCGGGAGCGGATTCCCGCGATCGGCGATCATGACACCATGATCGTCATTCACAACGATGCGGTGGTGCAGGGCTTGAGCGAAACGCCGTTTATGCAGGATGTCGCGCAATGGGGCGCGCTGACGATTGGAACCGGGCTCGGCAACGCCAGCTTCCGGAACAGGACGAAGCAGGCCTGACGCCGCCCGAACGTGGCTGAGGCGTTTGCGCTCCTGACGGGAGCGCCCGTGTTTGCAGCGCCTTCAGACGTTATTGCTGATCCGCGCGGCCGGCGGTCGTTCCCTGTCCGCGGCCGGCGTTCCACACCGGATCGGGCGTCGACCACAAGGCGGCGTTGCGGATGGCGGCGACCAACTCGCGCGTCTGGATCGCAAGGAAGCGCTCGCCCTTCTCAGCGCTTGCGGCGCGCGGGTCGCCGCGCACGCCCGTGACCGCCGCGCGTTCCGGGAAGGAGTAGAAGCGCGAAAAGCCGGCTGGCGCATCAACGGGCGCGGGGCGCTGCCGCATCGCGTCCTCGAATTTGTCCCGGCGCACGAGATCGCCGGCGATCGTCAGCATGACCGAGGTTTCGCCCTCGCACGCATGCATCGGGCCGCTTCCATTCTCGAAGATCGCGCTGATCTCTTTCGCCGCCAGCATCCACGGCGTGGTCGCGACGATGGGGAGGGAGAACTCCACGGCGAGTTCGCGGACAATCACGGCGAGCGGCTCGATATTGCCGCCGTGACCGTTGACGATGAGCAGGCGCGAGAAGCCCGCCGCCTTGAGCGAGCGCGCGATATTGCGAATGATCTCCCTGTAGGCGCTGAAATCAAGGCTGATCGTGCCGCCGAAGGGCAGGTGGTGCTCGCTCATGCCCAGCCACAGGCCGGGGAGCACGGCGACGGGAACATCGTGCGAAACCTCTCGCGCCGCCCGGATGGCGGCGGCGCTCGCGCTTGCCGTGTCGGTGATCACCGGCAGGTGAGGGCCGTGCTGTTCGAGCGATCCCGCCGGCAATATCGCCAGAGCGTTCGGTTTGGCGGCGATCGCGCGCAGCTCCGGCGCCGTCATCCGCGTCCATTCAACCTCGATCGTCATCACAGACTCCGGATGCGGGCGGCTGCCGTGGCTACGCCGCCGCCAGGCTTCAGTCTGCAAATGACTAGTTCGCCGCCCTAGGGCGGGCAAGGCTTGGCGCCCGCGCCGAGCGCGTTCCCATAAAGTGCACGACCCGAACGATCTGGCGTCAAAGGGAGAACGGGAGGCGCTAGGTCCTGTGGACACTTATCTGAGCCACAGGATTGTTGCAGCGAGAGTGACGACTGCGAGATAATTTCTGGCGGTCTTTTCAAAGTGCGTTGCGACGCGCCTGAACTGTTTGAGTTTTGACAAGCAGCATTCGATGAGATGGCGCTGGGCATAGAGATGCTTGTCGAGCGGGTATTTTCGAGCCCGGGACGGATTGTTGGGGATGACTGCGACAGCGCCTTTTCGCGCGATGGCTTTCCGCAAACGGTCGCTGTCGTAAGCAGCGTCGGCCATGACTGCATCGGCGGGAAGGCCTTTGATGAGAGCGTCAGCCTGAGGCGCGTCGCCCTTCTGGCCGGCGGTGAGCGCGAAGCGGACGGGGCAGCCAAGACCGCGAACGACCAGATGGATTTTGGTGCTCAGACCGCCGCGGGAGCGGCCAAGGGCCTGATCTTCAGGCCCCCCTTTTTGGCGCCGGCCGCATGTTGATGGGCGCGGACGATCGTGGAGTCGACGATCAGATATTCGAAGTCGGGATCCTCCGCCATCGCCAGGAAGATGCGTCGCCACACGCCTTTCCGGCTCCAGCGGCTGAAGCGGCGAAAGACGCTGTTCCAGTCGCCGAAGACGTCCGGCAGATCGCGCCACGGCGAGCCAGTGCGCACGATCCACAACACCGCTTCACCGAACATCCGGTTGTCGCGGCCTGACGAGCCGCGCGTCCGTTCATCGCCGATGATGTGCGGAGCGATCCGCTCCCACTGATCGTCCCGAAGGACCAAACGATCCAGAACGCCCAAGGCCGCCTCCAAAACGACCTTGAATCACATCATCAATCAAACCGGAATCCCAAGAGTCCACACCGCCTAAGCCGCCTGCGCTATCTTCAGGACTTCGACGATTGTCTTGGCAGCTTTCCCAAGTTCATCCTGTTTGAGTGTAGGATGGACGAGAAACATAAAACTTGTTTCGCCCAGTTCGCGCGCAGCGCTAAGCGCTTTCTCGGGCCGCCATGGCGTTCCGTCAAAGGCCTTTTCGAGATATACCTCGGAGCACGAGCCCTGATAGCACGGTACGCCGCGCTGCGTGATTTCACTCACGATCCGGTCCCGCGTCCAACCTTTCGATAGCTTGTCTGGCTGTACGTAGGCGTAAAATTTGTAATATGCGTGGCGCGAATTATTGCCCATCTGCGGGAGGCTGGAGAGAGCCGGCGCGCGTACGGCGCCTCGCTGTCCGGTAAAAGTGGCCAACGCTTGATGAAGGAAGCTGGCATTCGCTTCCCTCGCGGCTGACCATTCCGCCATTTTTCCAAGCTGAATCCGGCCGATGGCTGCTTGAATTTCGGTCATTCGCCAATTCGTCCCGAAGCTCTCATGCACCCAGCGGAACCCCGGCGGATGCTCGCGTTCGTAAACCGCCTCCCAGCTTTTTCCGTGATCCTTGAACGACCACATGCGCGACCAGAGGTCGCGGTCGTCCGTCGTCACCATGCCGCCTTCGCCGCCGGTGGTGATGATCTTGTCCTGGCAAAACGACCACGCTCCGACATGGCCGATGGAGCCGACCGAGCGCCCCTTGTAGCGGGCGCCGTGCGCCTGCGCGCAATCCTCGATGACCTTGAAGCCGTGACGGGCGGCCAGATCCATGATCGGGTCCATGTCGCAAGGCCAGCCCGCGAGGTGAACGGGAATGACGGCCTTCGTTCGCTTCGTAAGCACGGTTGCGATCGTTTGGGCGGTAATGTTGCCGCTGTCGCGATCGACATCGGCGAAAACGGGGGTTGCGCCGGCATTGATCACGCAGGAGGCGGAAGCGAGAAAGGTGCGCGGCGTTACAATAACCTCGTCTCCCGGCCCGATGCGCAACCCTTGAAGCGCGAGATCGAGGGCCAGCGTTCCATTGGCGAGCGCGATCGCATGTTGCGAGCCGGCCCATTCGGCGAATTCGCGCTCGAACAGGCGGCATTCCTCGCCCGTCCAGTAATTGACACGGCCCGAGCGCAGCACGCGCGACACGGCTGCAACTTCATCCTCTGAGAACGAAGGCCAAGGAGAAAAAGGAGTGTTGAGCAAGGCAGGCTCCGGCGCGGTCGATTAGCTTCGAGATTCTACGTTGCTCATAAATACATTTCCCACAGTAGGATCTGAAAGCGAATTGAGTATGAAGCGATCAATCAGCGTATATTTCCCACCATCAATTGTCAGATATGCGCCGTCGTAAGGCGGATACCAGAAGGCCCGTATCTTTCTTGGGATATCGTCGTTCTTGCGAACTTCCTTCAAAGCTTCCATTTCATCGCGGCTAACATACACGCCCCCGACGTTTGGTTTCGCGGGTAGCCGATTGGAGGATGTCAGCGCGCAGCCGACGACGTCTTTGAAGAGGTGAAACAACGGTTCGCGGCATCGCTTCTCAAGGCTTTGCGCGGTCTCCTCAGCTTGGTCGATTGGAAATCGGGCTACTGTGATTATAGGGCCGGTATCGATCTCCTCATCAACATAGTGGGCCGAAACTCCCCATTCGGAAAGATTCTTGAGGATCGCGAGGTTATATCCGCCGGTTCCTTTGAAGTCGGGCAATGGCGCGGGGTGGAAATTGATCACGCCCTTGCTTGCGATTTGTAGCAGCGGCTGACGTATCTTAAGCCAGTAAAGCATGGAAATGGCGAGGTCGAACTCCAGCTTGCCTGAAGATGCGCTCTCCTCGGCCGTGGCGCGAGTGAAAAGCGGTATCCTCCGTTGTTCCGCGACGTCTCGAGTCGCGGAAACGGGCAGGTGACTGTCTGTGAGCACGCCAACGACGTCGACGTCCGAGCGATCGCAAAGCCACGCCAGACATTGAGCTGCGACGGACTTCCGACCCAGGAACAATATCTTTTGCAATGCTAGTTTCCCTTGAAATTTTCCACGGTTGCAGTTCCCGCGCCGGTTATGCCTTCGCGAGTGATGACCTTCTTGAGTGTCAAGAACAGTATCTTCATATCCAGCCAGAAAGAGCGGTTGTCCAGATACCAAACGTCGAGCTCGAACTTCTCGTCCCATGATAACGCGTTGCGACCGTTCACCTGGGCCCAGCCGGTGACCCCCGGCCGCACCTCATGCCGCCGCGCCTGCCGGGGAGAATAAAGCGGAAGGTATTGCATGAGCAGCGGTCGCGGTCCGACGAGGCTCATGTCTCCTTTGAGCACGTTCCACAGTTCCGGCAATTCGTCGAGACTTGTCGAACGCAGAAATCGCCCGAAGGCGGGCAATCGTTCGGCGTCGGGGAAAAGCTCGCCGTTCGGCCCGCGCGCGTCCGTCATGGTCCGGAATTTGACGAGCTGGAACGGCGCGCCGTTCAATCCCGGGCGAATTTGCCGGAACAACACCGGAGACCCCAGTCGCCGCCTGACGAGCAGGGCGAGCGCGGTCAGCAGCGGCGATAGCAGAACTATCAGCAATCCCGCTGTGACGACATCGAAGGCTCTTTTCATGCTCTGTCCATGCAGCCTTGGGTGAGGACGGCCGTGCCCGGACCATCGCACGGTTCGCCGGCGCCGAACTGAGGCGTAGGAAAAGGGGCTCGATCAGAAGGGATAGGGGTCATTCAACGCAGCGGATGGCGGGACGCGACTTTCTAGACCAGCGGCTTGAATGCGGCAACGACAACCACAGCGCTCAAGAAGGGCCGGGTCGCCCGCTCCCTCAAAGTTCGGCAGAGAACTGCAACGTGGCTCCATGCAGAAAGCCGGCCTGGCCGGCGGCTGTCGCCGGTGAGCCGGACGCGAATGTGATCGTGAATATCGACGCGTCGAGCATCGAGAAGGCGGAAAGGTTGGCGCCTGTCACCGAAGCGGAGCCCACGCCCGGCATTGCGATGGTTGCCGCGGCGCTCATCACAGGCGACGGCGTCGCGCGCATGACGACGGGAAGCGAACCATATCCCGACGCCTGCGCCGCCGCCGGCGCGACCATCGGGACCCCGCCGGCGCAGCGCTGGTGATAGCGCTGGCACAGGCGCAATTCGTCGGCGCGATGCCGCGGCGACCAGGCGCTTGGAAAGGCGCCGTATTCGAGCTTGACCCGCTTGAACGACACGGCCCCGGATGCAGGCGCCAGCGCGACGGCGCAATGGCTGGCCGCCGGCAGCGACGACAGGTCGAAGGCGGCGCCTTTGCGGCCGGCGCCGGGCGTCACGGTCTGGGTCGCGCCATTCACGGTCATCGCGATCGCGCCGCCGGAAAGGTCCTCGACGCTGAGCGTGACAGTCCGCCAAGGGCCGCGGCCGCCTTCGACGATCTGCAGGATCGAGCCGGCGGAGAGCGTCGCGACATCGCCGGAAATCGAGAGAGTCGCGCCGCCGGCGCCGGCCTTCCAGCGGTCGCAGCCATAGTCGCCGGCCGCCAGCGCGCCTCCCGCGAACCCGCGCTGATTGATGGCGAAATCGCCGTTGATCAGGAGGTTTTCGCCGAAGGGCGTGGCCGGCAGGGCGGCCATCGCGGTGTTCCGGTCGATGATCAGGGCCTCGCGCCAGATGGCGTCGGCGCCCTGAGTCTTGAAGCGAAGATGGTCGTCGCCCATCGCGCCGATCTCGGACCGGCCGGCGAATCCGGTCTGGAACAGCAGGCTCGCGGTGTCGGCGGCGGACGCCTTGTTGATCTTGAGCTGATGGCCGGCCCCCGCATGATTGAATAGTGACCCGGCGGACGACACGGCCAGCCGGTTGGTTGCATCGGCTGTGGCGTTCACGCCCATCAGCGAGACAGGATTGACGGAGGCGAGCGGCGTCCAGTCCAAGCCGCTCCAGCAGAGGGCAAGCGACTCGTCCGCGATCCAGGCGATCCAGCCGGTTTGCGGCTGCAGGATGCGCCAGGCGTTGACGTCGAACCACGCGACGGCGCCGGCTGCGCCGGTCCAGGCGCCGCTGGGCGCCGCCGCGACGATGTATCGGTCGCCGTCTGCGGGGGAGGAAGGCGGCGCCGACAGATCGCGGTCGAGCACACTGAGATGCGTGAGAGCGTCGAGCAGGCCGATCGCCTCATTGTGGGTGACGTGCTTTTGCGCCTGTGCGGGCGCGATCAGGGGCAGGGCGAGATGGGTGGTGGCGCTCATCGGTCTCTCCTGTCCTATTTATAGGCTTTTAGTCCTTTAAATGCAAGGGCCACGGTGAGCTGCCCCTCTGCTGGACCGGCCACCTTAGGTACAGTCGGCGGTCCGGATGAGCCGTTCAGGCGGCCGGGAAACGAGCTTGGCGGTCCTGATCCGGTTTAGAGCGACTCGAATCAGGAAGGCGTTCACGCGGCCCGGAAGGCGCGGCGCGACCGCTGGAGGACGCGTCGGCGAAAGCCGGCGGCGGCAACGAACTCTTAACCAACGCTGACGCGCGAACGGCGACTGAATGATAAATAATGACCATATTACAAATGGTTGCGAGGGCTGAAGAGCTGCTGATCAGGCCCTGGAGGGCGCCGTGGCGTTCGTGCAACACAGGGGTTCAAAATGGCCAAAAGGGGGCTTGAGCGTGACGAGTTCGGTTGAATGCGAAACGCCGATCCGTATGGTGCCTCCAGCGACGGGAGCGTCCTGTCGCTTGCCTTGCGACGTAGCCGGCCAGCCGGATGGGGATGCGGGGTAGGGGACAGGTTTTCCATCAACAGAAGCCGCACCGGAGCGATCCGGGAACGCCGAGGTGGAAGATACGCTCCCAGGGTCATGAAACTTTGGAGGTCAAGAATGAAGCTCGTGAAGAGCCTTCTCCTCGGATCGGCAGCGGGTTTCGTTGCTATGACCGGGGCCTCGGCCGCGGATCTGCCTTCTCGCAAGGCGGCTCCGGCTGAGTATGTTCGCGTCTGCTCCGCTTACGGCGCGGGCTTTTTCTACATCCCGGGTTCGGATGTGTGCTTGAAGGTCGGCGGCGCCGCCATCTTCCAGTACGCCTACACCGAGCCGGCCGCTCACGACGCCAGCCCGCTCGGCATGCGCGCTCTCGGCCGCGTCGAGTTGGACGCCCGCAACCCGACCGCTTACGGCACGCTGCGCGCGTTCGTTCGCGTCAACTTCCTGTATCGTACGGGCGCTGAATTCAGCGGCTCGGGTCCTCGGCAGGCTATTCAGATGAATAGCACCGCAGCTGCCGATTCCGGCGTTGCGGGCCGCGCGTCGACGCAGGTCGTCCTCGACAAGGCGTTCATCCAGTGGGGCGGCTTGATCGCTGGTCGCACGAACTCCCTGTTCGCCTACAACAAGAACCCGGAAATCATCGGTGTTCTGCCGACGGACGCGCTCTTCGGCACGAACATGATCGGCTACATCGCGACCTTCGGCGGCGGCTTCTACGCCAGCATTTCGGCTGAAGATCCGATCGCTCGCCGTCAGGCCGTGGCGAACGCCGGCGATCTTAGGATGGTCGCTCCGAATGGGCTCTCCATCAATGGATTCGCGAACAACGTGTCAGTTGCTGGTGCCATCACCGACGCTAATCCGGCCGGCTCCACCCAGTTCTATGCTGGCGCTCGCATGCCCGACATCGTCGGCGCAATCGGCGTCGAGCAGAGCTGGGGCGGCGCGCAGGTGTCGGCGGCGGTCCATCAGATTCCGACGTCCTATGCGAGCGGCTTCAGCGCCGACTCCAAGTATGGCTGGGCGGTTGCTGGCGGCGTGCAGATCAATCTGCCGATGCTGGCTCCGGGCGACTATATCTGGTTGAACGCGGCCTATGCCGACGGTGCCATGTCGTATGTGCATTCCAACTGGTCGGCCGCGTATCTGAACAACAACGCGGTCAAGAACTCGGTCGCTTTCTACACCGCTGACGCTTATGTCAATCCGGTCACTGGCGGCATCTCTAAGTCGAAGACCTGGGCGATCAATGCGGCGATGGTCCATTATTGGACCCCGACCCTGCGGTCTAACTTCTTCGGCGGCTATACCGAGTTCGACAATCCGGGCAACCTCGCTGACTTCCGCTACTGGGCGGTCGGCACCGGTCTGTGGTGGACGCCGGTCCGCGCTCTTGATATGGGCGTCGACGTCGCTTACCAGAAGATCGAGGCCAAGGGCGGCGGAATCGTTGTGCAGACGACGGGCGTCCGCAACGGCCAGCTGTCGAAGTCCGGCGACGGCGCCTGGCTTGCTCGCTTCCGCATCACCCGCGCTTTCTGATCAGTTCGCCTGATCTGAGCGAGAACCCTCCGGCTTCGGCCGGGGGGTTTTTTTATGTGATCGTCGAGGGAGTTGCTCGCGATCCCTCCACTTCAACTGCCCACTTCAACCATCAACATCTCTCATCCGCGAAAAGGCGAAAAGCACAGATGAGCCAAGCGCTTGTGGCTCTTTAGCCACGTGAAGGTGGAAAGCTGTCGCGCAGCGCAGTACGAAATTGATGAATAAGCTCAGGAAATTATCTTATCCCTTTGATAAGAAAAAGATTTTTACATAATTTCAAAGTCTTCGCCAGCCCTCTTCGGCCCACGCTCCTGACCCATCGGCATCTTGCGGGTGTTCAGCGCGTCGGCAACGCTTTCTCAACAGCGGATTGAATCGCTGGCCAGGAGGAGCGGATGCCAAGAGTCCTCGGGAATATGCGCGCGTCGCTGATGGCGGGCGCCGCTATGGCTGCGATCCTGCCCTTCTCCGGGACCGCGATCGCTGGCGGCTTCTTCAACATGCAGCAGAGCACGGTGTTCAACGGCACGGCTTACGCCGGCTTCGCGGCGCCGGGCAGCATGTCGATCTCCGGCATGTATATCAATCCGGCCCTCATGACCCAGTTCGGCGGGTTCACGACCGAGAATAACTTCCTCGTCGTTCAGCCGACCATCCGCATCCGCGGCGTTAGCGGGGTCATTCCTCCGGCCTTTGGCGGAACGCTGCCGTCCGGCGACATTGCGCAGGACGCGCTCTCGCCGGCGTCCTACGGCGTGCTCCCGCTCGGCGCCGGTTTTTACGCCGGCCTCGCCATCAACGCGCCTTACGGCAACACGACGAAGCCGGCCATGCCCTGGGGCGGCCAGCTCAATTCGATGACGACGAAGATTCGCACCTACACCTTCACGCCGTCGCTCGCCTACGCCGTCAGTCCGCAACTGTCCGTCGGCGTTGGCGTCCAGATCCAGTATTTCAAGACGAGCCTCGAATCCGCCGCCGGCCTTGGCCCCGATCCGGGAACGATCGGGCTGAAGGGCGATGGCTGGGGCTACGGGGTCACGGCCGGCGTAAGCTGGCTTCCTGTCGAGGGAACTGCGATCGGTCTCGGCTACCGCTCCCGCATCGATCAGGACCTCGACGGCAGCATCATCGGCACACCGCTTCCCAACCCTCTTCGCGGCATCTCGACCACCGTGAGGCTTCCCGATCGGCTGAACCTCAGCGTCCGCCAGCGCATCTCGCCTGATTTCGATCTGCTCGGCTCGGTGGAGTGGTACAACTGGAGCCGCATCGGGACGTCGATCATCAGCGGCCCCGGCCTCGCGCTGCTGCCGCCGGCGGTTCGCGCCGGCCTCAGTTCCTTGCCGCTCGAATACAAGGACGGCTGGATGTTTTCGCTCGGCGGGGAATATCGCTGGAATCAGGCGCTCACGCTCCGGGCCGGCGCGGCCTATGAGATTTCGCCGATCGATACGGCCGTGCGCACCACGCGGCTGCCTGACGCCGATCGGCTCTGGCTGTCGGCGGGCCTGTCCTACGAGTTCAGCGAGCGGCTGTCCTTCAATGCGTCCTATTCGCGCGTGCTGGTCAAGAACGCGGACCTGAATGTCCAGCCGCCCTTCGGCCAGCCCTATGTCGGACAGGCCAAATCCCACAGCGATATTTTCGCGATCGGCTTCACCACCCGCTGGACCGGCGCCGCGCCGGCGGACCTGCCGCGGGCCGTCGTCCGCAAGGGCTGAAATCAGGCGGGCGCGCGCGAAGAAGAAGCCTCCGCGCCTGTCGCGTCCCTGATTTTTTGATCGACGCGCGCGAGGAACGACTCGATGCGCGCCAGCGTCGGATCGTCATCGAGCAAAGGTGCGTGCCCCTGGTCGGGAAGGGTGAAAGCCTCGCAGTCCGGATGTCGCCGAGTCATTTCCGCCGCCGTCTCCGCTGAGAGGAGATCGGAATTGGCGCCGCGAAGAACGAGCGTCGGAACGTCCTTCAGCGCCATGAAGTAAGGCCAGAGCGGCGGCAGCGGCTTGTCGAGATCGAGCGCGGCGAGGCCGCGCATGAGATTGAGGTCGTAGCGCGGAGCAAGCGCGCCGTCCGCCTCGCGCCAGATCGCCCGCGCCTGCGTCAGCCACTGCTCTTCGGACAGCGCGGGAAACTGGCCGTCCGACAGCGTCTTCAGGATCGCCGCGCCCTCTTCCAAATTCCGCGGCGGCGGCAGCTTGCCGACATAGCCGCGGATGCGCGCCAGCCCGCGCGCCTCGATCACGGCGCCGATGTCGTTCAGGATGACTGCGCGGATCAGCGAAGGACGAAGCGCCGCCAGCGCGAAGGCGACAAGGCCGCCGCGCGACGTTCCGATGACGATCGCTTCGTTGATCTCGAGCGCGGTCAGGAAATCGAGCGCGTCCTGCGCCTCGATTCGCGGATCATAGTTCGTCCAGTCCTCGTCATAGTGGCTTTCGCCGCGTCCGCGACAGTCGAGCGCCAGCACCCGGCGCGGTCGCGCCCCGCTCGAAAGGCGCAGCGCGAGGGGGTGAAAATCGGCGCTGTTGCGCGTCAGGCCGGCAAGGCAGACCACAGGCGTGAGCGCGCCGTCCGGCGGGCCGTAGGCGCGCCCGTAAAGCCTCAGCCCGTCCTGCGCGGTGACGAACAGCTGCGCGAAGCGCGTATCGGCGTCGCTCGCATCGGTCATCGCGGGCCGAACGCGGCTGGCTTGTCGTCCGCGATGGTCGCCTTGCGCACGGGCGCGGACAACGCGCCGCGCCGCAGATCCGACGCGATCATCAGCGCCCCGCCCGGATTCAGCCTGCTGCGATACATCTGCAGATTTTCCATCACGCGCTGCACATAGTTGCGCGTCTCCGTGAAGGGAATGCGCTCGATCCAGTCGATCGCGTCGACGCTGGGGTCGCGCGGGTCGCCATAGGCGTCGATCCATTTCTTCACATTCTGCGAGCCGGCGTTGTAGGCGGCGAAAACGAGGATGTAGGAGCCGCCCCAGTCGTTCAGGAGATCGCCCAGATGCGCCGATCCGATCTGCGCGTTGTAGGCGGCGTCGCTGGTCAGGCGGCCGAGGTCGAACGGCGCCTTGAAACGGTTCGCGGTCACCCGCGCCGTCGCCGGCATGAGCTGCATGAGGCCGCGCGCGCCGGCGTGCGAAACCGCCTTCGGATCGAACGCGCTTTCCTGCCGCGCGATCGCATGCACGATCGGCGTCTCGACGCGGTCTGTCAGCGATTCGTAGGCCGGCACGCCGAATGTCGGGAAGGCGTGACGCTCGATGTTGACGCCGCGCTGCATCGCAAGCTTGCCCACGAGAAGAACCGCGCGCGCATCGCCGCGCGCGGCCAGAAGATCGCCCAGCGCCGCGAGTTGCGCTTCGGAGCCGGAGCGCGCGGCGAGGTCGTAGATCATGCTGATCGCCAGATCGCGCTCCCCCAATGCGAGCAGCAGATCCACGGCGCGCAGCGCGCGGTCATTCTCCAATGTCGCCGGACGCGGCGCGATCGCGCCCGTCACGACGGGAATGTCGAGGTCGTCCGGCAATTTGGCGCGCGCGAGCTGCCCGTAAAAGAATCCGCTGTGAATCGCGGCTTTTCTGTAAAAGCCCTGCGCCGCCGCCGCGTCGCCGGCCGCTTCGGCCGCGCGCCCCTGCCAGTAGAGCGCGCGCGATTGCGACATCGGCATTTTCGCCGCGTCGGCCGCAGCCGCGAAATGCGGCGCGGCGAGTTTCGGATCGTTGAGGAACCGCAGCGCGATCCACCCGGCGTGGAATTCCGCTTCGACGCGCGCCGCGTCGGTCTCGCCGCCATGCTCGGCCGCCACCTTGTAGGCGAGCTTGAAATCGCCTGCGTCGAGCAGCTTGCGCGCGATCAGCCGGCGTTCGACCCACCATTCGTCGCCGTCGACGAGAATGTCGGGATCGCGCGGCGCGCCCTCCATCGCCTTGGCCGCTTCCGCCGCCTGGTTGGCGCGGCGGGCGAACTGGGCGCGCGCGAACAGATAGGAGCTGTCCTTGTGCAATTGCTTCGGCACCGCATCGAGCAGCGCCTTCGCGTTGGCGGCTTTTTTCTCGACCGCCTGCCGCGCTTTCACGAGCGCCTCATAGCCGGCGCCGGCGCGCGAGGCGGCGCCGAGCGCCTTCGCGATCTCCTCCTTGAAGATGTAGCGCTCCATGCGCGCGCGGTGATCCTCGCTGCGCAGAAGGTCCGCGAACTCCGCGCCGACGCTCGCCTCCAGCGTCGCGGACAGATTGTCCTCGCGCCAGACCGTTCGGATCAGCGCCGCCGCTTCGTCATGTTTTTTCGTCGCGACAAGCGCGCGCGCCAGCGCGATGCGCCCGACAGCCGTCATGGGCTCGCGCGCGGCGAAAAAAGCGAGCGTGACCGCTGGCGGTTTCCGTTCGGCGGACAACGCCTCTTCGGCGCGGCGCTGCAGAAGCGGCTGCGTCGGCCAGTCGGCGTTCTTCTCCATGAAGGCGATGATGCGGTCGTAGGAGACGTTGCGCAGGCCGCTGCGCATCAGCGTCCATTCCGCCAGCGTCTTGGCCGTCGGATCGGTCCGTTTCGCGATCAGGCCGTCCGCGGCGTCGACGTCGCCTTTGCGCATGGCGGCGATGACGTCGCGTACTGCGTCGATGTCGGCTGCGGCGAAAGGCGCGAGCGCAGGCGGTGGGAGGCGCGCCGGAGTCGTTTGCGGAAAGGACGGGATGTCCGGCGGCGGCGTCAGCCGCGGAAAAGGCGTCGCCGGCTCGGGCAGGATCGGCGCATAGGCGAGCGGCGTCGCGGTCCCCGGCGGCGCGGTCTGTCGGGCGGCGTTTGAACGATCGGGGAAAGGCCTGGACGATGGCGCCAGCGAAGCGGCCACCGGCTGCCTTGTCGGCGCGGCGGCTGGTTCAGCCGTGACCTGCGGCGGCGCGCCGCCGCCGCTCGCCGCAGCGTCCGATCTCTGTTCGGGCCCGAAGGGCGATGCGACGAGGCCGGCCTGGCGCGCGGCGAATCCGATCCCGAATGCTGCGACGATCATCGTCGAGATCAGGAGCGGTCGGGCCATCGGCTTCTCCGGACGCGAGCGTCGATCGCGCGGACCGATGGTCCCCTGCGATGGTTGGCGAAGGGTTAAGCCGGCCCCACGGCGGCTGTCCCCGCTGTCACAAGGAAATCTGTCATTTTTGAGAGACGGGCGGCGCGCGGGCGCACAGGCAGTCGATTGCGCTTTCCCTTTCGCCGGCCAAGCTCTATTTGTCGCCTCCTTTCACCATGCGGCCGGAAGGCCGGTTCTGGAGTGCGACATGGGCGCAAGCGGGCGATTTCGCGGATCGATGACGGCGATGGTGACGCCGTTCAAAGACGGCAAGCTCGATGAGGCCGCCTTCCGCGCGCTCGTGAACTGGCAGATCGAGTCCGGCACGAAGGCGCTGGTCCCGGTCGGCACCACCGGGGAAAGCCCGACGCTGACCCATGAGGAGCACCGGCGGGTGGTGCAATGGTGCGTCGAGGAGGCGAAGGGCAGGGCGCCCGTCATCGCCGGCGCCGGCTCCAACAACACCGCCGAGGCGCTCGATATGGCCGCGCACGCCGAGAAGGTGGGCGCGGACGCCGTGCTTGTCGTCACGCCCTATTACAACAAGCCCACGCAGGAGGGCATGTATCGGCACTTCAAGGCGATCAACGACGCGATCGGCATTCCGATCTTCATCTACAACATTCCGCCGCGCTCGGTGGTCGACATGTCCGTGGAGACGATGACCCGCCTCTTCGAGCTGAAGAACATCGCCGGCGTGAAGGACGCGACCGGCAATCTCGCGCGCGTGTCCCAGCAGCGCGCGGCGATGGGGCCGGATTTCATCCAGCTCTCGGGCGAGGACATGACGGCGCTCGCCTTCAACGCCGCCGGCGGGCAGGGCTGCATCTCCGTCGTCGCCAATGTCGCGCCGAGGCTGTGCGCGGACCTGCAGGAGGCGACGCTGCGCGGCGACTACGCCGAGGCGCTGAAGATTCAGGACCGGCTCATCCCGCTTCACGACGCGATCTTCAAGGAGCCGGGGCTCGCCGGCGCCAAGCACGGCCTCAGCGTTCTGGGCCGCGTGAAAGAAGAGGTTCGCCTGCCGCTCATGCCCGTGACGCCGCCGACTGCGGCGGTGATCCGCAGCGCGATGGTGCATGCGGGCCTCGTCAACGCCTGAGTGACTCATGGCGGATAAAAAGCCGGCGCAGCGCGTCGCGGCCGACAACCGCAAGGCGCGCTACAACTACGAGATTCTTGAGACCTACGAAGCCGGCCTGGAGCTGACCGGCACGGAGGTCAAGTCGCTGCGCGGCGGCAAGGCGACCATCGCCGAAAGCTACGCCGGGCCGCAGGGAAGCGACATCTTTCTCGTCAACGCGAACATCCCCGAATATCTCGAGGCGAACCGCTGGAATCACTCGCCGCGCCGCCCGCGCCGGCTGCTGCTGCATCGTCGTCAGATCGACAAGCTGATCGCCGCCGTCGAACGGGAAGGGCTGACGCTCATTCCGCTGAAAATCTACTTCAACGAGAAGGGGCGCGCGAAGCTCGATCTGGCGTTGGCGCGCGGCAAGAAGCTGCACGACAAGCGCGAGACCGAAAAGAAGCGGGACTGGCAGCGCGACAAGGCGCGGCTGATGCGCGACAAGGGATAACGCCGAGGCCGCGCCCGCGCGCAGATCAGGGCTGGAGCGGGATCTGCGGTCCGGGGCGCGCGGCGTCGGCGCGCGGCGCTCGGGTGAGGCTGGGGAAGGGCGGCAGCGATTGCGCCGCGTCCCACAACTCGTCGAAATGGTCGATCACGAGGTCCGGCGCGAGATCTCTGACCGGAACCTGCGTATAGCCGAAGCTGACCGCGACCACCGGCGTCTTCGCCGCCCTTGCGGTGTCGATATCCGTTTTCGAATCGCCGACCATCACCGCGCGGGCAGGATCGCCGCCCGCCTGTTCGATCGTCGCCAGCAGGTGGCGCGGGTCCGGCTTGAAGAAGGCGAAGCTGTCCTTGCCCGCGATCGCTGCGAAGCGGTCGTGCGCGCCGAGCGCGCGGAGCAGGGTCGAGGCGTGCGCGGCGAGCTTGTTGGTGCAGACGCCGAGAAGCCACCCGTCGCGGGCGAAGCGGTCGAGCGCGGCGAGGGCGCCGTCGAACAGCACCGTCTCGTTGGCGAGATTGGCGTGATAGTGATCGAGGAAGATGGCGTAGAGTTCGTCGAGCCGCGTCTCGTCGAGCTTGCGCCCCTGAAGCGCGAAGCCGCGCTCGATGAGCGGACGCGCGCCGACGCCGATCAGATCGCGCGTCTGCTCCAGCGAGGCGGGCGCGACCTCCTCGATCGCGAGCACCACGTTCAGCGTCGCCACGAGGTCGCGGGCGCTGTCCGCGAGCGTGCCGTCGAGGTCGAAGATGATCGTCGGTCGTGTCATGCCCGGTCCTTCATCAAGCGCTTGTGCCATATGCGGCGGCCCGCGTTAAGTTTTCGTCAACCTTGCGCCCGGCGGCGGCGGGCGCGGCTCGCCCGGCGCGCCATGTCCTTCGGGAAGGGGGCTATGCGCCGCCGCGCGGGCGGCGGACGTCGCCGCGCGGTCTTGCGCCGGCCCCGCGATTTTAGGTGGCGTCGCAGCGAACGGTCGGAAGTCCTTTTCCCGCCTTGATCGAGAGCCGGCGCATGGCCCCCGGACAGGCGGCCGTCTTCGCCGCGCGCGCCGGGCGGATCAGGGGTTTCGCGCAACCGTTTGTGAGAAATGAGATTGTTTTTGCGTCGGGCGCGCCCATATGCGGTCTTGGCAAGACGGACACGGTTCGTTTATAGCGCGCGCGTGATTTGAGGCCGTTTGGCTCGACGCATAGCGCGCGCCGCCTCCAATCGAACCCAAAGGGACGAATGAGTAGTATTCTCGACAATGGATTCGCGGACCGCCGGAGCGCGGCGGCGGATGCGAAGAAAGCCCAGCTCGAAAAATTCAAGGCCAGTCTGAACAGCGACGATCCGGAGCTGGCGCGTCGGCGCGCCGAGCGTCAGGCGATCGTGGAAGCCCGCAAGGCGCGTGAAGCGGCGCGCGAGGCGGCTCGCGAGGCCGCCAGGCTCGAGGCCGAAGCCAAGGCCGCCGCCGAAAAGGCCGTGCGCGACGCTGAATTGGCTGCCGCCGAAGAGCGCCGGAAGATCGAGGAAGCCGAGGCGGCCGCCCGGCGTCCGAACGACCTGATCCGTCAGGCTGCGCTTTACGCGGCCAAACGCGCCGCCGGCAAAGGCCGCCGCTGATCGGTCGGGACGGCGTTCGCGCCGTCTTGACCCGGTCCAGACGGTGTTCACACCGTCTTGACGCACTGCAACAAAACGGGGATAGACCCGTGGCGCGGCCCATGGCCGCGTCGACTCGCGACAGGCGCTCTTGCTGCGGATGATCCGCTGGCACAGCCGCGAGCGTCAAAGGGCGCATTTCACCCGACGCCCCTGTCCGCAAGCGCGGACTCACCAGAAAGCTCTCTTAGAAAATGACTTCCTCCTTTGCGGAGCTGGGCCTCGCCCTTCCGCTGGCGCGCGCCGCGGAAGCGGCCGGCCTTGTCACGCCCACGCCCATTCAGGCGCAGGCTCTTCCACCCCTGATCGAGGGCCGCGATCTGCTGGGATTGGCCCAGACGGGCACCGGCAAGACGGCGGCCTTCGTGCTGCCGATCCTGCAGCGCCTGCGCTCGCTGGGATCGCGGGCTGCGCCGATGACCGCGCGCGCGCTGATCCTCGCGCCGACCCGCGAACTCGCGATCCAGATTCACGAGACCATCAAGACGCTGTCAAAAGACCAGCATTTCTCGCATGCGTCGGTGTATGGCGGCGTCAGCATCAATCCCCAGATCGCCGCGTTGAGAAAAGGCGTGGACCTTCTGGTCGCGACGCCCGGGCGGCTGAACGATCTTCTCAAGCAGCGCTGCCTGACGCTTGAGGCGATTCGGTTTTTCGTCCTCGACGAAGCGGATCGCATGCTCGACATGGGCTTCATCCGCGACATTCGCCGGATCCTGCCGCTGCTTCCGAAGGATCGTCAGTCGATGCTCTTTTCGGCGACCATGCCGGCCGCGATCGGCGAGATCGCCGGCGGGCTTCTCCGCGATCCGGTCACCGTCGAGGTCCGTCCCCAGCAGATCGCCGTGGACCGGATCGAGCAGCGGCTCGTCCGCCTGCCGCAGAGGGCCAAGCGCGATGCGCTGCTGGCGCTGGTGTCGCCGAGAGAGGTGACGCGGGCGCTGATCTTCAGCCGCACCAAGCACGGCGCCAACCGCGTCGCCGACTTTCTGGAAAGCTATGGCTGCAAGGTCGTCGCGATCCACGGCAACAAGAGCCAGGGCGCGCGGCAGCGGGCGCTGGCGGCGTTCAAGTCAGGCGAAGCGAAAATTCTGGTCGCCACCGATATCGCCGCGCGCGGCATCGATGTCGCCAACGTCTCCCATGTCATCAATGTCGATTTGCCGGACGAGCCCGAGAGCTATGTCCACCGCATCGGCCGGACCGCCCGCGCGGGTCGCGACGGCGTCGCGATCACCCTTTGCGAGCCGTCGGAGAACGACAAGCTGCGCGCGGTGGAGCGGCTCATCAAGCGGTCCATCCCGCTGATGACGATCGAAGGTCTGGACCTCAACGCGGCCGGCGCTGGCGAGAAGTCGGCGCCGGCCTCTCGTCCGCCGCGTCAGCGGCAGGACCGCCGTCCGTCGCGTGGCGCGGCCTTCCAGGGAGAGGCCCGAGCCGCGCGCAACGGCGCGTCCGGCGATCAGAAGTCCAACGCGGGTCGCCGGTCTCCGGAGGTCGGGCGAGACGGGAGCGATCGCCGGCCGTTCGACAAGAATGCGAGGCCGCGCGCCGAGCGGAGCCGCGGCGCTGCGCGACCTGAGCATGCGCCCCAAAGGCGGGACAGGCCTGAAAACGCGTCCCGGCAGGCGGCCTCTCCCGACCAGGCCCGCCCCCGTCCGCCCCGCAGCGGCAAACCGTTCCGCCGCTCCGGGCCGCAGGCGTAAGGCCGCGCTTCACGGGCGAACGCCGGACATAAAAAAAGGACCAGCCCAAGGGCTGGTCCCTGTCCGCAATCCGAGCCCTGCTCAGAGCTTGCGGTTGGCCGCGTCCGCCGCCTTGTTCGCGACGTCCTTGACCGCTTCCTTCGCATTGCCGACGGCCTGCTGGCCCTGGCCCTTCATCTGCTGCACGGCGCCTTCGGCCTGCATCTGCTCGGACCCGACGGCCTTGCCGATGCCTTCCTTGGCCTTGCCGACCGCCTCGTTGGCCATGCCCTTGATCTTGTCCGTGGTGCTGCCCATCGAAGTCTCCTGTCTCTTGGCGATAACCGGGAGAAGAACAGCCGCGCGGTCGGAAAGTTCCGATTTTGCGAGCACGGACTTTGCGAACACAGACAATGAAAAAGCCGGGCGACGGGCGCCCGGCTTCTCGTTGTCGGCGTGGCTTGGTCAGCCCGCGTGCGGCGGCTGGGGAGAGGGCCCCTCGTCCGGCCGGTTGGCCGGGGAGGCGTTTCTCGACTGGCGTTCGGCCATGTACTGGTCGAACTCCTGCTTGTCGCGGGCGGCGCGCAGCCGGGCGAGGTAGTCCTGGAACTCCTGCGCCTCGTCCTCGAGCCGCTGGAGCGTCTGGTCGCGATACTCGTCGAAGGCGCGATTGCCGGTCGGCGCGAAGCCGTGGCGCGGTCCGCCGCCCCAGCGCGCCATTTTTTCCTGCATGCGGGCCATCTTTCGCTCCCAGCGGTCGCGCCGTCCGGCGAAACGATCATCCCAGGCGCCCTGACGCGCGTAAGCTCCACAACCCATGCGTCCACTCCATATGGTGAAGAACAGAAGAGCCAGCCCGATGGGCCAGAACAAGATGAAGCCGAGGACCGTCAAAGCGATCCAGGCCGGTTTGCCGTAGTGATCCAGTCGCGTGGTCACATCGCCGACTGCTGCCGAAAAGCCTGTCATGACCTCCTCGATGTCAATGTTAATAACATTTACATAGCGGCGCTTGCGCTTCCGGTCAAGAAGCCGCAGATGAACATTTCGCAATCCTGGCCGCCGCAGCAGCGCGGCAGGGCGTTCTCCGGAAAAGGGCGTCGTTAACGTTTCGGGCGCGCCTTAGGGTTAATTTTGTATGAAGATTGAACCGTCATTTGATTGGCGCCACCACTCTCCCGTTGTCGGGCGGCGGACCCTTCCCGCTCGTTTGAGCGCCGGTTTGCAGCAGTAATTGAGTAGAGCGGAGCCTTTCATGTTCAGTATCATCGGCAAGGCGACTGCGTTGGCTGCGGTTGGCGGCAAGACCACGGCCTTGATTGCCGTCGGCGCTGCGGCGCGCGATAATCGGGTCATGGACGGTGTTGAGGACGCTGCGGACATCTCGCGCGAGGTCGGGTTCCCTTTCGAGGAGGACAGGCCTCTGATGTCGGCCAATGAGGCCGACAGCGTCGGGCGCGACAACGAACTGATCCGCAACCGCTGCATCGACATCATCACGAAGGTGCAGACCTTCACGACGCTGAACGACGAACTCGCGTCCGTTTTCAGCCAGTTCGACGTCACGATGCGCGAACTCGAGCAGACCAAGGCCGAGCTGGTTCAGCGCAACGCCATCTTCAATGTCGAGCGCGACGCTCATGGGGAATTGCGCGCCCGCTTCAATGCGCTCCATGACGAGAACGAGTTCCACAAATCCGACAACGAGCTTCTGCGCATGGAGTCCGAGCGGCTGCGCGAAGGCCTCGCTGCGACCGAGGCGCGCGTTGAGACGCTCGAGAACGATGCGATCGAGAATGCGGCCCAGCTCGCGGTCGGCGCCGTCCAGCGGCAGGAGATGGACGCGCACATCGCCTATCTCACCGGCGAGTTGCAGACCGCGCAGCAGACCATCCGCGACGCCGACGCGCTGATCTCCTCGCTGCAGTCCGAGCTCGCGGCCGAGCGTCATCGCGTCGCGGTGCTTGAGCAGAATGAGATGTCGCTGCAGACGGCGCTGAACGATTCGCAGCAGACCGCCGCGCGTCTCAAAACGGATCTTGACGACACCAACATCGCCTGGGAGACGGCGCTTCAGCAGGTCGCCGCGCGCGACGCGGAGGTTGCGAAATATCAGGCCGAGCACACGCGCATGCGCGGCCTCTGGCAGCAGGCGACGGATGCTCACAGCGCTGACGTGCAGTCGCTGCAGACGCAGCTCGAGGCGCTCAAATCGCGCGCCGAGGTCAATGAGCGTCTGCTCGGCGAAAGCCGCGACGATCTGCAGTCCAAGACCGACGACCTTCGTCAGGAGGAGCGCCGCTCGCAGGAGGCGCTCGCGAAGGTCGCGGCCCTGGAGCAGAAGCAGCAGAACTACGATCTGCTCAACAAGGAGCGCGCGGACCGCGTCTCCGAGCTTGAGCAGGCGCAGGCCAAGCTGTTGCAGCGCGTGAAGCCCATGCTCAAGGCGATCAAGCAGAAGGACGCCGAGATCGGCAAGCTGAAGCAGCAGGTCGAATCCATGCAGGCGCGCATCGCGATCGAGAGCGAGCGCTTCAACGCCGAGCGCGAGCGCGCCGAGGACACCATCAAGACGCTGACCGAGAGCTATGAGCGCGAGCGCGTGCTCAAGGCGCTGGCCGAGGGCGCGCTCGATACCGACCGCAAGGAGCGCGCGCAGCTTCAGCAGGCGTTGAAGTCGGCGCGCGAGATGCAGGGTCCCCAGATTCCGGCGGCGGGCTGACCGATTACTCCGGCCGCGCGCCGAGCCCGTCCAGATAGATCATCACGCCGGCTTCGAGCAGATCCTCGGCCGGCATCGGAAGCGGACGCCGCGCAGAGTCGCCGCGGGCGAACAGGCTCGCCACGCCGTGCGACAGCGACCAGATGTGCAGCGCCATCATCATGGCGGGCGGGCGCGTGGCCTGCGGCATCGCCGCGACGACCGCGTCGCACGCCATCTTGAGGATGCCGAACGCTTTCTCCGACGCCGCGCGATAGTCGGCATGGTTGGCGATCGGCAGTCCCGCTTCGAACATCGCCGCGTAATAGGCCGGCTCCGCCCTGGCGAAGTCGAGATAGGCGCGCCCCAGCCGCTGCAGCGCGGGCAGGGGCGTCGGCTTGCCTTCGTCCCATGCGGCCGCGAGGCGCTCGGCGAACAACTCGAAACCGCGCCGCGCCACGTCGGCGAGCAGGGTGTCGCGGTCGCGGAAATGCCGATAGGGCGCCGCGGCGCTGACGCCCGCCTGGCGCGCCGCCTCGGCGAAGGTGAAGCCGCCCGGCCCCTTGCTTGAGATCAGGTCGAGAGCGGCGGCGATCAGCGCCTCGCGCAGGTTGCCGTGGTGATAACCCCGGCGCTCGCCATGTCCTTGCCATCGCATGGGTTGCTGATGCCACAACGGCCGGCCATGCGCCAAGGGACGTTTCCGACCAGAGGCCGCGATGGTAGGACGCGCCCGGTTCGATGCCGATGGAGGCCGTCATGCAGCTCAAGGATTCCGCGCTTCTGAAGTCCCAGTGCTTCGTGGACGGCGCCTGGATCGGCGAGGGCGTGGACGCGATCGACAATCCCGCAACCGGCCGGGTTCTGGCGAAGGTCCCGCGGTTCGGCGCCGATGAAACCACGAAGGCTGTGGAGGCGGCCGCGCGCGCCTTCGGGCCCTGGGCGAAGAGGCCGGCGAAGGAGCGCTCCGTCATTCTGCGCAAATGGTTCGACCTGATCATGGCGAACCAGGAGGACATCGCGCAGATCATGACCGCCGAGCAGGGCAAGCCGCTGGCGGAATCGCGCGGCGAGGTCGCCTACGCCGCGTCCTTCGTCGAGTTTTATGCCGAGGAGGCCAAGCGCGTGTATGGCGAGACCATTCCCTCGCCGTTTCCCGGCTCGCGCATCATCGTGCAGAAGCAGCCGATCGGCGTGTGCGCGGCGATCACGCCGTGGAATTTCCCCGCCGCGATGATCACCCGCAAATGCGCGCCCGGCCTCGCCGCCGGCTGTTCGTTCGTGGTCAAGCCGGCGCCGGACACGCCGCTGACCGCGCTCGCCCTCGCGGAGCTGGCGGCGCGCGCCGGCCTGCCCGCCGGCGTGCTCAATGTCGTGACCGGCGATGCGGCGGCGATCGGCGGCGTGATGACGTCGCATCCGGCGGTTCGTTTCGTCGGCTTCACCGGATCGACGCCGGTCGGCAAGCTGCTGATGAAGCAGGCGGCCGACACGGTGAAGAAGGTCGCGCTCGAGCTTGGCGGCAATGCGCCCTTCATCGTCTTTGACGACGCCGATCTCGACAAGGCGGTGGAGGGCGCGATCATCGCCAAATACCGCAACATGGGCCAGACCTGCGTCTGCACGAACAGGCTCTACGTGCAGGACGGAATTCATGACGCCTTCGTCGAAAAGTTCGCCTCGGAAGTGATCAGGATGAAAGTCGGCGACGGCGCCGAAGTCGGCGTCATGCAAGGTCCGCTGATCAATGAGAAGGCGGTGGAGAAGGTGGAGCGCCTTGTGGGAGACGCCGTCGGCCAGGGCGCGAAGCTGGTCGTCGGCGGCCATCGGCACGCGCTTGGCCGCACGTTTTATGAGCCCACCGTTCTGTCCGGCGTGACCACGACGATGCTGATCACCCGCGAGGAGGTGTTCGGGCCTGTCGCCGCGGTCTACAAGTTCAAGGACGAGGAGGAGGTGGTGCGGCTCGCCAACGCGACGCAGTACGGCCTCGCGAGCTATTTCTACACGAAGGATCTGGGCCGCGCCTTTCGCGTCGCGGAAGCGCTCGAATACGGCATGGTCGGGGTGAACGCGGCGATCCTTGGGACCGAGGTCGCGCCGTTCGGCGGCGTCAAGGAATCCGGCCTCGGGCGCGAAGGCTCCCGCCACGGCATGGATGAGTTCGTCGAGATCAAATACATGCTGATGGGCGGTCTCGGCGTCTGAAAGCGGGCGCGGGAAAGCGGCGCCCGCTGGTCTGAAGGCGTTCACGCGGCGCGGATGATTTATGCTTTCTCGCCGATGGCGCCGCGCCGCGCGAGGTCGAGCTCCTCCGAATAGCGCCGCAGCGCGAACGCTTCGGTGAGGAAGCCGACCACCTTGCGCGACTGCTGGTCGCCGACGACGACCAGCGCCTCGCTTTCGGAGCGCTCGAAGATCGCGATCGCCTGTTTCACATTCATCAGAGGCGTCAGCATCGTGTTCGTGAGCTTGAGGAGCGGCGCGATGCTGTCCTCCGCCCTGATCGTGCTGTCCTCGATGGCGTATGCGTCGGCGACGAGCACGATGCCCGCATAGCGGCCCGCCTCGTCGACGGCGATCACGCGGGTCGTCGAGCCGAGGGGAAACGCCTGCCGGAACGCCTCGACCGTCAGGCTGCTCGGCGCCGTCTCGCTCGGCGGCCGCATCATTCGCCCGACGGTGAGGCTGCGGATCCAGCCGACATCGAGCGCGCTGCGGATCGTCTCGCCACGCAGGTGGAGACGCCAGGTGGAGAAGGAGTAGCCGAACAGCTCGCGCACCGTGAGGCTCGCGATCACGGACGCCGCGAGCGCGACGCCGGCGATCGTCAGATCGCCCGTCGTTTCGAGCGCGAGAAACGTCATGGTCAGCGGTCCGCCGATGATCGCGACCGCCAGCGCGCTCATGCCGGTCAGCGCCACGAGCGTCGGATCGATCGGCGCGCCGGGGAACGCGAAAAGCAGAACGCCGCCGACGATGCGGCCGAGCACCGCGCCCAGAAACAGCGACGCGAAGAAGAGGCCGCCGCGAAATCCTGAGCCCAGCGAGATCGCCGAGGCGAGCGATTTCAGCACGAAAACGAACAGCAGTTCGTAGAGCAGGCCGGGCGAATGCAATTGCATGTGAAGCGCGCCATGCCCGGCCGCGAGCGCCTGCGGCGTGATGAAGCCGAGGCCGCCGATCAGCAGGCCGCCGACCACCGGGCGCAGCGGCGCCGGGAGCGGAGAGCGATTGAACAGCGTTTCGATTTTCGACACCGAGCGCATGAGCGCGATGCCGAGCAGGCCGCAGGCGAAGCCGAGCGCGAGGAAAATCGGATATTGCGAGGGCGGCGCCGAGGCGAGCGGCGCAAGCTCCAGCGGCAGCGTGACGCCGCCCAGGGCTTTCGCCGCGAGCGTCGCGCTGACCGCCGCCGCCATCACCGGCGCCATGGTGCCGATGGCGTAGGAGCCGATGATCAGCTCGAAGGCGTAGAACGCGCCGGTGATGGGCGCATCGAACGCGGCCCCGATCGCCGCCGCCGCTCCGCAGCCGACCAGCGTCCGCATGTCCTGCCGCCGCAGGCGGAACGCGACGCCGACGCGCGAGGCGATCATGCTGCCCATCTGCGTGTAGCCGGCTTCCAGACCGACCGACGCGCCGAAGCCGTTGGAGATCATGGTCTGGATCGCGATGATGAGGCTGTCCCGCACCGACATGCGGCCGCCATGCAGCGCGTTGGCCTCGATCGGGTCGACCATCTGGCGCTTGCGCCAGCGGCCGAGCAGCAGGCTGATGACGCCGAGGGCCGCTCCGCCGGCCGCCGGAATGAGCAGGCTCCAGAGCGGCAGGGCGCGCGCGGCGCTGACCCCGCTTCCGTCGGTCACCCCGAAGAAGACGGCGTGCATCGCCTTCGTCGTTGCGCTCATGCCGACGACGACCGCGCCTCCGACCCCGCCGATGATGAGAGCGAGAATGGCGAGGTTGAACTCGCGCGCCCTGACCTGCGCCCGCAGCCAGTCCTTGAGGCGCTGGGGGCGAAGATCTGCGGCGAGGGGGGAGGGAATGTTCATGCCGGCCTGTCGCGAAGACGCGCCGGCCCGGATCGCCGGCGCGCCTCGGCGCTCAACAATCGCCCGCAATTGGCAGGATTGTGTTAAAGAGGCGCTGCGTTTCGGTGATCAGGCGGCGAAAGCCTTTTTTGCGCCGTGCGGGGAAGCCGTGGCCCGCGAAACCGGTCGGCGTCGCTCACATCTTCGTCGCGGTCAGCGGCCCGTAGCGGTTGGAGACGCCCCGCATGCGCGTCGTGCTGGTCAACGGCTCCGGGGAGAAGGTTTCGATCGTGACGCCGCCGTCGGCCGGATTCCAGTTGATGATGAACTGGGTCGGGTCGGACGCGACGGCGACGGTGCCTTCGTTCATGGGCATTTTGGTGGGCGGCAGCGCGACGTTCGCCGGCTTGGTTTTCGTGTAGGTCACGCCGTGCTGATCGGAGAAATAATAATAGTAGAGCTTGCCGTCATCGACCTCCCACCATCCCGGCAGCCAGCCGGGGATCGGATTGCGGTCGCTTGAATCGAAGATGTCCCAGAACAGAATCCGCGCCTGGCCGAAAATCGCCTTCTCGTTCATCACCGCCGTCGCGCCGGGAATGGCGCCGGACTGGAGAATGTGCGCCCCGTCCCAGAATTCGGTGTGGAAGCCGGCGCCGCTGTTGCGGAACACGAGCAGGCCGGTGCGGTCCTGCAGATACTCCTTCATCTGCTTTTCCGTGCGCGTTCCGCCGGCGGGGGTTTTCTTGATGTTCTCGCCTGCGCCGTAGCGCTGGGCCAGATAATGTTCGAGTTCGTCGACGGCGCCGAGATAGTAGCCGTTGCCGCCGGGGATTCTCGGATTGGGCCGCCGGTAGCTGCGCGAATAGATGTCCTGACCGACGGCGTTGAGCGCATGGCTCACCTGGATGCAGCAGGGCGTGTTCTTCGGCTTGCCTTCC
>Ga0209930_1000970_pt1 | contig 52429 bp, 67 predicted proteins | sample ThiBiot_500_biof_2_FD_183948 | JGI IMG/M metagenome (GOLD analysis project Ga0209930, IMG submission 183948) | Wastewater bioreactor microbial communities from Cape Town, South Africa - Thiocy_cont_500_biof (SPAdes) | ecosystem: Engineered > Bioreactor > Thiocyanate-remediating >...
AAGCTCAAGATTATTTCAAACGTAAACATGATTATATTCAAGTTGAAATCGATAAATTACAAAAAGTTTTATATGATAAACTTTTAACACGACAACAAATCAACGGCATCATTCAAATGTCTCTTCAACAACAACAACAGCAACAACAACAAAAATAGACTTTTCATTCGTTCATTCGTTTGTTTTATTTGTTACAGTTTAACAGCAACAAAAAAAACTACAAGAGAATAAAAAAAAACATTTTTTAAGAACATGATTTTACAAATGCCAACCTTTGTTTTTCTTGGAAAACAATGAGTCAACTTATTAAAACTAATATTTCCTTTCATTTACGTGCTCATGTCTATTTAGTCGAGACAAACATGTTCGTTAGGGGAAAAGACAACTTCCTATATAAGTCATGTCTCAGTAGTTTTTTATTTTGCCATTTTAATCATGGTGAAAGATAGAATCCAAGAATTACAAGACAATGTAGGCCAATGAGTTTGTCTTTTGTTTTTCTTTTGTAAAAAATTTAGTATTCAGGCTGAAAAATACGGTGATGAGCTGAATTTAAGTGTCATCAACCATTTCACAACCGTCGATATGGAGGCGCCGAATTTCGATGATTTTTTCAATCGAATTGAAATCATTCGAAATTCGAACGATAATCTAGTCGAACTGATTGAGTATGTAAATAGAATTCAAAATGAAATACTCGCTACACCATTCATCAACGGTTAGTTTCGAATTTGATAAGTCAATAGAAAGAAGTAATTGAAATTATTCGATTAGAATTCAAACATACGCTCGATGCCAAAACAACAGAAATTAAAAATATCGCTCGGCAAACTCGAATACAAATAAATCGTAGGAGAAAATCTTTTTGACCGTAAAAATTCGAAGAATATTTCAATTTATTATCATAGAACTTAAAAATCTAATTGAACTGCCGAATTCTCAACATATGAAAACAGTTCAACAACGTATTATCAATTCACAAATTGACATGATAACTAAACATTTCTGTCAAATTATGAATAATTATTATCAAGCAACAATAATCTATCGAGAGAAGTACAAACAACGAATTCAACGACAATTACAAATTGGTTTGTTTCGAAATCGTTCTCTTGTCTTTTGTTTTTGAATTGTTTGATGTTTTTACAGTCAAAGATGACCGAACAATCGAAGAAACCGACGAATTAATGAAGAGTAATTTTCTCAGCATGTTTCCCGATGTAAAATTCGTTTTGACACCGTTTCGAATTAACCTTAACTTTGAATTTTTCATTCAGATTGCTCTCGAAACTCGAGAATCAAAAGAGAAACTAGACGAAATGATCTCTCGTCATCAGCAATTACTCGAACTCGAAGAGAAAATTCAAGAGATTCACGATATTTTCTTCGATATGGCTTACATTGTTTCATCTTCAGTAAAATAAAAATCTTTTTTTTTTCCGTTTGAAATTAGTTTTTATCTATTTTGAGGCTGATCAAATCATGTACATCGACACAAAAACTGAAGTAGCTGCTGAAGAAGTCGATACAACTGGTCAGTATATTTCAGCTATTAGAATTCCCAATCGATTTCGTACAAATGTGAGTCGATTGTTCTCGCGTTTCGTTTTCAGTTGATTCGATGTGAAGTTTTATAGAAACTCATTGGCTATATCATCATTGCAATCATTTGCTTCTCGTTTATAATCTATTTAATCATCAAATTCTCTATGTTTTTTTAAAAGACATTTATTTATTATTCAGCTTTGAATTTCTCAATAAAGAAAAACATCCGTAGAGTTTATAGACTGACAGTGCAAATATATTTTGACAGATCAAATTAAAATCGTTCGTATTGGCAGACGTTCTCTGACTTTGATAGTTTCATTCTTCTTATAAAATCTTTTCGTAGGTAAACTAACTCAGGATTGAGAATTAAGAATACAGCCAATGCCCATTTTTTTTTGGCTCGTGACATTTTCTTTTTTGTTTTCAATTCAAGTTGATTACGAAACAAATGACTCATAAAACAAAGCAAGACGGGATGTCGATGTGCACATTCGATATGAATATATCCGTAATAAGCTTTGAAACCTGCGTCCATTGTTTCTAATTTTCTGCCCAACGGCGAGTAATCCAATCGACTCATGTAAACAGCAGCGCCGAACGTTGATTTCAAAAGACGCATAACAGCCGTTATAAAACCTAAGAAAGCATCGAGGAAGAAATTCAGATATAAGAATGCCATGAAAGCTCGTCGATTATCGATAAACAAAACTTCTCCAGCACGTTGTAGAAAAATATTCCTTCCCAAGAATTTATTTAAATTCACTTTAAATGCTGGAAAAAGTAGAATTGGAATAAGACGTTTGAGTAGCAATTCCAAAGCTCGAACACGGCCGTGTGTGATAAATGCGTCAACACATACTGCTAAAACCATAACAATACCTGTGAGCATAATGTAACCGAGGAAAACATAGCCAATTAAATAGCCAGCAAAATGAAAATTTCCGGTGATAAAATTAACGTAGAGTTTTGGCGAACGACGAGGTATTTCGCTGGAATCTCCACGATAGGTTTGCAAGATATTTCGACGGATATTTGTGAGCATAACGAGCAATTGAATAATCATGATTGTCAATGAAATAAATACGGCGAAGAGAAATGAACGTTTAAGGTCCGGCAAAGGAAAATCTGATGGAGTATCTGGAAGTTTTACGAAATTCGAAGCAGTTGGAATAATTTCCTGTAAAACTGCATCGACAAATATTTGCAAATTCACTTGTGCGAGATCCAACCATGGTGGAAATTTAACGGAAATCTAATGAACAATGAAAATTAGTTCATATTTATAGAAAATCGAACTCAATTCCGTTACTTTAAATGTCAGATAGAATAACATGAAGAACGCCGATGCATAAACACTGGTAACTCTCGAAGAAAATCGAAAATCATCTCGCCATGTATAAATGTGTCGAAAGATATTTGCTAGACGATTACTTGGTAAATTCGGCTTATGCATATTCAACAATCGTTTAACATAAATCGATTCAGTTGAATACGGTAACGACGAATAAAGAAGATTTTGTTGTTCACGAGTTAATTGTTTTTCATTTGATTTTCTTCGTCGAATTTGTTTGAATAATAACATCGGTAGTTTAACACTGACGTAAGATAAACATAAATATCGTGGTATATCAGTAAGAAGTTGAAAAACAAGTAATTTTGATCCTGTTCCATAATAATCGAGAAATAGTTTGATGTCATTGGATAGATTCATTCGTTTCTCTGGTGGATAGAAATTCGGTCGACAAGAACTACTGTATATAATTGCTAGAATAAAATCAAACCAAACATAGAGACTAGCACATATTAAACTGAAAGATGTATTAATATAAACAGCAGCTAAAATCGGATATCGACGAATAGCAATCGCAAAACCTATGAGAATTTGTATGAGATAATCAACAATAATTCCTATAAGTACAAATCAAATAGATTTATCGATTTGATACTAAATAGAATAGAATATTACCGTGTCCACGCGATGATCTATCGCTAGAAAATGTATTTTGAACAATAGTTAATAATTCATCAGCAAAAAGAGCGAATATCACAGCAGCCAATGTTCGTTTGATTTGAGAGAAGAAATCTAATGGTATTGGAATACCGATTCGGTCTTTCATGCATCGATGTCGCCGTTTCGACATTCGTTTTGTGATTATTGAAAACAGGAGAATGATAAAACAAGCAATTGGAAATGTGAGAACATTGAATTGTTGAACGAGATCAATTGTTTGACAAATTGAATGTGATTTAAAGAAAAGAGGTTGATTGGGATTGAGATTATATTTTTCTACGATTTCATCATGAATTGGTTGAATAAGTTTCCATTTAACGATGAGAGCTAAAATCGTTAGGATTAAAGTGAGAATTGCAGTCACCCATGCTAAACGGCGGCGAGCTGGATGATAATTATTGATATTTACTGATGGAAACGTTTGATTGATAGTCGATCGTTGTACTTGTTGAATTTTACGGAGCTTTCGCTTATTTTGAATCCATCGTTTTATCGACAATGCATAAGATACTAACATCAAAACACCAACGAGTGCGCCCAACGCAATCACTTGTTGTCCACTATTTGACACTAAATCAAAGGAGAGCAAAAATTAAATTAAATTCCATCTTTTCATTCGATTATTCCGTTTACATCTATCACAGACAGGCTCTTCCCACCAGAATTTACAACGGCATGTCCATTGTCCTCCATCATCAAGACAATCTCCGTTTTTTCCACATGGATTGAACGTTGAGCAATCTACAAATACAAATTTCTAGTATTTTCAATCGATTTGTTTTTCGTCATTTACTAGGTCTTGTTTCATCAGTCAGATTCATGGCAGAAGCAGAGAAAAACTGTTGTTGTCATCAATGTGAGCCAACACATTTTCTGTCCTTTCTCTATTGTAATTGGATCATATGACAAAAAAAGCAAATATTTTTTATTTTATCGGAGATTAGCTGAAGAAGAAAAAAACTTATTTATTGATCCTACGAAAAAATTTTAAAAATGAATACATGCCTACGTCTATTGCAATGATATTCTGTTCTCTTTAATTATCTTATCATGATACATTGTGTTATCATTTCGTTTTTCGCGTGTGCTATTTCATATAATAAACAAGAAACCACACAATGAGTGTTTCGGACATCAATGAAAATGACTCGAAATTCCAGATTCGAATGTTAGGTAAATGGGGTCGAATCGATTTTCAAATATTAACAAAATAATCCGCTTATGTTTATCTAGAGAGATATGTTGCTCGACAAAATTTGCGTCTTGAAAATTTGATCCTAAGCTTCGAATCGTATTCAACCATTGATTTATCATGTCAAAAACTCGTCGATTCAGACATGGCCATTATTCTTAAATTTGCTATTCTTGAAAAGCAATGTGATGTTTTAAATCTTTGGGGTAATCGTTTTACTCCGGAGAGTAGTTTTATTCTCGCAAATATTCTACAAACAAATCAAACATTAAGAGAATTAGATCTTTCATATAATCAATTGACTGATGAAGGCGTTCGAATACTTTGTGATGTTCTTTCATTGGATCAATGTTATTTAAAAGAACTTGATCTTTCGTCGAATCTATTGACTGATCGAAGTGCAACCTATCTAGGCGATATGTTACGAACGAATACAAATCTAGAATATTTATTTTTGAATCAAAACGATCTATCAAATCATGGTTTAATATCGATTGCCAATGCATTAGTTAATGATAATCAAAAACTGAAACAATTAAAAGTCGAATCGAATCCTGAAATTACACGAAATGGTCTCGTTGATTTCGTTAATTTATTGAAAACGAATGAAATTTTCGAAGAAATCTATGTGAAAAATTGTAGCATATCGGAACGAGATTTTGATATGCTCGAACAATTGTCGTTTACAACTGGTTTCGACATAATCGTTTCAAATCGAACGTTGATTGTTTTCAATTAACATGACTCGAAAAAAAAAACTGAACAAAAGAAATTTCTTTAGTGTTTGAAAGCCATTAGCAACAATAATAAAAGAAAAAAACTGTTCGTTCCTCCTTTTTTTTCGTTGTTATTTTAATTGAATAGAACAAGAAAAAAAGTAGTCGATTGAAAACCTTTTTTTTCACATTTGTTTTCGTTTCAATGGGTGAATCTGCCACATTTGCTAATCAAATTCTTGTTTCAACCTCAGTTATATCGGCCGCTTTTGCATTGACATTGGCCTCCGTCGGTATAGGCACGCCTCAATGGCAAATCAATACGATCAATACAACTTACGGAGAGATCTTAGTTGTAAATACAGCAAATTTTTTCTATGCTTGTCGATATAATCTTGCCGGTGAAATACTTGAGTGTGGTGAACGAATTCGAAACAGAAGTATATCGTCCTACTATCGAATCAATACAACTGGAGATGAAGATCAATGGAATTTGCATTTGAATACAGCTGCAGGCTTTTCAATCATTGGTTTGATTCTTATTTTTATCGCAACTGTTGCAATAATATTCATGTTTTTTGGCGAGAAACATCAGTGGATTTATCTCGTAACGCCTGTGCTTCTCTTTGTTGCGTGTTTGTTTATGCTTGCAGCGTTAGCCGAAGGTTCGCAAGTCTTGTTTTCAAATGGTTATTCAGCTTATTTATATCGAGTTGGACATTTATTGACGATATTTAGTTTATTGGTCAATTCAATTGTTGCTGGAAGAATGTTCCAATATGAATTATTGTCGAAACCATCGCAAAATGTGAAAAATCAACTGTATAAAATTGTCGTTTGATATTTTTCTTTCTCTTTTGACATAAATAAATAAGCTCAAAACATATGACGTATATTTGTTTACTTGTTTTTGTCTTTATCGATCAAGCATGACACTATAAAAAAGGAAAAAATTTGTCGTTTTTTTGTTATTCATTTGAATGAATAGTAAAATCCGTATTTCTCATCATCGTCAGTATCCATTAGCTGATCTCGAAGAAGTTCTCTATCCATTATTTCAAAAATATTATACCAATGATGATCTACGTGTGACAATCGAAAGTGCGAATCATGTTTGGTGTGCATACGAAAACGATGAATGTATTGGCTGTGTGTTAATTACGGATATCGGATCGAATCATGGTTTGTATATGATTTTATTTGGAGTTAAACAATGTGAACAAGGACGAGGCATAGGAGGAAGTTTATTGACAAGTATCATCAAATGGTCACGACAAAATCATCATACATTTATTTATTTACATACGGAATTGGAGAATCAGAATGCTATTCGATTTTATGAAAAAATGGGCTTTGAAAAATATGATTGTCAATCGAATTCAAACGATGATTTGCCACAATGTGGTTCGAATGTATTGCCGATGATGTTAGTTATATCTAATAGTTAAAACGAGACTCTTTTTAATCCTGAATGTTTTGATTTGTAATCAGATCGAGAGATTTTTGAAGAGGTCAGCTATATAAGTACTTCAACATAAACATGAGAATATCTCATTTTACTTTTGTTTTTTTTCGTCAATAAATGATATTCAATCTCCTATTTGTTCTGTCGGTGTGATGAAAGAAAATATTTGACAAACTGATTTTCACATATAAATTCAACTACGAGATCTCCTACCGTCATATAACAATGGTAATTCTTCAAAAAGCAACCGTGACTCCTGCTATATACAATGCCGAATATTATCCTCCTGTTCAACAAACAATTGTACGAACATACGATGAATATTATCCTGATGTTTACAGACCAAACTATATAACTACATCATCATCTCGTTCGACTGGTTGTTCACGTTGTGGCCCGTTATGTTGGCTGCTTGCTATTCTCCTTTGCCTTCTTATTGCAGCAGGACTTGCTGTTGGATTATATTTTATAATTAAACATGCTATTGACGATGACGATGATTCGAAAACAACAGCAAGGGGTAACAATTAATATTCAATTATATAAACTAAAATCTATATTTAATTTAATTATATCTCAGTTTCTCTGACACCTACGCGAATTCTGTTAACTACTCGATTAACAAGTACTACTGCAACAACGGATATAATTACATCGACTTCTACTGTTTCGACAACGCCTATTTAAATGTTTTCGTCGAGACTTTAAAAATTTTATTCGACAATAAAAAAAAACGACATATGCATATATGAAAAAATAATATCAATTTCTATCTAATTGAAAAAGAAAACCGAATTCACGTTAGACGAATTTATAATTGAGAAATACGTTGTTTCTGTTGTTCGATTTGTTCTCGAATATCTTTGGGTAAATCATCACCTAATTGTCCATCGAGCCAATTCAATGTTTCTTGAATATCAGCGGTCCAATAATCTTTCGGGATACTCATAAGTTGATCCCAATCGATGGCTAAACCTTGAAGATTAATCGAACCTTTCTTTGGTAAAAGACCAACAGGTGATGACTCGGCAATATCTTCATTGTTGACACGACGAATGATCCAATCTAAAACACGAATATTATCACCGAAGCCAGGCCAAAGAAATTTCTTCTCCTCATTCAAACGAAACCAATTGACATGAAAGATTTTGGGCAACTGAAAACGAAGAAAAAAAAACAATCATCGTCTTTTCAAAAACGAAAACCTTTGATGATTTTTTTACTTTATTATTTGGATCTTTTTCAAAGTCAAGCCAATGTTGAATATAACGTCCGAAATTATAGCCAACAAACGGTCTTTCAAAATAATCGAAAATGAAATTCGAATCAAATTGTCTCTCTTCTCTTACCGCATAGCAAATGGATCGTGCATGATTTGTTTACCGGTATGTTCAGCAGCTGCTGTTGTTTCGGATTTCAATTGTGAAGCAAGAAATATGCCATGTTGCCAATTCAAAGCTTCAATCACTAATGGTACACCTTCGGGTCTTCGTCCGCCGAAGATAATTGCAGAAATCGGTACACCCTCTGGATCTTCCCATTTTGGATGAATAATTGGACATTGACGAGCTGGACAGCAGAATCTCGAATTTGGATGACTGGATTTTTTCGTTTTATCTTCTCCTAATTTGTATCGTTCGCCAGTCCATGAGATGATTTCAGTTCCGGCCGGTGTTTCATCTTCAAGACCTTCCCAATAGAATCCACCATCGGCAGTTTCACCGACATTTGTAAATATCGAATTTTTCAAACAAGTTAATATTGCATTCGGATTTGTTTTCATATTTGTTCCACTACAACAAAAATATCAAATGAAATGTTTTTAGAAAAACTCGAATCCTACGGTGCAACACCAAAGAATCCAGCTTCGGGATTAATAGCTCGTAATTCTCCCGTTTTCTTATCGAATCTCATCCAAGCAATATCATCACCAACACATCTGACTGTATAACCGGGAATTGTCGGTGTTAACATGGCTAAATTGGTTTTTCCACAAGCCGATGGAAAAGCAGCAGCAATGAATTTCTCCTCGCCTTGAGGATTCGTCACTGACATGATCAGCATATGTTCGGCCAACCCTAGAAGAGAACAAACTCTTGTTTTCTTATGTTTTTTTAATTGAATTGTTGACTTACATCCTTCATCGTAAGCAATACGACCAGCAATACGTAATGCAAAGCATTTCTTGCCGAGTAAACTGTTACCGCCGTATCCCGAACCGTAACTGATCACTTTTCGAATGTCAGGAAAATGGGCGATCTAAATAAGAATTTGAATTGTTTTTTTTTCTCTTCGAAAAATCGATTTGATTCGTATTTACGAGAGTTTTCTCCGGATTACATGGCCAATTATTGACGATTTTTTGTTTGGGTGGACGTGGCACGCCTATTCAATAAAAATTTCGAATAATAATAATAAAAATTCAAACATTTTTTTTTTCGTTTACCAACTGAATGAAGACATTTGACAAATTCTTCATCATGTCGAAGATGTTTCCAAATTTCCGACGAAACTCTCGTCATAATTCTCATTGAAAGTAAAACATAATTTGAATCGGTAACTTGTACACCGATTTTGCTCAATGGTGAACCAACGGGTCCCATGCTAAAACATTTTCTAAGTTACAAAAGAAATCAATTTTTGTTTTCGTACCTAAACGGAATGACGTAGAGCATTCGTCCAGTCATACAACCAGGAAGTCGTTCATCGAGTTCTTGTTTCATATTTTCGGGTGCCATCCATTGGCCGAGAACACATTGTGTACCTTCACGTGAATGTGGAACTGAAGCATGTTTCTCATCGGTAACAATGTATGTTTTCGATTCAACACGAGCAACATCCTAAAACAAACACGAGTCAAATGAATTTTCGCATAATTCTGTCAATTTTCTTACTCGAGGATCGGTCCAACAAATATAACAATTTTCATATTTGGTCAATTTTGTCAATGTGCCACGTTCAACGAGTTTATTTGTGACCATTTCAGCTTCTTCTTCAGAACCATCACAAATATAAACTGCTCGTGGAGTACATAATTGAATCTAAAATGACACAAGTTCGAAACAAAAGAAAAGAATTGTCGTTCAACTGACCATTTGAGCAAGCCATTGTTGAACTTGTCGAGGAAGTTCTTGAAAATCTCCTTTTGTAATTGGAATATCACCAACCTTTTGAATGGTTACATAATGCACCTCAGCAAACGAAACGGCGATGTCTTCCATGTTGTGATTGAATACGAATAATAAGTCAAAGTACTGAAAAAAATTGGAAGAAAGTGTATATGAGGTTGTTTGAAGGTTCGGCAGCTATTTATACACATCATGTAACCACTTGTTCTCTCTTTCTCTCTCTGTCTATTTATTTACGTTTATTTTTCTTTCATTTCTCTCAGCTCAAGGCAATCGAATGAGAGCAAACAAATTGAATCACAAAAGAAGCAATACAATAAACTTTGTACTGCACATCCAATTTAGTAACACAGCTAGTCCATCATATCAAATATTGATGTCAGTACATTGCCCTTTTTTTTCTTTTCTGTGCACTGGATGAGTCAACCGTTTATTGGGAGAAACGAACGATATACGTAGTTGGTTTGAAATTAAGGACAAAACATCGCCAATAAAATATAAAATAAAACGACGAAAAGCAGGAGAGAGAGAAACGAAAAAGAACGATTTTATTCGAGTACTTTCGGGGGCAAATGACACACCCCTCGTTTAACTGATGTACATACGCACACAGAAAACAACGTCCAGGGAAGAGGTGACACTAGGCTTGTTTTTCTCTCTCTCTCTCTCTATTTTTTTTGAAGTATATTGATTCAAATAAACACAATTACTTCCACAAGAATTTATTCAACTATAAATAAAATCAAAATCATGGTCAAAATGTTCGAGAAGAAAAAAAAAGTCGAACAAAGCTTGTTATCGAACCATCGACCCGTTTTATTCCTTCAATTCGCTCCATTTTTCAGTTGAATTTCGACTATTTTCTACACATGTTTCAATAAATGCCATGCCACGTACTCCTTCTCTAATACCAGGAAAATCATTGCATAAACTTGTTGTTTCATTCGTACGAAGACTTCGAGCGAAATTACGATAGAGATTTGCAAAAGCTTCGATATAGCCTTCGGGGTGACCGGCTGGTACTCGAGTATTGCACATTGCACTTTGTGATAGATATTGCGTGCCAGTACGATAGGTTTCAGCTGGCCCATCGAGCCGTCGAACGATCAATGTGTTACAATTCACATGTTGCCATTCGATCGAACCTGATTCACCGTAAACACGAATTTTTATATTGTTTTCTTCACCTGTGCATATCTAACACAATGGAATAAAAATCTTACGAATATTTTTTAAAGAAAACGAAATTACTTGTGAAGCCATAAGAACCCCATTAGCTTCATTATTAAATCGTAGTAGAACGCTGGCATCATCGTCCAATTGACGTCCCTCAATAACCGATCGTAGATCTGCACATACATGTGTGACTTGTAATCCAGTTATGTATTCAACTAAATTGAACGCATGCACACCAATATCACCGAGACAACCGGCAGGACCACTTTGTTTTGGATCGAGACGCCATTGAGCTTGTTTCGAATCGATATTTTCTTGACTTAGCCAACCTTGAGGATACTCAACATAGACTTTACGTATTCTACCAATGTCATTTCGTTGAACCATTTCACGTGCTTGTTTAACCATTGGATAACCTGTGTATGTATGTGTCAAACAGAGCGTACGGCCAGTTTGTTGAACAATGCTTTCGAGTTGTCGAGCTTCGTCCAATGAAAAACATAGAGGTTTATCAAGAACAACATCGAATCCAGCACGTAGAGCAAGAACAGCCGGTTCGAAATGAAGGTTATTTGGTGTAACAATGGCCACGAAATCCATACCTATACGATTATTTGCATGTCCTTTTCGATCAAACGAGAGAGAAAAAAAACATTGATTTAACCTTTCGTTTTTTGTTCTTCGTCGATCATGTCTTTGTACGAGCCATAAACTCGATTTGCAGCTAATCCGAGTTCTTCGCCCATTTGTCGAGATTTTTCTGGATCAGAACTAAAAGCTCCACAAACTAATTCGATTTCACCATCGAGACAAGCAGCAGTACGATGTACAGCACCGATAAATGCTCCTGGACCACCACCGATCATACCCATTCGAAGTTTAGCTTTCAAACTAATCGTTGTCGACATGATTTCAAAACAACTTTGAAAAATTATTTATTATTATCTTTCGTATTATTTGTTTTCATAACTATCGAATAAGAACACAAAACTAAGCGACATCTAAACTCTCGAAAGGTTAACACACCGAATAGACGAGGCATGATAATAGGTAATATACCAAAGACAAATGGAAAAAAGAAAAACACTAGAGTAATATGCACATGGAATATGTTGAAATATGCGAGAGAGTGTGTTAGAAGAACAACACAATATTGAAATATAATATACGAACCCGAACACAACGTCAATTCAATTTAAGATAAAGAAAAACCACCGAATTTCATTGGTTTTGATTGAAATGTTTTAAGATAAAATAAAAGAGAAAGAAAGAAAGAAAAAGCAAAACAAATAAAACATAATCAACATTTGTTTTTTTATCGTATTTTGTTTTTATCCAAATAAAAGTCAATATTATGGCGAATACATCGAACAATCGTACACAAGATGGATTCGTTCATTATGGAAATAATCAATTTGAAGCTGGTTTAAACACTGAAGCAACAGTGAAATCATCGACAATTGATTTTCAAAGAGTTTTTGATGTAATTATTGTTGGTGCTGGTTTTACGGGCTTAATTGCAGCTCGTGAATTGAGCCGTCAAAATCGAAATGTTTTACTTGTTGAAGCTCGAGATCGTCTTGGTGGTCGAACATTTACAACGAAAATCAACAACGAAAAATATGAAATCGGTGGTACATGGATTCATTGGAGTCAACCACATGTTTGGACGGAAACGACACGTTATGGTCTGTCAATAAGCGAAACCAAAGGTGTCGAGGCCGATCAATTGAGTGTTCTCACCGAAAATGGAACTAAATTGAAATCCTTATCGATGAACAAACTTCTACCGGATATATGTGATGCAATGAATAAATACAGTGATGTCGATGGTGCTCTCGGACGAACTGTCCTACCGTTACCTCACGATCCATTAGCATCAGGAGATATTGTTCGACAATATGATCAATTATCAATGCAAGATCGATTGGATCAAATCAAAGATTATTTCGTAGATAAAGAAGATTTATATGAATTTATGTATGCGTATATATCGATGAATTCACAAGGTCAACTGAATGAAGGAGGTTTTATTGATCATCTTCGTTGGTGGGCATTAGGAGATTTTGAAACATTACGATTATTTGATAAATCAAGTCGATTTAAAATAGTTCAAGGATCGACTGGTTTAGCAAAAGCGATTTGGAATGATTGTCAAAATGTGAAATTATTACTTTCGACACCGATTAAATCCGTTCGTCGAACGAACGATAATCAAATTCGAATTCTTACAGAAAATGGTCAAGAATTGTTAGGTCGTAGTACAATAATTACAATTCCATTGAATACATTACGACAAACAGAATTTATACCAGCGTTGAAAGTAGAAAAACAACGTGCTATCAACGAAGGACAATGTCGTGGTGGAAATAAATTTGCTGTTAAACTCAAAGAACCGATTGGTAATTGGACATGTTACGCACCGTATCCAAGTCCGATTACGATGGCATTTACAGATGATGAAGAAGGAACAATAATTATTGCGTTTGGTGTTGATGATTTACTGGATATAAAAGATTTCGATGCTGTCGAACGAGAATTCAAACGATTTTTACCGGATATTAAAATTGATTATGTTGTTGCGCATGATTGGCGAAATGATTCGTTTGCTGGCGGTACTTGGGGTTGGTATCGACCGGGACAAATGACTTCGAGTCTTTTAGTATTACAAGAACATGAACCGCCGATATTCTTTGCTAGTAGTGATTCAGCTAATGGTTGGCGAGGTTTTATCGATGGTGCTATTGAAAGTGGATTAACAAATAGTCGACACGTCGAACAATATCTTCGAACACAATCATTTTCGAATTAATTCTAGATTAGACTTGTTTTCTTTTCGGCTTTAAAATATATTTATTAGATTTAGGAATAAAACTATAGGTGAATAGCTAATCATATGATACTGTATATTTACAGTTACTTTGGAGGTCCATGATGATCACCTGGTCCGCCATGTCTACCTTGTCCTCCATGTTGACCGTGTTCTCCGTGTCCACCATGTCCTCCATGTTGACCGTGTTCACCATGTTCACCACAGCCGCCTGGTCCGCCGTGTCCGCCAGGTCCTCCATGTTCACCTGGTCCTCCATGTCCGCCTGGTCCACCACGACCACCTGGTCCACCGTGTTCACCATGTTGATGATCCATTTTCGTAAGTAACTGTGCTTTATAATCGTTGAAAAAAATGAGTTATTCTCACTGAAAAATCGTCCCTTTATATACACTCGATTCTGCGTAATGAGGCGCGTGATCAATAATCGATTACTAATACAAAAATAAAAATGTACTTTTTTATATTATAAAATAAGCACAGATGGATGAATAAGAGTGCATTTATTTTTGTCGTGTTCTTTCAATCGAGGCGTTTGCGAAATGAAAGAATTGACGTACATGCAGTGAACTTTTCGGACAAATTTTATGATTGACAATAAAGTAAGTAGTTTCAATTCTATTATTTTACATCGACCGAATGAAATCTACTGAGGAACATCATTGCTTGCATTTCTAAAACTTCTGAATGAAAATGTAATCTCGAGTTTCATAAAGCTTCGTAAAAGAAAACTCATTCACTATCATGTCTACATCAGATTCATCGACAGCTCGATTAGCTTTTCTCAAATCTATTGAAACAAATCTATATCGTATAGGTGGACCATTACTAATCATTTTCGGTACGATTGGCTGTTTGATAACTCTATTCATATTCAAAGAAAAAAATCTACGAAAACATCCATGTACAATCTATTTTCTTGCATTTAATTGTTCTAATTTTGCTCTCATCTATTCATCATTACTAGCTGTTATGCTTGAATTAGGCTTTAATATTAATCCAAGTGCATATAGTCTTGTTTGTTGTCGTTTACGTCTTTATACTTTGCTATTATTCGATTGTTTGAGTTCATTTTATTTAATTCTTATTTCAATGGATCGCATGCTAGTCACATCAATTAATGCCACAACTCGTCGACGAAGTAGTCGAACATTTGCATATAAATGTGTCATTATCGGTACTATATTTTGGGTGTTATTCAATAGTCATGCTCTATTTCTTACTGAACGTATTCGAATCTCAGCAACAGCATTTACATGTTACTTTCGCCCTGGTAGTTATGTAACATTTATTGCATTTTATTCATTAACAAAATCAATTCTTATGCCATTATGCATGATTACATTTGGCGTACAAACCATACGAAATATTCGTAGTATTCGTCGAATAAATATTCTTCATACAATAACAGCAAGTACAAATACCAATACGTTTGCTATTCTCTCGTCGAGAGACTCGAAATTAATTCGAACGGTTTGGATACATATTTGCATTTATGTTGTCTTTAGTTTAACAATGACATCGTTTCTTCTCTATGATCAATTTACTCAATATAGAATTAAAGATAATGTACAAAAACAAGCAGATCTTCTATGGAGATATGTCGGCACATTTGGTATTTATATGCGATATTGTTTGTGTGGATATGTTAATTTGTTAGTATCGGACACAGTTCGACAACGAATTCGAAATTGTTTTTTTTGGAAACCAATAATCATTCAACCGATGTCACTTACAAGATGAAATCTGACCTTTTAATTTTCGTTTCGACTTCAGCTTCAAGAAAAAAAAACAAAATCAATTATAAATGTTGTCTTGCTTCATCAGTATACTATTTTTTCTCATAAGCTGCATAATGTTTACACGACGAATCATGTCGATGGTTTCCATCACGTCTTATTCGATCATAATCTGCTAGACAAGCCCAACAAAATTCATAACGACATTTAAGACAAGTCATATGATCACATCCATCGTTCTTCTCAATATGCCATTCACATTTCGGACAAGCTTTTGTATTTTGATTGAGCCATTTTAACGTTTCTTTGACATCTTGATTGGTCTGAGCATCGTATTGTTCACATGTTAGGCCAACATGCCAAGCTATTTTATGTTTAAAACATGTTTTCTGCCTGCAGCGGATACATGTAACGATATTATTTCGATTTGCACCTTCGTTTAATTGTCCCATTTGACATTTGGGATTTGAACACCAGATAAATTCGGACATTTGTTCGACTTGATGAAGATTTAGAAAACGTTCATAGCGTTGAAAAAGTTTCTTATCTTTGTCTTTGAGAATTAATTTAATTGTTTCGTAGTTGAATTTTTCATTACAATTAAGTTCAGGACAACGAACTTCATCTGTACACATTTCTTCAAAAGATTTTCGTACGTGTTCGTAAATACATTGATCACAAATAGTTCGAGATGATTGTTGGTGACAATTATGATTTTGAAAACGTTGAAAATCTTTCGATGATTTTTCATCGAAACAAACTTGACATATTTGTTTTTGATCATTCGACGATCTAGTTGAAAAATTTATTTAATTTGAATGAATTTTTTACGCAATTACTTTGGAAGATCACGCTCTGTGGACGATTTTTTTCGAAAAAAATTTGTAAAAGGTTTAGCTACGAAATAAATTGTAAATATTTTTTGAAAGTAAAAGAAATCACTTCACATACAAGAACTCGAACGCGGCCGATTCGATCGAGATGATGATGAATCACTACGTTTTTCACCACCACTATCCGAGCCGTATTGTCTTAAAAAACATTTAAAACAAAAATAAGCACCATATACAAGAGCATAATGATCACTGGCCAAATTTTCGTCACATACTGTGCAACGCATATTGGATGAAATATACTTTTTACTTAGTTACAAGTATGTATTTTATGATGCTCTTTGCAACAGTCTTTTTTTTCTTCCGACTTTTTTGCATTCTCCTGCAATTATCAAAGAGAAAAACAATAACATACATCATGCACATTTTCAAACTCCTATTACTCATTCTTAACTTGATAAACTGCGCAAAATAAAGGAAAATGAATGACACTGCAGGAACCGTAAATAAACTCTGATAGAAAAGAGTGCTGCCAGTGTTATTTTGAAGATGACCGCCAACAATTCGGGACGTAACAACCGGTTGATTTGAGCATCCGCATGATGCTTGTGTGTCACATGGATATGTTTTTTTTTGTTTCGACAATAGAATGTTAGTCAAACAGAGAGAAAAATAAATATAAAAGATAATTTTAAAAACAAAAATCTATTAGCAACATACTCTCCTCAGTCGTTACTTTTAATCAGTGTAATAGCTGAATGAAATTATTTATTTAATATTTTTATTTTTCTGTAAATTCTTCAGTATTTCTCTCATTTTATAACCTCAACAATATTTGTTTAAATAGAGCAGAAAACGTATGTCAGGAAGCTGTTTTCGAAAAGCACGGAATATATAAAATTGAATAAACATACTGAATAAATTGAAATGAAACCTACATGTTGATTTGCCCTTTCATTGAAAAGAAAAGTCCTTGAAAAGTATAGGACACATACAACACTAATTAAGTAAATCCATTCATATTCGTATTAGTTATTTTTATATTATATGAAATAAAAGCAAACAAGATTTTATTATTCATAAAACAAAACAATGAAGCAACGTCCACATCGAGTATTATCAACGAGAAAATTAGATCCAAAGAATATAATTCATATAAATATACGACCAAATTCGAAGATTTCTTCGGCAACAAATAAATCGTATTTGAATAGAGTATCGTATTTGTTTTTTTTCTTATATGTAGTTTATTTTGAAAATATCTTTTGCAATAGTCGATTAATAATTCATCAATTCGAATTCACTCACAACGAGTCTCACCAATACAAACTAAAATAGATAATTCTGCGAATTACCATCGTATTGATCCGAAGAAAAAGAAGTCAGCCTTCTGCATTCATATTAATAGTTTTTAAATAGCTTTTTTGTTCTAGATGCTCTCGTTTATCGATCATCATAATTGTTTCTATGTCCATTCTTCTCGTACTAATCATCATTGCTCTTTCTGTAATTCTTCCAATTAAATTGAGTACTAAACATAGGAAAACACCAACAAGTACGTCAACAAATTTATTGATATATTTCACCATGATTGTGCGTATATTTTAATAAAAAAATAGGTGCAACTCTTCGATGGAATAAAGTTGGTGAAACCGTAGCTGGTATTACGAGTCAATTGGGCACACAACCTAATCAATTAAGCATTCCATTCGACGTTGCTATTAATTATGCGAATACTCTTTATATTTCTGATATGAACAATAATCGAATACAACGTTGGTTTCGAGGTGCTTCATCCGGTACTACAGTTTGTGGTCTACAGAACGGCACACATGGAAGCGCTGCTAATCAATTATATTCACCTGGTATCGTTGCTCTAGATTCGGATGATGGTATTTACATAGCTGATTCACAGAATTCAAGAATTCAATTTTGCACTTCCAATGCAACTAATGCATTAACAGTTGCTGGCAATGGTATGTAATTAAACTATAATTTCGAATTATTGTTTATATTTATCTCATTTCAAGGAAGTGCCGGCATTTTAAATAATCAACTAAATGTTCCCTACGGTGTCTCATTCGATCTTAGCTCGAGAGCATTATATATAGCAGACTATGTCAATCAGCGAATCATGTGCTACGCATATGGCGCATCTTCGGGAACAATGGTGGCTGGAACTGGCTCGGGAGGAAATAGTTTCACTCAATTAGATGGTCCTGCTACTGTGCATTTTGATTCACCAACTCAAAGTTTAATTATTGTGGATGTAGTTTACCAACGTGTCGTTCGTTGGCCACTCGGTGCCACGAATTGGTCTTTGATTGCTGGAGATAAAGCGGGCGTTGCTGGAACTAACGCAACACAACTTAATAATCCAATAGGAATAACTATGGATCCTATGGGCAATTTCTATGTTGCTGATTATGCAAATACTCGTATTCAATTATTTTTAGCTGGTCAATTCGAAGGAATTACAATTGCTGGAAGAACAGGTGTTCCAGGAAGCAATGCATCATTGCTTATGTATCCATATTCGATGAAACTCGATAATCAACTCAATCTGTATGTTGCTGATTCGGGTAATCATCGTATACAACGATTTTTACGTTATTAAAAACAAGAAATTTCTTTTATTTTCAATGTTTATTCACAAAACTAGCTAATGATTGCGAAATCATTTCATGAAAAGATATGTTCTCTTTTTGTATCAATCGAGCACATAAACATTTCAAATTAATTCTTGTTTTCATCATTAATAATCGTTTTAAATTCGCATTTCTCACTAAATCCAAGGGAATCTCTCCTGAATCATTCGTATAATCAAAATGTGCGTTTGCTTGATATAACAATTCGAAAATACTTTCATAACCATCTTCCGTATTCGACACAAAAATATGCATTGGTGTTGATCGTCGAAAATCAGTACCATTCACATCTGCACCACATTGTAAAAGTACACGAATTGTGATCAACGATGGATAACTAACACACAAACAAAGTAATCGAAAAAGAAATGATCGTGTGTTACCTGAATATGTCATCAAAATGTTCAGTATTCGATTGTGTTTGTTCATCGACACTTAAATGTAACAAAGAAGAGCCTGAATTTGTTGTAACATATCTCTGTTGAACGATAATAGATATCAATTGATACAATCGTTGTCGATCGATATGAGTAACAACTGTTTCTAAAAGAAACTATAAGAAAGATTCATGTTTCGTTTTCAACTTAACCTCATATGATATTTACTTTACTAGTAATCGTAATAAAAAATAATAAAGTTAATAAATTATAATCGTAATCACTGTGATTCTGAGGATGTTTTAATTTATCAGATGTAACATTTATCAATGTATAGAAACAATCCATTGGTATTGCAACAGATTGTTTTATCACAAAACTTAATGCGTATACAAAATAACGTAGATCTTCTTTATCGATTTCAATTGATTCTGTCTGATAAAGTGATAGTTCGTACATCCACATGGCTAATCCAGCTTGATATTCTTCATTATCCAAAAGTATTTCTCCATGAACGTGAAGTGAATGAAGATATTTTTTATTCTTTTTTCCTAAAATACGTTCACGAATTAATAATGCTTCGATATACATCAAATCTGAATTATGTTCTAATGTTAACAATTGACCAATTGTTTGACATTCTTGTCGATGGTTGAATACTATATGTGTCGATTGTTGAATTGGCTTTCGAATCTGATGAATGGATCGACGTCCAAGTGCGCGTATTAAGTATTTCATCGCTTCGTCGGAAGAACTTTCACCAAGTTCTATACAAATAAATGCACTTGCTAGTAATTCTTCACCTTCAATTTGTTCGATTAATGGACAATAGGGAGAAATAGCTTCGACAAGATCAACTCTTCGGTTTTCAGCTGCTAACATCAATGGAGTCATTTGATTATAATCTACTAGAGAGTTTCGTGCACCATGTTCGAGTAAAAATTGTGCAATATTCAAAAAACCTTTAGAAACAACTGCATTCAATGGTGATTGACCATTGTCTGAGCATTCGTTTACATCACAACCTAATTCATCAACAAGATAGATTGCCATTTGTAAATGTCCATTATAAGCACTGGCTAGTAGATTTGTCAAATGTTTAATTTTAGCTATATGAATATCTGCACCGTGTGCAATTAAATATCGAACCATATCGATATTGTTGTTACAACAAGCACAACGTACTGGTGTTGAATTTGTTTTTGTTCGATGATTAACATTAGCACCGTGTTCGACAAGTAATTGAACTAATGGTAGATTATTCACAGCTGCAGCTACCCAAAGAACAGTTACATGTTCGAATGTTTCGAATTGATTATCTTTATCTCGATCCCGAATTTGTATTTGTACTGTATTTAAGATTTCTAAATCTGGTTGAAAACTCTCGAGTAACATTCGTACTAAATCAATGCGTTCTGTTAGACAACCAGCCATGAGTACTGACCATTTTTGATTGACTGTTACTTCATCGACAGTATTCAAATACTCATTAGGATTGGGAATATTTGATAGCAAATCTTTGAGTGACTTAGTCAAACCTTGACCAGCAGCTTGAAGAAATCTTAGAAATTTATGATCGTCGAAATCCATGGATAGAAAAAACGAAAAAATGTTTCGAGCAACATTTTTTTTATTACGCACGTGTTTACGTAGGTTGATTTTTTTCGTTCTCTATTCTTTTACTTTTGACTAAATACTCTTATTAACTGAGTACCTGCATTAAGTAAATATGAACGATCTATATAAATTCTATTCTATTACATTTGGTCTTATATCGCGTATAGCCGATCAATACGGTAGTACTCTTCAAGTTTAATCGATTGTAAACTCTCGGGTATTATTTATAAAATCATGACAAAAAAAAGTACAATAGTTATAGTTTTCTGTTAATGCCGTTGAACAAAACTAGCTAAAGTCTTCGTAATAATTCCATCATATTCAACATGATTCATCCGAATAAATCTAGCACATATACATTTCAAACATATCTTCATTTTCTTTTCGATTAACTGTCGTGTATGTATACTTGACACCACATCAATCGGTCTTTCATTATCTGCGTTCACATAATCAAAATGAGCATTAGCATTTACTAACATTTCAAGTACACTTTCATCTACAATTGTGTAATTGAAAGCATACACATGCATTGGTGTATTCTGTTGATGATCATTTACATTTGGATCTGCATGACATGTCAACAACGTACGAACTGTTTCCTTGCAAGGATATTTGCAAATTCGATCGATCGAATGACTTAAAGATTGCGTTTGCTCATGAAGACATAGATGTAATAGAGAAAAACCAGTTGCTTGACTTTTATATTGTTGTTGATTGATAGTGTATACTAATTGATAGAAAGCTCGACGATCCCTATCAGATATCGATGTATTTTGAATTATTTGAGTAATAATCGTTATTATAAATAATAGATTATTTAGATTTTCATCGAAATCATCAGTATTTTGATTTTTTAATGTATTCATAGCTGTCGTCAATATTTGTAATAGAATTTGCATTGGAATCAATTGATTTCGATGAGTTAAAATTGCAAATGATTTTATATAATATCGCAATTGTTTCGATAGAATATGTATTGCATTTGTTTGATGAATTTCTAATTGATACATCCAATATCGAATACCTTGAAGATAATGAGTCGTATTAATTAAATTTGCACCTTGATAAATCAGTAGATTTCGAAATTTGGCATTCGATTTTCCAAGTAAACGTTGACGTATCAACAAAACTTCAATCGAAATCTTTTCGGAATTATTTCGAAGTTCATTTAATTGTTCGATTGTTTGACATTCTTGTCGATATTCAAATGCTTCATGCATATGTTCATCAAGTATTTTCTTTGGGTAATTATGTTTCAATCGAAGTTCAATCGTTCGTGATAGATATTCAAAGAATTTATCGTAATCAACCGCTCCATATTGACTGCACGCATATGAACTGCCCAACAGTTCTTCAGTTTCGATTTGTTCGAATAACGAACAATGAGACATGAGAATTTCGACGAGATCAACACTTCGTTTTTCTGCAGCTAACATAATCGGAGAGAGATGATTGGGCGTTGATGAGAAATTTTGAGCATTATGACTGAGTAAATATTTGACTAATTCAATTGAACCACGTTCAACAGCAAGAGATAAAGGTGATCGATGATCACTATCACATTCGTTAACATCACAATGTAATTCTTCGACGAGATAACGAACTAATTCTGTATGTTGACGAAAAACACTTAGAATTAAATTTGTATCTTTGGGTTCTTTAGTTATATTTACATCAGCCCCGTGAGCAATCAAATAACGAGTCATTGGAAGATTGCCATGAAAACATGCACAACGTAACGGTGTTGAGCAGGTTTTTGTCATATGATTCACGTGAGCACCATGACTAACAAATAATTTGACTAATTCGAAATTGTTTAACGCCGCAACAGCCCAGAGAACGGTAACTTTTTCATAGACTTTCGGATTTTGATCTTGAACACTAAGTCGAATATCATTTAATACTTCGAAATCAGGATGAAATGTTTTAACCAACATTTTAATCATATCTTTATGGTTATTTAAACATGCAAGCATTAGTAATGTACATTTTTGTTCGCATGGTTTTTCATATGTTCGATTGAGATAGAATAGTGGATCAGACGTGGATAATAATGAAGTTTTCAATGTTTTAATATCTCCTTCATGTACTAGTGTTATTAGTGAAGTTTCAAATGCTTCGTTCGTCATTTTTAATACGAAAAATGACGATGAAAAATATTTTTTTTCACAACATGTGCATGTTTTTATTTTGATGAGTCATGTTTCACATCGGCACAGAACGAACAAATATAAATACGGTTTTTTTTAATAGCGATAATAAAAAAAAGAGTGGATTTTATGAAATGTTGGAATATACGTATAATCCAGTTTATTGAGGAATAAGTTTTTCGGAGAAAATAAATGGCTCAAAGTGTAAAGAATGATAAAAGTTTTATACATTTTTATCTTTATTTCATGCAATAAACCAGTAGGATATAAATATGCATGTAGGAAAAGATAGAGTATGTAAAATGCAACTTATTATACAAATTGTATTGGCGTTTCTGTTCTTCGGGAGCGTTGAATTGACATCGGAGACGATTGAGTATGTGAGAAATCGACTTTTAAAGTCAAGAACTGCTCAACAGATGGCAACAAGAACAACAAGATCGAACGAACTTGTCAATTCGAATAAGATTGGAATTGGCTTTGATCCGTACAAAGGCTCACCTTCGTGTTACACTGGCGCATGTCAAATGAAAGGATTCGGTCTTCCTGTTTTGCAACTTACCTATAATTCACCAGCAATTGGATCCTGTTCAAATAAACTGATTCCAGATGAAGTACATTTGACTTGTTTGCCTTCAGTTTCGACAATCATTGATTCGTCGTCAACTGATACTATTGAACAATATCGCAATTCCATTTCGAAGAAAGTTGAATTTTCGAGTGAAATTAAAATCAAAGGTGTTGAATTTTCCTACAAATATTCAACAGAAACATCACGTATAATTGATACTATTGTTAAAAATCATGAATCCTTTTTAGTAAGTTGTAAATTTCCCTTATTATTTTTTTTTCTAATTGAAAGCTTTTTGATTAGATGACACAAATCGAAATTTCATTAATGGAGTTAACAGCGTTCGATTTAAAAATGAAACTCTCAGATGATTTTAAATTTGTTATCGATATGTTACCTTGTTGTGACGAAAACGATCTTGATACCCAAGAATATATCTTAACGAATATCTTCGATTTTTTTGGTTATACATATGTATCGAATATACTTCTCGGTGGTATTGCTCAACAACAGATCACAATGTCTCGAGCAAGTAAAGACAATCTTGTTTCTCAGGGTGTAAGCATCAGTCACGAAGCAAAAGTCTCGTTTGATGCTGGACTTTACGGTGGTGAATTGGGTGTCAGTACAACCGATACAGAAAAAACTGACAATCAAAAGAAATTTCAAAGTGAAGTAAAAACAAGTGATACGTATATACTTGGTGGTGATATACAATTAAAAACATTTGCTGAATGGTCAAACACAGTTAAGGATAATCCAATTATTACAAAATTTACTATTCATGACATTTCTCGTGTTTTAAAATCGTTGTATTTTCCAAATGATCCAATGATCAAAAACAAATCAGCATTAATTGCTAAAACATTAGAAAAATATCTCGATGGTTCGATATATTGTTATGGCAGTTGTGGAAATAGTACACAAGGAACATGTAAATCAACAGGATATTTTCAATTTGGTTTTTGTGAATGTAATCCAGGATGGACAGGATCGAATTGTGAAACACCAATAGAAACTCATCAAATCTTACATGGAACTATCTGCGGATTTGATCGTTCTTTTATGCGTATAGATTGTCATGGTCATAAACCGTACAGTGGATGTCCAAGCGGTTGGGCTATGTATAACTGGAGAACTGATCTAACTATATGTTATAAAGTGAATACGGAACTTGGTAAACCTGTACATGGAACACTATGTGGACTTCGAAGTTATCAAACAGTTTCCTATCCATTTGATGATAATTTCGGTTGTAATACTAGCATGCTGAGTACATCGTGTCCTAGTGGTTATCTTTATTTTGAGAGTACTGGTCCTGCTCGTTTCAATGGAATGTGTGTTGCTATAAACCCAACAGAATACTCTCCAGGAACTCTTTGTGGACTTCAAGTACAATTTTCAACTGACGGTCCATCCTGTGATGGTTATAATCCTGGTTTGAGTCAATGTCCACCTCACTATTCTTTAGTATATACTCGTTTCAACGATCTTGGATATTTAACATGTGTGAAAAACTGAAAATTTATTTTTTATTCTATTGAATGAAAAGATTCAGGTGATCCCGGTTCAAAGGTTATTGTAACTTTCGTATTGATACTATCAAAATAAAAATTCATATCAACACGATTTTCTGCTTGATTAACAAACAATTGAGTATAAGGATTTTCATCAACTGTAACTGCACTTGCAATATCGAGATAATCCGCAATGTATTGTAGTAATTTTGTTCCTTTGTATTTATACCAAAAATAGAATCGATGCCGTTGATTATTTACCAATTCAAAAAGGTAATGTTCTTCAACTTCAAACGAATGATATAAACGAGTATGACATGCATTAGGAAATCGAAATGAATAAACATTGAAATTGTTTACAAATTTTGAATCTGCTGTGTAACGCCATACATATGAATTCATTTCAAAGAAGCCAAAATATGTATCGCCAGGATTTAACAACCGATCATTAATAATCGATTGAAATGGAATTTCTTCAATACGAACTAATAATTTATCGATTAGTCGCATGAATCTTTCGAAATTCTCATCAATTCTGTGAATTTGATCATATTCAATTTTTCCATACATATCAAACTTGAAATTTGAAACTTGAAAATTCAATTGAAGCTAAAGTTGAAATTTCAAGTTGTAAAGTTGAATTCAACTTTCAAATCGGACACTACTGAATTTTTCGTCGTAGAAAAATGCTTGCATTTATTCAAATCGATTACGAAAATTGAGCAATTCTTGAATCATCGTGACGATGTAGATAAGATGACTAAATACAACATTTTTTTTAAAAATCAAACAAAAACGAAAATAACAAAACAATCCCTGACACGTGAACTCTTATGATTGGATTAATATTTTACTTCTGAAATTTGTTTGTTTTGCTAATAGATGCATTTGAGACATTTTTAAAATCACTTTTATAAAGAAAAATTATTTTTCTTGTTTCACTTTCATTTTAAAATAAAAGCACTGTCGATCGAAGTGATTTGCTTTTGGTACTGCAAGAAAAATACATCGGTTCACTAGATAACTAAATATAAAATGTCCGGCTATCGTACGTACAATGCGGATTTTAATCAAATTAAATCATTGCAATCAACAAGGTGAGCTAGATGATCTATTATAGCGTAGAATTTTTTTGTAATATACATTCAATAGACGTTTTGGTGCTGGAGCATCAAATGGTTGTAGTCCAGGCTTAAAGGTTCTTGGCGTTCTGTTTGGTATAGCAGCAGTAGGAGGTATTGCTGCTGGTGTTTTAGCACCATTGTTTGTATCCATGGCACAAGCTGAGGCTTCAAAGACTTCAGCTACAACCGGTACGAAAAAAAAAACAAATCACCGAAGTAAAATAAGTGCAAATTTTTTCCTTTTTGTTGCATAGCAACAACGACAACAGCGACGACTGCAACAACTACAAGTACAACATCAATGACATCGACTACTACTTCATCAAGCACGGCTTCAACTAGTACGTCATCGTCGAGTACTACATCGACATCAACAACTTCAACATCAAGCACAGTTTCAACTAGTACGTCATCGTCGAGTACTACATCGACATCAACAACTTCAACATCAACCACATCAAGTTCAACTACAACGACGCAAACAACAATAACTTGTATAATTTTCTCTTTTTTTTCGATTTATTAAATTGATTTTCAACACGTTCTTTTCACAGTTGCTCCTGTTGGTATTTATGCATTGACGATTCCAACATGTGCAACATGGAATCAAACGGGCATAACACTTGCTGGTAATCAAAATGGAACATTTGGTTCTGATCTAAGATCTCTCTATTATCCTGTGAGTATCTTCATCGATAACAATGATGCTCTCTATGTCTGTGATCGTGATAATGCACGAATATTAAAATTCCTCCCAAATTCATCTACTGGAATCATCGTGGCCGGAAATGGAACCATAGGTAGTGAATCCAATCAATTACGAGGACCTAAAGGTGTTGCCGTAGATCAATACGGATCGATCATCGTAGCTGATAGCGATAACTATCGTATTCAAAAATTTACCAATGGATCTTTCAATGGCACGACCATTGCAGCGAACGCATCCTACAATCCTCTCGGGCAAATGCGAGATCTTCACATCGACGTCAATAATAACGTTTATGTCACTGATTCTGATCTCAGTCAAGTTGTAAAATTTGTTCCATTTTCATCCATCGGCATACGTGTTGCCGGTGGTACAGTAGGTCCTGGACTCGATCAATTAAACGGTGCATTCGGCAATTTCATTGATCCGAATGGTACACTATACGTTGCTGATGATCAGAACTTTCGAGTTATGAAATATCAACCTGGTAATCTAACTGGAACGATCGTTGCAGGCAATGGAACAGCAGGTACCAGTGCATATCAACTTTCTCGTTCGATCTCAATTATTGTTGATAACAACGGGTAAATTCTCTTTCCTTCTTTCTTTCCTCTTAGACTGGAATCATTTCTCGTAGATATATCTATGTAGCTGACTACGGCAATGCACGAATTATGAAATGGACAACGAATTATTCGGCAGGTGGAGTATGTGTCATCGGTTGTAGTGGAACTGCTGGCAATTCAGCAACTCAATTGAGCGGACCTCGTGATCTCAAATTCGATCGATATGGAAATATTTACGTAACCGATCAAGTCAATCATCGTATTCAAAAATTTCTTATTCAAGTACCAGCCGGTGGTTGCTCGAGTAAATTTATTTTTTTCACACCGAAAAACAAAACAAAACAAAACTGTAAATTCATATTTCTATAGGCGGATAAAAACAACAACTGTTCAATTTAACCATAGATGTAGATTCATATGTTGATCAGATTCAAACTGAATTTCATCCGTATACTGTTCTTCTAACCATTGCATAAATTGTTTTCTTAATTTTTCACTAGCATGTCTGTATGTAAGATTAATCAATTGTTTATCTAAGATTTCCATAATCTCTTTCATTTGTTCGAATGTTGTCACTTTCACACCGAGATATTTTACATTTGGAAATATCGAATAAATCCGTTGGAAATCTGTTAGACAATCACAAATTGTCAATCGATATACATTCGGAAATGATATCGAATCGAATTTGTTGATTAATGTTTGCGTTAATCGAAGTGATGATAGATTCGACATGTGTTTATGTAACATTGAAATCAATGTTGGATGATAGAAATGACCGAGTTTTAATTGAGTTATTCGATTGAGATCGAGAATCGACCGAAGAAAATCGAATAACGGTTCGATTGACGACGGACAATCGATATCCGAGAGAATTAAATTCGATACATTGGGAAAGTAATGTGTCGATGAATTATTGTTGTTGTTCAATTCGACTTCTTTCATCAAAACCGATAGATCAACGGTTAAATCTTTGACATTTTTCAAATAATTTCTGTCTAATCCAATCGTTGATCGAACTGTTCGATCGGAATTGATCGTTGGTCGATAATAGAATTGTCGATCACAATATGGCAATGAATATAAATGTATCATCGTCGGATTCATTTGATAATCCAACAGAATAAACCAACGTTTTTTAACGAGCCAAAAATCCGTTCGAAATGTTTCGAAGATGAAATCTTCATTGACATGAATGGATTGTGTGCAAAAATTGAACGAAAATTTTCGTAGATTTTTCGGCAGAGATTCTTCCCAAAATCGCCCATCGAACCATTGCTTTCCATTGGCATTGATTGTCAAATACGTAAGTGCATGAACTCGATTTAAAAGACATTTCATTTCTGAATTTGTTAGTTGTATAAAAACGATTAAATTCATTCGAGCTAAACATTCGAAATTATTCAAATGAATTTTATTTATCACAGCTGTATGAAGTGATTTCAAATACGGCATACGATTTGCAATCGTATCGAGCGAAATTGTATTGAAAATATTTTCATTGAACGTCAAATGTTCGATGGATGATGTAAATGAATAATCGAACAGATGATTCAAACAACCCGAGAGATACAAACGACGAAGTGACGTCGATTGATCGAGAAATTTCGAAAGGATTTCGAATGTTTGCTTGTTGACACTGGTCGATTGACAGAAGATGATGGCCAATGAACGAAGATATTTGAATGTATGCAAATTCGAAAGAATCAAATTGAATTGAGACGAATTTGGTGTCGATAGAAATTCGAGATTTTCAAGACGAGACAAGTGTTCGAATGAGATTAACAAAAGAAATAAACGGTATTGGCCAGGTGTATCATCGAGATTCGATAGACGAAGAGAGGTAATTTGTGTTGGTTGAATAGCTTTTAATGTGAAATTAAACTTACACATTGATATACTTTTAAAATTAATTTCATATCGATCATAGATACCGAGAATTTTAGTAAAATATCGGTTGAGATATGAAAATGCGAGCAGAATATCATCATAATCGAGACAACGAAAGATTTTATGAATTAATTCAATCGGCAGTTTTTCGAGAGACATTTTTACTAACTAACTATCTTCGTTCGAAGCTGATGCCAATAAGAAAATAAAACGAACGTGCCAGATGGACATTATAGAGTACGCTCTCATACAGAAGAATCCACTTCAATATGTCTACAAGACGAACGATAAGAAAAGAAGAAGAAGAAGAAAAAAAAACGAATGGTGATGTATCTTATCTCCTAGTTTCAACATGGAGAAATATTATGAATACATGCATATTGATAAAATCGAAAAAGATTTTCTTTGTCAATTATGTGCTAAACCATTTGTTCAGCCAGTATTAACACCCAATGGCGAGACATATTGTCGTCAATGTGCTGAAACAAAACTCGATGGAAAATATTCGAAAAATGAATTAACATCAGTAATTGACGTGTCTATGCTTGATATTCTTGATAAGATGTTAGTTCGATGTGTATTATGTAATCAAGAAAATCTCGAACGAAATCTATTCGAAAATCATCTTATGGCAGAATGTCCGAAGGCGATTGTTTCGTGTCCAATTGTGAAAAATAAATGTACATGGATCGGTCTACGCGAAGAATTACTTGAACATTTAGAAGAATGTTCACATGAAATCATTGATCGAAAGAATTCCATCGGAAATATTCTTCCATTCGATGAAATTCAAATTCAAGAACGATATTTTAATAATCAAAATATTGCACTTACTGTCAAAGCATTGATTATCAATAAACGATGTAAAACAATGGATTTATTTAATAAAAATCTATCATCACAAGGTGCATCGATAATTGCATCGGTTTTAAATAACGATACGTACTTAGAAACTCTCAGTCTTCGAAATAATCTTATTTGTGATTCGGGTGTTCAATTTCTTGCTCATGCACTTTCGAGCAATGCTCATCTTCAACGGCTCGATTTAAACGAAAACTCGATAACGGATACAGGCGTTTCGTTATTAATTAATATGCTGAAAGTCAATCAAACTTTGATGAAATTAACTTTATCATTTAATCGAATAACAAACGAAGGTTTGAGTTTATTAATCAATGTTTTACTAAATGACAATTCAACTCTTCAATGGTTATGTTTGACTGGAAATACGGCAATTAATGATGCATGTCGACATTCAATTTATGAGTTAATTCGAACTAATCGTTCATTGAAAATATTAAATCTAGAAGAATGTAGTTTTACAAACTGGGTTAAGACAAAAATTTATTTACGTCTATCAGTTCATCCGAAAGCAAACTTAGAGATTTTATTATGATTGTCATACTCAAGTACTGAATGAACATTTCATTTTAACTTGATATTCATTATGTGTAAGATGATAAGATCGAAATTAATGAGATGAATATTGCCGAAAGATGTTTCAATAATTTTTCGATTGATTTGATACTAATTGCACCGATATGAAAAATGACTTGACTGAACTCGTTTTCGAAATCTATGCCAAAGACCATTAAGATAGTCAATACGATATATTTTTTGCATTATTGATCTATAATGTGTCTCTTTATTGCTTTGATTTCTATCAATGCGAAAACGTTTTGATTTTATTTACACAAAAATAGACCTTGAGGTAATGACAATTATCGAAGACCAGTAACATTAATTATGTCCGTGCACAATAATTTCAAACCGAAAACGAAAAAATGAATACTTTTTTCGCTGATTATGCAACGATTCCTCTTCTCTCATCGCTTGAATCAGCTACTGAACCGTTGATATTTCGTTTGCCAACGATTCAAAAATACGTTCAATTAGCTAAACAAAAATGCGCCGACCGAACTGATGAACTTACTTGTGATCAAGCGGCATCGATTATGCTCTGTGCTATGCAATGGAAACCGCTCGATCAATGTTTGTCTCATGTTTTGAATGTAACACTACGTTCACTCGATGAAGAAAGTCTTAAACCATGGTTTCAATATTTAAAACTTCTTTTCACATCCTTATCTCGTTTGCCATCGCAAAGTCAAACAATCTATCGAGCTATTCAATTCGATTTAAGTCATCAATATCCACAAGGACGAACGATTCTTTGGTGTGATTTTGTTCTATGTTTAACATCGATCGAAAGATTCTATTCGGAGAAATTTTTAAATAAAAAAAAACAACATACAATCATCACAATTGACTCGCATTCGAATAAAAATATCAGCAAATATCTATTCTATCCAAACATGGAAATTATACTTCTACTACCAGGTACACAATTTCAAATTCTACGAAATATCAAACAAAAAAATAAAGTTTCTTGGATACAATTAAAGGAAATTCAATCGATAAATCCAATAATTTCTCGAGAAAGCCAAATTATTCAAACGAGTTCAAGTCTCGAACGAACCATTTCAAAATATTCATCGCATTCATCGATACAGATCAAACACGATCAAATAACAAATAACGATATGAAACTCATCGTTAAACAAGCTATCAATGAAAAACAATGTACTGAACTTTGGCTAAACAATTGTCAATTGACTTGCCAATGTGCACTCATACTTTCCAACGGTTTATTCAGCAATTCAACATTACAAAAACTCTATCTCAATGATAATTATATTTCCGATCGAGGTGTACATTCACTTTGCCGAGTACTTGCAATTAATAATCGAACATTAAAAGAACTTTATCTCGCTCGAAATGGTATCACAAGTAAAGGTGCTGAATACCTTGCAGAAATGTTAGCAACCAATCGAACATTATCAACACTTTGTTTGTATGGTAATCGAATAGCTGATGATGGTATTCAATATTTAACACATGTATTAACCTATTCGAATACAACTTTGGAATATTTATATCTGTCTGGTAATAATCTTATAACAGATTTGAGTATTGATTATTTTCTTAAAATGTTTGAATATAATCAAACATTACGAAAACTTCATTTGTTCAATTGTCAATTTAGTGATCAAGGAAAGAAACGTCTCGAAAATCGTATTGAAAGACAAGATTTTATTTTATTATATACTTAATAAAACATCGAGAGTAGTCGACGAACTATTTCCAATATAAACATAGGAAAATTCGATTCGATAGATTTCATCAATCGTTGTCGAAAATGTTTGACTTAAATACTCAGGATAGATTCGTGCTCCACCGAGATAATAAAACGAACCCAATTGAGAAATAAATGTATAATTATCAAATTGAATCATAGATGAATTCGATTCGACTCGGCTATCACTTGCACTTCCTTCAACAATACACGAAGTCCAAGATGAAAGATTGCCTAATTCAAAATCTCCATTGAGTAGCAAATTCTCCGTTGAAGCTTCGACTTGTCGAACCGAAATTTCGTCCAACGCGAAAAAGCCAATATCATTTCGTATAGCAAACATCAAAGTAGTTTGAGTGGCAATTGCTTGATAATCATAGGTAATCGTTTTGTATGTATATTGATTTTCACAATAATCACAATAATAAATTGTTCCCACACGATTGAAATTCGATGTACATTGATTTTGTGTTACAGCTAAAAAGTAGGACACGTTGAATTGCGACGGATAAAAAGAAAATAAATAAAAACGTGATTACTTTCAGTAATCAGCAATAGTGCTTTTGTTGTTCCATCTACGATGAAAAAAAACATGACCCTATTACAAAAGAATATGCATAATGACTTACTCGTGTAATTAATATTTGCATAAGCAAATATTGTTGAAGCTATAACACAATGAAAAGAAAATAAATCTGCACCCGAATTTTTGTTTACGTACAAGGGGCGTTAGCTGTAGTAGTTGTTTGGCTGAGCACTATCGGAATAACTGAGAGAGCAGCAAGAATGACAACGACGACGGCAACAGTACCGATAACATGAACGTAGGATAATTCGGATGATGTCAGATTCTGTGCGCGTGCATCTGTTGTTGGATTGTTTGGAATATCTTTACTTTGAAATTCAGTTGATTGAACATGAGAAGAGATTTTATTTGAAGTTAATACCGACGTTGGTTGAATTGTTTTCTTAATTAATAGAGAAAACAAAAAATATTTTCATTAAACGTTAGATTGATGATTTACTTGACGTAATGGTAATGACTCAATTGTCGAAATGCTCGATGACGACACATCGGATAATGATTCGCAACTGATCGGACTCACCGTAGGAGATCGAGCGAGTGATACGTTAGTTCTGTGCACCGGTGTAGATGTTCGAGATTTAGCTTCGGTAACTCGAATTGTAATTGTCTAGAATTGAATTTCGATCGATTTTGGAAATTAAATGATGAGTTTACATTCGATAATCGAGGTTGAATACGTGGTCGTGCTCGTGGCCGTTTGAAATATCGAGTTTTTACTACCGATGGCGGTTGATTTACTTCACCGGACATGTTGTACTTTTTTCACACGAAGAAAAATTTTCAAAATGGATGCAAACACATCGACGTCTGTCTCCTATTTTAACTATGATTGAAAAAAAAATCCGAGATCAAGGTATAAAGAAAAGAAACACGCATTCTGCACATCATCTTTCCACATATAATATTAATTGAATTTTGCTTTTTCGCAACATATTTCTATGTTTTCGTTTCCTTTTCTTTTATTCAAATCATAAAACACTTGAACATAATAATAAAAAAAAAACAATATTTCGAAGAAGTTAGATCCTCAAGAAAAAGATGCCAAAACGAACTCATATACATATCACTAATAACTGTTGGAAATGTTTGACTAATATAATTGTACCACCGAGATAATAATTAATACGAACCTGTTCGAGAAATAAATGTATAATTTTCGAAAGTTACTGAAATTTGCAATTTTTCTGTGTTGAGTATCAAACAATTGTTGTTTCTTACATTATATTTGAAAATCAATATTTTCTTTCTCAGTAAAATGAAACGATATGTCAAAAATAAGAAGCCTGAGAATATTTTCAATTGACTTTTCAATTGAGTACGTTGATCGACACGACACGAAAAAAGAAAGAAGAGTTTCTTATGGATAATTTATCAACCAATGAAATCGAGTTGAGTTATGATGAAATTTTTCTTTTCCACTATGGTGCAATTAGTCATGGATTTCGGGTTGGAAAAAAACCCAGTGCTGCATCTATTTAAAGCGATGCATGTATACACTGTATCCGTGTATCTTTCATTTTATTTAATAATTTTAAATCAAGTTAATAATGGCTGTCTCAACACGTCAAAATTATACTCGTTCAGAGAGAATTCCTGTATTATCAGCAATTCCGTCGACTTTATTAACACTGGCTTCACTTCCTCGTCGACCTAATCCATCAGGCTCGGCAGGCAAGACAGAAGCTCTCTATACAAATCATTTTCCATGCCAATTCAGTACAAATCTTCCTTTGTATCAATACGATGTTGCAATCGAAGAACTTGGTAAAACTTCGAATCAATGGTATGAAGTCAAAGGTCGAGCTCGCTGTGCTCTCGTTATGCAATCACTTGTATCAAACAGCGCCTTTCCAACGAATACTGTTGTCTGGTATGACGAACAGAAGTGTTTATACAGCACATCGATCCTGTTAACACCACAATTTCTCAACACGACCGACGGTAGAAATCGTCTTCATATCAAATCTCAAGCTAATCAATGGTCAACCAATGACATTCAAGAGTATATTACTGGCAGAGCTCAAGTTTATCCATTCGATGCCGTTCGAATTCTCGAGACATTGTTGAAAAAATCTCTTGAAAATCGAGTTCAAATCGTAAACAATACTTGTTATTTCGTTGATGAAAAACCAGAGAAACTTGCAGGCGGTTTCGAAGAACGACTTGGTTTTGCTCAAGCATTGAATCTCGCTCGAAATCAAGTTACATTAAATATTCAAACGAAATTAACGACTTTCTATCCTGAAATGTCGTTAATTGACTTCATCCATTTACAAATCGGTGGTAAACGAATACCGAATGAAACGGAACGAAAAAAACTCAATCGATTATTGAAAGATTGTTTGATTGTAACTCAACAATCCAACTGGAAACAAGCCTATGAATTCAGTCAATTCGATACACGAACTCCTAATCTTATTCGAATCGATTCTGGTGAAACATTAATTGAATATTATAAAACAGCAAAGAATATTAAACTAACAGAATTGACCTATCCGTGTATTGAAGTATACATACCGAATGAATATGGACGACCTTGCCATTTACCATTACAAGTTTGTCGAATTAAAGCTTGGCAAATCTATGATAAACCATTATCAAAAGCACAAGAAACTCAACAGCCAAGAAAACAAATTCCTCAACCTGCTCAACGTTATTCAGCTATTATGAATACCATTGAAAAATGTAATTATAATTCACCATCAAATCGTCTTTGTCGTGAAGTTGGTTTTCAAATTCAAGATAACGAAATGTTGCAATTAAACGGTCGAATTCTAACTCAACCACAAATTGCCACTGGTCAACATAGTCAAGTCAATATTCGAATTGGCAGTATTCCATTGAATGGTCATTTATTCACGCCCAAACCAATATCAGCTTTGGCTATAACATATTTCGGTCAAAATGCGAGCAACTACGAAAAATTCATGAAAGATTTTTGTCAAACTCTACTTGAAGTCATGAAATCATTTCATGTCAATGTTCGTCATCAATATCATACAGTTGATTCAACTGTCGATCAAATCACTCGATACTTTCAAGAAATGCAAAGACGTCAATGTGAATTTGTTGTTTGCGTTATGGACGGACGAAACGATGAGGAACTTCAACAAATTCGACATCATATCAAAGATAATGCAAATCAATCCGGTTTGATGACCCAGTGTGCTGTTCTTTCGAAGATCAAATCCTGCCGTTCAATGCGTAATTATTGTGAAAATTTACTCCGAAAAATCAACTACAAAAATTCGGGTATCAACACGAAAGTCAATCTAGATCAAGCACTCAAAAATCACAAATCCAAAACCGATGCTTATATGTTCTTCGGTGCTGATGTTATTCATCCGACTAACGTCACACGTCAACATCCATCCATCGCTGGTTCGTCTTGTCTTTTCGAAAGGTCATTTAATCATATTGTTTCATTTCAGCGGTTGTCGGTTCGGGTGATTCGCTGTGTTCAACAACAGCTTCACGTGTTTGCCAACAATATCCAAGAGAAGGCAAATGTTCGATTGAAACTATTCTTGGCCTCAAAGAAATGGTCGAAGAACTGCTCGATTACTATCGACAAGGAAATCGAGTTTTACCGAATAAAATTGTTTTTTATCGAGATGGTAAATAGATTGAATTGAATTTTAAAATCGAAAATAAACTTCTTCTCATTTTCAGGTGTTGATGATGGACAATTCGGTAAAATAATTGCACATGAAATACCATTGATTCGTCAAGCATTTGACAGTATGTCTATTCAAAAGCCAATATTCAAAACTACGTATAGTTTTATTTTTAAGGTTTCTACGGCAATGATCACCCTCGTTTAACATTTCTCGTCGTTAAAAAACGACACAATACTCGTTTCTTGACTTACAATCAAACAACAAAGGAAACTAAAAATCTATCAATCGGTACTGTCGTCGATACGACCATCGTTCATCCGTATCAAAACAATTTCTACCTTAATTCTCATCATGCTTTTCAAGGTGTCAATCATCCATCGTTGTATCATGTTCTTTTGGATGAAATCGGTTTTACAGTCGATGAACTGCAACTGTTAACCTATCATCTTTGTTTTACTGATCCACGTTCATCGGCATCCGAAGCAATACCATCGGTTGTTCATCAAGCTGATCTCGCTGCTTTCAAAGCACGAGATTTGTTCTATGATGATGAAAGGTATGCTAACAAAAAGAAAAGAGAGAAAGATAAATAATGATTCTGAATTTTATAGATCATCGAATACGAGCATCGGTGGACGAAGTCAACCGCTGAGAAATCCGAACTTGAACGATTTAGATTATCAAATCCTCGATGTTCATGATAAACTAAAAAATCGACCGGTTTTTGCTTGAGAATCATCATCGATTCTCTTGCTGAAGGCTCATCCAGTTTTTTTTTGTTCTTTCAAATTTATTTTCAAAAATAAAATAATCACGAACATATTCTTTTAAATATGCTTGCAAATTCGTTTGGAATATCAACTGTTCCTGAGACGAGAATAGTTGTAGTCGGTAGATTAGTAATCGGAGTATAGATTTCATATGTTTGATTCTGAGTATCACAGCTTTCGATCCAACCAAAACCTAAACATTCGAAGATTTCATATTCCTTATTCGGAATATAAAAAATTCCATTCATTGCAATTGCCGATGATTTCAACTAGAAAAAAATAACAAATATTAAATCATTTTCAATCAAAGAAATTGATTTAGTTACGAGTTCGAGATATTCACTCGTGCAAAAGGCAACGATTGAATGTGGTTCGCAGTTTTTCATTGATGACGTATGAAGAACATCTGACCAAGAAAGTTGAATACGATACGATTTCGACGTGAAAAAGTACGACCATGTCGCGAGAAGACGATGGTCACGCGGACGTAATTTTGATTTTTTTGCCGATGAGTTGACTGCAGCCGATTGGATTTTGATTAGTTCATAATTAATTTTACCATCATAATCATCCCGTCGTTTATCATTCATCGAAATTGTTTTCTAAACATTATTTTATCAACAAATGATTTCATTTCATCGAAATTTTACTCGATAAGCCGTGTAAACCGGTTGTTTCATCAACCATGATACGCTGATATCCGACATTTGAGATGATGAATCTGTCAATTGAATTATTACATTCGGAGAACACATACAAATCGTTTCTTTGAGTAATTCAAGACCTAAATCTAAACAACGAAATAATGCATCATCATCATTCGATAGTCACAGTATTTACCAGCAACCCAACCCATTGTATTGATCAAAACCAATGATTTTTTCTTGTCAACTTCACGATCGATATTCCACAAACGTCTTAGCATGTCAATCGATTGCAAATATCGAACAGGTGCTGTTTGAGGTGAATTCAGTCCGTAATAAACAAATCGATCGGGTTTGGGATTCGATCGAATATGTGAACAAGGCGGACCGAGTAAAGGCGAATGAATATTTACGAATGACAAACATCCACTAATAGTAAACTCACATTGACCAATATCACAATCGAAATAATTCAAATTATAAGTTGAATCGACATGATTCAACGCACGATTGACTAAATATCGAGTGAATGTTGATTTACCCAAATCTTTTTCACCGCACATTAGAACAACAAATGGAACGTCTATAGATAATGACAAATGTAACAGAAAAGAAAGCAGAAACAAAAACTAACCATTAGTTGTTTCGTTTAACCATCGATTAATGATATGATCGGTAGTTTGAACGAAATCTTCGCGAGGAACAATAGTTGTTTGTTCGTTTGTTTCATTCAAACGAATATAAAGATCCTTTTCTAATTGTTCCCAAGGAGTTTTTTGACTATTCGGATATCGTTCCGAAAAGATTTGATTATAGAATTGATGTTCTCGAAGAATACGAAAGAAGAACGGATTTATCGTTGGATCCTGACGAATTAAAATAATGTCACCGTTTTTTTCTTCAACATTTTCGAATGCTGTTTGTGCTAATTGATCAATGGGAATCAAAGATTGAATTTGTTCGATCGATGTTGTTGTTGTCGATGAAGATTTGAGCTCAATGGCGAGTAGACTATTCGTTCGATAGTTCGAAACCGTGTAGAATGTCAACGGTTGAAGATCGAATCCAAGAATCCGAACTCGACCGAATAGAGAACAAATTTGAAATGTCTGAGCAAATGTAAGATGAGAATCGAGATGATGAATGACATAAGTCAGTGGATCAGCAAATGAACCGAGAACAACAGATTTCAATACATTCGGTTTCGACTAAACAAAAAAAAACGATTCGTAATTCATGTTCATTGATCAGAAAAATACCGAGAAAAAAGTAGAAGAACTTCTCTCGTACAATGTATTGATTAGTTTTTTCTCCGACGTTGATTTTCGGACGTGACGATGTGTACCGAGCCATTGCAATAAATGTCTCGGGGTTAGTTTTATCATTTCTATTCACGCGTTGAAATTACGAAGGAAAAAACTAAAGTTTCTATGGTTGATTCAAATATTAAAGCAATCTTGTCTCTTTACGTGAGATGTCGTTAGAATTCAATTTTATTAACGAAATAAAAAAATGAAAGTCAAGTCTTTGGACGGAATCGAACGAGTAAACCATAGGCAACGATCGTTCCTCGTCGAGCTGTGAAATACTCGATTTTCGAGTTGGGTATATGCGGACAGATTTCACCTTTAGCACCGATTGTTTCTGGTCCGATTTGGAATGAATTTGGCATTTGTCGACATTGAAGAACGATTTGAACTTCATATTTCGCATTGTTCGCTTTCGAATAGAAATCATAAACAGGACTATAAGCAGGACCACTTGAATAGGCAATTGTCGGCGATGTATATACAAAATTCATATTTGGAATATGTCCAGGACGAATTTTTAATTGCGTACCATCGATTAACGTATCACCAGGCATGCAGAATTGTCGATGAGCTATGATCGATTGAGCAGCAATTTTCGATGTACCGTGAAATGTGACGATCCATTTATCGAATACATCGTGAGCTTTAACAAAGGCAATGTCGGTTTGAAGACCTACACGAACCCAACCACGTGGAATAACATATTTGGCATCACCGGCATCGATGACATTGTACCATTCTTTTTTGTAACAATTCGGACAGTAACATCGATCGTGATTTTTATCGAAAAATGCATCTTTCCAATTTAATGAAGCGACGAATTCACGGGCAAGGGATTGATAAACGCAAGGACCTTCTTTCTGAGATAAAGTGAATAAAAATGGTTGTCCATTGACCCAAACACCTCTCAATTGTAGTTTATTATTATTATTATCACTGTCATCATCGCTCGCACTATCTGGATTTAATGAACCATTATTCCAAACACCTGACTCTTTCGTTCCATTGGAATGATATAAAATACCTTGACCGTGTCGACGATTTCGTCTCCATTCGCCTTCATATCGATCACTATTTGGCCACGTATTCGTACCTTGACCATTTCTCATATTATTTGCCCATTGTCCTGTATATTGTCCACCACTAGCATAAGTAAATGTTCCTCTTCCATGCTGTTGATTTTTCACCCAATTTCCATCATATTTATTTCCATTTGACCACATGTTAACACCTTTGCCATGTCTCATATCGTTTTCCCAATTGCCAACGTATTTACCTCCATCGCGATAGATATACGTTCCATTTCCATTTCGTTTATTATCTTTCCAATTGCCTTTATATTGATCGCCATTCGGCCATTTATTAACGCCATATCCATTTCGTATATCGTTTTCCCATTCGCCGGTATAACTTCCTCCTTGAGAATATGTTAACGTTCCGTGTCCATGTTTTTGATCGTCTTCATAATCACCGTTGTATTGATCACCATTCGTATAATTGATCAAAACCATAGTTTCACTTCACTGTAAAGAAGAAAAATGTCGTCGAAAGAATTCTCTTGGTTTTTTTCTATTTCCTTTCTTTTTCTTTCGATGAAAAAAATCCAAAATCGAGTCATAAGTAGATGTTATTTGCCAGCAGGCAGTCATCAAGTGACATCTCTCGTTAAATTCTATTTGGTTAGAAATCGATTCTATTTCGTATACTTAGTAGTAGTTAGTCTTTTCATTGACGAAAATGAGCGGTCCAGGAGGTTTGAAAAACTTCGTTACTGAAGAACAAATTGAACTTGAACGACAACGTCGACAAGCCGATTGGGAACGTGTTCGATCAGCGAATGATCCGATCGGTACGAGAAAATTTGAACGTTTGCCTAGAAATTGTCTTGGTTTGTAGAAGCACCACCCGAAGTGTTCGATAATCGTTCACTCTATGAAAAACTCAAAGTTCAACATGAACTTAAAAAGAAAGAATTCGAAGATACATGGGCAGCAAGTAAAACTTGAATATTCATTTCGAAAGTGAACAATTCGATGGATTTCATTTGTAGAAAATTCAATTCGTGGTCTCGATGAAGATGAAACTGATTTCTTAGCTCGTATCGATCATGCTAAACTCGAAAAGCAACGAGAACTTAAACGAATGGAACAAGAAGAAATCGAAGAATTAAAAATATCCTTTTTCTCGAATTTGATTCATTTAGATTTTTTTCATAGAAAAAATTGAAAAAAAACAACATTTGTTTTCCTTAACTTTTCTTTACAAAGCACAAAAAGAAATCGAAGCAGCAGCAGCAGCTACAACAACGAAATCAACGACAGCTAAACCACACGTCGCACAACCAGTCGTTAACAAACAAAAACAATTGCTCAGCGGAATTGTCAAACGAAAAAGGTACAAATAACATTTGTTTTTTTTTCTCGAATTCGATCGTATTTTTAGTACGACCAATGAATCGATGAAACGACCGTTAGAAGACGACACAACTGAAGCTGATGCTCATCAACCTCCTGCTCGTCTGCCACGTTTACTCATTCCGGGTGGACGTTTGCCTGGCATTGGTCCTGCCGAAGGTTTTTCGGACTCATCCGATTCGAATGAGAGCAGTGACGATGATGGTCTTTCACGTTATTCGAATAGTGCTGGTATTCAATCGTTAGCTCAACGAAAAAAACTAGTCAAACAACTGCAAGATATTGCTGCAGCATCAACTGGCGGAGCTGATTAGAAAACTCACGGTCTTTTTTTTCTTTTCTCTTCTGTTTATTTGTTATTCTATAATAAAATGTTTACTGATTCAAAAGAATCTTTCGAACATTGTCTGTCGTAATCAGATTCATGAGCATGCTCGCGCTTTGTCCGAATGTAATAAAAAGATAAGAGATCCGGTGTACTGATGGAAATGACGACAACAGACGAAGACGTATTGAAAAATAGAAAAATGAATAGGGAAATCCGAGAATGAAAATAATAATAACAAGAAAAAGAATACGACGTATAAGACGAAGTTCAGATTGTTGACGGCGTTGTCTGAGAATAGGATTTCGATTGACTTGAGAGAATCGATTTGTTTTTACGAATTGAACGATTCGAAAATAGATTAAAACAATTAAAATCAACGGAATAATGAAAATCATCAAAGAAAAATAAATAAAACCAATTGTATCATCAAATGAAACCTAAAAAATCAACATTACACACGAAAGACAAGATCGATTTTACTTGACAAATTCGACTTCCTGATTGATATTGAATTCGATCAGTCAAACAAATAGGTAAACCGAAAAGAATCGAAAATGTCCATTGACCAACGATCAGCCAAATATTCGAACGTTTCGTTTGTAAACATCGTCGATTTGCATAAACAGTTACAAAAAGTCGATGAAGTGCCTGAACACATAGAGTATGGTACAACATGCCTGTTGTCACTTGTAATAGAAGACCACGAATTGTACACAAATAATCATGACCAAGATCGAGTAATTGATAGATTCCTTGAGTAAAACAAGTTAGATTTGCAATTAAACCAGCAATGGTCGAATTTAAAACAAGATAAATAGTTAATGTATGGCATTGTTGATTTTTAATGACGATTAGAATGAATATGCATGCACAGATAAGACCGATTATACTCGATACAATCATGAGAATCGATGTTATTGCTTCGAAAAGATGCATTGTAGAAATGTTTTTCATCGTGATGAAAACATTGTCAGACAAAGAAAGAAAAGAAAAAGAAGAACGAGACTTGTAAAGGAAATTATTATCATTTTTACTAAGGCAGCTGTTATTAATTGTAAATTTGCATGAAACAATAGTCAAGAGAGTTCGTGCGTTCTTCTTTTTATTGATACTTGGCTTGATATACATAAAAGGAATGTCATGCATAAATCTCCATTTTTTTTCTGCTCATCATTAAGTGAACACAAATGTAAATAAGAAAAGACAAAATAAAATTAATAGAGATTTATTTTTGTCAGATTTTTAGTAACGTAGAAATTTTTGAATTCGATTATTGGAAAGATCGGCAACGTAAAGATTTAATTGACTATCTAATCGAACAGAAAATGGCGCGTTCAATTGTACACCAGTCGAGCCTGACGAACCAGTAATGCCAGCAATCGTTCGAGCTGTAGTTTGACCCGCAAGAAATAACTGAATACGATGATTTCCTGAATCAGCTACGTATAAATTTCCCATTGGATCGAGAGTTATTCCATTGGGATAGTTGAGAAGTGTTGCTGAACTCCCAAACGTTCCTGGCGTACCGGCTACTAGTGTCCATTGTTTATCACCTGGTTTTAATCGAACAACATGATGACTGTAATAATTACAAATATAAAGATAATTCGAAGGTGAATCAAAATATATCCCAACGGGTAGATTTAATTGTGTCGTGTTTATTCCTTGTCCTTGATTACCAATAACTAGAGTTCCATTGACAGCACCTGGAGCATAACTCATCACACGATAATTATAATAATCAGCTATATATAGAGTACCAGTATTTACATCTCGCGTAAGTAAACTAGGTGAAGCGAATTGATCGTATTGAGCGCCCTGACCACCTGTTCCTGCTACTAATACTCCTGCTGAAGCACCGACAGTCCAACGTAAGACACGGTGATTACCTGAATCCGTTATGTAAAGATTTTGCTGCGTATCTACGATTATACCTTTTGGGCTACGTAGATCATTTAACGTGGTACCATGCGAACCTGATGCATTTCCAGCAACTGTTGTTCCATTTGGTGAATCAGATGGCCATTTTTGAATTCGATTATTTATGAAATCTGCAACATAGAGTGTATTGAAAGAATCAATTGCCATGTCAACTGGAAATGAAAGTTGATTGGATGCTGAACCAGCGGTAGTACCACTACCTGCAACAGTCATTGCTGTTGCACGCCAACGTAAAGCATCAGGTGTACTTGATATATTCGTTGAGCGAACAGCAAAACGAACGATGAAATAAAGTACAATTGTAATCAACGTAAATATGAATAAAGCCGTACTCATAATAAGCATATTGCGTCGTACGCTGTTTATTGACAATCGTTTTCTACGAGAGCGTTTTCTTAAACGTCTACAAAATCGTTTACGAATGAAATATAGAATTTGTTAGTTAATATACAACTACATACGTAAATGTTTCTTGTGATGATTGTGTGAAACTATCGACATTTGTTTGTGTCGATTGGCTTGTTGTTGAACATGTTAGCAATCTGTTCGATGATAATCTTGAATCGAAATTAAATAATTTCGTGGATATAGAATAATATTCGACATGTCTAGGAACGAATGTTATTTGGACATGATTGTTTCTTGTGGAAGATTTTCTGTTGGCTGACATCAATACAATCAAATAATTAAAGAAAAAAAAACTTTTCTTTCGTCTTCAATAGGATTCTCAATTTCCATTTTGCAAACAGCAATAAAAATATTAAAAAAAACAGTGTCACTAAGATCAATACTTTTTTGTATTCTTATTTCGTGAGAAAAAATAAGCAAGGAAGACGAAAAAAAAACAATCAGTATCGAGAAAATTTTTGGATTCGATGATTGACTGTATCTGCAACATATATATTCAATTGATTATCAAATCGTACTGAATACGGTGAATTCAATTGTGAAGAATTCCATCCAGGAGATCCTTGGATCCCACAAATAGTTGTGCCAAGATTGTCACCTATTGAAAACTTCTGTATACGAGCATTGATAGTGTCAGCTACATAAATATTTCCCATTGGATCAAGTGTAACACCGATAGGACCATTGAGTGTTGTAGCTGTTCCGTTCATACTCCCAGCAATTAGCTGCCAATTACTTGCACCCAAAGTCCATCGAATGACATTATGTGCTGCATAATTAGCAATAATAAGACTATTAGTGATAGAATCCAAAACGAATCTCATCGGTTGTTTTAATTGATTCGTATTGAATCCTGCGCCATTATTACCTGCAACAACTGTGCCCATTAATATTCCTGACTTGTAGCTCATCACACGATGTCCATCATAATCGGAAACATATAATGTATCTGACGATTCATCGTAAATAACATGATACGCATCCTGAAGTTGATCATTCGCTGATCCTGCTATACCTGTTCCTACAACAGTTTTTCCTGAAATAGCATTCTTTTGCCAAAGTTGAACTCGAAAATTCTTTCTATCTGCAACATAAAGATTATCATTCGAATCAAGATGAACACCTCCTGGCTCCTTCAAATAGCTCGCATTACTGCCTGGTAAACAGTTCGATTGTCCAGCCACTGTTGTACCATTTTGTGCTTTGTATAACCATTTTTGAACTCGATTATTTTGTAGATCGGCAATATAAAGTGTATTCAACGAATCTATGACTAAATCATGAGGATAGTAGAGCTGATGAGCAGCTTGGCCCGATGAATGACCAGTCCCAGCGACCGTTTCGCCCGTTGAATTCCAACGTAAAATAGCCGCTAAAATGAACGAAGAAATATTAATCTTCTTTTCAATGTTCGCGTTCTTAATTTAAAAAATACGAACGTATGATTTTCGCTGATGGTTTATGAAGATGAATTAATAAATAAATAAAAGTCGCAATAATAAGAAGTAAAAGAACTCCAGCTAAGAGAATAATAAAAAAACACCAATGATTTCGCACATATTTTTTTCTTTTTCTGATATTTCTAGATAATAAATTCGAGGTATTCTCTGTTGGTACGTCAATGACTGCGATCGAAAATGCTGGAGTCAACAAAGATCGATTCGGAATTACTGATGAAACAGTATTTGTAGAGGTTGTAGTCTAAAATAATTAATTCAAAAATCAATAAATATATATGTTATTATTCATACTTTCGGTACAAAATGGCGTTGTTTGCGTTTCCGAATACATTTAACGCGAATGTTTCTATACATCTCATTTGCAATGTTCTGCTTTTCGGCGATATTCAGAAGCCTTTTAGGAACTTTCATTTTCGACAATAAGATCTAATAAAAAAAACAAAAAAAACGTGTGTCTGTTCTTTTATTTCAACCAAAAAGAAGAAAGAAATGTTTTGAATTCAACAATGTATCTTTCATCATCACGCTGACTCAAGGCTTCTTTTACAATCGATTCAAATTGAATATGCTTCTGATTTATTGACACATACGAAAAAAAGAATTGGTTTCACTTGTTTGAATATCATAATGCCAAAGAGACGAAGTCGTCATTCGTCCAAACGCAAGAATATTTCCCGGATTCATCCCGATTCTGAATCATCGAAAAAACCTCACAAATACGAACATGTAACTGATAATATTCTTCTTTTCTAACGAATTCATCTTGTTCTTCAGACTACAGTCAAACCAGTATCAACAACACATTTGTCAAATAGTGATCACGATCATGAACATGAATTTGAATTGTTGGCATCACCTATATCCGCTATTAAATCACCAACTTCACCGATTGAAATCATCGAAGTTATAGAAACTCCGAAAATAAAAGACATCCAACGAACGAAAGCATATCCATCGACATCTTATCGATCGTTTGTTGTTTCACCGAATTCACAAATATTACGCGAAGTGTCTATAGTTCCTGTCAATAGTTTATCGGTTTTCGAGGACAAACCTGAAAGTCCAATTATGCCAAAACGAAGTCTATGCGAAATTTTGTATGAAATCAAATGTTTTATTTTCAAGTGAAAATAAAAACATACTTTCTTCTTTTTTTATAGACATGTAAAACCAGCTACGCTGGCAATGATTATTTTAGGATTGATATTTCTTATATCATTAGCTGTTGTCATTGTTTTGAGTGTTCTTATTGCTGAACAAGACAAAATACCAGTTTTCGTATCAGGTAAATTGACAACAAAAAAAACATTAACTTCTTGTTCGATAGATCAAATGCATTTTTAGACACATTTGCTTCATTTACATGTTCGGAGAATTGTATGATGTCGTTGACACCATTTCCTATCGTTACTATTGCACGATGGCCATTCGAAGATACTCTTGAGGATACTAATAGAGTCTATACTCTTCTAGTGAGTGATTCATCGTCTGGTAGTTTTCAAGCTGGACATATTGGAAGATCCATTGAGTTCAGTACGCTATATCTCATTTCGAATGCACATTTATTAAACATAAGTTATCAAAGTTGGACAATCGAAGCGTAAGTTTCGACAAATGAACTTATAACAAAAAAAAAGAGAAGTATTTTTTTCTTTCGAATAGATGGCTTCTAATAACTAATGTCAATAATGAGAAAGGTATATTTGGTCAATGTGAATCATCGTCAACGACCGATCGATGTCTTGTATTGAGCATAAAAAATAAGCGATTACATATGAGTTTTCTCAACAATGATCTCGATGGAAGTACACTCATACAACCATCAACCGATATCTGGCGTCATGTAGCATTCGTTCATGATTATACATTACAACAAAAATCGATTTATTTAGATGGATATCTCGAAGCTACAACAGGTTCATCAGGTATTCCTGTTAATCCATTCAAAGGTTCAAGTAGTACAACAACAATCGGTTGGGCAACTGGTACAAACGTTTTCAATGGTCGTATCGATCAAATGCAAGTAGCAAGTGGCGCAAAAACTGCTTGTCAAATTCTCAATGATGCAACATTAACTGCTTACTATCCGTTTGATTACGGTGATTCTCATCTCGATTGGAGTAATAATGCATTACATGGAACGGTCAATCAACTAGAAACATTATCAGGCCGTGTTAATTACGCTTATTCATTTCAATATGATTATTCGTATTTTCAATCGACTTATGCATTTACAGCTTACAGTAGCAAAGAACCATTTAGTATTGCTCTATGGATCAAACCGTATTATATCAACGGTGGAACGTTGCTTCATCTATCAAGTAGTTCTACTGGTGCGGGTACATGTTTAGATATTCTCGGTTTCACTTTAGCCGGTCAATTAGTAGTACAATTAGTCATCAATGGTGGCGTAAGTCGATCTATCATATTTACTCATCATTTTTTCAATAGGAAATTATCTTTTTAGAGCAATAAGAACATTGTTGGTCCAACTATTACAGTCAATGTATGGACACATGTTGGTATCACATACAGTTCACACAATGGATTATCATTGTATATTAACGGAAATATGCAAGGCATAACAGATCCTTTTGATTCATTGGGTGGATCTTATTTTAGTACTCAACCATATTTGACTGTGGGCAATTACAGAATAAATAGCGGCACTACGCCAAGTTGTAATACTGGCAGTTCATCGATTTCCTCGGGAGCTTATCGAGGTTCGATTGATGAATTACGCATCTATAGTCGAGAATTAACAATTAATGACATATGTTCACTGTACAATTCATAAAACGAATTATTGTGTTTCTTTTTTGTTCTATATTTTTTTTTCAATCAATAAAACTTGAAACAAAAATAAATAACCATGCTTTTTTTTAAGATTTCATTTTAATCAATACATCTCGGTTCGAAAAAAACACAGTCACATCAAAATTTTAATTTAAAAGAGAAAGATGTATTTCTTTTTTATTGTACGACAAGGACAGAAATAATGCCAAAACGAAGAAATCATCATATGTCAAGTTACATGGATGAGTATGAACTAGAACCTGTTCCAGTTCGACGAGATTCTCCACCCATTGAATATATTAAAATTCCGTCTCGTACGAAGACAAATACAGCATTGGAACGGTTTACAACTGAAGTATCATCATCGTTTCGATCATTTGTCGTCTCTCCGACTTCTCAAACATTGAGAGAACTACCTATCATCGAAGAACTACCTATTATCGAAGAACTACCTTGTCAAGTATCAATATTATCACCAACTCAATTCGTTCCTGTTCCGTAGGTGTTCAATAGTTACGCAAGAAAAAATCAAACTATTTTGTTTTTAGAACAAAGACTCCCGTCAATACACCATTAGTTTCGTTGGTTGCAGGTGCTACCATATCACTATCAACTATATTGATCTTATCAATGCTCCTATCAGCTAAAAAGCCAGAAGATTTATTCATATCAAGTAATGAATGACTAATTCATTGAAAAATAAAATACGATTTTTGTGTATTAAAGATAGCATTGTATCGGCAGCATGTGCTCCAAATTGTATGATATCGATAACTCCATTTCTCGAAACAACTATCGCATCATGGCCATTCGATAACAATCTAGCAGATCTGAATAATATCTATCCATGTCTTTATACGGATACATCAACAACGACTGCATCTTATGGCATCGGAAATTTTTATGAGGGTGCACTGAACTTAGATGGAACACAATATGTCTATTCGAATTCACGTTTCATGAATTTAAGTTATCAAAGTTGGACTATTGAAGCGTAAGTTGATTTCTTCTCTTGAGATCAATGTTTATTTTCTAATTCTCAGATGGCTCTGTGTGGATGATATATCTGTTGAACGAGGTATTTTCGGTCAATGTGATTCACCGACAGATACGAACAAATGTTTGAGTCTTTCGATAAAAAATCGACGATTATATATGAGTTTTAAAAATAATGATCTCACTGGAATGACTTATGTAGATACAATATCCGATATATGGATACATGTAGCATTTGTCTATGATTATACATTGAAAAGACAATTGATTTATTTAAATGGTGTTGTTGATGCAACATCAGGACCAACTGGTATTGCTATTGATCCGTATCAAGGAACATCGGGAGGAATAACAATAGGAAAAACATATTCGAGTGATATTTTCCGTGGCCGAATCGATCATATGCAAGTTACAGGTCGTGCTAAAACAGCTTGTGAAATTTTGAATGATGCAACATTAACTGCTTATTATCCTTTTGACGTCGATAATTCTCATCTTGATTATAGTAATAATAATATACATGGAATAGCAAATTTATTAATATCCACTGTCGGACGTGTTAATTATGCTTATTCATTTCAAGATGAATATTCGTATTTTCAATCAAGGGCATTTGTAGAATATCGAGAAGCGGAACCATTTAGTATATCAGTATGGGTCAAACCATTCGTTGTGAATGGTGGAACAATAATTCATATATCAACAGGAGATAATGGTCAAAGTGATTGTTGTTTTGATTTACTTGGTTTTAGTTCATCAGGTCAATTAGCTGGACGTTTATACGATAGTTGGTCATACAGTTGTCTTGTTAATTCAGTTACTGAATACAATTGTAGAGGTACTGTGACTGTGAGTGGACCGATTATGCCCGTTAATTCTTGGACACATATTGTGCTAACATATAGTAATGATAATGGAATGGCACTTTATACGAATGGTACTTTACAAGGTGTTACAGATGGATTTTCATCTTTTTCTCCTACACCTTACGATTATGATTATCGACGACCTTATTTTACTGTTGGAAATATGAGAAAAAGTGGTGGAGCTCCAGGATGTTTATCTGGAGATCCAGCTATTGCTACTGCTACTTACAAGGGTCTCATTGATGAACTACGAATTTATAGCCGAGAACTGACCCAAACAGAAATATGTTCTTTACATCATGTTTAATTGCTTTTTTTTCTATTCTCTTTTTCCTTATCTAAATGAAATAAAATAAATATCAATAATTTTGAAACAAGATTAAAACACGTTCATTACTGATAAATATTGTCATCACTGACAGTTTATAGTTTGTCTAGAGATGAAAAAAATCGTGAACAAATAAAATGATGACGTCTTTTCATTTAAGAGAAATATTTACTGACATTGTTACCTGATGAAAACATCGTTTCATTTCAGTTATTGTAATCATGAGAAATGCATCAGTTCATCCAACGAACGACAATGGGCCAACTTATCCGAATCAAGCGTTCGATCAATCGAGATATCAAAGGTTTGTTTGTTTGATGAATTATTACGAAAACAATACGAATTTTATATCTTTGTTTCTAGTGGACAAGGTGCGCGAGGCTTATTGGGCACACGAAAACGTCGTTTGATATTTGGAGCGTTCTCAGCATTGGTTGCTGTTGGTGTTTTGGCGATTGCACTAGGAGCTACTCTTGGACATAAAAAAGTTCCACCAGCCGAAAATAACGCCGAAAGTAAGTTCATGAACATATTCTATTAGTTGTATCTGAAAAGGAAAAATTTCACTTTAGCTTCGACAACTACTAAATCAACGACTACCAGTAGGTCAACTATTAAAGTCGAAACAGCTGTTACGAAGCCACCAATTCTTGATCTATATACTTCAAGCATCAATAGCAATACTGACGACAATGAGCCAGAACTAACCGACATTCCATCAGATAGTAGAGAAAATACAATACCAGTAGACTACTTTGACACTGCAGAAACACCGAATCTAAACAATGAGACAACCAGTGATGCTATTTTTATCGACGGTACACAATCACCAATTGTTACCGAATCCGCAACAACAACAACAACGACTGCAACTACAACTACAACAGATACGTCAACAACAACTGCAACTACAACTACAACAGATACAACAACAACAACTGCAACTACAACTACAACAGATACAACAACAACAACTGCAACTACAACTACAACTACAACAACATCAACATCAACAACAA
>Ga0209930_1000972_pt1 | contig 52399 bp, 45 predicted proteins | sample ThiBiot_500_biof_2_FD_183948 | JGI IMG/M metagenome (GOLD analysis project Ga0209930, IMG submission 183948) | Wastewater bioreactor microbial communities from Cape Town, South Africa - Thiocy_cont_500_biof (SPAdes) | ecosystem: Engineered > Bioreactor > Thiocyanate-remediating >...
GATTTTCGACGAGCCCACCGCATCGCTCAGCCCCGGCGAGGTCGAGCGGCTCTTCGATGTCATGAGCCGCCTGCGCGCCTCCGGCCGCGGCCTCGTCTTCGTGTCGCACCGCCTCGAGGAGGTCTTCGCCCTCACCGATCGCGTCACGGTGCTGCGCGAAGGCCGCACGGTCATGGATGCGCACGCGACCTCGGGCCTCACCCAGGCCGAGCTGATCCGCGCCATGGTCGGCGCCGAGCTCGGCGCAATCTATACCGAGCGCCACGAGGACAATGCAGTCACCGGCCCTGTGGCGCTGGAGGTCTCGCATCTCCAGTCGGCGCCGCTCGTCCATGACGTCTCCTTCAAGGTCCACAAGGGCGAGATCCTCGGTCTCGGCGGCCTTGTCGGCGCCGGCCGCTCGGAGACGGCGGAGGCGATCTTCGGCCTGCGCCCGCGCACCGGCGGCAGCGTGCTCCTGAACGGCAAGCCGCTCAAGGCCGACAGCCCGAAGACGGCGATCCGCTCGGGACTCGGCTTCGTCGCCGAGGATCGCCGCACGCAGAACATCGTCCCCGATCTCTCCGTGAAGGAGAACCTGCTGCTCGCCCATCTCGGCGCGCATCGCGGCTTCTTCTGCGGCTATGGCGCGCGCACGAAGCGCGTCGACGAGCTTCTCGCGCGCCTCGATCTTCCGGGCGACCGCATGCTCGACGCCTCGATGCTGAGCTTCTCCGGCGGCATGCAGCAGAAGATCATCATGGCGCGCTGGCTGCTGCTCGGCCCGAACGTGCTGATCCTCGACGAGCCGACCAAGGGCGTCGATATCGGCACGCGCGCCAGCATCTATTCCATGCTGCGCGACATCGCGGCCGATGGCGTCGCGCTCGTCATCATCTCGTCCGACTTCGAGGAGCTGCTCGGCCTCGCCGACCGCGTCGTGGTCGTCAGCGACGGCCGCTCGACCGCCGATCTGCCGAGCTCGGTGCTCGACGAGGAGAAGCTGACGCTGCTCGCCGCGCCGCGCACCTCCATGGCCCGCAATACGGCGCTCCTGAACGACCTCACGCGCCAATATGGCGGCGCCGGCTTCTGGGCGCTGATCGAGGACGAGAGCCTCATCTGCCTCAATGCCGTGGTGAAGGATGCCGAGCTCGACCCCGGCTTCAAGGCCGGCGAGGCGCGGCGCCTTTCCGAGACGCGCGTGCCGCTGGCGCTCTCCCGCCGCGAGGCCGGCTTCGTGCGCGAGGCGTCCGGCGGCCGCGAGACGCTGGTCGTTCCGGTGACCAGCCCGCGCGGCCATGATCTCGGCTGGGTCGGCCTCAGCCTTCGCGAGGGGGCGGCGCTGCCGCCGCCCGAAGCCATCAAATCGTCGATCGACAACATGGCGGCGACGCTGTGACGCGCCACCAGCCCCAGTGATTTCCGAGGAACGTCCTTCCATGGCAACGTCCCATTCCGAACGAAGCGTCCAGCCCTCGCTGGCCAAGAAGCTGACACGGCGGCTCGAAGTCCGCATGGCGCTTCTGACGCTCGCGATCGCCGCGATCCTGTCGCTGCTGTCGCCCTATTTCCTGACGCATTCCAACGTCTTCAACATGCTCGACCAGTCGGTCGTGATCGGCATCATCTCGGTCGGCATGACCTTCGTGATCCTGACCGGCGGCATCGACCTCTCGGTCGGCTCGGTGGCGGGCCTCACGGGCATCATTCTCGGCCTCGCGCTGCAGCAGATGCCGATCGTGCCGGCCATCGGCCTCGCCGTGCTCTGCGGCGCCTTCATCGGCCTGATCTCGGGCATCCTGATCAACGTCTTCGGGCTCGCCGCCTTCGTCGTCACGCTCGGCGTCATGGCGATCGCCCGCAGCCTCGCCTACATCTTCTCGGGCCAGACGGCGATCTCCAACATCCCGGAGGACATGCAGAACATCGTCTATACGAGCGTTCTCGGCATCCCCTCCAACGTGCTGTTCCTGATCGTCCTCTACCTCCTTGCCTGGGCCTATCTCACCTATACGAAGGGCGGCCGCACGATCTACGCCGTCGGCTCCAACAAGGAGGCGGCGCGGGCGGCGGGCCTCAACACGCTGTTCTATTCGGTGCTGCCCTATGTCCTGTCGGCGGCGCTCTCGGCGGTGGCGATCACCTTCTCGATCAGCCAGCTGCTCTCGGCCGATCCGCTGATGGGCAACCAGATGGAGCTCGACGCCATCGCCGCGGTGGTGATCGGCGGCGCCAGCCTCTATGGCGGCCGCGGCTCGATGATCGGCACGCTGTTCGGGGTCTTCATCATGGTCATGATCCGCAACGGATTGAATCTCATGGGCGTCTCTCCCTTCTGGCAGGGCTCGGCGATCGGCACCATCATCATCGTGGCGCTACTGGTGGAGCGCTTCGTCTCGGCGCGGGTGAGCCGATGAGCACGCCCTCTCTCGCCATCCGCCTCTTCGGCACGGAAGAACCGGTCGCGCCGCTGCGCATCCTGAAGGCCGGCGCCCTCACCGCCGAGTTCGACGCCGGCAATCTCCGCCATATCCGCTTCGGCGGCGTCGAGATCATCCGCGCGGTTTCGTTCATCGTCCGCGACCGCAACTGGGGCACCTACAACCCCGTCCTGTCGAACCTCGTCGTCGACGAGCGGCCGGACGGCTTCACGGTCAGCTATGACGCGCGCGCCGGCGATGGCCATCAGGCTTTCCGCTTCTCCGCGCGCATCGAGGGCGACAGCGCCGGCCGGCTCGATTTCTCGGCGACGGGCCATGCCGAGACCGATTTCCTCACCAACCGCACCGGCTTCGTCGTCCTGCATCCGATCGTCGGCGTCTCGGGCGAGCCGGTCACCATCGAGCATGCCGACGGCGTGATCGAGGAGGGCCGCTTCCCGGACATCATCGATCCCGTGCAGCCGATCATGAACATCCGCGCGCTGACGCATGAGGCGGCGCCGGGCGTCTCCGTCACCTGCCGGATGGAAGGCGACGTCTACGAGATGGAGGACCAGCGCAACTGGACCGACGCCTCGTACAAGACCTATGTCCGGCCGCTCGCCTTGCCCTGGCCCTACACGATCGCCAGGGGCGACGGCGTCGAGCAGGCGATCCGCCTCACCGTCACCGGTCCCGCCCCGGCCGCGAGCACCGGCACCGGCGCGATCACCGTTGCCGTCGGCGACGTGATCGGCACGGTCCCGCCGCTCGGCCTCGGCCTCGATCCGAGCGAGATCCCCGACACCCTCGCCCATGCCGGGCTTCTGCGCTCCGTCGGCGCGAAACTCCTGGTCGGCTATTACGACCCCGCCAAGGGCCATGACCGCGCGACGCTTTCTGGCATCGCCGCGGCCGCCAGGGCGCTCGGCGCCGAGGCGCGGCTGGAGGCGGTGATCACCTCGGTCGAGGGCTTCGCGGAGGAGATCGCGGCGCTCGGCCGCATCGTCGCCGAACTCGGCTCGCCCTTCGCGTCCGTCCTCGTCTCGCCGACGCCGGATCTCAAATGCACGCTGCCCGGCGCCGTCTGGCCGCCGGCGCCGCCGCCCCGCGCCATGTTCGAGGCGGCGCGGAAGGCCTTCCCCGGCGTCAGGCTCGGCGGCGGAATGTTCAGCCTCTTCACCGAGCTGAACCGCAAGCGCCCGCCCGTCGATCTCCTCGACTTCGTCTCCTTCACGACGACCGCGACGCTGCATGCCGGCGACGACGCCTCGATCGTCGAGGGACTCGAATCCCTCCCCGCCATCGCGCTGTCGGCCCGCGCCATCGCCGGCGACAAGCCCTATGCCGTCGGCCCGAGCGCCATCGGTATGCGCATGAATCCCTATGGCGAGGCTCCCTTCGCCAATCCCGGCAATATCCGTCAGGCGATGAACTTCAACGATCCGCGCCAGCGCGGCCTGCTCGGCGCCGCCTTCGCGCTGGGCTATGTCGCCCGCTTCGCGGAAGGCGGCGCGGAGACCATCACGCTCGGCGGCACGACCGGCGCCTTCGGCCTCGTCTCGGTGCCGCAGGATTGGCCGCAGCCCTGGTTCGAAGGGCGCGGCGGCCTCTTCCCGATGTTCCATGTGCTGCGCGGCCTCGCCCGCCTCGCCGGCCAGCAGCTCAGGCCGGTCGTCGCCTCCGCGGCGATCGAGGGCCTCGCAGCCGAGACAGCGGAGGGCACCGAGCTCTGGCTCGCCAACCGCACGGGCACAGCTGAAACGCTGGCCCTGCCCCGCCCCGCGCGCGACGTCTTCCTGCTCGATGCCGACAGCTTCGCCGCCGCGGCCGAAGATGCGAACGCGCTCGAGACGCTCACCCGCGCCACCACCGCCACCACCATCGCGCTCGGCCCCTATGCCGTCGCCCGCCTCCGTCTTTCCTGAAGCAACCGTCCCCCAAGGATCCTTCCCATGCATGTCCTGATCATCGGAGCCGCCGGCATGGTCGGCCGCAAGCTCACCGAGCGGCTGGTGGCCGATGGCGGCCTCGGCGGCAAGGAGATTGCGCGCCTCACCCTCGCCGACATGTTCGAGCCGGCCGCGCCGGCCGGCTTCACGGGTGAGGTGACGACGCTCGCCGCCGATCTCTCCGAACCCGGCACCGCCGCGCGCCTCGTCGCCGACCGGCCGGACGTGATCTTCCATCTCGCCGCCATCGTCTCCGGCGAGGCCGAGGCCGATTTCGACAAGGGCTATCGGATCAATCTCGACGGCACGCGCTATCTCTTCGACGCCGTCCGCCTCGAAGGCCAGAAGGCGCCCTATCGCCCGCGCGTCGTCTTCACCTCGTCCATCGCCGTGTTCGGCGCGCCCTTCCCGGATGCGATCGCCGACGACTTCTTCACGACGCCGCTGACGAGCTACGGCGCACAGAAGGCGATCGGCGAACTGCTCCTCGCCGATTACACCCGGCGCGGCTTCTTCGACGGCATCGGCATCCGCCTGCCGACCATCTGCATCCGCCCCGGCAAGCCCAACAAGGCCGCGTCCGGCTTCTTCTCCAACATCCTGCGCGAGCCGCTCGCCGGCCATGAGGCCGTGCTGCCGGTCTCGACCGATGTCCGCCACTGGCATGCCTCGCCGCGCGCCGCCGTCGGCTTCCTGAAGCATGCCGCGACGATCGACGGCGACAGCGTCGGCCCGCGCCGCAACCTGACCATGCCCGGCCTCTCCGCCACCGTCGGCGAGCAGATCGAGGCGCTCCGCCGCGTCGCTGGCGAGAAGGCCGTGAAGCTGATCCGCCACGAGGAGGATCCGACCATCGTCAGGATCGTCGCCGGCTGGCCGCGCAATTTCGATCCGGCGCGGGCGCTGTCGCTCGGCTTCAAGGCCGACGCCTCCTTCGACGAGATCATCCGCATCCACATCGACGACGAACTCGGCGGCACAATCGGGGCCTGAGCCCCTACCGGAGAGCTGCGATGAGCGCTGCTGACTTCTTCTCGCTCTCCGGCCGCGTCGCCGCCGTCACAGGCGGCGGCAGCGGCATCGGCCTTGCGAGCGCCGAGGCGCTGGCGGCGGCGGGCGCCCGCGTCGCGGTCATCGATCGCGCCGAGGTCAAGGCCGAGACGCTGGCGCGGATCGGCGCCGGCGCGCTCTCGGTCGTCGCCGACGTCGCCGACGAAGCCTCGCTCGAGGCCGCCATCGCGCGGATCGTCGAGACCTGCGGAACCCTGGACATCCTCGTCAACAGCGCCGGCACCGCGATCCGCCGGCCGGCGGTCGAGCTGGCGCTCGCCGACTGGCAGAAGGTCGTCGACGTCAACATGACCGGCACCTTCCTCGCCTGCCGGATCGCCGCGCGTGCCATGATCGCCGGCGGCCGCGGCGGCGCGATCGTCAATGTCTCCTCGATCATGGGCTTCTCGGGCGGCGGCCTCTACCCGAACATTTCCTACCAGACGACCAAGGGCGCGATCGTCAACCTGACCCGCGCGCTCGCCGTCGAATGGGCGGGCGAGGGCATCCGCGTCAATGCCGTGGCGCCGACCTATGTCCGCACGCCCTTCATCGCCCCGCTCACCGCCGATCCCGCGCTCGTCGAAAAGATCGAGGCGATGACGCCGATGCGCCGCCTCGCCGATCCCGAGGAAGTCGCCTCGGCTATCCTCTTCCTGGCCGGCCCGGGTGCGTCCATGATCACCGGCCACACGCTGCCCGTCGATGGCGGCTTCCTCGCGCAATAGCGCAAAGCTTCGGAGTTTGAGATGACCGCATCAGGCAGGATCGCGCTCGTGACGGGCGCCGGGACGGGAATCGGGCGCGCCGTCGCGCTCGCGCTGTCCGCGGCCGGCTACAGCCTCGCCGTCACCGGCCGCCGCGTCGAGCCGCTCGAGGAACTGGCCCGCGAGGCCGCCGGCGAGGTGCTGGTGGCGCCGTCCGACCTCACCGACCCGGCTTCGGTCGATGCGCTGTTCGACGCGGTCAAGGAGCGGTTCGGCCGCCTCGACGTGCTCTTCAACAATGCCGGCGTCGGCGCGCCGCCGGTGAATATCGAGGACCTCGCCTTCGAGCAGTGGAAGGCCGTTATCGACACCAATGTCACCGGCGTCTTCCTCTGCACGCGCGCCGCCTTCCGCATCATGAAGGACCAGTCGCCGCGCGGCGGCCGCATCATCAACAACGGCTCGATTTCCGCCGACCGGCCGCGCCCGAACTCAGCGCCCTACACGGCCTCGAAGCACGCGGTTCTCGGCCTCACCAAGTCGACGGCGCTCGACGGGCGCAAATACGACATCGCCTGCGGCCAGATCGATATCGGCAACACCGAGACGCCGATGGCGGCCAAGATGAAGAGCGGCGTCCTGCAGGCCGACCTCACGACCAAGGCGGAGCCGACCTTCGACGTGCGCCATGTCGCCGATGCGGTCGTCCATATGGCCGGCCTGCCGCTCGACACCAACATCCTGCAGATGACCATCATGGCGACCAAGATGCCGCTCATCGGCCGCGGCTGATCCCGCCGCAGCCGGTCATGTCCGGCGGCGCAGCGCCTCGACCTGCTCGGCTGTCAGCGGACGGATCTTGCGGCCGTCCAGCATCAGATGCAGCCGCGCCGTCTCCTCCAGTTCCTCGGTCGCATACTGCGCCTCGCGCAGCGTTGCGCCCGAGACCACCGGGCCGTGATTGGCAAGAAGGACGGCGCTGTGCGTCTTCGCCTTCTCGCCGACCGCCAGCGCCAGGCTCTCGTCGCCCGGCGGGTAATAGGGGATGAGCGGCAGCGAGCCGACCCGCATCACATAATAGGCGGTGAGCGGCGGCAGCACGTCCTCGGGGTCGATATCGGCGAGGATGCTGACCGCGACCGCATGCGTCGAATGGAGATGCACGACCGCGCCCGCCTCCGGCCGCTCGCAATACATGCAGCGGTGCAGGAAGGCCTCCTTGGTCGGCTTGTCGCCGCCCGTCTGCACGCCCTCGGCCGAGAATCGCGACAGCCGCGCCGGATCGAGATCGCCCAGCGAGGCATTGGTCGGCGTCATCAGCAGTTCGCCGCTCGGCAGGCGCGCGCTGATATTCCCCGTCGAGCCGAAGGTCAGCCCGCGCTCGAAGATCGAGGCGCCGACCCGGCAGATCTCGTCGCGGAGGCGGGTCTCGTCGCTGATGATCGCGGTCATGCCAGGAAGCTCCAGGCCTTGAGGAAGAAATCGTCGGCGCCGAAATTGCCGGATTTCAGCGCCAGCGCCACCGGCTTCGCATCACCGAGGCTGAGCGTCCACGGGACGCCCGGATCGATCTCGGGGCCGATCGCCAGCGCCGCCACGCCGAGCGCCTGCACGACGGCCCCCGAGGTTTCGCCGCCGGCGACGAGGAAGCGCGTCGTGCCCCGCTCGCGAAGGCGGGTGGCGACCGTTGCGAAGAGATGCTCGACCAGTTCGCCGGCCTTGTCGCGGCCGAGCTTTTCCTGCGCGCGCGCCACCGCCGCCGGCTCGTCGCTGGCATAGACGAGCGCAGGCCCATCGCCCGCCGCCTCGATGAAGGCGACGACCGTCTCGGCCGTGTCCTTGCCGTCCGCGATCGACAGCGGATCGACCTTGAGCGCCGGCATGCCGGCTTCGATCGCCGCGGCCACCTGCCGCCGCGTCGCCGCCGAGCAGGAGCCGGCGAGAACGACCGGCCGGCCTTCCGGCGCCGTCAGGCGGGCGGGGCCGCCGCTGCCCGCGATGAGCCCCAGCCGGCGGAAATTCTCGGGAAGGCCGATCGCGATGCCCGAGCCGCCGGTAATAAGCGGCAGCTCCGCCGCGGCTTCGCCGATGGCGCGGAGGTCGGCATCCTCGATCGCATCGACTATCAGCATGCGCGGCGCCTCGGCCTCCGCCGCGGTGAAGGCGGCGCGGATCGCATCCGGCCCCCTGGCGACGGTCTCGCGCGCGACGAGCCCAACCGGAACCCTGGTCTGCGCCTGCAGCACGCGGACGAGATTGGCGTCGCGCATCGGCGTCAGCGGATGATCCTTCATCGGGCTGTCGGAGAGCAGCAGGTCGCCGACGAAGAGATGGCCGCGATAGACGGTGCGCTTGTTGGCCGGGAAGGCCGGGCAAGCAATCGTGACCTTGGCGCCGAGCTCCTGCATGAGCGCCTCGGCGACCGGCCCGATATTGCCTTCCGCCGTCGAATCGAAGGTCGAGCAATACTTGAAGATGATCTGCCGCGCGCCATGGGCTCTGAGCCAGCGCGCCGCCTCCAGCGACAGCGAGACGGCTTCGGCGGCCGGGATCGTGCGCGATTTCAGGGCGACCACCACCGCTTCCGCCTCGCCCGGATCGAAGCCCGCCGGCGGCGTTCCCACCACCTGCACGGTCTTCATCCCCTCGCGGGCCAGCATCAGCGCGAGATCGGTTGCGCCGGTCAGGTCGTCGGCAACAGCGCCGAGCAGCATGGCAATCTCCTCTCCTCAGGCCGTTTCGCCGGCCTCGAGCACATATCCGGTATCGATGATTTCCCGCGCGTCCGGCCGCTCGGCGCTGGCGACCAGCGCTGCGGCGGCGCGTTCGCCGATCAGCATGCGGTTGGTGCGCACGGTCGAGAGCCGCAGCGGCAGCGCGGCGGCGATGTCGAGCCCGTTGAAGCCGAACAGGGCGATGTCGCGGCGCGGCGTCAGCCCGGCGGCGAGGCAGTGGAAATAGCCGCCGACCGCCATGTCGTCATTGGAGAAGACGACCACGTCCGGCCGCGCCCCGCTCGCCATCAGCGCCGCCAGCATCTCGCGGCCGGCAAGCGTCGAGCTCGGGCCCTCGATGCGGCGCTCGCCGACCAGCGCGAGCCCGCCCTCGGCGAGCGTCCCGACGAGCCCGTCATAGCGCAACCGCGCGCGGTGATCGCGGTCCCAGTCATGGCCGACATAGGCGAAGCGCCGATAGCCGCGCCCGATCAGATGCCGGGCGATGTCGCGACCGGCCCGGCGATGCGACAGCCCGACCGCGACGTCGATCGGCGCCGTGTCGATATCCATGATCTCGGCGACGCGCAGCCGGCCGGCCGTGAGCATCGCCCGCGTCGCGGCGGTATGCTCGAAGCCGGCGAGGATCATCGCCGCCGGCTGCCAGGCGAGCAGCGAGCGCACCACCCGCTCTTCCTCGTCGCGGTCATAGTCGGTGACGCCGACGACCGGCTGGTGACCGCTCGGCGCCAGCGCCGCGTGGATGCCGCGCAGCACGTCGGCGAACACGATATTGGAGACCGAGGGCAGCACGACGCCGACCAGCGCCGAGCCGGACGAGGCCAGCGCGCCCGCGAGGCGGTTCGGCACATAGCCCGTCTCGGCGACGGCGCGCAGAACGCGTTCGCGCGTCGCCGGCGCGATCGGCCCCTTGTTGCGCACGACGCGGGAGACCGTGATCTCGCTGACGCCGGAGAGCCGCGCGACATCGGCGAGAAGCGCCCGGTTGCCCTGCTCCCTCCCCTCGCCCGACATGCCCGACCTCCTCCGCCTGATGACAGCGCTAACACAAATGGTTTGCAACATCCCGGCCGCTATGGCAAGTGTCGATGACAGCGCTGTCATAACGAGGAGAAGGCCGATGGTCACGCCAGTGGATGTCGCCGTCATCGGGCTCGGATCGATGGGCCTCGGCATGGCCGGGTCGCTCATCCGCGCCGGCCTCTCCGTCGCCGGCTGCGATCTCTCCGAAGCCGCCCGCGCGCGGCTCGGCGAGTTCGGCGGCCGCTCAGCCGCCACGCCCGCCGAAGCCGCGACCGGCGCCGGCGCCCTCCTCGTCGTGGTCGTCAACGCGGCGCAGACCGAGGCCGTGCTGTTCGGCGATCATGGCGCCGCGGCCGTCCTTCGCCCCGGCGCCGTCGTCATCGCCTCGGCCACCATGGCGCCCGCCGATGCGCGCCGCCTCGCTGCCCGCGTCGAGGCGCTGGGCCTCCATTATCTCGATGCGCCGATCAGCGGCGGCGCGGGCCGGGCCGCGAGCGGCGAGCTCACCGTCATGGCCTCCGGCTCGCCCGCCGCCTTCGCGGCCGCGGAGAGCGTTCTCGGCGCCATCGCCGCGCGGGTGCATGCGCTCGGCGATACCCCCGGCATCGGCTCGTCCTTCAAGATCGTCAACCAGTTGCTCGCCGGCGTCCATATCGCCGCCGCCTGCGAGGCGATGGCCTTCGCGAAGAGCCTCGATCTCGACCTCGCCCGCGTCTTCGAGGTCATCACCCAGTCGGCCGGCAACAGCTGGATGTTCGAAAACCGCGTGCCGCATATCCTCTCGGGCGACTACAGCCCGAAAAGCGCGGTCTCGATCTTCACCAAGGATCTCGGCATCGTCTCGGATATCGGGAGGAGCGGCAGCTTCCCGCTCCCGGTCGCCAGCGCGGCGCTGCAGCTCTTCCTCGCCACCGCCGCCGCCGGCATGGCCCACGACGACGACGCCTCCGTCGCCCGCCTCTACGCCATGATCGCCGGCCTCGACCTCCCCTCGATGCCCCAAGCCGAGATCACCTGAAGCTCTGCCGCGCCTCAGGCCCTGTAGATCGCCTGCATCGCGTCGTGCAGCTTCAGCGCCAGTTCCGACGAGGCGTAGCGGTCCGTGACGACCTCGATATAGACGCCGCTCGTCGCCGTCCGCGCCCGTTCCATCGCCTCGTCGAATTCGGCGCAGGTGGTGACGCGCAGCGCCAGCCAGTCCTCGCAGCCGAAGGCGTGCGGGAGCTCGGTATAGTTCCAGGGCGCGAGATCGTTATAGGCGATCTCCGGATCCTTGCAGAGCAGCCGCTCGATCAGATAGCCGTCATTGTTGAGCACGAAGATCACCGGCTTCAGGCCGAGCCGGCCGAACTGGCCGATCTCCTGCACCGTGAGCTGGTGCGAACCCTCGCCGGTGACGAGCACGGTGCGCCTGTCCGGCGCCGCGACGGCCGCGCCGACGGCCGCCGGCGTCGCCCAGCCGATCGAGCCCCAGAGTGTCTGGTTCTGGAACGTCGCGCCCTCGGGAAGCCAGGCGAAGGCGAGCCCCATCGAGGCCGTGCCCGTCTCGGCGATGACGATGTCGCCCGGCTCCAGGAACGCGGCCCAGCGCGGATAGAGCGCCGCCGCGTCGATCGGATCGGCGCCCGAACCCGTCACCGGCCCGAGCGTCCCCGGCGTCCGGCGCGGCCAGTCACGATGCGCGAGCCGAGCCGAAAGCGCCTCCAGCAGATCCGCGAGTTCGACATTGGCATGCGTCTTGGCGCCAATCCGGACATGGTGATGGCCGACAAGGATGGTACGGTCCGCATCGAGCTTCGCCGTGAAGACGCCGCTGTCGAAATCGGTCATCGGCGCGCCGATATCGATGACGACATCGGCGCCTTCGACCAGCGCGCGCACTTCCGGCTCCAGCAGCGCGCCGTCATACATCCCGACATAGTTCGGATGCCGCTCGTCGAGCACCGATTTGCCGGAGAACACGGTCGCAAACGGCAGGCCCGAGACGTCCAGGAGCCGCGCGAGCGCATCGGCATGGCCCGCCCGGCCGACCAGCATGCCGGCCACGATGACGGCCGACTGCGCCTTGTCGAGCGCCGCGACGATGGCGTCGGTGACGGTGGCGAGCGCGTCCGGATGGCTCGGCGGCATCGGGATCGGCGCGGCCGTGCCGAGCACCGGCTTCAGCGCCAGATCGGCCGGGAAGCCCAGATAGACCGGCCGGCGATGATAAAGCGCGGCATGGATCAGCCGCTCCGTCTCATGCGCGGCATTCTCCGGCGTCAGCACGGCATGGGCGGCGACGACCGGCTCGCTCATGCGGCGGAAGAGATCGAACTCGCCATTGCCGAGCGAGTGGTGCACGAGCTTGCGGCCCTTCAGCGTCGCGGTGTTCGGCATGCCGACGAGATGGAAGACCGGCAGATGCTCGGCGAACGAGCCGGCGATGCCGTTGATCGCGCTGAGTTCGCCGACGCCATAGGTCGTGCAGACCGCACCGGCGCCCCTGATGCGCGCATAGCCGTCGGCGGCATAGGCGGCGTTCAGCTCGTTGGTGCAGCCGATCCAGCGCATGTCGGGCGCATTTGCGATCGCGTCGTTGACGGGAAACGAATAGTCCCCCGGAACGCCGAAGACATCGTCGATGCCGATGGCCTTGAGGCGCATGAGGACGTGTTCGATCACGGATAGAGTCACGGCGATCTCCGGCAGGGTCGAGGAGGCGGGCGAGGCAGGGGTAGTAAAGACGGTCGAAGCGGCGCGGATGGTGCCAGTCCGCCGTGTCGCCCGGAAGACCCTTTCGCAGCGACCCCGCCCTCGCGCACCGCTATGGCAAACGAGCCGTGCAGCAGGCGAGCGTCAGGCCGCCGCGTCGCGCTTCTCCCTGCCCTTCCCGACCAGCGCCGCGAGCCGCCGTGCATCGTCCGGAGCGTGCAGCTTGTCGGTATTGTCGAAGAAGACGAATACGTCGCGCGGCCGCGCAGGAGCCTCTTTCGACCCCACGAATGCGCCGTCGCGCATCGGCCGCCCCTCGGCCCAGGCATTGACGCGGCCGGCCCATTGCTCGATCGCCGCGTCCTCGTAGCGCGAGCGATAGAGCTCCGTGGAGCCGTGCAGCCGGCAATAGGCGAAGTCGGCCGTCAGATCCATGAGCCGCGGCCATTTCACCGTGTCGGCGCAGACGAGCGCCACGCCATGAGCGGTCAGGAGATCGATGAAGGCGGGATCGCGAAAGCTGTCATGGCGGATCTCGAGCGCATGGCGCAGCGGTCCCGACGCCTTGGCTGCGACGCTGGCCCGCCCGTCGACCCGCTGGTCGTGGCGGGCGGCGAAGGCCGCGGCGGCATCCATGTCCTTCGGCAGCGTCTCGAGAAAGGCGCCGATCGTTTCGGCGTCGAAGGCGAGGTTCGGCGGCAGCTGCCAGAGCAGCACGCCGAGCTTTTCGCCGAGTTCCAGAAGCCCCGAGGCGAGGAAATTGGCGAGCGGCGCCTCGATGTCGCGCAGCCGCTTCACATGCGTGATGAAGCGCGAACCCTTCACCGCGAAGACGAAATCCTCCGGCGTCTCCTCCGCCCAGCGGGCAAAGGTCTCGGGCCGCTGCAGCCCGTAGAAGGTGCCGTTGATCTCCAGCGCATTGAACTCCCCGGCCGCATAGGAGAGTTCGCGCTTCTGCGGCAATCCCTCCGGATAGAAGTTCCCGCGCCAGGGCGCATAGGTCCAGCCGGAAACCCCGATCCGCACCGCGCCGCGCCGCTTCGGCATGACCGCTTCCCCATCGCCGCCGATATCGAAGCTTCAACCGATCCAAGCCGGCCATTGTTCCTGCGCGGTTTTCTTGCCGCGGCCAGCCTGTGGATTTTCCCGCCCCACCGGACGGATCGACATCCAGGCGTCTTTCTCCCTCCCCCTTGCCGGGAGGGCCGGGTGGGGGTGGCGCAGGACTGTCGAGGCGGTGTGGATCGCGCTCGGAGGGCCCGCAGAACGGTATCGGTCGCAAAATCCCGGCCGCAGGTCCCGCCTTGCGGCGGTCGGCGCGGGTCGCGGCTGATCCATCGCAATGACCGGACCCGCCCGATCGAGCAGACAGGGCGGCGCTAGGACGAACCCGGTGGAGTGACGGCAATGATCCAGGACTGGCAGGCTCTGATCGACAACATGAATGGCGGCATCCGCACCCTGCGGCAGGGCGCGCCGGACGTCATGAAGGCCTTCTCGGAGATGTCGCGCGCCGCTCACGGCGGCGCGGCGCTCGATGGCAAGACCAAGGAACTCATCGCGCTCGCGATCAGCGTTGCCGTGCGCTGCCAGCCCTGCGTCGCCTATCACGCCGAGGGCGCCATCAAGGCCGGCGCGACGCGCGAGGAGGTCGCCGAGACCCTCGCCATCGCCGTCTATATGGGCGCCGGCCCGTCGGTCATGTATGCCGCGCAGGCGCTGGAGGCGCACGACCAGCTGGCCGGAGGCGCGTGACCGCGCCTCCCCCGCCCCGCCCCCAGGGCCGCCCGAACGTCGGCGTCAAACTGCCCGCAATCAGGACGGCCGGCGCTTCGCTGCCGCACCCTTGAGGAACTCCCGGTTGACGCAGTTCGTCAGTCGGCCCTCGTTCACAAAAGCGAGGATCACCTCGACGGCCTTCCTCTGCATGTCCTTCATCGCGTCGGGGCTGTAGAAGGCGGCGTGCGGGGTCAGGATCAGCCGTCCGTCGACCCAGGCCTCGCGGCTCGTCCAGGCCTTTACCAGCGGATGCTCGGGATTGGCCGGCTCCTGTGGCAGAACATCGAGCCCGGCGCCGGCGACGCGGCCATCGGCCATCGCCTCGTGCAGCGCATCGAGATCGACGATCGGCCCGCGCGCCGTGTTGACGAGAACGAGGCCGGGCTTCGCCGCGGCAAAGGCGGCCTTGCCGACAAAGCCGCGCGTCTCCTCGTTGAGCGGGGTATGGACGCTGACGATGTCGCTCATCGCCATGAGCTCGGCGAGGCTGTGCACGCGCTCATAGCCGACCGAAAGCTCCGTGCCGTTCGGCAGATAGGGATCGTAGAACACGACGCGCATGTCGAAGGCCGCCGCCCGGCGCGCGGCGGCGAGACCGATCCGGCCGAGCCCGACGACGCCGAAGGTCGCGTTCTTATGGCGGCGGATCAGCGGCGCCGCCGCGAAGCGCCAGTTGGCCACCGGGTCGCGGCGCAGCACGTCGCCATAGGTTGCGGTGCCGCGCGTCAGGGAGAGCATCAGCGCGATCGCATGATCGGCGACCTCGGTCGTGCCATAGTCCGGCACGTTGCAGACCGGCACTCCGCGCGCGCCCCACCCTTCGAGATCGAGATTGTCGTAGCCGACGCCCTCGCGCACGACGATGCGGCAATTCTCGAAGTCGGCGATATCGGCCGGCAAGAGATGGGTGGCCGAACAGTTGATGACGGCGTCGGCGGCACGGCTGCGCTCCCGCGCGATGCGATAGCCAGGATCGGTGGGGATCGGGTCGATGTCGAACGCGACCCTGTCGCCGAACAGCCGGCCGAGCTCTTCGCTCTGCGGCGGATACCAATTCACCTTGAAAATGCGCATGATGATCCTCCCGACACCCTGTGGCCCGCTTTCGCGCGCTCAGGATTGTTAACAGTAGGCGATGTGCATGAGCAAGAGTTCCCTCACCCCTCACCTGCAGCGCCGCGAGCGCCGAGTGCTCACCGACGATGTCGCGGACGCGATCCGCGAGGCGATCCTCTCGGGGCGATTGAAGGGCGGCGACCGGCTGATCGAGGACGAGCTGGCCGAGAGCCTCAATGTCAGCCGCGGGCCCATCCGCCAGGCGATCTTCCGCCTGGAACAGGAGGGGCTGGTCATCCACGAGACCCATCGCGGCGCGACCGTGGCGCAGGTCTCCGTCGAGGATGCCGCCGAAATCTACAGCCTTCGCCGCGCCCTCGAGGCGCTCGCGGTGACCTCGGCCTGCGAACGCGCGACCGAGGCCGATTTTGCTCCACTCGATGCAATTCTCACGTTGTTTCAATCGGTTCCGCGCGCCTCGATGACGCGCCGCCGCGTTGCGGAGCTCGATATCGACTTCCACGACGCCCTGTTTCGCGCCGCCCATCACGGCCGGCTCTACCGCGCCTGGGAGGCGCTGCGCTCGCAGATCTTCGTGTTCCTACTGCTGCGCGACGGCTTGCCGAACGACTATCTCGTCTCCTGGTACCGCGACCATGCGCGCCTGCTCCAGCTCATCAAGGATCGCGACAAGGACGCCGCGGCCGCCTGCATCGAGCAGCATATCGGGGGCGCCTATGAACGCCTGCAGGCCCATATGGCCGAGCGCAGCGTCCTCGGGATCGAAGCCGGATAAGGGGCGCAGGGTCTACGAAGCTCAAGACGAAGCCATCGGCGTTGATTGTTAACAATGAGCAACAAGAGCATCAGTGTCCGAAGTTGGCCCGACAGAGGCGCAGACGGATCGCCGGTTGGCTCTGAGATGTCCTGGGGAGGACGGCCATGAAGATCACGAAGATCGAGACGCTGTGGTTCGAGGCGATGCCGCAGGCGGAATGGGCGAGGCTCAATGCCGGTGGACGGCAGGCGCTCCCCAACAATCTCTGGGTCCGCGTCCACACCGATACAGGCCTCACCGGCATCGGCGAGACCTATTACCTGCCGCGCGCCGTCGCCTCGGTCATCCACGATGTCTTCGCGCCGCTCCTGGTCGGCCGCGACCCGCGCGATATCGAGAACCACTGGCAGAACATGTTCGCGCTGGTGAATTTCTGCGGCGCCTATGGCGCCGAGATGCGCGCGATCTCCGCGGTCGATGTCGCGCTGTGGGATCTTTTCGGCCAGCATGTCGGCGAGCCGATCTACACCCTGCTCGGCGGGCGCAGCCGCGATCGCATCCGCGCCTACAACACCTGCGTCGGCTTCGGGAAATATGACGATCTCACCGCCTGGATGACCGGCAGGGCGGGAGAGCTGGCGAGCGATCTCCTCGCTCGGGGCATCACGGCCATGAAGATCTGGCCGTTCGACCAGTTCGGCCCGACGCTCTCCGGCCCCGCCGACAGCCGCAAGCCGATGGTCATCTGGGGCGCGCAGTCCGCCGCCGGCCCGCGCGGCGCCTCGCTCTCGAATGACGACTTGAAGGCCGGCGTCGCCATCATCGAGGATATCCGCCGCGCCGTCGGCGACCGGATCGAGATCGCCATCGAAGGCCATGCGCGCTGGGATCTCGGCACGGCGGTCAGGATCGCCCGCGCCATCGAGCCGCTCGACATCCTCTGGCTCGAGGAGATCATGCCGCCGGATAATGTCGAGCCCTATGTCCGGCTCAAGCAGGCGACCGCGATCCCGATCTGCCAGAGCGAGCGCGTCTTCACCCGCTTCGGCTTCCGCCCCTGGATCGAGCGGGGCGCCGCCGACATCGTCATGCCCGATCTCTCATGGGGTGGCGGGCTGACCGAGGGCCGCAAGATCGCCGCCATGGCCGACACCTATTTCCTGCCGGTGACCTGCCACGACACGATCGGTCCCGTCGCCCTCTGGGCGGCGACCCATCTGATGCACCACATCCCGAATGCGATGATCATGGAAACCGTGCGCGGCTATGTCGACGGCTGGTATGACGACGTCGTCACCGATCGCATCGAAATCCGCGAAGGCCACATCCACCTCCCCGACCGTCCCGGCCTCGGCACGCGGCTGCGCGACGACCTCTTCACGCGGCCGAATGCACGCGTCGAGACCACGACGGAAGAGACGCTGATGCGCTGGTGAACCGCGCGTCCGCGAGAGTGCGCCCCGTATGCCCCGCCGGTCCGTCGCGAAACGCGAAGTTTCGTTGATGGATGTAGAATTCTGTCGGCATTGGCGACGATGCGGCCTTCGCCGTCACGGCTGCACCCGGGCGCCCTCCACCCATGTCTCGCTGACCTTGATGGCCGAGAGCTGCCCGGGATCGGTGGCGTAGGGATCGCTTTCGAGGAGGGTGAAATCCGCCTCCTTGCCCACCTCCAGCGAGCCGATCCTGTCGCCCATGCCCAGTTGACGGGCGGCATAAAGCGTAATCCCCCGAAGGGCTTGGTCGACCGTGACCGCGAGATCGGGGCCGATCACCGAACCGTCGGTCATGCAGCGCCGCGTCACCGCGGTCTCGACCAGCCGCATCGGATTGAGCGGCAGGCCGGCGGCCGGATTATCGGTATGCAGCGAATAGCCGATGCCGGCCTTGGCCGCCGCGCCGACCGGCACCATGAACGCGGCGCGCTCCGGCCCGAACAGCTTGTCGCGGTAGTCCGCGCCATAAAGATGAACGAAATCAGTCATGAAGCTCGGCTCGCAGCCAAGCCTCTTCATCCGCTCGATCTGGTCCGCCCGCGCCATGGTGGCATGCTCCACCCGGTTCAAACCACTGGCGGGATGGGCGCCATAGACCGTCTCGATGGCGTCGAGAATCTGGTCGACCGCGGCATCCCCTTGGCTGTGAACGAGAATCGTCCACCCTGCCCCCTTCGCCTTGGTGCAGAGTTCGATCGCCTCGGCGTTGGTGTAGCCGAGACTGCCCCGCTTGTCGGTCCCGAGATAGGGCTCGGTCTGCGCCGCCGTCTCCGCCTGGTTCGATCCATCGCCCCAGTATTTCATGCCATAGAGCGAGAACCGGCTGCCCGGCAGCACACGCGCTCTGTCTGACGGCCCGAGCGACGCAAAGGCCTTGCTCGCTTCCACCATGTCGGTGCTGAAGCTGGCGCTGTAGCGGATAGGCAGGCTTTTTGAGAGTTCCGCCAGCATCTTGACCCATTCGGGCTTCACGGTCCCGGGCTCGTGCAGCGTCGTCAATCCGGCAGCGGCAGCCTGCTTCGCATAGGTGGAAACGGCCCGCGCAAGATCCTCGGGCGTCGGTTTGGGAACAGCGATGTCCAAGAATTTGAGCAGCGCCGGCTCGTTGTAGATGAGCCCGTTCAACCTGCCGTCCGCCCCCCGTCCGAAGAACCCGCCCCCCGGCAGATCGCCGGTCGCCTCCGTCACCCCGGCCCTCTGGAAAGCGAGAGTATTGGCGCAGCCGACATGGCCGTTCACATAGAGGAGGAAGATCGGATTGGCCGTGGACACCGCATCGAGCTCGGCCATCGAAAAATCGCCGCCCTGCAGCAGGTTGTCGTAGAAGCCGAAGGCCAGCCATTCGCCCGGCTTGGCCTTTGCCGCGGCCGCCTTCATCGCGCCGACAGCCTCGGCCTTGCTGCCATATCGCGCGAAGCCGACATCGACGAGCAGCATCGTCAGCAGCGCCGTCAGCGTGACGTGATTATGCGGATCGATGAGGCCAGGGAGCAGCGACCGCCCTGCGAGATCGACGATTTCGGTCGCGGATCCCCGGTGCGCCATCACCTCCGCTTCGCTTCCGACCGCGATGATCCTGCCGGAAGCCACCGCGACCGCGGCGGCCTTCGCGCCGGGCGAAGTCATCGGATAGACCGGCCCGTTCCTGAAGATCGTGTCGGCGCTGCCGCCGGCCGCCAGCGCCGGAAGACCCGTCGCCCCGATCGCTGCGATCGAAGCGGCATAGGCCAGAAACTCGCGCCGATTGGCCGAAAGCCCCGCCGTCAGATGATCAGCGACTGCGGAACGAGCACACCAGCGGCACATGACCTTCCCCCATCTGGCCCGACGCAAGACTACAGATCGTCGCCAAGCATAGCCCGCAACCCTTAAAGGGGCCTGCGATAACCTGAATCAGGAGAGCCAGTATACCGGCGCCGGCATAGCCATCGTCGATCGGAGTCAGCCCAGCTTCGGATGGGCCCGAATCACTCCCACTCGATTGTCCCAGGCGGCTTGGACGTCACGTCGTAGACGACGCGGTTGATGCCTTTGACCTCGTTGATGATGCGGGTGGCCGCGTTGGCGAGGAACGTCATGTCGAAGTGGTAGAAGTCGGCCGTCATGCCGTCGACCGAGGTGACGGCGCGCAGCGCGCAGACGGAATCGTAGGTCCGGCCGTCGCCCATGACGCCGACGGTCTGGACCGGCAGCAGAACCGCGAAGGCCTGCCAGATCGTGTCGTAGAGGCCGGCCTTGCGAATCTCGTCGAGATAGATCGCATCGGCCTTCCGGAGGATGTCGAGCTTCTCGCGCGTGATGCCGCCGGGGCAGCGGATGGCGAGGCCGGGGCCCGGGAAGGGATGCCGGCCGACGAAGAAGTCCGGCAGGCCGAGTTCCCGCCCGAGCGCCCTCACCTCGTCCTTGAAGAGTTCGCGCAGCGGCTCGACCAGCTTCATGTTCATGCGCGCCGGCAGGCCGCCGACATTGTGGTGCGACTTGATCGTGACCGACGGCCCGCCCGAGAACGAGACGCTCTCGATGACATCGGGATAGAGCGTCCCCTGCGCCAGGAACTGCGGCGCGCCGCGCCCGTCGGCGGCGATCTTCTTCGCCTCCGCCTCGAAAACATCGATGAACAGACGGCCGATGATCTTGCGCTTCGTCTCCGGGTCGCTGACGCCTTCGAGTTCGCCGATGAAGAGATCGGACGCGTCGACATGGACGAGCGGGATGTTGAAATGCTCGCGGAAGAGCGAAACGACCTGCTCGCTCTCGCCGAGCCGCATCAGCCCATGGTCGACATAGACGCAGGTCAGCTGCTCGCCGATCGCCTCGTGGATCAGCACAGCCGCCACGGCGGAATCGACGCCGCCCGAGAGCGCGCAGAGCACCCTGCCCTCGCCAACCTGGGCGCGGATCTTGGCGATCATCTCGGCGCGATAAGCGGCCATGGTCCAGTCGGACTTGAGGCCGACGACCTGATGGACGAAATTGGCAAGGAGCTTGCCGCCATCCGGCGTGTGCAGGACCTCGGGATGGAACTGGACGCCGTAAAGCCGGCGGCGCTCGTCGGCGATCGCGGCGAAGGGCGCGCCCTCCGAGACGGCGATGACCTCGAAGCCCTCCGGAATGGCCGTGATCTTGTCGCCATGGCTCATCCAGACCTGGTGGCGGCTGCCCGTGTCCCAGAGGCCCTCGAACAATGCCGACGGCTTCTTCACCTCGATGAAGGCGCGGCCGAACTCACGGTGATGGCCGGTTTCGACCGCTCCGCCGAGCTGAGCGCTCATGGTCTGCTCGCCATAGCAGATGCCGAGGACCGGGATGCCGGCTTCGAAGATCGCATCGGGCGCCCGAGGCGAGCCGATATCGACGGTGCTCGCGGGGCTGCCTGAAAGGATGACGCCCTTCGGCTTCAGCCTGTCGAACGCCTCCTCGGCTTTCTGGAACGGATGGATCTCACAATAGACGCCCGTCTCCCGAAGCCGCCGCGCGATGAGCTGCGTCACCTGGGACCCGAAATCGACGATGAGAATGGTGTCGGTCATGAGCGTTCCGGTCGAGGAGGGAATGGCTTCCGGTTAAGGGATCGGGGCGGCGACTGCAATTGAAAGACGAAGGCCGGCACAAGGCCGGCCTTCGCGATCCTCTGTCAGGGCGACGTCGTCGACGCGCCCGGCGCGGCGGGCTGTGGCGCGGCCGGCGCGCCGGCCCAGCTCGGGAAGGCGGCGCAGCCCTCGGGCGCCGCGATCGGACCGAAGCGCTCCTTCAGCTTGTCGCAGGCGAACTGGCGAGCCTGATCGGGCATGTATTTGTTGATGGCGACGCCGAAGCGGTCATTCGGGTCAGCGGCGGCAAAGACGTAATAGGCCCAATAGCCGCCAACGACGATGATCGCGAGGACAATGAGCCGGACAAGCCCGCGCATGAGGAACTCCGTTTCTGGTAGCCGAAAGTGCCCCGACCTTCTAGAAGGCCAAGGCCTTGGTGTCGAGGCGAGCTTCAGCTGCGCCGTGTCATGACCGAGACGAAGAAGCCGTCGGTGCCGCTCCGGAGCGGAGTCATCATCAGCCCCTGCGGCAGCGGCGTGACGGCATCGCCGAGAACCACCATCGCCTCGGCCTCATAGGCGGCGACGACCGAGGCCGGGTCGACAACCGAGAAACCCGGATGCCGCTCGAGGAAGGCGGCCACCTGGTCGCCGTTTTCCGAGGGAAGCAGCGAGCAGGTGACATAGGCGAGACGGCCGCCAACCTTGACGTAGCGCGCGGCCTGATCGAGCACGGCGATCTGGTCCTTGATCCGCTCGGCAAGACTGCCCGGGCGGATGCGCCATTTCGCATCCGGGTTGCGGCGCCAGGTGCCGGTGCCGGTGCAGGGCGCATCGACGAGGACGAGATCCATGCGATGCTCGAGATCGTCGAGCACGTCGCTGTTGGGCTTCGGCGCGCGAACCTGCACATTGCGGATGCCGGCGCGAGCGAGCCGGTCATGGATCGGCGCCAGGCGGCGGCGGTCGGAATCATAGGCAAAGATCTGACCATGATTGCCCATGGCCGCGGCCATGGCGAGCGTCTTGCCGCCACCGCCGGCGCAGATGTCGAGGACCTGCATGCCCGGCCGGGCGCCGGCGAACTCCGCCGCGAGCTGACTGCCGAGATCCTGGATCTCGATATGGCCCTTGAGGAAGCTCTCCGTCGAGGCGATATGCGGCTCTCCGCGCTCCGGCTCGACGGGAAGGCGCAGGCAAAGCGGCGCCAACGCCGGCCGCTCGGGCGTGCGACCAAGTTCGTCGGAAAGTTCCCGCGCGGCACGGTCGGCATCGCATTTCAGCGTGTTGACTCGAAGATCGAGCGGCGCGACCTCGGCCATCGCCCGCATCTCGGCAACGACCGTCTCGCCGAGCACGCGGCCGAGCTCGTCCGCCAGCCATTCGGGATAATCGCCGCGCACATGGTCGGGCGCGGCCCGCAGCCGATCCTCGGCGAGCGCGGCGCGTTCACCGGCGGAAAGAGGTGCCGGCGCAAAGCGTTCACCGGCGATCTGGCGCTCGACCCCGGCGAGGTCGAGCCCGCGATGGGTGCGCAGGAGGCCGAGCATCACGGCGCGGCCGTCCTCGCCGTCCGCCGCCCAGGCGGCCGAGGCGCGGTGGCGGAGCGCGTCGAAGACGAGATCGCCTATCGCGCGGCGGTCCTTCGAACCCGCGAAGCGATGCGCCAGGCCCCAGTCCTTCAGCGCGTCGGCGACCGGGCGGCGACGGTCGATGATGTCGTCGAGAACCTCGATCGCAGCCGAGATGCGGGCAACAGGCGTCATTCGCTCAAACTATCCTTGCCGCCATCACCAGGGATAGGCGGCCATCACGAGAAGCCCGCCGACCACGAGGCCGTGCACGAGCACATGGTTGATTTCCTGGGCGCGGGCCTGGCCGGAGAGCGTCCAGAAATCATGCACCATCGCCGTCGCGGCGATGACGAAGAGCGCCATGGCGAGGAAGGTCACGCGCGGCGCAAATCCGGCAATCGCCGCTGCGCCGAGCGCGATCTCGATCGCCCCTCCCGAGACGGCGACGAACAGCGGCAGCGGGATCTTCTTCGTGGCGAGGAGGCCCGCCACAGGCCGGCGGGCCATCAGGAGCCGGATACCGATGACCACGAAGAGCAGGCCCATAAGAATGCGCCCGGCGAGTGCCAGGAATGATGTCTCCGCCATTTAGCCCCCCAAGCGCTAGATGAGCCGCACCGCCAGATCGATCCAGAGCGCCACCACTAGCAGAAAGCCGGCGGCGAAGCTCGCATGGCGAAGCATCAAGGCGTTGGAGAAGATGGCGACGAAATGAACGGCCCGGCTGGCGACGAAAAGCCAGGCCAGCGCCAGTTCCAGGATCGCCACGCCGTCGATCAGGAAGAGGAAACCGATCACCACGAAGAAGAGGATCGGCAGCTCGAACTGGTTGGCGACGGCGCGGCGGCCCCTCGCCGATTCGGGCGGCTCGCTTCCCGGCGCGAAATCGGTGTCGCGAACCGTGCCCGACCGGACGGCACCAGATCGCGCCATGCCGAGACGGATATAGGTCAGAAAGATCAGCGCCGCCTGCGCAATGGCGGGCCACAAAATGACAGTTTTCAACAAAATTCAATCACCCGATGCCCGGATAGTTCGGGCTCTCGCGCGTGATCGTCACGTCATGCGTGTGGCTCTCGCGCAGCCCCGCGGTCGAAATGCGGATGAACCGTGCCCGTTCCCGGAAGGTCTCGAGATTCTCGGCGCCGACATAACCCATCGCGGCGCGGAGGCCGCCGGCGAGCTGGTGGAGCACGCCGCCGACCGGGCCCTTGTAGGGGACCTGCCCTTCGATGCCTTCCGGCACGAGCTTAAGCGTGTCGCGCACCTCGGCCTGGAAGTAGCGGTCGGCCGAGCCGCGGGCCATCGCGCCTACCGATCCCATGCCGCGATAGGCTTTGAAGGACCGGCCCTGATGGAGATAGACCTCGCCGGGGCTCTCCTCGGTCCCGGCGAGGAGCGAGCCGATCATGGCGCAGCGGGCACCGGCGGCGAGCGCCTTGGCGAGATCGCCGGAATACTTGATGCCGCCATCGGCGATCACCGGCACATCGGCGCCCTCGGCGACGGCGACCGCCTCCATGATGGCGGTGAGCTGCGGCACGCCGACGCCGGCGACGACGCGGGTCGTGCAGATGGAGCCCGGGCCGATGCCGATCTTCACCGCGTCGGCGCCCGCGTCGATCAGGGCCCGCGTGCCGTCGGCGGTGGCGACGTTGCCGGCGATGATCTGGACGCGGTTGGAGAGCTTCTTCACCCGCTCGACAGCATCGAGAACGCGCTGCGAATGGCCATGCGCGGTGTCGACGACGATGAGATCGACACCGGCATCGATGAGACGCTCGGAGCGCTCGATGCCCTGCTCACCGACCGTCGTGGCGGCAGCGACGCGCAGCCGCCCCTGCTCGTCCTTGGCGGCGTTCGGATGGAGCTGCGTCTTCTCCATGTCCTTCACGGTGATAAGGCCGACGCAGCGATAGGCGTCGTCGACGACGAGCAGCTTCTCGATGCGGTGCTTGTGGAGCAGCCGCTTGGCCTCCGCCTGGCTGACGCCCTCCTTCACCGTGATGAGATTCTCGCGCGTCATCAGCTCGTAGACGCGCTGGCCGGGATTGGAGGCGAAGCGGACGTCGCGATTGGTAAGGATGCCGACGAGACGGCCCGGCGTCGCCGTCCCCTCGACGACCGGAATGCCGGAGATGCGATGCGACTTCATCAGCGCCAGCGCCTCGGCCAGCGTCGCATCGGGGCCGATCGTGAGCGGGTTCACCACCATGCCCGATTCGAACTTCTTGACCTGGCGGACCTCTTCAGCCTGCTGCTCGGGCGTCAGGTTGCGGTGAATGACGCCGAGGCCGCCGGCCTGCGCCATGGCGATGGCGAGGCGCCCCTCGGTCACCGTATCCATCGCCGAGGAAATGATCGGGATGTTGAGCTCGATCTGGCGCGTGACGCGGGTGCGGATGTCGACCTCGCCCGGCATAACGAAGGAATGTCCGGGTTGCAGCAGCACGTCGTCGAAGGTCAGCGCCTCGCGACCGGTGGTGAGTTCGACGATCTGGGCCATGCCAACGCTTCCCTTCGAGATGCAGCGAACCGGCCGGCGGCTCGGCGAGCCATCGGCGGGCGGGGGAGGAAAATGAGGTTGGCGCGTGCCATTAGCATGACAGACCGGCGCTTGGGAAGCGCAGCGTTGACGCCGATCGCGCAGTGCTGCCATGCGGCAGCGGGATGCGTCGGCGGCAGGCGGCTCAGCGCACGACCGTCAGCCGCTCCGCGGCGCGGGTGATGCCGGTATAGAGCCAGCGGCTGCCATGGTCGCGGAAGGCCCAGCTCTCGTCGAACAGGACGATGTCGTCCCATTGCGAACCCTGCGCCTTGTGGACAGTGAGCGCATAGCCGTAGTCGAACTCGTCGGAGGCGCGGCGCTGGGCATAAGCGAGGCTCTCGCCGCCATTCTCGAAGAAATCCGGATGCACGGCGACCTTCACCGCCTTGTTGCCGGGGTCCTCCTCCGGCACGACATCCAGCCGCAACAGCGTCTTGCGCGGCGCGCCGAGCCTCGCGACGGTCCAGGTGCCGCCGTTGAGCAGCCCCTTCTGCTTGTCGTTCCGGAGGCAGACGAGCTTGTCGCCCACCGCCGGCATCGGCGACAAGAGGCCCTTCAGTTCGCGGATGCGCTGGTTGTAGGCACGCCGCGTCTTGTTGGTCCCGACGAGAACCTGGTCGCTTTCCAGGATCTGCGCGGCGTCGATGTCGCGGCGGCCAATGATCCGGCTCTCACCATAGCTGCCGAGCGCGAGCGGCCTTCCCTCGCGCACATCCATCGAGAGGCGAATGATCGGATTGTCCTGCGCCTGGCGGTGCACCTCGGTGAGCATGGCGTCTGGCTCGGCCTCGGTGAAGAAGCCGCCCCCCTTCACCGGCGGCAACTGCGCCGGATCGCCGAGCACGAGGACGGGCGTCCCGAAGGACAGGAGATCGCGGCCGAGTTCCTCGTCCACCATCGAGCATTCATCGATGATGATCAGTTCCGCCTCGGAGGCCGCGCTGTCGTGATTGATCGCGAAGACGGGCTGCTCCTCGTCCTCGCCGGCGCGCGGCCGGTAGATGAGGCTGTGGATGGTGCCGGCGCCCTCGCAGCCCTTGGAGCGCAGCACATGCGCCGCCTTGCCGGTAAAGGCCGCGAAGGCGACCTTGCCATCGATGTCCTCGGCGATGTGCTTGGCGAGCGTCGTCTTGCCGGTGCCGGCGAAGCCGAACAGGCGGAACACCGGCGAATCGCCCCGCCGCAGCCATTCGGCGACGGCGCGGAGCGCATCTTCCTGCTGCGGCGACCAGCGCATGGGATCGGCCTCTTCACCAATGACGGACGATCGGGCGGCACGGCCGGGCGCCGCGCGAAGCGGTCAACTACCCGATTCCGACGCCCGGGTGACAGCAAAATGTGGCATCGCCGCAACATCGACGCACACAACGGCGATCATGGCCGAACCAGGGCGGTCCTGCCTTCGTTTAGGCCAAGGCGTCGCCCAGACAGGGTCGACGCCGCCCGCTCGCCTGCCGGCCGGACATGTTGCCGATTTGCCATCCGCCCGCATTTTCGCGGACACCCGGCCGGTTGGTTACCATTCCTATGATATGGCGAACGAAAATGGCGGAGATGGTCGTCGCGCTGATGCGCCGGCGCCAATCCGAATCAGGAAGTCCATGCTTAGTCGAAAGGGTCAGGCTTTGAACGAAGCGAAGCCTCGCGAGACGACTGGAAGGCTCAGCCGTCGCAGTTTCATGATCGGTCTGCCGATCGCTCTGGCCGGGTGCCAGTCCGTCGACGTGTCGTCCCCGGTTGCGACGCCCGTCGCCGGCCCGGTCCTCGACCAGGGATGGGCGCAGATGTACGCGGCCATCGACACGGAGCCGTTCCCGGTTCCGGCCGTCAACATCACGAAGATGGATACGCAGTTCCTGCGCCAGGTGGTCAATGTGCCGCCGGAGATCGCAGCCGAACCTGGCACGATCGTCATCGATCCGCCGAACCACTTCCTCTATCTCGTCTTCGAGAACGGCACCGCCATCCGCTACGGCGTCGGCGTCGGCCGTCAGGGCTTCGCCTGGTCGGGCGACGCGACGATCCAGGCCAAGCGCGAATGGCCGATGTGGCATCCCCCGAAGGAGATGCAGGCGCGCGATCCCGAAGCCGCCAAGTGGCCCGACGGCATGCCCGGCGGCCCCGGCAATCCGCTCGGCGCCCGCGCGATGTATCTCTACCAGGGCAAGGTCGACACGCTCTATCGCATCCATGGCACCACGCAGCCCTGGTCGATCGGCAAATCGCTCTCGTCCGGCTGCATCCGCCTGATCAACCAGGACATCATCGATCTCTACAGCCGCGTGCCGCTCGGCACCCGCGTCCGGGTGCTCGGCGATGCGCAGCCCGATCCGCAGGCGGTCTACAACAGCCGCGGCGGAGCGGTGCCCGACCCGACACCGCCGCGCACCTCAGCGAACGGCTTGCCGCCTTATGGCAATGCCGGCTGACCATCGGCATCAGCGTTAATGCATCATGGGCCTCCGCTTGCGGAGGCCCTTCTTTTTTCAGGACTTTCGCCAATCGGCAGTTGATCCTCGGCGGTGATAGCTCCACCTTGGCCGTGGATCCCGAAAGCGCCAGAGAAGAGGAACGTCCATCCTTGCCCCACTACACGCCGCTCATCGCGACGATCGTCGTTGGCCTCGTCCTGGCCTTCATCCTCGGGGTCATCGCGCAGCGGCTGAGAATCTCTCCACTCGTCGGCTATCTCGTCGCCGGCGTGCTCGTCGGACCCTCGACGCCGGGCTTCGTCGCCGACCAGGGTCTGGCCAATGAACTTGCCGAGATCGGCGTCATCCTGCTGATGTTCGGCGTCGGGCTGCACTTCTCGCTGAAAGACCTGATGTCGGTGAAGGCCATCGCCGTGCCCGGCGCGGTGGTACAGATCGGTGTCGCTACGGCGCTCGGCATCGGCCTCGGCTGGGCGGTCGGCTGGCCGATCTCGGGCGGCCTCGTCTTCGGCCTCGCGCTCTCCGTCGCCAGCACGGTCGTCCTCTTGCGCGCGCTGCAGGAGCGGCGGCTCATGGACACCGATCGCGGCCGCATCGCCGTCGGCTGGCTGATCGTCGAGGATCTCGCGATGGTGCTGACGCTCGTCATGCTCCCCGCGCTGGCCGAGATCCTGACCGGCGGCACCGTACCCTCCTCCGGTCTCGCGGGATCGAGCGGCTTCGGCCTCGTCGGCATCCTGGCGCTCACGATCGGCAAGGTCGCCGCCTTCGTCGCCTTCATGCTGATCGTCGGCCGCCGCGTCATTCCCTGGGCGCTGCATTACGTGGCGCATACCGGCTCGCGCGAGCTCTTCCGCCTGGCGGTCCTGGCCATCGCCCTTGGCGTCGCCTTCGGGGCGGCCGTCCTTTTCGGGGTTTCCTTTGCGCTCGGCGCCTTCTTTGCCGGCATGATCCTCAGCGAATCGCAGCTCTCGCAGCGCGCCGCGGAGGAAACGCTGCCGCTGCGCGACGCCTTCGCCGTGCTGTTCTTCGTCTCGGTCGGCATGCTGTTCGACCCGCATATCGTCATGAAGGAGCCGCTGCTCCTGCTCGGCACGCTGGCGATCATCCTGGTCGGCAAGTCGATCGCCGCCTTCCTGATCGTGAAGGCCTTCCGCTATCCGACCTCGACGGCGCTGACGATCTCGGCCAGCCTTGCGCAGATCGGCGAATTCTCCTTCATCCTCGCCGCGCTCGGCGTCGATCTCGGCCTGCTCAGCGAGACGGGTCGCGACCTGATCCTCGCTGGAGCAATCCTCTCCATCCTCTTGAACCCGCTGATGTTCACGCTGGCGCGGCTGCTGCTCGTCCGCTCCGGCAAGGCTGAGCAGGCGGCGACCGGCCCGGCGACGGCGGCGCCGGCCGCGCATGCGGAGGAGGACCTGAAGCCGACCACGCTGTCGGGGCACTCTGTCGTGATCGGCTATGGCCGTGTGGGGCGCATCGTCGCCGACGGCTTGCGCAAGGCCGGCCGTCCCTATCTCGTGATCGACAACGACGACGCGCGGACCCGCGAGGCGCGCGCCGACGGCGCCGAGGTCATCGCGGGCAATGCCGTCTCGGCCGAGATCATGACGGCGGCCAATGTCGCCGGCGCATCGCATCTGCTCGTCGCCGTGCCCGACGCGTTCGAGGCCGGCCAGATCGTTTCCAAGGCCCGCGCGCTCAACGCCCGCATGCAGATCATCGCGCGCGGCCGCTCCGACGCCGAGGTCAAGCACCTGGTCGATCGTGGCGCCAATTTCGCGATCATGGGCGAGCGCGAGATCGCGCTTGGCATGCTCGCCTCCGTCTCGGGCGATCCGGCGCCGCGCCCGACCATGGTCGTCGTCGATGCCGACGCAGCGGCGACCGGCGCCGTCTGACGGCCCTGTGCGCAGCCTGGTGCCTCGGCGTCTTCACGCTGGAGGGGTCAGCCTGTAGGCTCCCGCTGCGCGCGATCATCGCCGCTGCGGGGGACATCGAGTGCCGAGGACGAGCCCGACATCGCCAGCGCGGCTGGGACCGACGCGCCGACTCGCGGTCGTCGCCCTCCTGATCGCGGCCCTCGCCGGCTGCGCCTCGCGTCCATCGGGTACGCTGCAGCCGGTGGCGGCGGAGCCGGCGGTCGCCAGCACCGTCGAGATGCTCGTCGCCACCAGCCGACAGGCAGACCCCGCGCCGGGCGTTCTCTTCAATGGCGAGCGCGGCCGTGGCCTGTCGCTCGCCGATATCACGGTCTCGATCCCCAACCAGCGGGCGGTCGGCACGGTGAACTGGCCGCGCACCGTACCCGGCGATCCGGCCCGCGATTTCGTCGCGACCTCGGTCGAGCCGCTGCCGACCAAGGCGATCGGATCGTGGTTCGGCGCCTTGAAGGACAGACCGCGCCCGGTGCTGATCTTCGTGCACGGCTTCAACACGACGTTCGACGCGTCCGTCTTCCGGTTCGCCCAGATCATGCATGACAGCGGCGAGAAGGCCGCGCCGGTTCTCTTCTCATGGCCGTCGCGCGGCCGGCTGCTCGACTATGCCTATGACCGCGAGAGCGCGAACTTCTCGCGCAGCGACCTCGCCTTCGTCATCCGCGCCGCGGCGCGCAGCCCCGCCGTGTCCGAAGTGACCGTAATGGCGCATTCCATGGGCGGCTGGCTCGCGGTCGAGGCGCTGCGCCAGATCGCGCTCGAGGACGGGCGCATTCCGGCGAAGGTGGACAATCTCATCCTGGCCTCGCCCGATCTCGACGTCGATGTCTTCCGCCGTCAGGTCGAGGAAATGGGCAAGGATCGGCCGCATATGACGATCTTCGTCTCGGCCAATGACCGGGCACTTCGCGCCTCGCGGCTCATCGCCGGCGGCGTCACCCGGGTCGGGGCGATCGATCTCACCCGCGAACCCTATCTCTCGGCCTTCGAGAAGGCGACCGGCGTCACGGTCATCGATCTGACCCTGCTCAACAATGGCGACCGCCTCAACCACTCGAAATTCGCGACCAGCCCGGAGATCGTGCAATTGTTCGGCGGTCGCATCGCCGCCGGTCAGTTGATCTCGGACGCCGACGCTCCCGCGGCCAAGCTCGGCACATCGGCGCAGGAGGCGGGACAGACGATCGGCTCGGTCGCCGGCGTCGTTCTTTCGGCCCCGGTACGGGTCTTCGAAAGCCGGCGCTAATCCTGCTCAGGCCTCCCGGTCGCCGAGCCAGTCCTCGACATAGAAGCGGATGAGCGCGATGCGGCCGACGGCCATCAGCGGCATCGCGAGGGCGACGCCGAGCGTGCCGAACAGGGTCCCGAACAGCACGATGCCGATCAGCGTCCAGGCGGACGGCACATCCGCCGCGCGCTTCTGGATCATCGGGCCGATGATGTAGCCTTCGATCGTCTGGATCACCGTATAGATGCCGACGGCCCAGATCAGCATCGGCGTGCCGAGCGGCATGGCGACGAGCGCGATCGGGACCGCGGCGACGATCGGGCCGAGATAGGGGATGAAGTTGAGGAGGCCAGCCTGGATGCCGAGGACGAAGGCGCCCGGCACGCCGAGGAGGTAGAGCGAGGCCCAGACGACGGCGCCCATCAGCAGCATGCGCACCGCCTGGCCGAGCAGCCAGGCGCGCAGCACTGCGCCCATCTCGTCGAGGACGGAGCGGACGCGCGGGCGCGCCCGCGGCGGCACCAGCACCAGCGCGCTGTCGCGATAGCCGGCTGGATCGAAGGCGAGCGCGAAGCCGACGAAGATGATGACGATCGTCGTCGTGAGCACGCTCGTCGCCGTGCCGACCGCGACGGTCGCATGGCCGAAGAGCTGGCCCATGTCGGGGAGCAGGCCCTGGAAGTTGCGGCCGCCTTCCGGTCCGAGCGAATCGATGCCGAAGGCCAGCAGGCGCTCCTGCAGCACGTCGATCTGCGCATCGATGATCGCGATGAGCGCACGCACCTGCTCCGGCAGCTTGGCTGCGCCGCGAAGCAGCGCCAGAGCCGTGATGCCGGTGAGGACAACGATGACGATCGAGAGACGCCAGACCCGGCCGATCGGCAGGATCGGCCGGAGGCCGCGGGCGCAGGCATCGAGAAAGGCCGCGAAGAGTACGCCGGCGAAGACGACGAAGAGGCTCGACGCGGTGAACCAGAGAAAGGCGAGGACGAGGCCGACCGCGAGCACGACCAGCAGGCCGACGGCGATGGAGCGCCAGCCGCCGCGATCGAGCAGGGCGAATTTGGGCGGCGTCTCGGGCATTTAGGGCCTATCGGTCGGAGGAAGTCGCGCCGGCGCCGCAGCGGAAGCTCCGCCCGGCACCGGCAGGCCGAGGATCGACGATCCGGCGCCGGCGGGCAACTGCGGGTTCAGGCGGCAGCGGGCGCCGGCGCAGGCGGAGGCTCGACGGGCTTCGGCGCGCCCTCGCCTTCCTTCGCGCGGAAGAAGGTGACGTAGAGCGTCGGCAGGAAGACGAGCGTCAGCAGCGTCGCGACAAGGAGGCCGCCCATGATCGCGAAGGCCATCGGGCCCCAGAAGATGGTCGGCGCGATCGGGATCATGCCGAGAATGGTCGAGATCGCCGTCAGCATGATCGGCCGGAAACGCGACACCGTCGCGTTCACGACCGCGTCCCAGACCGGCTGCCCCTTCCGCCGCTCCGATTCGATCTGCTCGATGAGGATGACGGCGTTCTTGGCGATGAGACCCATCAGAGACAGGATGCCGAGGATGGCGACGAAGCCGAGCGGGCGGTTGAAGATGAACAGCGCCCCGACGACGCCGATGAGGCCGAGCGGCACCACGCTCATCACGAGCAGCAGCCGCACGAAGCTCTGCAGCTGCATCATGAGGAAAGTGATCATCAGGAACAGCATGAACGGCACGACGACCATGACCGAGGCCTGCGAGGACGCGCTCTCCTCGACGGTGCCGCCGACGGCAATGTGATAGCCGGCGGGCAGCGAGGCCGAGAGCTCGGCGATCTTCGGCGTCAGATGCTCGACGACGGCTTCCGGCGAGCTTCCGGGCGCGACGTCGGCCTGCACCGTCAGCGTCGGCACGCGGTCACGCCGCCAGATCAGCGGATATTCCTGGCTGAACTCGAAGCGCGCCACCTGCGAGAGCGGCACGGTGCGGCCATTCGCGAGCGGCACCTGCAGGGTCTGCAGGTTGGACAGCGACAGGCGGTCGGCGCTGGTCGCGCGGGCCACGACATCGACGAGATAGATGTCGTCGCGGACCTGCGTGACCGTCGTGCCGGAGACGACGGAATTGAGCGCCGAGGCGAGCGAGGCGGAGGAGAGGCCGAGCAGGCGTGCCTCGTCCTGGTCGATGCGCACGCGCACCATGCGCGCCGGCTCCATCCAGTCGTAATTGACGCGGAGCGCATCACGATCGGACGAGACGATGCCGGCGAGCTTCTGCGCGATGGCGCGGACCTGTCCGACCTCGGGACCGCTGACGCGATATTGCACCGGCCAGCCGACCGGCGGGCCGAGTTCGAGCGGCGAGACGCGCGTGACGGCGCCGGGGAAATCCTCGGCGAGCAGCTTTTCGAGCTTGTCCTGCAGCCGTAGTCGCGCCGGCACGTCCTTGGCGATCACCACCGCCTGCGAGAAGAACGGATTGGCGAGTTCGACATTCAGCGGCAGGTAGAAGCGGATCGCGCCGCGGCCGACATAGGTGCTCCACTGCGCGACATCGGGATCGGAGGCGAGGAAGGCGTCGAGCCGCGCCGAGGCGTCGGCGCTCGCTTCGATCGAGGCACTCTGCGGCAAACGGAGATCGACCAGGAGTTCGGCCCGGTCCGAGGACGGGAAGAACTGCCGCGGCACATGCGGCAGCGTCAGCAGCGCCACCACGAAGGCGGCGACGGCGATGCCGATCGTCACCCAGCGCATGCGCATGGCCGTGAGCAGCACGGCGCGGAAGCCCTCGACGATGCGGCTCGGCTTGGCGTCGGCCTTTTTCGGCTCCGGCTTCTTCAGGAGCACGGCCGCGATCAGCGGCGAGAAAGTGACGGCGCCGATCCAGGAGACGACGAGCGCGATGCCGACCACGGCAAAGATCGAGAAGGTGTATTCGCCGGCCGAACTCTGCGCGAAGCCGATCGGCACGAAGCCGGCGGCGGTTACCAGTGTGCCCGTCAGCATGGCGAGCGCCAGCGTCTTGAACGTGTTCGACGCCGCCTCCTCCTTGCTCTCGCCCGCCGCGAGCCGTGACGAAATGGAATCGACCGTCGTCATCGCGTCGTCGACGAGCAGGCTGAGCGCGATGATGAGCGCGCCGAGCGAGATGCGCTGGAGGTCGATGCCGGTCGCGTCCATGACGACGAACACCATGGCCAACGACAGCGGGATGGCGAGGGCCACCACGGTGCCGGCGCGGACGCCGAGGCTCACGAAGCTGACCACGGCGATAATCGCGATCGCCTGCCACAGCGATGTGGTGAACTCTCCGATCGCGACGTCGACGACCTCGGCCTGGTCGGCGACGAGGCTCGGCTCGATGCCGATCGGCAGATCGGCGGTGATCGCGTCCATGGAGGAGCGGATATTGGCGCCGAGCGCCAGAACGTCGCCGCCTTCCTTCATGGAGATCGCGAGGCCGATCGCCGGCTTGCCGTTGACGCGGAACATCGGCTGCGGCGGATCGGCATAGCCGCGATGCACCTCGGCGATGTCGCGCAGGCGGATGAGCCGGCCGTTCGAGACGAAGTTGATGTTGAGCAGGTCCTGCTCGGATTCGAAGGCGCCAGACACGCGGACGGCGATGCGCTCGTCTCCCGTCTCGATCGTGCCAGCCGGGCTGACGACATTCTGCGCCTGCAAGGCCGCGATCAGCTGGCCGCGATCGATGCCGAGGCCGGCGAGCTGTTCCGTCGAGAACTCGACGAAGATGCGCTCGTCCTGCGCGCCGAGAATGTCAATCTTGGAGACGTCGGGCAGCGAAAGCAGCTTCGAGCGGACGCTCTCGACATAATCGCGCAGTTCGCGCTGCGTGAAGCCGTCGGCGGTGAAGCCGTAGATGGTGCCGAAGGTGTCGCCGAAATCATCGTTGAAGATCGGCCCGACCACGCCCTGCGGCAGTGTCCCGCGGATGTCACCGATGCCCTTGCGCACCTCGTACCAGATGTCGGGCACCTGGGCCGAAGTGATCTCGTCCTTGAGATTGACGAAAAGCGTCGTCCGCCCGGCGGTGGTCTCGCTGCGGACGTCATCGACCTCCGGGATCTCCTGAATCTTGCGCTCGAGCCGCTCAGTCACCTGCTGCAGCGTGTCGTCGAGCGTCGCGCCCGGCCAGGCGGCGCCGACGATCATCGTTTTGATGGTGATAGCCGGATCCTCGGCGCGGCCGAGATGGATGAAGGCCGTCACGCCGGCGACGATGAAGGCCACCATCCAGTAGACGATGAACTGGCGGTGCGAGAGCGCCCAGGCCGAAAGGTTGAGCCCTTTCATGGCTGAGATCCGGACGGAGCCGTCGCGGCGACGGTGCGCACCACCTGTCCCGGATGCAGCGCCTGCACGCCCGCGGTCACCACCACCTCGCCCGGCGTGATGCCGTCGGCGACGATGACGGTGCCGGGATCATGGCGGACGAGTTCGATATTGCGCAGCGCGACCGTCGAATCAGCCGGATTGACGACGAACACCGCCGGCTTCCCTTCGGACGTCGTGAGCGCCGTCGCCGGCAGCGCCATCACCGGACCGTCGCTGACCTTGACCGTCCCGGTGACGGTCGAGCCGAGCAGCATGCCGGCCGGCGGTTCGTTGATGCCGACGCGGACCGCGAAGTTGCGCGTCTGCGCGTCCGCCTGCGGCGCGACCTCGCGGACGCGCCCGACGGCCGTCACCAGCGGGTCGGAGGTCAGGCGGATGGTGATCTCGGAATCGGGCGGCGTCGTGCGCAGCACCTGCGGCGGCACGTCGAAGACGGCGTCGCGGCCGTCCTGCTGCGCGAGGCGCACGATCATCTGCCCGGCCTGCACCACCTCGCCCGGCTCGGCGCCGCGCGCCGTCACCGAGCCGTCGACGTCGGCATAGAGTTCGGTGAAGCCGACGCGATCCTCTGCGATCTGCAGCTGCGCCTCGGCATCGTCGAGAGCCGAACGGGCGGCGCGAAGCGCCTGGTTGGCCTGATCCCAGTTGGCCCGCGTCGTGAAGCCGTTCTTGAGGAGGCGGTCCTGCCGATCGAAGGCGTTCTCGGCGGTGACGAGCTGTCCCTCGGCAGCGGCGACGGCCGCCTGTGCCGACCGCAACGCATTGAGTTCATTGGCAGGATCGAGCTTGGCCAGAACCTGCCCGGCCTTGACGCGGTCGCCGACATTCACCGGCCGATCGATCATGCGGCCGCCGATGCGGAACGCCATCGCCGCCTCGTTGCGGGCCTGCACCTGGCCGGTGAGCACGACGGTCTCGACGGCCGGCGCGCGCTCGACCGTGATGGTGCGGACGGGGCGCGGCGCCGCGGCCTTCTGCTCTTCCTCGCGGCCGCAGGCCGAAAGCAGCGGCAGCGCCAGCGCCATCACGGCGACGCCCGCAAGGCGCCGCTTCCCCCACGCGGTGCTCATGTTTCTGCCTCTCACGACCTTACCCCCGGCCTCGCATTTCGCGGCAGTGAGGCACGCACGCACGCGCCTTGCAAGCCGCCTGCGGCAGAGCGCCGCCGACACGGGGTGGCGCCCACTCGGCCAAGGCCCGCCTTTTCGCGCGGACCCTACCCATTCAGCTGTCCGAAGTGATGAGCGGCTTGTCCCGCGCCTGTGCGCAGAATCCCAAATCGGCGTGACACGGGGCTGTCGCTCCGGGGCTCCTTGTCAGGACCCGAAAAGTGTCGTCATCCTCGCACCGACGCCGGCCGGGGGAGCTTGTCGGCATGGGAAGGCGCTGGCGCCGACCGGGGGAGCGATCCGCGCAATGGCCCGCAGCATGGGAAACCGGATGAGGCGACATGCGGGATCGGCTGGCCGATTCCTGGCCTTTCTCGCGCTCTGGTGCATCCTCATGGGTCTCGATCCGAAGGACCTCGTCGTCGGCCTCTTCGCCTCGGCCTGCGGCACGCTCGCGGCGGCGACTTTCCTGCCCGAGTCGGCCCGCTGGCCCTCAGTGCGCGGGCTGATGCGGTTCGCAGCCGCGTTCCTGAGACAGTCGCTGCTCGCGGGCATCGATGTCGCGAAGCGCGCCTTCTCGCCGCGCCTGCCGCTCGCGCCGGGCTTCGTTGCCTTCCGCCCGTCCCTGCCCGCCGGGCTCTATCGCGACGCCTTCGTCAGTCTCTCGGCCATGATGCCGGGAACGCTGCCCGTCGGCAGCGACGGCAGGGACGGCGTCGTCGTCCATTGCCTCGACGAGCATCAGCCTGTTCTCCCCGAGATGGCCAAGGACGAGGCGCGGCTCCGCGCCGTCTTTTCCGGAGAACGCCGGCATGGCTGACGCGCTCACGCTCGCCGCCATCGCCGTGCTCGCCGCTGTCGCGCTCGGTCTCGTCCGCGTGCTCCGGGGGCCGTCCCGGCTCGATCGGATGATGGCCGTGCAACTGCTCGGATCGGGTGGCGTCGCGGTGCTGGCACTGCTCGCCGTGGCGAATGGAACGGAGGCGATCCTCGACGTGGCCTTGACGCTCGCGCTGCTCGCCGCCTTCGCCTCGGTGGCGCTCGCCCGCGCGCTCGGAGAGATCCGCAAGGATGGCGGGGAGACGGGGCGATGAGCGTGCTCCTCGGCCTCTTCAGCACGGTCGCGATCATTGCCGGCATCGTCTTCTTCGTCGCCGGCACGGTCGGCCTGCTGCGCTTTCCCGACGCCCTGACGCGGCTGCATGCGCTGACCAAGGCCGACAATCTCGGCCTCGGCCTCATCGTGCTTGGCCTGCTGCCCTATGCGGGCAGCGTCGGCGCCGCGCTGAAGCTCGTCGTGATCTGGGCACTGGTGCAATTCGCCGGCGCGACCGTGGCCCAGATGATCGGCGCACTGGCGGTGCGCGAGCATCCGACATCCGCCGGGCGGCAGCGGCGATGATGGGGCTCGTCCTCGACGGCGGCATCGCCCTGCTCACGATCGGCATCGCCGCCTGGACGATCCGCGCCGGCGACGACTTCGCCGCCGTGGTCGGCTTCGTTGCCTATGGCCTCGTTCTCACCCTCGCATGGACGCGTCTCGGCGCCTATGACGTCGCGCTGACCGAGGCGGCGATCGGCGGCGGCGCGACCGGCGTCATCCTGATGCGGGCCGGCGCGCGCGTGAAACCGGCGCCGGCCGCCCGCGCCTCTAGGCGGGCGCGGATCATCGTCGGCGCGCTCTCGGCGGCGGTGGCCGCCGGCCTTTCGGCCATCGTGTTGTTGCCGCCCCAGCCGGCGCCGAGCCTCGCTCTCGAAGTGCGCGAGCATCTCGCGTCAACAGGTCTCGGAAACCCGATCGGCGGCGTGTTGATGGCCTATCGCGCCGCCGACACGTTCCTCGAGACGGTCGTCGTGCTCCTGGCGCTGTTCGGCGTCTGGTCGCTCGGCCGCGACGCGCATTGGGGCGGGCGTCCGGGTCCGGCGCTTCGGCCCGCCGAAGGCGGCGCGCTGCCGCTCTTCGCGCGTGTTCTCGTCCCCGCCGGCATCGTCATCGGCATCTATATCGTCTGGGTCGGCGCCGACGCGCCGGGCGGCAAGTTCCAGGGCGCGACCCTCCTCGCGGCCATGGCGATCCTCGCCGGCATGGCCGGCCTCGTACAGGCGCCCGCGACAGCCGGCCGGCGATTGCGCTGGCTGCTCGCCGCCGGGCCGATCGTCTTTGTCGGCATCGGCCTTGCCGGGATCCCGCTCGCAGGCGCCTTCCTCGCCTATCCGCCTGGCTTCGAGAAGCCGCTCATTCTCGTCATCGAGGTCGCTCTCACCGTCTCGCTCGCCGCCATGCTGGCGCTGATCGTCGCCGGACCGACGGAGCGGGCGCCATGAGCCTCGCACCGCTCGATGCCGCGACCCTTTACGGGCTGATGGGGGCGATCCTCGTCGGCCTCGGGCTTTATGGCGTTGTGCTGCTCGGCGGCTTCCTGCGCCGCCTGCTCGCCTTCAATCTCCTCGGCGGCGGCGTCTTCATCCTGTTCGGCGTTGTCGCCCGGCGTGGCGCCGGCGCCGGCTTCGGCGGCGATCCGGTGCCGCAGGCGCTCGTCATCACCGGCATCGTCGTCGCCTTCTGCGCGACGGCCCTTGCCATCACGCTGATCGAGCGGCTCACGGAGGAAGACGGCGACGACCCGTCCGGTGGCGGCTCATGAGCGCCGGCCTCCTCGCGACCTCGCCCGGCGGCGACGTCCTCGTCGCCGCGATCGTGGTGCCGGTCATCGGCATCCTGCTACTCTGGCTGGTCCGCCCGCGCGCCGTCGAATGGGTGGCGCTGGCCGCGCTGCTCGCCAATCTCGGCGTCGCTGTCGCCGTGCTGCGCACCGTTTCGTCGAGCGCGGCGCCGGTCGCTTATCTCATCGGCGGCTGGCAGCCGCCGCTCGGGCTGGCGCTCCGCGCCGACGGCATCGCGGCCGTCTTCATGGCGATGGCGGCGACCGTCCTGGTGCCGGTCGCGATCTATGCCCGCGGCGCATTCGGCGCGCCCGGCGAACGACGGCCGATGGTATTCTGGACCATGCTGCTCGCCATCACGGCGGCGCTGAACCTCATCTTCTGCGGCCAGGATCTCTTCAATCTCTATGTCGCGCTCGAGCTGTTGACCTTCGCCGCCGTGCCTCTGGTCAGCCTCGACGGCAGCCGAGAGACGCTGAAGGCGGCGCTGCGCTATCTCGTCTTCGCGCTGGCCGGATCGGTGCTCTACCTGCTCGGCGTCGCGATCATCTACGGCGCTTATGGCACGCTCGATCTGATCGGCCTCGCCTCCATCCGCGGCCCGGACGGCGCGCTGCTGCTGGCGATCGGCGTCATGACCGCCGGCCTCGCGGCCAAGACTGCGCTGTTTCCCCTGCATCTTTGGCTGCCGCCTGCCCATGCCGGCGCGCCGCCCGCGGCGAGCGCCGTCCTCTCGGCGCTGGTGGTGAAGGGCTCGTTCTTCATAGCGCTGCGGCTCTGGTTCGACCTGCTGCCGCCGGAGCGGGCAGTGGCAGGATCGACGCTGCTCGGCGTCTTCGGCGCCGCCGCGGTCATCATCGGCTCGGCCATGGCGCTCAGGCAGGCGCGGCTGAAGCTGCTCGTCGCCTATTCCACGGTCGCGCAGCTCGGCTATCTCTTCCTCGTCTTCCCGCTCGGCCTCGGCAGCGGCGCGGCGCCCTTCGAGAGCACGGCCTGGACGGCGGGCGCGCTGCAACTGATGGCGCATGCCTTCGCCAAGGCGGCGATGTTCATGGCGGCCGGCCTCGTCTACGAGGCGATCGGCCATGACCGCATCGCCGAATTCCGCGGTCTCGGGCGGATCGCGCCGCTGACGGTGCTCACCATGACGCTCGCTTCGATCTCGCTGATGGGCCTGCCGCCATCGGGCGGCTTTTCGGCCAAGTGGCTGATGCTGACGGCTGCGTTCGGCGAGGGCGCGTGGTGGTGGGTGCTGGTCATTGCCGCCGGCGGCCTGCTCGCGGCGGGCTATGTCTTCCGCATCCTCGTTCCCGCCTTTACACCGCCCGAAGAGCCGATCGCGCGCGTGAAGCCCGTCGTCGTCAGGCGCGAGGCGGCGGCGCTGGCGCTCGCGGTGATCGCGATCCTCATCGGTTTCCTGCCGCTCGCGCCCTGGCCGCTGCTCGCCATCGGCCGCATCGCCGCGGGGGCGCCATGATGCCGGACGCCGCCCTCTCGCCCTTTGCGCCGCTGCTGCTCGCGCTGGCCAGCCTCTTCCCGCTCGCCCTGCTGGCGCTGACCCTCGCCGCGCCTGGTTTCAGGCCGCGCCTCGCGACGCTGCTCTGGCTGGCGCCGCTGCCGGGGCTTATGGCAGCCGTCTTCGCCCAGGGCGCCATCGTCTCCCTTCCCACCCCCTTGGCGCTCGGCCTCATGCTCGACCGGCCCGGCGCGCTGCTGCTCGGTTCGGCGGCGCTGATCTGGTGCGCCGCCGGCATTGCGGCGCCGGCCTGGTGGGGCGAAAAGCTTCGCAGCCTGCCCTATCAGGCCTGGTGGCTGGCGACGCTTGCCGGCAGCATGACGGTCTTCATCGCCGCCGATGTCGTCACCTTCTACCTCGCCTTCTCGCTGGTCAGCCTCGCCGGCTACGGCCTCGTCACGCGCGACGGCACGGTTGCGGCGCTGAAGGCCGGCCGCGTCTATTTCGCGCTCGCCGTCACGGGCGAAGCCTTCCTGCTCTCCGGCTTCGTGCTGCTGGCCCTCGGCGCCGGCGGGGAGACACGGATCGCGGCGATCGTCGCGGCGCTGCCATCCGCGCCGCGGATGGCGCCCGCCCTCGTCCTCGTCCTTCTCGGCCTCGCGGCGAAGCTCGGCCTCGTGCCGCTGCATCTCTGGATGCCGCCGAGCTATGGCGCGGCGCCCTACCCCGCCGCCGCCGTGCTCTCGGGCGCAGCGGTGAAGGCCGGCGTGATCGGCCTCGTCCGCTTCCTGCCCTATGCAACGCCGACGGAGACGCTCGGCATTGCGCTTGCGGCAGCCGGTTTCTTCTCGGCCTTTTTCGGCGTTGCGATCGGCCTGACGCAGCGCCATCCGAAGCATGTGCTCGCCTATTCCAGCATCAGCCAGATGGGGGTGATCGCCGCTGTCGCCGGGCTTTCGCTCGCCGCCGGCCGCGCTGCCGGACCGACCGAGATCGCCTTCTACGGATTGCACCATGTCTTCGCCAAGGGCGGGCTCTTCCTGGCGCTGGCGGCGCTGTCGATGACGGGGAACCGCGGCCGGGCGGCGCTTCTCTGGCCAGCCGCGATCGTCGCTCTCGGCATCGCCGGCCTGCCGCTCACCGGCGGCGCGCTGGCCAAGCTCGCGATCAAGGATGCGCTCGGCAGCGGCTGGGCGAAGACGCTCGGCAGTCTTTCGGCGGTCGCCAGCACGGTCCTGATGCTGCATTTCCTGACGCTCGCAACCGTCATGCGATCCCGCGACGCATCGGCGGTCGCGCCAGTCGCGCTCCGCGCCGCCTGGTGGGGCACGGCGCTGGCTTCGCTCGCCCTGCCCTGGCTGCTCTTCCCGTCCGTCGGCGGCAGTCTCGCCGCGACGGTTGCGCCCCAAGCCCTATACGAACTCGGCTGGCCGATCCTCGCAGGCGGGGCATTGTTCGCGCTGCTGCGCCTCTGGCGGAACCGCCCGAGCCTGCCGCCGGGCGACATCCTCGCGATCATCCGCACTGGCGAACCCTGGCTTGCGCGCCTTTCGAACGGCGTCGCGGCGATCGAGGGATTCCTGACCGACTGGACGGTTGCCGGCGCAGTATTGCTCCTGCTGGCGCTCGCGCTCGCCGGCGCGATGCTCTGAAGCTGCCGCGGTCAGGCGCCGAGACGGTTGAGAATATCGCCGAGCGAGAGGCCGCCGACGCCGTTGCCCGGCCGGCGAACGCTCGGCGCGGCCGTCGGTCGCGAGAGGGCGGCGCGGGCCTGGGTCGGGCTGTAGCCGAACTCGGCCCGAAAGGCACGGCTGAAGGCGGAAGCGTCCGGGAAACCGACCCGTTCCGAGATCGCGACGATGGCGCTGGTCTCGAGCGGATCGAGCAGCGCCCGATGCGCGGCGAGCAGGCGCTGGCGACGGATATAGGCCGTGACGCCGCCGAGCGGTTCGAACAGGCGGTAAAGACGGGACCGCGAGACGCCAAGCATGCGGCCGAGCTGCGCCGGTCCGAATCCGGAGGCGCCGAGATGCTGGTTGACGATGCGCCGGGCGCGATCGACCGTGGAGGCCGCGAGAACATCGCTCGCCGCCTCGAGCCGGTCTGCGCCCGGCAGCAGGCAGGCGCCGATTATCTCGCGCGTCGCCTCGATCACCGCTGGAAAGGCTTCCGGCGGAAGATCCGGCAGCCGCCGCGACAGGCTGAGCATGTAGTCGGCGAGCAGCGCGGCCAGCGGGCCGGGCGGTATGCGGTTGTCGAGCCGGTCCAGCGCCGCGGCGCCCGAGCGGAAGAGATCGCGCGGGACATAGAGGCTGATGATGGTGTCGGCGCCGCTGCCATGCCCTTCGAAGGGCCGCGCCAGCGAACGCAGGAAGAGTTCTGGTTCGGCGGTGCGCTCCCCGTCAGGGATCACCAGCACGAGGCACCAGTGGTCGAACGGATGGCGGTCGAGATGATGCCAGATCCGCTCGCCGCCGCCGGGCACCCGGGCCCGCGCCAGCGCCATGCTGCCGAGATTCCAGACCTCCTGCTCCGCATCGAAACCGCTTTCGGCTCCAGACGGGAACTTGATGTCGATGGCGGCCGCCATGAAATCCCGCCAAGCCTCGAACTGCTCGGCGAGCGCCAGTTCCTTCGTGACGATGCGTATCGGCTCGACCCTGCCTGGCGTCAGGATCGGAACGGCCATGCCCATGGTGCGAACCCCCGATGCCCGCGACCTCCGGGCGACATTACACCGGCTGCGACAAAGTCGCAAAACGGGCCCCGAAGCGCGGCAAAGTGGCTTCGACTTAGCGCGTGTCATGCGATGAGGCGAGGGATTGTGTAGTTTTGCACAATCGGAGCGAGGGGAGCCGGCATGGCCAGAAGCACGCGAACCCGGACGAACCGCGCGGATTCACCCAGGGCGGGCGGCGCGGCGCCGGAGGGCCAGCACGAGGGCGAGGAGCCACGCGGCGCGGCCGCCGAAGGACCGGTCCTGATCGATCTCGCGCTGCAGGGCGGCGGCTCTCATGGCGCCTTCACCTGGGGTGTGCTGGATCGGCTGCTGCAGGACGACCGCTTCCGGATCGACGGCGTTTCGGGAACCTCGGCCGGGGCCATGAACGCCGCCGTGATGGCGGCCGGCTTCGCCAAAGGCGGGGCGGCGGGCGCGCGGGCCGCGCTCGATGCCTATTGGCGCAGCGTCGCCGACGCGGCGCAGTTCAGCCCGTTCCAGCGCGGTCCGCTCGATGTCCTGCTCGGCCGCTGGACGCTCGACCATTCGCCGCTCTTCGTGACGATGGACATGATGTCCCGCCTGTTCTCGCCCTATGATTTCAATCCGACGGGCAGAAATCCGCTTCGCGGCATCCTCGAGCAGGCGATCGATTTCGAGGCGCTGAAGGTCTCGCCGATCCGCGTCTTCATCACCGCCACCAATGTGCGCACCGGCCGCGGCCGCGTCTTCCGCAACGACGAGATCACGCCCGACGTGCTGCTGGCCTCGGCCTGCCTGCCGACGCTCTTCCAGGCGGTTGAGATCGATGGCGAGAGCTATTGGGACGGCGGCTATTCGGGCAACCCGACCATCACGCCGCTGGTGCGCGAATGCCAGTCGCACGACACGATCCTCATCCCGATCAACCCGGTCGAGCGGCCCGGAACGCCGGAGACGGCGCGGGACATCATGAACCGCCTCAACGAGATCTCGTTCAATTCCGTGCTGCTCAAGGAATTGCGCATGATCGCCATGCTGCGGCAGGTCGCCGATCCGGGCCACAGCGAGGGCGCGCAATGGGCGCGGATGCGCATCCACATGGTTCGCAACGAGATCATGGCGACGCTCGGCTATTCCTCGAAGCTGAATGCCGAATGGCCGTTCCTCTCGATGCTGCGCGAGGAAGGCGCGAAGGCCGCTTCCGACTTCCTGGCGATCAATGGCGATGCGATCGGCAAGCGGTCGACGCTTGAGCTCGACCGCTTGCTGGAGGGCGTGTGATGGGTCTCGCGCTCGGGCTCATCGGCATTCTCTGCGGGCTGGGCCTGCTGGTCTTCCTCGCCTATCGCGGCTGGAGCGTCCTCCTGCTGGCGCCTGCCGCCGCGCTCATCGCGGCGCTCTTTTCCGGCGAGCCGCTGCTGGCGCACTGGACGCAGACCTTCATGGGCAGCGCCGCCCTCTTCATCGGCCAGTTCTTCCCGCTCTTCCTGCTCGGCGCGCTGTTCGGCAAGCTGATGGAGGACAGCGGCGCCGTGGCGACGATCGCCGAGTTCATGACCGAGAAACTCGGCACCGGACGCGCCATCCTCGCCGTGGTGCTCGCGGGCGCGATCGTCACCTATGGCGGCGTCAGCCTCTTCGTGGCGCTGTTCGTGATCGCGCCGATGGCGGAAGCGCTCTTTCGCACGGCCGATATCCCGCGCCGGCTGATGGCGCCCGCGATCGCGCTCGGCACCTTCACCTTCACGATGATGGCGCTGCCCGGCACGCCGGCGATCCAGAACGCCATCCCGATGCCGTTCTTCGGCACGACGCCCTTCGCGGCCCCGGGTCTCGGCATCATCGCCTCTCTGATCATGCTCGGCTTCGGCCTCTGGTGGCTGGCGCTGCAGGAGGGCAAGGCCCGGCGCGCGGGCGAGGGTTTCGGCGGCGTTGCCAATTTCTCCGTTCCTGACCTCGCCGATCCCGTCCTCCGCGAACGGGCGACGACGGCGCGCGAGTTCGACCCGGCCGAGATCGCGCATGGCAACCAGAGCGCGGAGCACCCGCCGATCGCCGTCGCCGCGCTGCCGCTCGTGCTTGTCATCCTCGTCAACCTGTTGATGTCGTTCGTCGTTCTGCCGCGGCTCGACGTGGCCTTCCTCGCCGAGCCGCGCTGGGGCGGCATCTCGCTGGCCTCGGTGAGCGGCGTCTGGTCGGTCGCCGTGGCGCTCTTCGTGGCGATCGTCGCGACGGTAGCGCTCAACTGGCGGCGGCTGCCTAAGCTGCGCGAAACCATGGATGCCGGCGCCAATGCATCGGTGCTGCCGATCATGGGCGTCGCGAGCCTTGTCGGCTTCGGCGCCGTGGTGGCGGCCCTCCCCGCTTTCGCCCTGGTGCGCGACTGGGTGCTGTCGATCGGCGGCGGCCCGCTGGTCTCGATGGCGGTGGCGACCAACATCCTGGCCGCGCTCACCGGCTCGGCCTCCGGCGGCCTCACCATCGCGCTTGATGCGCTTGGCGGCACCTATCTGAAGCTCGCCGCAGAACTCGGCATCGACCCGTCTCTGCTCCACCGCGTGGCGGTCATGAGCGCGGGAACGCTCGACAGCCTGCCGCATAGCGGCGCGGTGGTGACGCTGCTCGCCGTCTGCGGCGTGACGCCGAAGGACAGCTACCGCGACATCGTGATGGTGGCCATCGTCGGCGCGATCCTGGCCCTCATCGCCGTCATCAGCCTCGGCTCACTGTTCGGATCGTTCTGAAAAGCCAGCCCTATCAATGATGTAGGATCTGGCTCAGGAACAGCTTGGTCCGCTCGTGCTGCGGGTTGGTGAAGAAGGTTTCCGGCTCGGCCTGCTCGATGATCTGGCCGCCATCCATGAAGATGACTCGGTTCGCGACCTGGCGGGCGAAGCCCATTTCATGGGTGACGCAGATCATGGTCATGCCCTCCATGGCGAGGCCGACCATGACGTCGAGCACTTCCTTGATCATCTCGGGATCGAGCGCCGAGGTCGGTTCGTCGAACAACATGACACGCGGATTCATGCAAAGCGAGCGCGCGATGGCGACGCGCTGCTGCTGGCCACCGGAGAGCTGGCCCGGATATTTCGCGGCCTGCTCGGGAATCTTCACCCGCCGCAGATAGTGCATCGCCACGTCTTCGGCTTCAGATTTCGGCATTTTCCGAACATGAATCAACGCAAGCGTGCAGTTTTCAAGAATGGTCAGGTGCGGGAAGAGGTTGAAGTGCTGGAACACCATGCCGACCTCGCGCCGCACCTCGTCGATACGCTTCAGGTCGTTGGTGAGCTCGATGCCGTCGACGACGATCCTGCCCTTCTGATGCTCCTCGAGCCGGTTGATGCAGCGGATCATCGTCGACTTGCCGGAGCCCGACGGACCCGCCACGACGATGCGCTCGCCGCGCATCACCTTGAGATTGATGTCACGCAGCACATGGAACTCGCCGAACCACTTGTTGACGTCGACCATCTCGACGGCGGTGTCGGTGGCCGAGACGGTGAGCCGCGGCGGCCTGGCTTCGGTTTCGGACGGGACGGTCTCGGACATGGAATCCCCTTGTGACAGCCTTATCGGCGGCGGCTTCTGTCGAGCCGCCTTTCGGTGAACGCGGCATAGCGGGACATCGCGAAGCAGAATGCCCAGAACACCATGGCCGCAAAGATATAGCCCGTGATGCCGGTGACGGGCGATGCCCATTTGGCGTCGTTGGCCGACGCCTGGATCTGCCCGAGCAGATCGAACAGGCCGATGATCGCGACGAGCGTCGTATCCTTGAAGAGCGAGATGAACGACCCGACGATGCCCGGAATGACCAGCCGCAGCGCCTGCGGCAGGATGATGAGGCGCATGCGCTGCCAGAAGCCGAGGCCGAGCGCCATCGCGCCTTCATACTGGCCGCGCGGGATCGCCTGCAGGCCGCCGCGGATCACCTCGGCGAGATAGGCGGCGTCGAACAGCGCCACGCCGACCAGCGCGCGCAGCAGCTTGTCGAAGGTGACGCCGTCGGGAAGGAAGAGCGGCAGCATCACAGAGGCCATGAAAAGCACGGTGATCAGCGGCACGCCGCGCCAGAACTCGATGAAGGCGATCGACGCCGTGCGCACCACCGGCATGCTGGAGCGCCGCCCGAGCGCGAGGCCGACGGCAAGCGGCAGCGACGCCACCATGCCGGTGACCGCGACGACGAGCGTGACAAGCAGCCCGCCCCAGTTCGACGTCTCGACCGGCACGAGGCCGAAATCGAACCCCGTGACCATAAAGACGACCGCGAGGCCGGCGATCACCACGGCGACCGTCGAACCGGACTGGGCCGCCGGGCTCCCGGCCAGCCAGTTCGCGAAGCCGGTCGCGAGCAGCACCACGCCGGCGACGAGCGCGAATTCGATCGCGAAACGCAGCGGTCCCGGTTCGACGATATCGGCCGGCAGGAAGCTGCCGCGATAGCCGAGATGACCGCCGGTCAGGAGCACGAAGGCCGTGAGCGGATAGACGGTCAGCAGCAGGATGCCGTTGAGGCGCTTCCACGGCACGCGCGGGATCAGCATCGGCACCAGCATCAGGACCAGCAGCAGGTAGACGAGATCGACGCGCCAGCGCTCCTCTATCGGATAGCGGCCATAGATGAATTGCGGCAGGAAAGCCTTCACATAGGCCCAGCAGGCGCCGGTCGCCTGGGCACAGGCGGCGCGATCGTCGCCGGTCCAGACCGCGTCGATGATCGTGAAGCGGATCACCGGCACCAGGCACCAGACGATGAAGGCGGCGGCGAGGATCGTGAGGACCGTGTTGAACGGGCTGGAAAAGAGATTGGCGCGCGCCCAGCCGATCGGCCCGACCGTGCTCGGCGGTGCCGGCCGTTCGGCGATGATCTGGTCGCGCACGAAGCTCGCGGGGGCGGCGGTGTCGCTCATCGACTCACCGCTCCACCAGCGCGACGCGCCGGTTCCAGATGTTCATGACGTATGAGGTGAGGAGGCTGAGCCCGAGATAGAAGATCATCCAGATGCTGACCATCTCGACCGCCTGGCCGGTCTGGTTGAGCACCGTTCCGCCGACCGAGACGAGATCGGGATAGGCGACGGCCACGGCCAATGAGGAATTCTTGGTGAGGTTCAGATACTGGTTGGTCAGCGGCGGGATGATCACCCGCATGGCCTGCGGCACGATCACATAGCGCAGCGTCTGGTTCTGCCGGAGCCCCAGCGAATGCGCCGCTTCCGTCTGGCCGTGATTGACGGCGAGAATGCCGGCGCGGACGATCTCGGCGATATAGGCCGCCGTGTAGATCGAGAGCGCGAGAAGGAGGCCGAAGAATTCCGGGATGACCGTGAGGCCCGAACCGGCCTGGAAGCCGCGCCTCAAGAGAGGCCCCTGATCATTGAAGACGGGCATGTCGAAGGAGATCGGCCTGCCGGTCAGGAAGAAGACGACAAGCGGCAGTCCGACGATGAGCGCGAGGCCGATCCAGCCGGAGGGCGGCGCCTTGCCCGTCGCGTCGAGGCGCTTCCGTCCCCAGCGGGCAACGATCAGCGCGGCGAGAATCCCGATGAGAAGCGCTGCTCCGACCAGCGTCGCGCCCTCGGCGAAGACCGGCCGGGGGATGTGCAAGCCGCCGATATTGATGTGGAAGATGCCGAGAAAGGTCCATTTCTCGCGCAATCCCGGCACCGAGCGGAGAACGGCGAAATACCAGAAGAAGAGCTGCAGCAGCAGCGGGATGTTGCGGATGATCTCGATGAAGGCGGTCGCGATGCGCGCGACCAGCCAGTTGGACGAGAGCCGCGCGACGCCGACGAAGAAGCCGAGCGCAGAGGCGAGAAGGATGCCGAGCCCGGCGACGAGCAGCGTGTTGAGAAGGCCGACGAGCAGCGCCCGCCCGTAGGAATGCGCCTCGTTGTAATCGATCAGCGTCTGGACGATGCCGAAGCCGGCGGTGCGGTCCAGGAAGCCGAAACCCGAGGCGATGTTCGCCTTCTGGAGATTGCGGACCGTATTGTCGAAGATGTCCCAGGCGAGCCAGCAGAGCACCAGGAGGAAGGCGATCTGGAAGAGAACGCCCCTGACCTCGGGATTGTTGATGAAGCCGGCCGTCCTCGAGCCCCTACGGTCCGCGCCGTGTCCGCCTGCTGCCATATCCCCTCTTGCGCCGGAAACCGGCCGCTCTGGCGATTGCGCCCCATCCACGCGCCCGGGTCTTGCTGCCCGGTATCGGTGCCGGATGTCGGCCGCGGGCGTCGCCGCCCACGGCCATCATGCGTCAGGTATGTATCAGCGGATCGGGGGAGCGTACTGGATGCCGCCCTTCGACCAGAGATTGTTCAGGCCGCGCGCGATGCCGAGCTTGCTCGAAGGACCGACATTGGCGTCGAAGATCTCGCCGTAATTGCCGACATCCTTGACGATGTTGTAGGCCCAGTCATTGGTGAGGCCGATCGCGGTGCCGAAATCGCCCTCGACGCCGACGAAGCGCTTGATCTCCGGATTATCGGAGGTCTTCTTCTCGTCGATATTGGCCTTGGTGAGACCGAGTTCCTCGGCGTTCAGGAGCGCGAACAGCGTCCACTTCACGACGGTGAACCACTTGTCGTCGCCCTGGCGGACTGCCGGCCCGAGCGGCTCCTTGGAGATGATCTCAGGAAGGATCATGTGGTCGTCGGGATTCTGCAGCTTGAGGCGCTCGGCATAGAGGCCGGAGGCGTCGGTCGTGTAGGCGTCGCAGCGGCCGGCCTCATAGGCCTGCAGCACTTCCTCGTTCTTCTCGAAGGCCACGACCTCGTAGGGCATGTTGTGCGAGCGGAAATAGTCGGCGAGGTTCAACTCGGTGGTCGTGCCGGTCTGGGTACAAACCTTGGCGCCGGAGAGTTCGAGCGCCGAGGACACGCCGAGCGACTTTTTGACCATGAAACCCTGGCCGTCGTAATAGATCACGCCGGCGAACATCAGGCCGAGCGAGGAGTCGCGCGACATGGTCCAGGTCGTGTTGCGCGACAGGACGTCGATGTCCCCCGACTGCAACGAGGTGAAGCGCTCCTTGGCGTTGAGACGGGTATATTTGACCTTGGTCGGATCGTTGAAGATCGCCGCGGCGAGCGCGCGGCAGAAGTCAATGTCGAGTCCCTTCCAGGTGCCGTCCTGATCTTCGGATCCAAAGCCGAGCAGGCTCGGATTAACGCCGCACTGCACGAATCCCTTCGCTTTGACATCTTCCAGCGTACCGGCACCGGCCGCGGAAGCGCCGGCCAGCATGGCGGCGCCGGCGATGACGGATGCGATGATCTTCTTCATTGTCTGCAGCCCTCTGTCCTTGTCGGGTCTTTTGACCCTCGACGCCGAAGCGCGGGTCGCCGTCTCATTACCGGGGAAGCGATCCGCGCCGCGGATCGCTCCATTCCCGTCGCCACGCTGGCAGGCGCATCGCAGCACAGCCAGCGCGGGGAGCCCTCAGGCCCCGGACGACGTTTGACCCGGTCATCACAGGCGATTATGGCAGGCGGGTCAAGTGCGGAACGGCGGTTCATGCCGCGTTTGCGCACATTCCTGCGGCACGATGAAATCCGCGCCAGTTGATCAGCGCTCCGGAGAACGAACATGGTGGCATCGGGCCGCAAGGGAGAAAACCGCCGTCTCCTGACCAAGATCGCTCAAGGCGGCCGCGATCCATCCCTCACCGGGCCCTTCGTCAATCCACCCGTCGTGCACGCCTCGACCGTGCTTTTCGGCGATGTCGACAGCATGCGCCCCGGCGGCCAGCCCTATGTCTATGGCCGCATCGGCACGCCGACGACCGAGGCGCTCGAATCCGCCATCGCCGAGCTCGAGGGCGCGGAAGGCGCGGTGATCTGCCCCTCCGGCCTCGGCGCGATCTCGGCGGCGCTGCTGGCGCTTCTCTCGAGCGGCGACCATCTCCTGATGGCCGACAATGTCTATGACCCTGCCCGCACGCTGGCGACGACGCTTCTCGCCCGCATGGGCATCGAGACCACCTTCTTCGATCCGACGATCGGGGCGGGCGTCGATAGCCTGATGCGCGAGACGACCCGGGTCGTGTACCTGGAAAGCCCCGGCTCGCTGACCTTCGAGATGACCGACATCCCGGCGATCGCCGCGGCGGCCCATGCCCGCGGCGCGCTGGTCGTGACCGACAACACCTGGGCGACGCCCTATTTCTGCCGCCCGCTGTCGCTCGGCGCCGATGTCTCGCTGATGGCGGGGACGAAATATATCGGCGGCCATTCCGACGTGATGATCGGCACCGTCGCCGCCGCGCCCTCGGCTTTTGCGAAGATCCGCGAGGCCTATGTGACGCTCGGCCTCTGCGTCGGGCCGGACGACATCTTCCTGGCGCTCAGGGGCCTCCGGACACTCGGCGTGCGCCTCGAGCATCACATGCGCTCCGGCCTCGCCGTTGCCCGCCATCTCGCCAGCCGGCCGGAAGTCGCCGCCGTGCTGCATCCCGCCCTCCCCAACCACCCCGGCCATGCGCTGTTCGAGCGCGACATGGACGGCGCCTCGGGCCTTTTCGGCGTGGTGCTGGACGGCTGGAGCCGCGAGAAGACCAACGCCTTCCTGGAGGCGCTGTCTATCTTCTCGCTCGGCTATTCCTGGGGTGGCTTCGAGAGCCTCGCGATCCCGGCGCGGCTGAACCGCACCGCGACGCAATGGGACGCCGCCGGGCCGCTGATCCGCCTGCATGTCGGGCTCGAGGACACGGAGGACCTCATCGCCGATCTCGACGCCGCCTTCGCGCGGGTCGGCAATCTCGCCTGATCAGGCCGTCTCGCGCCGCTCGCGGCGGATGAACCAGACATTTCGCAGATAGATGAACAGGCCGCCGGCCTGGCCGGCGATGAAGACCGGGTCCTTGCGGTAGATGGCATAGACGAGCAGCAGCGCGCCGCCGAGGATCGAGAAGGTCCAGAACGAGGCGGGCACGACGCTGCGCCGCGCCTTCTCGCTGGCTACCCACTGCACGACGAAGCGCATGGTGAACAGCACCTGCGCCGCGAAGCCGAGCAGCACCCAGGCGTCGAGCTGCTGCACGAACACCGCATGCAGCCAGCCGCCCAGCGTGTTGAAGATATCAGCCATCGATGGAGATCTCCGTGGGGCTGGGGATCCGCTTGCGTCGCCGCTTCAGCCACCAGACGCCGATGAGGTCGAGCGCGCCCTGCAGGCCGCGGTCGAGAATGCCGTATTTCGACTGGCCG
>Ga0209930_1000973_pt1 | contig 52398 bp, 51 predicted proteins | sample ThiBiot_500_biof_2_FD_183948 | JGI IMG/M metagenome (GOLD analysis project Ga0209930, IMG submission 183948) | Wastewater bioreactor microbial communities from Cape Town, South Africa - Thiocy_cont_500_biof (SPAdes) | ecosystem: Engineered > Bioreactor > Thiocyanate-remediating >...
GATTCGGAAAGGCCGATGCCCTTCCGATTCCCTATTCCCTACTCCCTATTCCCTGCCTTCACGGCATGGAAGCGCGGCTCCTCGGCCAGATCCACCACCTGGCCGTCGATGATGTGCACGTTGCGCTGGGCGCGCGCGGCGAGCTCCGGGTCATGCGTGACCATCACGATGGTGGCGCCGTCGCGGTGGATCTCCTCGAGCAGTTCCATCACGCCGCGGGCCATCTGGGTGTCCAGGTTGCCGGTAGGCTCATCCGCCAGCAGCAGGCGCGGCGAACCGGCCAGCGCACGGGCGATCGCCACGCGCTGCTGCTGGCCGCCGGAGAGTTCGGCCGGGTAATGCTTGGCGCGCGAGGCCAGGCCCACGCGCTCCAGCGAGTCCATGATGCGCTGCTTGCGTTCGGCCGATTTCATGCCGCGGTAGCGCAGCGGCACCTCGATGTTGTCGAACACGTTGAGGTCGGGGATCAGGTTGAACGCCTGGAAGATGAAGCCGATCTTCTCGTTGCGGATCTTCGAGCGCGCGTTGTCGTTGAGGTTGCTGACCTCCACGCCGTCGAGGTGGTACTCGCCGCCGGTGAACGTCTCCAGCAGGCCGGCGATGGTCAGGAAGGTGGTCTTGCCCGAGCCTGACGGCCCGGTCACGGCCACGAACTCGCCCTCCTTCACGTCGATGTTGAAATCGCGCAGTGCATAGGTCTCGACGACCTCGGTGCGGTAGACCTTGGACAGGTGAGTCATCTTGAGCATCGGATCTTCCTCGCAGTGGTGTAGGGGGAATCGGGAATCGGGAATCGGGAATGGGAGGAGCGAAAGCGGGAACGGAGCTGCTTCTCCGATTCCCTATTCCCCATTCCCTATTCCCGGTTGCCATCGCGCTACTGCGCGATGGCAACCTTCTGGGCGCCCTTGAAGCTGTCGGTGCCGGAGATCACGATCTTGTCGCCTTCCTTCAGGCCCTCCAGGATCTCGACCTTGTCGATGCTGGAGGCGCCGACGCGGATCGGGGTTTTCGTGGCGATGCCGTCGTGCACCAGGTAGGCGTAGCTGCCGCCGGATTCGTCGACGAAGGAGCCGCGCTGCACGGTGAGCACGTTGTCGCGCTTGTCCAGCAGCACGCGCACCGACAGGCGCTGGTTCTGGCGCAGCTGCTTCGGCGTGGTGCCGTCGAAGCGCAGCCGCGCGGCGACCTGGCCGTTGACCACCTCGGGCGAGATCGCGCTGACGATGCCCTTCCAGGTGTGGCCGTTGCCGCTGATCTCGCCGGCCATGCCGATGCCGAGGTCGCGGGCGAAGCTCTCCGGCACCTGCATCTCCACCTGCAACGCGGACAGGTCGACCACGCTGAGCAGCTGCGCGTCCTTGGCGACGGTGGCCTTTTCGGCGATGAACAACTGACCGACCTGGCCGTCCACCGGCGACTTCACGCTGAGGTCGTCGACCTGGCGCTTGAGGTCGGCCACCAGCAGCAGCTGGCGGTCATGCGCCAGCTTCTTGGACTGGATGTCGAAATTGAGGCTGGCGTTGTCCATGCCCAGATCGGACTTGGCGTGCTCCAGGGCGATGCTGGCCTTGTCCAGCGTGTCCTTGGCGCGGTCGACGTCCATGCTGGGCACGGCACCACGGGCGAATGCCTTCTGGTAGCGGGCGAGGTCGCGCTGGGCGGTCTGCAGGTCGATCTTGGCGTTGTCGTAGGCCTTCTGCAGCGCGGAGCGCTGCTTGCGCGCATCGACCTGCGCGCGCAGGTAGTCGACCTGCATCGCGTCGGCGTTGCTCTGTTCCTGGGCCAGCTTGTTGGTCAGCTCGGGGCTGTCGATGGTGGCCAGCACCTGACCCTTCTTCACCGTGTCGCCGGCGTGCACCTTGAGCGTCACCGCGCCGCCCGAGGCGGCGTACAAGGTGGGACTGACTGCGGCCACCACCTTGCCTTCGGCCGCGATGTCGCGCACGAACGGCCCGCGCTCGACGGTGGCGAACGACAGCCGCGAGGCACTCACCGAACCGGAAGCGGAGAACAGCCGCCCGATGCCGGGAGCCAGCCACACCAGCAGCCCGATCACGAGCACGCCGACGGCGCCGAAGATCAGCCGCCGCTTGTGGTCGGGTTTGACCTCTACGAGTTTGTCCTGTGCCGAAGTGTCGCGAATCATCGTGTCGTTCCCGGCCGCATGCCGTGCGGCTACGCAGGTGACAGAGCAATCCGCGTGCCATCAGGCAGGGATCGGAAAAAGCTTTTTTGGTCAATGTCTTGCAGCGCACCGCCGGCAGCGCGAAAGTGTCCGCGGACACCGTACGGACAGCCGGACGCCGCGGCCTACCCGGCCCGGCTCAGCGCAGCAACGCACCATCGCGGGCAATGCGCGCAGCCAGGTCGCGCACCAGCGTGGAGCTGGCGTCCACGGCCTCGGCGCCGAGCACTTGCAGGCACGCATGGCGGCGCAGGCGGAAACGCAGCAACTGCGCGCTGGCCGGTCGCCACGCGCCGGCATCCGCGTGGGCGGCAGCGACGCTGCCCGCTCCGGCACAAGCGTACAAGGCGTCCCAGGCGAGATAGTCGGTATCCGGCAACAAGTACAGTCGTGCCAGCAGGCGCTCGTCTGCGTCACGGCACTCCATCCATTCGCGCGGCCCGTCGGAGGTGATCGCACTGACCGAGGCGAGGCTGCGGGTGTGCAGCAGCGGCGCCAGCTCGACGCATTCGACCAGCTGGCCGGGCAAGGGCCTGCCCCGCAGCACGCCATGCACCGCCGGGGCGTACAGCACGCTGCCCAAGGCAGGCAGGCCGGCGAGCCACTGGGCGGTGGTGAGGCACAGCCGCGAGCGGCAAGTGCGGGCGGCTTCGAGCGGGCCGCAAAGGTCCGGCCACCCTCCAACGCATGGAGTGATCCGCGCCGCCACCCGGCGCAGCAGGTCGGCACGATCCAGCCGCATGCCCATCGCTACTTGGTCAGGATCAGCTTGTCGTTGCGGGTCAGGCGCAGGTGGTATTCGCTGCCCTGGTGCTGGATCACCAGCTCGCGCTGGCCGACGAGCAACAGTTCGCTGGCCACGCGTGGCACCGACGGGTTTGTGCTGCGCGGCGCACTTCGCGGCGCAACCAAGTGGAGGGCGGGAGCGCGGGTAGAGAGGACGGACATGGGACTTCCTGCAGCAGGATGGTGGATCAAATAATAATCATTCTCATTTGAGAGTCAACCGACCTGCGCCGATCACGCCACCGCCGCTTCCAGCCGCCGCGCGATCGAGGTATCCAGCCGCGGCACCAGTTCCAGCGCGTCGAGGTTCTGTGCCAGTTGGTCGAGCTTGCTCGCGCCCAGCATCACGGTGGACACGTGCGGGTTCAGCAGGCACCAGGCGATTGCCAGTTGCGCCAGACTGGTGTCGAGCTCGGCGGCGATCGGCTGCAGCGCGCGCACCCGCGCCAGGTGTGCATCGCCCTCGCCCAGCACGCTTTTGCGCAACCACTCGTAGCCCGGTTGGGCGAGCCGGGAATCGGCGGGAATGCCATGGTTGTACTTGCCGCTCAGCAGCCCCGAATTCAGCGGCGACCAGATCGTGGTGCCCATGCCGTACTTCTCGTACAGCGGCGCGTATTCGCGCTCCACTCGCTCGCGATGCAGCAGGTTGTATTGCGGCTGCTCGACCACGGGCGCATAGAAACGGTTCTCGCGCGCCACGCGGTGGGCCTCCTCGATCGCCTCGGCTGGCCACTCGCTGGTGCCCCAATACAGCACCTTGCCCTGGCGCACGAGGGTATCCATCGCCGCCACGGTTTCTTCGATCGGCGTGTCCGGGTCCGGGCGATGGCAAAAATACAGGTCCAGATAATCCACGCGCAGGCGCTGCATGGCCTGGTGACAGGCCTCGATCACATGCTTGCGCGACAAGCCGCGCTGGGTCGGCAACGGCTCGTCCACGGCGCCGAAGAACACCTTGCTGGACACGCAATAGCTGTCGCGCGGAAAGCGCAGATCCGCCAGCACGTCGCCCATCACCTGCTCGGCCACGCCGTTGTTGTAGGTCTCGGCGTTGTCGAAGTAGTTCACTCCGCGATCGTGCGCCAGCGCCAGCATCTCGCGCGCTTCACTGCGCCCGACCTGGCGGCCGAAGGTGACCCAGGCGCCGAACGACAGCGCGGACAGTTGCAGGCCGGATCGGCCGACACGACGGTATTGCATGCTGCGTACCCCGGAAAAAAACGAGACGCCAAGCATGCCACGGCCGCCGTCATGGCGCCGTCGAAGCCGGGCGAGCGACACGCGGCGACGGCAGGCCGGATGCATCGCGCCCTGCCTGCCGTGAACGAGCCATAGCCACAGCCAAACTCGATCACGTCGCCTTGCATCTGCACCGCACTGAACAGCTCCAGACCGCCGCCTCGCCACCGAAGAAACTCGCCCGCCGGGCTTCGTCGGGCATGCCGCTCTCACGGATCTTCATGGGGTTTCCGTCGATCCACTTGCATGACGGTTCAAGCGTAGCAAACACGCCACACCTGGAGTGCCACTCAACGCAAGGCCGAAAGCGCGCGACCAGCGACCGTGGCGACCCAGTGGTAGAACAGATCCAGTACCCAGCGAATGAAGCTCACCGTCATCGACGCACCCGCCGCCATGGAGCGACCGAGAAAGCGAAAAATGACCGCGATGATGGTCGCTAGATGGGTGGAAATCTCGCTGGACAACGCAGCGCCTCTGGCCAGCAGCAAGGCCAGTTGATCCAGCACGGTCAGGCTCGACGTGATACCGGCGCTCAACCCCGAAAACACCAGCAGCGCTGCCTTGTCCAACAGCCAGGTAAGCGCGTTGCAGATCATCGCGAGCACCCACGTGCTGCCCATCACGATCCCGGCGCTGCCCACGCTGACCTGCTCCAGCCAGAGCTGCACGTTCATCTTGTGGTCGTTGCCCAGGTCACGGTTGCGCAGCGCAGTCCAGCTTTGGCCGGAAACGCCGGCTGTATAGCTCTTTTCCATGTCATGCGCCTGCGAACTGACCAGTCCCCTCGATCCGTTGCCCAGCTGATACCCCGGCGTCGCCGCCGGCACGTGGAAGAACGGAAACAGCGGAACCATCGGCACCACATCGGCACAATGGAATGTCCGACGGATGCTTGCCGCACCGACGCGGTGGTCCAGGCTTTGCGCAAACATCGACGTGCCGACGCGTGGCGAGCCGAAGGTGTACAGCTTGACCTTCCCTGCGCGGATGCTGGAGAAGTAGTCGGCGTTGAGCGTGGCGAGTGCGCCGCCCAGGCTGTGGCCCACACAGTGGATGACGGAAGGGTGGCGTCCGCGCAGAAAGCGGCTGATGTCAGGAGCCATGGATTTCCATGCCTCATGGAAGCCAACGTGCACCAGTTCGCCACCGGGGCCGCGCTGCAGCCCGACGCTGGCATTGGTCAACCAGTCAATCGCGATCGCGGTGCCGCGCGTGGCTACAAGAATTTCGCCTTGATGCTTCCCGATGCCCTCGGCGATGTAGCCGAAGCCGCTGAGCATCTTGAACCCGTAAAGCCCGCCCGAGAATCCTTCGAAACGGGAGCTATCGGTGACACTGAACAGGCCTTCGCTGCCCAACACGCGATTACGCGCAACGGATTCGCTGACCGTACTTTCACGCAGGAAGTAAACGCCACTGGCAATTGCTGCTGCCTGATCCGGTGTGAGTGTGTTCATGCATCCCTCCTTGGAAATTTTTTTACTGCGGTTCGCAGATACCGAAAACCTTGCCATGGCGTGCCGGCTCGGCCTCCAGTCGACACATCAGCGAAATCGGCCTGCCATCAAGTTCGTCGTTTTCCTTGTAACCACGCTTGTCGGAAAGCCAGGCCTCGTAGCTCTTGCCTTTGTGTTTGATGAGGATCGTCTGGGTCACGAACGGCTCATGCGGCAAAATCGAACCCAGCAGCGAACGCCCCCAGATCGCCGGCAGGGAGAACGCACCCTGCGCATCGGTCGTTGCGCTGTCGCTTCCCGACCGATCCTTCCATGCCCACTTGTAGCTGCGTTCGATGACGGCGCCATCGACCGGCCTGCCATGATCGAGTACCACCCCTTTCACGGCGGAAAACAGACACATCTTTCCCATCGCATACGCCTCGCAAGCTGTGGTTGTCGCCAGGAGCGCAAGCCCGAATGCCGCCATCGGCTTCAGCCAGCCGCGCCGCGGGGCCCCCGATGGCGCCACCTCGCGTGCGTTCGGCGTGCCACGGATGGCCATCGCGAATCTCCCGTTCCCGCCCCTTTTCATAGGTGTCCCCCGCGCAGGTCATCCATGCAACGTGCGCAGCGGGTTGAATAGCAGACACCCACAGACGCAACAAGTCGGCCGACGCCTCGCCGTCCGTCATCCTTCGCGACACGCCACACGATCAGTGGATCGAGTCAGCTGACACCCAGGCCCTCGATGCCGATGATGGCGACATCGCAACCGGCCAGCTCGGCGAAGCGGCGGCCGCGTTCGGCGTAGTCCCTGAACTGGTCGAAGCTGGGTGCACCGGGCGAGAGCAGGATGACACCGCCGCGCGGGGCGAGCGTCTTCGCCGCGGCCACGGCGCCGGCGAGATCGGCGGTGCGCACGACCGGGCAATGGATTTCCGCTCCGCGCAGCGCCGCCTCGATGCGTGCGCCGTTGGCGCCCATGCAGACGATGGCGTGCGCGGGCGCCGTGCGCATCGCCTCGACGAACGGTGTCCAGTCCAGCCCACGGTCATGGCCGCCGACCAGCACGGTCACCGCGCGGCCGTGCAGGCTTTCCAGCGCGGCCAGCGTGGCCAGCGGCGTGGTGCTGATCGAGTCGTTGACCCAGTGCCAACCGTCGTGTTCGCCCAGCGGTTGCAGGCGGTGCGGCAGCGGGCGGAACGTGGCCAATGCGGGCACCGCCGCGATCGCGTCGAGGCCCAGCGTTTCCAGCGCGGTCAGCGCGGCGCAGGCGTTGAGCGCGTTGTGCAGGCCGGGTGCCGCCAGCGCGACGCTGTCGAACACGGCCTGTGCGCCGCGGCAGATCATGCCGTCGCGCACGTGCCAGCCTTCCGGCGTGCCGAACACGAGGCGATGCGGATGCGCAGCGGTGTACTGCAGCAGATTCGGTTGCAGGCCGTTGACCAGCAACTGGCCCGACACGTCGGCCAGCTTCAGCTTGTCGGCCACGTAGCGCTCGCGCGAGCCGTGCCAGTCCAGGTGTTCCTCGTACAGGCTGGTGACCACGCCCAGTTCCAGCGGGCCGGCCTCGCCGGTCTGGAAGCTGGACAGCTCGATCACCCACAGCTCCGCGCGCTGGCCGAGCAGCTCCAGCAGCGGCAACCCGATGTTGCCGGCCAGCGCGGTGCGCACGCCCACGCTGCGCGCCAAGTGCGCGAGCAGTGCGCTGGTGGTGCTCTTGCCCTTGGTTCCGGTGACGGCGATCACGCGTGCGTCGGAGTTCTCGCCGAACCACAGCGCGGTGCCGGAGGTAAACCGCGTACCCCGTGCCTGCGCGGCCAGCAAGGCCGGCTTGTACGCCGAAATGCCGGGCGACTTCACCACCACCTCGAAGCGGGCCAGCATCGCGGCATCCGGTTCGCCGGCGACGATGTCCAGCGCCGCGCCGAACGCGCGCGCGGCGTCGACTTCGGCGGCGCTGCAGAACAGGGTCAGCGCCTGTTCCGGCAACTGCGCGCGCAGCGCCTTGATCACGGCATGGCCTTCGCGACCGAAACCCCAGACCGCGACGCGGCGGTCGCGAAGATCGGCGAAGCGCATCAACCGATCGCCGCCAGCGCCGGCTGCAGCCGCCGCGGCACGCGATGCTCGGGCGACGGCTGCAGCCACGGTTCCAGCGCCAGCTGCGCCACGTCGAGCTGCGGCAGGATCTCGCTGCGGAAGCGCGCGACCAGGGCATCTTCCTGCCACTCCGGCCGCTGGCTCAGCGCATGCATCGCCGCGCGTGCCTCGGCGCCCTCGCCCACGCATTCGAACGGCTTGTGGTCCTGGTATTCCAGCAGTGCATCGAAGCCGGCGGCCTGGTTCTCGTCATCCAGCAGGTTGCGCCCGAAGATCGCCAGCAGCCGCGGCTTCGGCAGGAACGGCGCCAGCGCGAGGAACACGAAGTGGCATTTCGGGCACTGCCCGCACCAGCGGTCCACCGGCTTCGGGCCGAGCAGCTTGAAGTTGCGGTTGCAGCTGGAGAACACGTCGAAGTACGGCGTCAGCTTCGCGAACGCGCGAGTGATCGCCAGCTCCGAATACGGCCGCAGCAGCGAGCAGTAGTCGAGGTCGGCGGCCACGTGGCTGTGCAGCCAGTCGCCCAGCAGCGTCTCGAACGCGAGGCTCTTGCTCCACTGGTGGTTCACCTGCTGGCCGTCGTACTCCAGCGTGGCGGCCGAGGCAGAGCGCTCGTTGGCGAACGCGATGGAGTCGTAGCCGTACAGGATCGCCGCCACGACGAGGATCGCCGAATTCACCGCGGTCACCGGGATGTGCCCGTTCCACGCGCCCAGCCGGTTCAGTTCGAACAGGCCCGGCGCCAGCTCGCGCTGGATGTTCAAGGTGGGCAGGCCGGTGCGTTCGGCGCAGGCCGCGATCAGCGCGGAATTGCCGACCCATACCGCGGTCGCCTCGCCGCCGATGGACTTGATCGCCTCCACCGCCACCAGCGAATCCTTGCCGCCGCCGATCGGCACCAGAGTGCGTTTCGGCAACTCCAGCGCGCCGACCGTGGGCGTGCTGCCGCCACGCGGGAAGTTGATCCGCCCGCGCAGATCCAGTCCGTTGCGATAAGCGAACTCGGCCAGGCCGTGCAGGTACAACTGGTCCAGCAGCTCGGCGGTGGCGTCGTCGAGCGGGCCATCGGCCAGCTCGATTTTCGGCGGCACGCCGGCCTTGTAGTAGCTGACGCCGGCGACCAGGTGCAGCAGCTTCAGCGCCGCATCGAACGCCGCGCGCCGCTCGGCCGGAACCACCGGCGCCTGCGGAAAGCGGATCGTCTCGACCAGCTCCTCGCCGTCGTCGAACGCATACGCCAGCTCGGCCACGCCATCGGCGTAGCTGCAGCGCACGAAGCGGAAGACCTGGGTGAGGCGCGGTTGCATCGTGTGACTCACATCTTTCTCCATCGCCCGCATCGTCGGGAGCGAACAGGCTGATTCTAGCGTCGGGCGGTGCCCGTTCGATGGCTTTCGCCGGCCAAAGAGCTGGACAGCCGCGCGCCGGATCAGTCGTCGATCACTACCTCGTCGGCCTCGTCGCGCAGGTTGTAGTGCGAGGACATCACCTTGCCGTAGGCGCCCGTCTGCGCGATCAGGATCACGTCGCCCTCCTGCGCCTCCTGCAGGCGGCGGTCGGTGCCCAGCACGTCGCCGCTCTCGCAGATCGGACCGACCACCTGGTACAGCGCCGTGGCCGGTTCGCCGAGCCGGCTGAGGTTGACGATTTTGTGCCAGGCGTCGTACAGCGCGGGGCGGATCAGGCTGTTCATGCCGGTGTCCACGCCAAGATAGCGGAAGCCGCCCTTGTCCTTCTGCTGGGTCGCCCGCGTCAGCAGCACGCCGGCGTCGGCCACCAGGTAGCGGCCCGGCTCCATCCACAACTGGTACTGCGGATAGGCCGCCTTGACCTCGCGCAGCGCACGGTCGAGCGCGGCGATGTCCAGCGGCGCCTCGCCCGGGTGCGCCGGCACGCCAAGGCCGCCGCCGATGTTGAGGAACACCACGCTGGCGATGCGCTCGGCCAGGCTGGCCAGCTGTGCGTAGACCTCGCCCCAGTGGCCCGCGTCGAGCACGCCCGAGCCCAGGTGCGCGTGCAGGCCGCGCACGCTCACCCCATGTTCGTCGGCCAGTTGCAGGAACACGGGCAACTGATCCAGCGGCAGGCCGAACTTGCTGGCGCTGCCGCCGGTGCGCACTTTTTCGTGATGACCCAAGCCGCGGCCCAGGTCGACCCGCAGCACGATCTCGCGACCGCGGAACAGTTCGCCCCAGTGCTGCAGCGGGTGCAGCGCGTCGAGCGTAACGGTGGCGCGGGTGGCCAGCGCGTGGACGTAATCCGCGCGCGGCGCGAAGTTCGGCGTGAACAGCAGCGGCACCGATTCCGGCACCACCGCAGCGACCGCGTCCAATTCGCCCGGCGACACGCACTCGAACGCGAAACCTTCCGCCGCCAGCGTGCGCAGGATCGCCGGATGGGTGTTCGCCTTCACCGCGTAGTGCAGCCGGTCCACTGCCGCCAGCGACATCAGCTCGCGCGCCTGCTGGCGCACCGTGGGCAGGTGGTAGACGTAGCGCGGCGTGGCCTCGGCGGCCAGCTCCAGCAGGCGCGAGCGCTGCGCCACGCGCCACCATGCCGGCACGGCGGGCACCACCTCGCCGCCGCCGTACAGCATCTGCCAGCTCGGGCCGAACAGCGCGCTGTCGTCGGTGCGCAGCGCACCGGCGCCAATCAGCAGGTCGTGCAGGTGCGGCAGCAACGCGTCGACCACTTCCTCATCCACCACGAAGGTGAGGTTCAGGTTATTCGACGACTGCGAGATCAGGTGCACGCGCAACTGGCCGAACTCGGCCAGCACGCCGGACAAGGTGTGCAGCAGCGAACGCATGCCGCGACCGACCAGGGTGATCGCGGCGCACGGCGCGATCACCTTGACCCGGCACACCTTGGCCAGGTCGCTGGCCAGCGCGGCGATCGCGTCGGAGTCGAGCAGGTTCTCGGTGGGGTCGAGCGACACGGTGACGTTGGTCTCGGCCGATCCGATCAGGTCGACCGACAGGCCGTGCGTCTTGAAATGGGCGAACACGTCGGCGAGGAAGCCGACCTGCTGCCACATGCCCACCGATTCCATCGAGACCAGGGTGATGCCCTTGCGCGCGCTGATCGCCTTCACGCTGGGCGCGTGTGCGCGCACCTCGGGGCCGATCACCGTGCCTTCCAGTTCGGGGTGGTTGGTGTCCTTGATCAGCAGCGGCACGCGCGGTTCGCGCAGCGGCGACAGGCAGCGCGGGTGCAGGACCTTGGCGCCGGTGGAGGCGATTTCCTGCGCCTCCTCGTAGTCCAGCCGCTGCAGCAGGCGCGCGCCCGGTACCTGGCGCGGGTTGGCGGTAAACATGCCGGCCACGTCGGTCCAGGTTTCCACCCGCGCCGCCTTCAGCAAGGCACCGAAGTACGCCGCGGAAGTATCCGAACCGCCGCGGCCGAGCAGCACGGTGCGGCCTTGCGCGTCGCGGGCGATGAAACCCTGGGTGATCAGCACCTCGCCCAGCGCGGCCAGCCGCGCGTTCAAGGCCGGATCGGGCTTCGCCTCGACCATCGCCGACAGCAGCCGGGTACGCTCGTTCTGGTTCGGCAGCGCCACCGCCGCCAGGCATTCGCGCGCATCCAGCCATTGCGTGGGCAGACCGCTGTGGCTGAGGAAGGCGGCGCCCAGCGCGCTGGACATCAGCTCGCCCTGCGCCTGCACCTGCGCCTGCCAGGCCAGCTCGCTGCGCGCCGCGGGGCCGTCCTCGGCCAGCCGCATCAATTCGCCCAGCCGCTCGCCGAGGGTGTCCGGCAAAGCCAGCTGCATGTGCTCCAGCAGGTCGTAGTGGCGTTGTGCGATCGCGCCGGCCGCCGCCCTGCGCTTGTCTTTCCCACCCTCGCCGCACAGCTGTTTCAGCGCGTCGGTGATGCCGGTCAGCGCGGAAACCACCACCAGCACGCGCGCGCCTTCGGCACGGCGGCTGGCGACCAGTTCGCGGATGTTCTGCCAGCGGGGAAGCGTGGCGACACTGGTGCCGCCGAACTTCATCACGATCCAGGGAGCGTTCGCAGGCAGGGGCGCGGAAGTTGGCGAGGTCACGGGTGTTCGCTATGGGCGGCGGGATATCCGGCCAGTGTTGCGCTGCGACATCCGAATTGCAAATGGTTTTTCGGGATCAATCATTTGGACGTCTAGACTTCCGTTTGCGACGTGTGAGCTCCTGCAAGAACCCGTAGGTCGGGTCTGTTGCAGCCCCGCACCCTCTCCTCAATCCTCCCCCGGAGGGGGAGGCGATGGCGTGTGCTGCGCGCACAGGTTTATTGAACAAAGAGGGGGATCTTGCCGATGCGGGCCTGCCACTCGCGCGGGCCGGTCTGGTGCACCGAGCTGCCGCCCGAGTCGACTGCCACGGTCACCGGCATGTCCTCGACGGTGAATTCGTAGATCGCTTCCATGCCCAGGTCGGCGAAGCCGACCACACGCGAGGCCTTGATCGCCTTGGAGACCAGGTAGGCCGCGCCGCCCACCGCCATCAGGTACACCGAGCGGTGCTTCTTGATCGCCTCGATCGCCGCCGGACCGCGCTCGGCCTTGCCGACCATGCCGAGCAGACCGGTCTGCGCCAGCACCTGCTCGGTGAACTTGTCCATGCGCGTCGCCGTGGTGGGGCCGGCCGGGCCGACCACTTCCTCGCGCACCGGATCGACCGGGCCTACGTAGTAGATGAAGCGGTTCTTGAAATCCACCGGCAGCGGCTCGCCCTTGTTGAGCATCTCGACCATGCGCTTGTGTGCGGCGTCGCGACCGGTGAGCAGCTTGCCGTTGAGCAGCAGGGTCTCGCCTGGCTTCCAGCTGGCGACCTCATCGCGGGTCACCGTGTCCAGGTTCACCCGACGACCCTTGGACGCGTCATGGGTGAGCTTCGGCCAGTCGTCCAGCGACGGCGGATCGAGCATCACCGGACCGCTGCCGTCGAGCACGAAGTGCGCGTGGCGGGTGGCGGCGCAGTTGGGGATCATCGCCACCGGCAGGTTCGCCGCGTGGGTCGGGAAATCCTTCACCTTGACGTCGAGCACGGTGGTCAGACCGCCCAGGCCCTGCGCGCCGATGCCGAGCGCATTGACCTTCTCGAACAGCTCGATGCGCAGTTCCTCGGCGCGGTTCGCCGGGCCGCGCGCGATCAGCTCCTGGATGTCGATCGGCTCCATCAGCGCCTCCTTCGCCATCAGCATCGCCTTCTCGGCGGTGCCGCCGATGCCGATGCCGAGCATGCCCGGCGGGCACCAGCCGGCGCCCATGGTGGGCACGGTCTTCAGCACCCAGTCCACGATGGAGTCGGACGGGTTGAGCATGACGAACTTCGACTTCGCCTCGGAGCCGCCGCCCTTGGCCGCCACGATCACCTCCACCGTGTCGCCCGGCACGATCGACATGTTCACCACCGAGGGCGTGTTGTCCCTGGTGTTGATGCGCTTGCCGGCCGGGTCGGCCAGCACGCTTGCGCGCAGCTTGTTGTCCGGGTTCAGGTAGGCGCGGCGCACGCCTTCGTTGGCCATGTCCTCCAGCGACATGGTGGCGTCGTCCCAGCGCACGTTCATACCCACTTTCAGGAACACGGTGACGATGCCGGTGTCCTGGCACAGCGGCCGGTGGCCCTCGGCGGCCATACGCGAGTTGATCAGGATCTGGGCCATCGCGTCCTTCGCCGCGGGCGATTCCTCGCGCTCGTACGCGGCGGCCAGGCTCTTGATGTAGTCGACCGGGTGGTAGTAGCTGATGTACTGCAGCGCGTCGGCGACGGACTGGATCAGGTCGGCTTGCTTGATGGAGGCCATGGATTTGCTGTGGGCAGACGGGGAAAAACTGCCATTGTGCCGCACCTGCCACCGACGGCAAAACCCGGCCAGCCGCAGCGCAAGTCGGCCGGCAGATGAAGGCGTCCGGGCATCTTTATCTCGGCGGGCACTTGGTACTACTCTCGCGCGAGCGGCGCAACGCCGGTCGTCAGGGGGAACTGACGACGTCGCTGGGGAAGTTGCAATTCGCACGTGAAACGCAGGGCTGAGCTCCAAAGCGCCGCCACCTTCCGTTTGTTGCCTGCCGAAAGTGCATCCGCTTTCCAGCCAGCCCTGACCACTCCAGGGAGAAGCACTCATGCACTTCACATTGCGCAGGAAAGTTCTCGCCATCAGCCTCGCGGCCATGCTGACCAGCGTGGCCACCTCGGTCCCCGCCGCGGGATTGCAGGCCGTCACCGACCAGGGCCTGGCACCCACCGACCAGAGCGTCACCGTCAGCCTCGTGCTGCGATTGCGCCACGAGGCCGAGCTTGAAAATTACGTTCGCCAGACCGCCACGCCCGGCAGCGCGAACTTCCGGAAATTCCTCACCACGGCGCAGTTCGCCGAACGCTACGGAGCCACCGACGCACAAATCGCCAAGATCCAGAGCTACCTGGGCCAGCATGGCCTGCGGGGCGAGCTGCTGGACAACCACATGGTGATCAGCGTGCGCGGCACGATCGGCCAGTTCAGCCAGCTGTTCGGCACGCCGGTGCACAACTACGTGTCACGCAAGACGGGCCAGCGCTTCCACCGCCCGGCGCGTCCGCTGGTGATGCCGGTCGGCCTGGGCGACAACGTGATCCTGGCCAGCGGCCTCAGCAACGAGTGGCATTACGTGCCCCACCACACCTCGAAGCTGCCGGTGACCAACCTGCGCCTGGCCAACCCGCCGACCACGTTGTCAGCACAGGCGGCAGCGGCCGGCAACCCCACCGCCACCGGCGTGCCCGGCCAGTACACCGTGGGCGACGTGGCCGACATGTACAACATCAACCCGCTGTACCAGCGCGGCATCACCGGCCAGGGTTCGACCCTGGCCATCGTCACCCTGGCCACCTTCGACCCGGCCGACGCGGAGGATTACTGGACCGCGATCGGGCTGGACACCAAGCCGAACCGCATCACCCAGGTGCATGTCGATGGCGGCGGCGGCACCAATGGCGCGGACGAGACCACGCTCGACGTGCAGCAGGCCGGGGGGCTGGCGCCTCAGGCCAACATCATCGTCTATGACGCGCCGAACGCGGGCTCGGGCTTCGTCGACGCGTTCGCCCGCGCAGTCTCCGACAACCAGGCCGACAGCATCTCGGCCAGTTGGGGTCTGGGCGAGATCTTCAACTTCGCCGCGCTGAACGTGGACGGCGCGCGCAATACCGACACCACCGACGTCGGCGACTTGCGTGCCTATCACCAGATTTTCCTGGAGGCGGCCGTACAGGGGCAGTCGATGTTCGCCGCCAGCGGCGACTCCGGCGCCTACGACACGGTGCGCGCCCTCGGCACCGGCGACGGACCGGGCGACTTCAGCGCTCCGCTCACCGTCGATTCCCCGGCGTCGGATCCTTACATCACCGCCGCCGGCGGCACCACGGTGCCGGTGAAGTTCGTCAACTCCTCCGGCCAGGTGGTGTTGTCGATCGATCAGGAGAGCGTGTGGGGCTGGGATTACCTGCTGCCGTTCGTGCCGAGCCGCGACTACGTGTTCTCGGTCGGCGGCGGCGGCGGCGTCAGCGTGTACTGGCGCCAGCCGCTGTACCAGTTCTTCACCAGCGGTGTGGAGCGCAGCGAGAAGAATCAGGCACTGACCTACAACGATCCGGCCACCGGCCCGTACACCTACCTGAAGCTGCCCGGCAACTTCAAGGGTCGCAACCTGCCGGACATCTCGCTCAATGCGGATCCGGAAACCGGCTATCTGCTGGTATTCCAGGGGGGCCTGTACAGCTCCGGCGGCACCAGCTTCGTGGCGCCGCAGCTGAACGGCATCACCGCGCTGCTGCGGCAGAGCACGGGCCATCGCATCGGCCTGTGGAATCCGCACATGTATCTGCTGCAGAACCTGTTCGGCTACGGCAAGTGGTCGGCGTTCAACCGCATCAGCGCCGGCAACAACTGGTTCTACGCCGGCAACGGCCACTACAACCCGGGCGCCGGCATCGGCACGCTGAACGTGGAGAATTTCGACACGTTCCTGCGCGTGGGCTTCTGAGCGAACACCCGGCCCGCGCCCAGTGCGCGGGCCGGTTCGCCGGCTTGCCGCCGGTTGCCATCAATGCGATCTTCCGGCGACTCTCCCTCCCCGGAACCGCCATGCCTCCCCGCCGTTTCCTGCAGCTGGACGTCTTCGCCGACCGGTTGTTCGCCGGCAATCCGCTGGCCGTGGTGGTGGACGCCGAAGGGCTGGATGGCGCGAGCATGCAGCGCATCGCGCGCTGGACCAACCTCTCCGAAACCGCGTTTCTGCTGCCGCCGACGCAGCCGCAGGCCGACTATCGCGTGCGCATCTTCACTCCGCGGCAGGAGCTGCCGTTCGCCGGCCACCCCAGCGTGGGCAGCGCGTATGCGGCGATCGAGGCGGGGCTGGTCGATGCCGGCAAGCGCGCGCTGGTCCAGCAATGCACCGCCGGCCTGCTGCCGGTGCGCGTTTGCGGCGATGGCCCGACGCGGATCATCCACGTGCAGGCGCCGCCGGCCCGCTGCCGCGAAATCGACGATGCCTTGCGCGCGCAGCTTGCGGCGGCGCTGCAGGTGGAACTCGCGCAGGATGACGTCGCGCTGGTCGACAACGGCCCGCACTGGATCGTGTGCAACCTTGGTGTGGCTGGATCGGTGCGCGCGCTGCAGCCGGACATGGCGGCGCTCGCCGGGATGTGCCTGCGCCACGAGGCAGTAGGCGTCAGCGTGTTCGGGCGTGAACGTTCCGGCGCCGCGGCCATGGCGGTGCGCGCCTTCTGCCCCGCCGACGGCATCCCGGAGGATCCGGTCACCGGCAGCGCCAACGCGGCGATCATGGCCTGGATCGGTGCGTGCGGCGATCGTGACGGCTATGGCCTGAGCTACGTCGTCAGCCAGGGCCGCGAGGTGGGTCGCGACGGCCTGGTCGAGGTGGCGCGCGACGCCAGCACGGGCGTCGTCACCATCGGCGGTGCCTGCGTCATCGGCGTGCGCGGCGAATTGCAGCTGCCCACCGCGGACTGATCATCGCCATCTTGCCGAACGCGCGGTGCGCCGCCATGCTGTCGCGCCGCCATCCGCATGACCCGACCGATGCCCCCAGCCAACCTCTCCGCCAGTTACCTGCGCAGCCTGCGCCCGCGGGATGCCGCGCTGGTGGTGGTCGGCGGCATCATCGGCGGCGGCATCTTCCTCAATCCCGGCATCGTGGCGCAGCGCACCGAGTCGGGGCTGGCGCTGCTGCTGATGTGGGCGGCTGCCGGGGTGCTCACCCTGGTCGGGGCGCTGTGCTATGCCGAACTCGGCGCCCGCCGGCCGCATGCGGGCGGCACCTACGTGTATCTGCGCGAAGCGTTCGGGCCGCTGGCCGGCTTCCTGTTCGGCTGGACCATGCTGCTGGTGATCTACTCCGGCTCCAGCGCCGCGGTGGCGACGATCTTCGCCAGCTACGCGGCGGCTCTGCTGGGCCTGCCGAGCGCGTGGGCGCTGCCGTTGACGGTTGGCGGACTGGTCTTCGTCAGCGGCATCAACCTGTTCGGCATCCGCCTCGGCGCGCAGATCCAGAACCTGTTCGCGCTGCTGAAACTGCTGGCGGTGGCGGTGCTGGTCGCGTGCGGACTGTTCTTCGCCGGTGCCGGCCACGGCCAGGTGCTGGCAGTCGACCCGGCGCGCCAAGGCGTCGGTTTCATCGGCGCGGCGCTGCCGGTGCTGTTCGCCTATTCGGGTTTCACCTACCTCAACAATCTGGCCGGTGAAGTGCGCGAACCGCAGCACACGCTGCCGCGCGCGCTCGCGCTGGGCATGGGCCTGGTGATCCTCGCCTACGTGCTGGTCAACGTCGCTTACCTGGCCGTGCTCGGCCACGCCGGGCTGGCTGCCAGCACCGCGCCGGCGGCGGATGTGATGCAGCGGGTGGTCGGACCGGTGGGGGCGAAAGTCATCGCGCTGGGCGTGGCGATCTCCACCCTGGGCTTCTGCAACATCACTCTCGTCGCCGGCGCCCGCGTACTGCAGGTGATGGGCGAGGACGGCCTGTTCTTCGGCGCGGTGGCCCGCCTGCATCCGCGCTGGCGCACGCCGAACACTGCGCTGCTGCTGTTGTCGGGCTGGGCCATCGTGCTGGCGCTTTCGGGCAGCTACGGCCAGCTGCTGGACTACGCCACCTTCGGCGACTGGCTGGCATGCGCGGTGGGCGTGGCCACGCTGTTCTGGTATCGCCGGCACGACCCGGCCAACCCCGGCTTCCGCGTGCCCGGCTACCCGTGGCTGCCGTGGCTGTTCATCGCGACGGTCGGTGCGGTGGTGATGGCCACCCTGCTCGACAACCCGCGCAACGCGGGCATGGGTCTGCTGATCATGGCTGCAGGCATCCCGGTGTATGGAATCTGGCGCCGCCTGGGCGGACAGCGCCGCGGCGCGTGACGCCGACCCGGCGCGCGGCTCGCGGCCCTCCACGATGAACGGCCTGCGCTCGCGGGGCTGCCGCGGCCACACGGCAATGCCACAATAGGCAGACGATCCGCGGAGAATTCCCGATGCTCCAAGCCCACATCCTGCCGGCCGAACCGGCCAGCGCCACCGTGCCGGAGAAGGCGCGCGAGGGCATCGATGTGCAGATCAACGGCGAGCATTACCGTCATACCGGCGACCCGCAGATGCCTTTGCTGTGGTATCTGCGCGACGTGCTGCGGCTGACTGGCACCAAGTACGGCGGCGAGAACGGCGAGAACGGCGCCGACCTGGTGCTGGTGGGGGACGCGGCGGTGGCGGCGGTCGCCGTGCCGATGCAGGCCATGGCCGGCAAGTCCATCACCACGGTGGAAGGGCTGGCCGACGACAAGGGCAGCCTGCATCCGCTGCAGCAAGCCTTCATCGACGAGGATGCGATCGGCTGCGGCTATTGCACGCCGGGCTGGCTGATCGCCGGCGTGGCGCTGCTGCGGCGCAAACCCAGGCCGAGCGACGACGACATCGACCAGTTGCCCAACCTGTGCCGCTGCGGCTGCCAGACCCGCGTGCGCCGTGCGATCAAGCGGGCTGCGGCCGGCAAGGCGGGCCAATCGTGAGCAGCGAGCGCGGCAACTCCGTGATCCGGCTCGACCGCCGTCGATTCCTGCAGGTGCTGGCCGGCGCCGCTGGTGCGCTGGTGGTCGGCATTCGCCTGGCCGACGCCGCCGACGCGCCGTTGCCGCCGGCGCTGCTCGGCGACGATTTCCACGACCTCGGCGCCTATGTGCGGATCGACGCCGACGGCCTGGTGCTGATCGGCGCGCGCGATCCGGATACCGGCACCGGCGTGGCCACGGCCTTGCCGCGGATCATCGCCGATGAGCTTGACGCCGACTGGGAGCGCGTCCGCGTGGTTGCGTTGGGGCTGGGCGTCAGCAACGACAATGGCCGGCCGAAGTGGACCTACGGCCGCCAGGTGGGCGGCACCGGCAACTCCATCCCGGCCGCATGGCGCGACCTGCGCCAGGTCGGCGCGCTGGCGCGTTGGCTGCTGTTGCAGGCGGCCGCGCGGCGGCTCGGCGTTTCCGCCAACCGGCTGCGCTGTGATGCCGGCACGGTGATCGCGCCCGACGGACGCCGGGCCACCTACGGCAGCCTTGCCGCGGACGCCAGCCAAGTCGCGCTGCCCACGCAGGCGCCACCGGTGAAAGCCGCCAGCAGTTACCAGCTGATCGGCAGGCCCGCCGGGGACGTCGACGCGCATGCCATCGTCACCGGCCAGGCGCGTTACGCGATTGACGAGCATCTGGGCGATGCGCTGGTCGCCGTGCTGGTGCATTGCCCGTGGCCGGACGGCACACTCGCGCGCATCGACACCAGCGACGCGTTGGCACAGTCCGGCGTGGTCAAGGTGATCCAGCTCAAACCGGAATCGGGCCAGCCGCGCGGCATGACGGTGATCGCCCCGGCCGTCGCCGTGCTGGCCACCGGCACCTGGGCGGCATTGCAGGGCCGCGCCAAACTCAAGCTCGAATGGAAGCCCGGTGCAGGCGGCGGCGAGAGCAGCAGTGCGCTCGAGCAACAGGCGCTGGCCATGCTCGCCGGCACCGACGCGCCGACCGCGCGCGTGCGCGACGACGGTGACGTCGACGCCGCCGGCAAGAAGGCCGCGCGCCGCCTGCAGGCCACCTACGTGCAGCCGTGGCTGGCCCATGCCACCGCCGAACCGATGAACTGCCTGGTGCGGCTGGACAAGGATCGCGCCAGCCTGGTGGTACCGACCCAGGCGCCGCAGAAAGCCTGGGCGGTAGTGCAGCGCCTGACCGGGCTGCAGCCGGCGCAGATCGACATCCGCGTGCCGCGCGTGGGCGGCGGTTACGGTCGCCGGCTGGACCACGACTTCGTCGCCGAGGCGGTGATCCTGGCGCAGGCGGTCGGCAAGCCGGTGCGCCTGCTGTGGAGCCGCGACGAGGATTTCAGCCACGACTTCTACCGCTCCGGCTGCGTGCACCAGCTCAACGCGGTCGTCGACCGCAAGCGACGGCTGATCGGCTGGAACCAGCGCATGGTCAGCGCTTCGGCGGCGAGCCTGCGCGGCGTGCCGGAGGATCAGCTGTGGCGCTCCGAACTGCGTGCCGACCAGTTGCCCGCCGGCCTGGTGCCGAACTACCGCAGCGACTGGCACGCGCAAGCCTCGGCGATGCCGCGCGGACCGTTCAGCGGCATGCCGCACTTGAGCAACGCGTTCGCGGTGGAAAGCTTCATCGACGAGATCGCCCACCAGATGCGCGAGGACCCGCTGAAGACGCGCCTGCGCATCCTCGGCGAACCGCGCCAACTGCCCCTGGGCGGCGACGCTTCGCTCGACGTCGGCCGTCTGCGCAACGTGTTGCAGCTGGTCGCCGACCGCATCGTGTGGAAGAACTGGCTGCACAGCATCAACGGCCTGGGCCTCGCCTGCTGGCACGTCGATGGCGCCTATGTGGCGCACGCCATCGAGGTCGCGCTGCAGGGCCAGACCCTGGTGATCCGTCGCGTGGCCTGCGCGGTCGACGTGGGCCGCGTGGTGAATCCGTTGGGCCTGGAAGGGCAGATCGCCGGTGCCACGCTGGATGCCTTGTCGCTCGCGCTGCACCCGGCGATCACCTTCAAGGATGGCCAGGTCCAGCAGCACGGCTACAAGGATTACCCGCTGGCCAGCATGACCGAGCTGCCGCGCGAGGTGGAGGTGATCACCGTGCCGGGCGACCGCGAGCCGTGCGGCGCGAGCTTCCTGGCCATGCCCAGCGCCGCGCCCGCGCTGGCCAACGCGGTGTTCCGCGCCAGCGCCGTGCGCGTGCGCCGGCTGCCGTTGATGAAGGAGCTGATGCGCCTGCTCTGAACGTGCTCAGTTCGTCGGCACGCCCGTCACGGTCACCACCACCCGCCGCCGGTGCGCCGCGTGGCGGTGTTCCCACAGGTAGATGCCCTGCCAGGTGCCGAGGGTCAGCGTGCCGTTGCCCACCGGCACGCCGAGGCTGACCCCGGTGAGAATCGAACGCACGTGCGCCGGCATGTCGTCGGGGCCTTCGGCGTCATGCCGGAACAACGGATCGCCGTCCGGCACGGCGCGGGCGAACCAGCGTTCGAGATCGGCGCGCACGGTGGGGTCGGCGTTCTCGCCGAGCAGCAACGAGCAACTGGTGTGCGGCGTGAACACCAGCGCGGTACCGATGCGCACCGCACTGGCCGCCACCGCGTCGGCGACTTCGTCGGTGATGTCGTGGAAGCCGCGGCCGCGGGTGTCGACCGCGAACTCGCGTTGCGCCACCGTCATCGCCGACGCGTTCACGGATAGAGCATCCGGGACGTCCAGGTCTGCCCGTGGCGGCTCCAGCGCACGCGCTCGTGCAGGCGGAACTCGGCGCCGTACCAGAACTCGATCATGTCCGGCTCCACCAGGTAACCGCCCCAGTGCGGCGGCCGGCCGACGTCGCGCCCGGCGAATTCCTCCTCGTAGTGCTGCACGCGCCGCTCGAAGGTCTCGCGATCGGGCAGGGTCTGCGACTGCAGCGAGGCCCAGGCACCGATCTGGCTGCCGCGCGGGCGGCTGGCGAAGTAGGCATCGGACTCCTCCTCCTGCAGTTTCCGCGCGACGCCTTCGACGCGCACCTGCACGCCTTGGCGCACGTGTTTCCAGTGGAAGCACAACGCGACCTGCGCGTGCGCCTCCAGCTGGCCGCCCTTGTCACTCTGGTAGTTGCTGAAAAAGCGGAAACCGCGTTCGTCGACGCCCTTCAGGAGCACGATGCGCGAGGCGACCCGGCCCGCGCTTTCCACGGTGGCCAGGTTCATCGCCGTGGGTTCGGGGTCGCCGCTGGCCCTGGCCTCGTCCAGCAGCCGGATGAAAGTGTCCAGGATTTCAGGTTTGAGCATGATGTGTGAAACTTCCCTTTTGCGTCGTGGCCAAAGCGCGCCATCATGGAGCGAATGAAACTGTCCGATGATAGTGCAATGAACCCCGCCTCCCGCGTTCCGCCCCCCGCGGCAACGACGCGATGCTTCTCCACGCCAGGTGAAAATGGCGGCAATAGTTGTGCGCCGCCGTGCCAGGGCGCCCGCCCGCGCCGGCACGGGAGCCGCCATCGATGATGTCGCTGGCACAGCAGCAGAACGAGGCGTTGGCTGGCCACCTCCTGGACCAGTACGCCGGGCGCATCGCGCGCTCGCGCCGGCCGTACATCCTCGGCCTGTCGGGCCTGCAGGGCAGCGGCAAGAGCACGCTGGCGCGGGTCATGAAGGCGCAGGCCAAGGCACGCGGCTGGGCCACCGAGGTACTTTCGCTGGACGACTTCTACTACGCGCGCAGCGAACGCGAGGCACTGGCCCGCGACGTGCACCCGCTGCTGCGCTCGCGCGGCGTGCCGGGCACCCACGAGATCGAGCTGCTGTTGTCGGTGCTGGCGGCGGTGCCGCAGGCCTCCGACCGCCTGGCCGTGACCCATCCGCGTTTCGACAAGGGCCGCGACACCCGCCTGCCGCCTTCGCGCTGGCCGCGCATCACCAAGCGCCCCGCGCTGGTGATCGTGGAGGGCTGGGCGCTGGGCATCCGCCCGCAGCCGCTGGCCGCGCTGGCCCGGCCGATCAACGCACTGGAACGCGACGAGGACCCCGACGGCGCCTGGCGGCGCTGGGTCAACAAGCAGTTGCGCGGCTACCAGCCGCTGTGGCGCAAGTTCGACGCGCTGATCGTGCTGCAGGCGCCGAACTGGGACATCGTGCGCCGCTGGCGCGGCGAGCAGGAGGAGGAACTGGTCGCGCGCCACGCCCCGCTGGCGATGGATGCGGCCAGCATGGGCCGCTTCCTGATGCACTTCGAACGCCTCAGCCGCCACGCGCTGGCGACGCTGCCGGCGCTGGCCGACACGGTGGTGGAGTACGACGACGACCGCCACGTGACCGGACTCACGCACGGCTGACAGGGCAGCGTCGAGGCGCCGCCCTGGCGCCGCGCGCCCTCAGTCGACGACGAAGTTGACCTTCATGTTGACGCGCCACTCGGTGACGCTGCCGTCGTCGGCGGTGACCACCTTGATCTCGTTGATCCAGGCGCCCTTGATCTTCTTCACCGATTCCCCGGCCTTGCGCAGGCCGTGCTGCACGGCGTCCTCGATGCCCTGCTTCGACGACGCATTGATTTCGATGACCTTGGCTACTGACATGGCATGAATCTCCCGTCGGTACGTGCAAGCGGCACGCGGCGCTCCCTGTCCCGAAGCCCGAGTCTGGTCCGCGCGCACCACGCGGCACAAGCCGCACCGCGTCATGCGCTCAAGCGGCCTGCACCTGTACCGCGGTGCCGTAGGCGAGCACTTCGGTGACGCCCTGGGCCACGTCGTTGGCGTCGTAGCGCATCGCCACCACCGCGTTGGCGCCCATCGCTGCGGCATGCCGCAGCATCAGCTCGAAGGCTTCCTCGCGCGCCTTCTCGCACAGTTCCGTGTAGATCGAGATATTGCCGCCGACGATGGTCTGCAGCGCCGCGCCGAGGTTGCCGACCACGCTGCGCGAGCGCACGGTGATGCCGCGCACGATGCCGAACGAACGCACGATGCGGCAACCGGGGATGTCGTTGCCGGTGCTGACCTGGTGATGCGGGATGGAAGCCGTCATGGTGCTCTCCTGGGTGGCGGGTGGGCGAAGATCAGGTGCCGGGCAACGCCGCGTAGCCGACGCGCGCATCCGGCCAGCGCGGCACGAAACCGCTGGCGCGCAGCCGCGCATTGCTCAGGCGCTTGCTGCCGACGCCCGGCGGTGGCGGCCCGGTGGCTGGCAGGGGCACGTCGAGCAGTCGCGCCAGGTGGTCGTAAAGCACGTCCAGCGGCAGCGGGGTGTCGTCCACGCCGAGATAGCACGGCTGCGGATCGTCCAGCGCCAGCAAGTGCGCGGTCGCCGCGGCCGCGTCGTCGACGTGGATGCGGTTGGCCCAATGCGGCGTGGCGCGCGGCACCTGTACCGTGCCGGCGCGCAGGCGTTCCAACAACTGGGTGCGGCCCGGCCCGTACAGCCCGGCCAGGCGCAGCGTCACCGACGGCAACGGCTGCGCCGCCAGCCAGCGTTCGGCCTCGAGCAGGCTGGCGCCGTTGAAGCCGGGCGGATCGGCTGGCGTGTCCTCGTCCACCCACTCCCCGCCGTGGGCGCCATACACCGCGCTGGAGGACACCAGCAGCACGCGCCGCAGCGCGCCGCCGTCGAGCGCGGCCAGCAGGTGGCGCAGCCCGTCGACGAAGATCGCGCGATAGGCCGCGGCGTCGCGATGGTCGGGCGTGGGCGAGTAGACCATCCGGGTGAACGCGCGCGGCAACGCGGCGAGGCTGTCCGGCCGGGTGAGATCCGCCTGCAGCCAGTGCACGCCCGGTTCGTCCGCCACCGGCGGTCGCCGGCGCAACGCCCACACCTCGTCGCCGCGCGCGCGCAGCCGCCGTGCCACGCGCAGGCCGAGATCGCCGCAACCGGCCAGCAGTACCCGTTCGCCCACCGCAGCCCTCCTCCGGCGCCTGTTAGCATCACGCCATGAATCCGTCGTGCAACCTGTTCATCGTCGGTCCGACCGGTGCCGGCAAGACTTCGGTCGGCAGGCGGCTCGCCGTGCATTATGGGCTCTCGTTCGTCGATCTCGACCAGGAGGTCGAGCAACATTGCGGCGTGGACGTGGGCACGGTGTTCGAGGTCGAGGGCGAAGCCGGCTTTCGCGAGCGCGAAAGCGCGCGCCTGGACGCGCTGAGCCAACGTTCCGGCGTGCTGCTGGCGACCGGCGCCGGCGCCGTGCTGGCCGCCGACAACCGCCGCTGGCTGGCCCGGCGCGGTTTCGTGGTGTGGCTGCAGGCCAGCATCGAGCAACAACTCGAACGCCTCGAACGCGACCATCGTCGCCCGCTGCTGGCCGTGCCCGACCGCGTCGCGCGGCTGCACGCGATGGCCGCCGCGCGCGAGCCGATCTACCGCGAACTTGCCGACCTCGCCGTGCCCGGCCACCATGGCAGCGTCGGCGCCGCCAGCGAACGCTGCATCGAACTGATCGACGCGCACTGGCAGCGCGAATCCCCTTTTCCATCCGCGCACCACGCATGAACAAGCCACCCCTGCACAGCATCAACGTCGCGCTCGGTCTGCGCAGTTACCCGGTATGGGTCGGCAGCGGCCTGCTCGACGATCCCGCGCGCTGGCGCCCGCTGCTGCGCGGGCGCCACGCGCTGGTGGTCAGCAACACCACGGTGGCGCCGCTGTACCTGCCGCGGGTCGAGGCGGGGCTGGAGGGTTTGCGCTGGTCGTCGTTCCTGCTGGAGGACGGCGAGGTGCACAAGAGCTTCGCCAACGTGGGCCGCGTGCTGGAGGCGCTGGGCCAGCTCGGCGCCACCCGCGATGCCTGCGTGATCGCGCTGGGCGGCGGCGTGGTCGGCGATCTCGCCGGCTTCAGCGCTGCGTGCTGGATGCGCGGTATCGACTTCATCCAGATGCCGACGACGTTGCTGGCGATGGTCGACTCCTCGGTGGGCGGCAAGACCGGGGTGAACCTGCCGGTGGGCAAGAACCTGGCCGGCGCCTTCCACCAGCCGCGCGCGGTGATCGCCGACATCGACACGCTGGCCACCCTGCCCGCACGCGAATACCGCGCTGGCCTCGCCGAAGTGGTCAAGGGTGCGGCGATCGGCGACGAGGCGTTCTTCGTGTGGCTGGAACAGCACGCCGACGCGCTGGCCGCACGCGACGTCGACACCGTGCTGGAGGCCATCGCACGCAAGGTGCAATACAAGGCCGGCGTGGTGGCGCGCGACGAGACCGAACAGGGCGAACGCGCGCTGCTCAACTTCGGCCACACCTTCGGTCATGCGCTGGAAACCGCGGGCCACTACACCAGCCTGCTGCACGGCGAGGCGGTGGCCATCGGCATGCTGCTGGCCGCGCAATTGTCCGAACGTTCCGGCATGAGCGAGCCGCGCGACACCGCGCGGCTGCAACGCCTGCTGCACGCACTCGGCCTGCCGCTGGCGATCCCGCCCGGCCTGGAAACGGAGCAACTGCTGCAGTGGATGCGACTCGACAAGAAGAACACGGCCGGCGAGCTGCGCCTGATCCTGTGGCGCGGCATCGGCCGCGCGGAGATCGTCGGCGCCGTGCCGGAACGCGAGGTCGCGGCGACGCTGGATGCCACCATCGCGAACGGACGGCAAGTCCCTGCCACCTGAGCGCGCCGGGCTCGCACGGAACCCGGCGCCGACAGATCACTGCACGCTGATGGTGCCCTTCATCAGGGCCGCATGGCCCGGGAAGCTGCAGAAGAACACGTACGGGCCACCGCTCTGGATCTTGCTGACCGGGAAACTCACCGAGGTGGTCTCGCCGCCACCGATCAGGCTGGTGTGCGCGATGACACGCGGATCATCGGCCTTGACGTAGCCGGAGGCTGCACCCGCGGCGACGCCGTCCGCATCCACCGCCTGCATGTCGGACTGTTTGGTGATCACCACGTCATGACCCATCGCGGTAACCGGCATGGTTCCGGTGTGCTTGAGGGTGATCTTGAAGTCCTTGCACGACGACGGCACCACGATCGAGGACACGTTGTACTGCATCGCGTCCGAACCCTCGATCTCGGTGGCGCAATCGGTGACCACCGCGGTGCCCTTGCTGGTGTCCATGGCTGACCCGGCAGGCGCGTTGGTCATGCTGCCGGCGGTAGCCGCCGGGGCGGGCGTCATCGTCACCGGGGCCTCCGCCGGAGTCGTGGTGGCGGACGGGGCCGGCGCCGATGTCGGCGACGACGAGTTGTCGCTGCAGGCGGCGAGCGCCAGCGCACAGGCGACCGCAAGCAGACTCGGTTTGATGTTCATCGATCGTCCTCCTGGGTGGCAAAGCCGCATCATCGAACAGCGATGCTCTGCATCCCGTGAAGACACCCCGCCAAGCATGCCGCAGGGGCGGGCGGCGCCGGCACTGAGTGCTGCCGGATCATTTCTCCGCGAACGCCCCGTGTGCATCCATGGGCTGGCTGGCAACGTACAACACCCATGGCCCGCCGGTGGCGTGCGTGGCCGCGTCTTGACGTTGTGGACCTGCCGGGAGAGTTGGAGATGACGACTGAATTGCAGATGCTGGGCTGGTCGGTGCTGCTCGGGATCGTGTATGTGCTGTTCGCAGCCGCCTTGGGCACGTGGCAGCGCGGCCTGCGCTGGAATGTCGGCAACCGCGACGGCGACCCCGAGCCGCTTCGCGGGCCCGCCGCACGCGCCGCCCGCGCCAGCCACAATTTCCTCGAGACTTTCGCCTTCTTCGCCGCGGCGACCTTGGCGGTGATGGCGACACAGCAGACCGATGCGCACACCGCGATCGGGGCGCAGGTCTATTTCTGGACGCGAGTCGCGTATCTGCCGATCTATGTGGTGGGCATCCCCTACCTGCGTACGGCCGTGTGGGCCGCCAGCCTGTGGGGCATCCTGCAGATGGTGGAACCATTGCTGCGCTGAACCCGGCAAACCCTCCGGACCACTGCATGGAGACGCTCCGGCGGGCGTGCGGCCAGCTGCTTGTCGTCCCGGCGAGATGAGGCATCCAGCGTCCGACAGACCTGGAGTCCCGGCTTGCGCCGGGACGACGGGCGGTTTCAGGCGATGCGGCGGCAGCAGACGTCAGAAGCTGTAGCCGACGCTGATGCCGTAGATCCAGGGATCGACATTGGCTTTGCCGATGCCTGCTCCGTTGAGCCTGACGTCGCTGCTCCAGTCGAAGTACTTCGCGTCGGCGCGCACGAACACGTTCGGCGTGGCGTGGAAATCCAGGCCCAGCTGTCCGACGAAGCCGCTGCCGTCCTTCACGTCCAGGTTCGTGCCCGCGATGGGTCCCGTGGTGCGTTCGTCGCTCACGTTCACCCAGCCATAGCCCAGGCCGACGAAAGGCTGCCACGCCTGGTCGGCGAGGAAGTGGTACTGGGCGGTGAGCAGCAGCGGCATGTGCTTGATGGTGGCGGACTTCGCGCCATCGAGCTTCACGTCGTGCTCGAACTTCACGAGCGGCAGCCACAGCTCGGCGCCCCAGTTCGGCGCGAAGCGATAGCCCAGCGTGAGGGTCGGCTCCCAGTCATCGCCGATGCTGGAGCGGAACGCGCCCGCCAGGACGCCGTTGCTGCTTTTGGGCGCGACACCGTTGTAACCCACCGCACCGTAGAAGCCTGGCGCGCTGTAATCCTGGGCCCGGGCAGTACCGGCACCGGCAAGAGCCAGAGCGCAACCGGCGACAATCAAGGGCAAAACTTTCATGTTGGCATCTCCAATGAGGTGACAGACTGGTTCGAGACTCTCGAGGAAGGAGTCCTGCTTCGCGCTGGGAAATGCCCCTACGCGAATGCCTGTACGGTCACCCGCAAGTTTTGGACTGAATTCGTGCTGAACCGAAGCCCGGCCATGCGGCAGGCCATGAACCGCCGTCGCCACGCACGGGGCCAGCGGCACGCATCCATCGCCAGCTGCTGGCCGGGTTGGCGCGGCAATCACAACCTGCACATCGATCGCAGACCGGCCCGGGTTTTCCTGATGGCGGCGAAGACGTTGCCGGCTTGGTCGAATGATCCGGCGCAGACGTCGTCCCGGTCACGGATTGCAGCAATCGCAGAAACCCGGGTCCGCCCAGGCCTCCCGCGCGAACTGCTCGCGGCGAAATCCACACCCTGCGCACACCTCGATCATGGCGCGGGTTGCGGCCGTGGCCGCATGACAGGACGCGCAAGGCAGGCCGGCGATGCGTTCCGTGGCCACGAAGCCGCGTCGTCCGCAGCGCGGGCAACAGGATCTGCAGCGCGCACGAGATCAATGGCCGCACGCCTGATGGCGCGCATCCGGGTCGGGTTGCGGCATGCGCGCATGTCCGTCTCCACGCAGGCTGCGCCACTGATGGTAATCGCATCGGCAACGTTGGCCAGCAGTTCCTCCGGGCTCATGTTGTCCTTGCGCAGCAACACCGCTGGATCGGGCTTGCCATCGACTGCCGCCGTCACGATCACCCCGTGCGCGGGAAAGCCGATGCCTTCGGCAAACTCCACGGCGGAGCGCGCATCCACCACGACGCGCTGGGCGTAATTGGTGCGCGGCGTGGTGTGCGTTCCGACGATCTCGACACCGTCGCGACGGTCCAGCAGCATCACCAGCTCGGTGTCCAGAGGCACGAACGGCACGTGCGGATGGGGACCGAAGCTGCCCTCGCTGGCAACACCTGCATGCACCTCAGGCATGCATTCCAGGGCAGCGGCGATCTTGGCTCGGGCCGTTGCGAGCGGAGAATCCCGGCGAGGAATGTCGCGACTGAAGGTACCGAACCGATCGGTGTCGAAGCCGGCCAGCAGTTGCGGTTGCAGGCCCAGGGCGCCCCTAAGCAGAGGGCCGATCACGGCCTCCTTGCCGTGCATGGTGGCGATCACGACACGATCCAGTGGCATCAGAAATAGCCCTCGCGCTTGTGCCTCTCCAGACTTCCGCTTGAATCCCGGTCGACCAGCCGACCCTGGCGTTCGGACAAGCGTGACGCGATGGTCTCTGTCAACACGGCCTCGAGGTCCGCCGCATCGGACTCCATGGCCCCGGTCACCGGCCAGCAACCCAGGGTGCGGAAACGCACGCGGCGAAGACCTGCCCTCTCGCCGGGCCGAAAGCGCATGCGCTCGGGCTCGTCCACCACGATGAGCGCACCATCGCGCCGAACCACCGGCCGCCACGCCGCAAAGTACAGGGGCGCCAGCTCGATCTTCCTCAGCATCGCGTACTGCCAGATGTCGAACTCCGTCCAGTTGGACAACGGGTAGACGCGCAACGACTGCCCGTTGGCCATGTCGGTGTTGAACAGCTTCCACAGTTCCGGTCGCTGCCGGCGAGGGTTCCATGCGTGTCCTCGCTCGCGCAGTGAGAACACGCGCTCCTTCGCACGCGACTTCTCCTCATCGCGACGCGCGCCACCGAACACCACGTCGTAACCGCCCGTGTCCAGGGCCTGCTTCAGCGCATCCGTGCGCATGGCCGTGGTATAGGCATCGCCATGATCGAAGGGATTCACGCCGGCCGCCCTGCCCTGCTCGTTGGCGTGGACAAGCAACCGGAAACGATGCTTGCGGGCGAAGCGATCGCGAAACATGAGCACGTCGCGGAACTCCCAGGTGGAGTCCACGTGGAGCAGCGGCAGCGGGGGCGCTGCGGGGTGGAAGGCGCGCGCCGCGAGACAGGCGAGCACGGTGGAATCCTTGCCTCCGGAAAACAGCAGTACGGGCTTTCGCGCCTGGGCCACGGCCTCGCGCAGGATGAAGACAGCCTCGTTCTCCAGGTCCGCCAGATGACCGGTTGCCAGGGCCGGCGCGCTGGTCATGCGAGCGCATGGCCAAGACCCGCCGCCCGCCACAAGCGGTCGCGCAGGGCATGGTTCAGTCCGCGGCCATCCGGCGGCACCACGATCAGTACGGCGAGATCCAGGTCATCGGCTTCGCGCAGGCGCCGGTACAACTGCTGCGCCTGCTGGTCCGGGGAGTGCCCCATGGACAACCACGGCACGTGGGCCGGCCAGCTGCCGGCACGCCGCTCGGAGAGCACGCCCACGCGAGCGCTGAGCGCGGTGTATTCGGCGATGCGTTCGGGCACCTGTTCCATCGATGCCAGCACCACGCGGGCGTTGGGGGCGTAGTGAAGCTTCATGCGGCCGGGGCTGCGTATCGACGTGTCGATGGGCGACTCGACCGGTTTGCCGGTCACCCGTTCCAGGTCCTCCTCGGTGACCGCACCGGGTCGGAGCAGCCGCGGCAGGCCGCTGGAAAGATCCACGATGGTCGATTCGATGCCCACCCGGCAGGGGCCGCCATCCAGCAGCACCTCGACCGCATCGCCAAGCTCTTCCCGCACGTGCCGGGCGGTGGTCGGACTGATCTTCTTGTGCCGGTTGGCGGAGGGCGCGGCGATCCCCCCGCCGAAGGCTTCCAGCACCTCCAGCGCCAGCGGGTGCGCGGGTACGCGCAGCGCCACCGTATCCAGGCCGCCCGTGACGACGTCGCTCACCGTGGAGGCGCGGGGCAGCACCAGCGTGAGCGGGCCAGGCCAGAAGGCTTCGGCAAGGCTCCATGCGAGCGCGGGAATGTCCCGCGCCCACTGCGCCAGCTGGGCGGCTTGATGCAGGTGCACGATGAGCGGATGGTCTGCCGGGCGCTGCTTGGCCGCGAAGATCTTCGCGACCGCGGCGGGGTTGCCGGCGTCCGCACCCAGTCCGTAGACCGTCTCGGTCGGCAGGCCGATCAGGGCGCCGCGGCGCAGCGCATCCACCGCGTCGCGCACGCCAGTACTCCCGCAGAGTCCGATGTCTTCCCGATCCATGATGTTCATGCCGCGTCCTCCCAGGTCAGGTTGCCGGTGTAGCGGTGCATGGTCCCCGGCTTGTCGCCGAGGGCAAACAGGTGGGCCCAGCCGTGGTCGAACAGGTGCCGCACCGCTTCATGCCTGGCGACGATGGCGTTGATGGCGTCCAGCGGAGCGGCGATGACGACGGACAGCCGCAGCGGCTCGTGGATGTAGCGCTTGCCGTCATGCAGCGACTGCATCGGCAATCCGGTGCGCAGGTCGCCGCCATTGCCCTCCAGCACGCCCAGCTTGCCGACCACGTTGTGGAGCACCTTGTTGCCGCTTCCGAAGACCCGGTTGTCCACGGTCGAGCCGTAATACTGCAGGCTGATCCATGCGCCCACGATCATCGGCGCGGTCATGATGGACTCCAGGGTGCGGAAGCCGTCATCGCGCTGCCAGTCGTAGGAGTTGAGGAAGGCTCGCCCCTCCAGGTCGATGCCCGCGGTGCGGCTGCGCGGGGCGATGATGTATGAGGCGCAACCCGCCAGGCCCCACTCCGGCCGCACCTCGCTCCAATCCCTGCTGCGCGCCGGGACCTGGTTCTCGATCGAGCGCCGGTCGTGCAAGGTGAGGATGGCGGCACGTTCCCGCCGGGTCACCCGGCCGGCCTCGGCCAGCGACGCCTGCAGCCGGGCCAGGTCGTCGGCATGCGTCGCCGGCAAGCCGTCGGTGTCGAAGATCGTCAGCTGGTCGGTGGTGGTGTCGTGCAGCGCGCCGAGGAAATGCGTCTCGTCGGGAATCACTGTGCCGCGTCCTGCCAGGGCCTGGCGCACCTCGCGGTCGTTCAGCACGGCGGCCGCCACCCGGGCGTTGGCATCGCCCGCGTGCCCGCCGCAGGCCCCGCAATCCAGGCCGCTGGCATGCGGGTTGTTGACCGAGCTGGCGCCGTGCCCGACGAACAGCACCAGGCGCGCGAACTGCTGCCGCAGCGACATGGCGCGCAGGGCGCCTTCGGCGAACGCGATCCGGGTTTCCAGCGTCATGCCGGTGGCGCGGTCGTTCGCGGTCGAGGGCGTGATGTCCGGCGCCAGTCGCGCGAGTGCGGCGGCGTCGATACCGCGCTCCGCCGGGTGCGCTTCGGGCCGGGTGAAGCCCAGGCTGTCGGCGATGAGCTTGCCGGCGAATTTCCATCCCATCGCTTCGACGAAGGTGAACGACGACACCGCGGCAAGCTTGAACCAGCGCCAGTTGCCGATGGCGCGAAGCCGGCGCCGCCGCCGCGTGGCGATGTCGGCTTGCTCCTGCGCCGTCGCGCCCTTGACCGTCTCGTGCACCGTCAGGCCGGGTGCCAGCAACACCGGGCAGCGGGGGCCACCCTGGCCCCGGCCGAGCGGCACATATTCCATCGGCATGCCGAAAAAGCCGGCAATGCCCACCGTCTCCACCTCAGGCGCCACTTTCTCCAGTGCGCGCCGAAAGGTTTCAGAGCGCACGTCGATGCAGAAGGCCGCCTGCACCGCCGGGCGCATGGCGATCACGGACGGCCGCGGCGCGGCGAGCTTGGCGAGGAAGGATCGCTGCCAGGCAATTTCGTAGGCGTCCTGCAGGATTTCTTCCAGTGTCGGCGCGGCCGGCTGGTTTTCGCGCGAGCATGCAGCGAAACAGGCGCGGGCCTGCTCCCATCCGGCAGCCAGTGCGGCGAGCGGCTGGCACGTTTCCAGCAGCGCCACCTCGAAAGCCAGCCGTATCGCCAGCAGCTCGAGCAAGGTGTCGTCGCGACGACCCGCCAGCCCGCTTTGCCAGACCTGGTAGCGGGCATAGCCGGCCCAGCCGCCCACGCTCATCAGCAGCCGGTGGAAATAATCGGCAAGACCCGGTTCGCCCATCTGCAGGCGGGCGGCCCCCTGGGCGATCATCGCTTCGGCAGTGGCAGGCAGCGCGCCGATCGTGCGATGGAATCCGGAGAGCCCCATGACCTGGGGCGTGCGATCGATGGCGGCTTCCTCGCGCCAGGCCGCATAAGGGCCCAGGTGCCGAGTCGACGATGGCCACAGCGCCTGCCCCGCGTCGAAGTAGCCGGCCGCCCACAGCGAGATCCGCTCGCAGGCGAAGCTGGCCCAGTCCCGTCCGGTCAGCTTGCCGGCGACGTCGGCAACGGTCGGCAGCGGTGTGCGTGCCGTCATGTCCCCGGTCTGCAGCTGGCGGTGCAGCGCCGCGACGTCGATGCTGCGGGGGGCGGCACTTCCCTTGCGACGCAGCGCCTGGTCGAGATCCCGGTCGGTGATGCGGCCCTGGGCAATGGCGTCGCGGTAGAACGCGCGCGGCATGGTCATGCGGGCTCCCGCCACGTCGGCCATGACGCGCGCCACCTCGCCGAAGCGGCGGTCGGCCATGCCGAGGAAGGGATTGACCGCCACGAAGTTCTTCAGCGGCCACAGCGGCGCGATGCGTCCGCACGCGCGCTGCGCGGCTTCGAATGCACGCCCTGCCCCGATGTCGGAGGAAGGTGGGATGGGATCGGCTTGTTCCCTGATCTTCAATGCGGTGGCGTTCATGGGTGGCTCCTCAGGCGATGGTCCGGGCGTGAGGGCGCGCGTCTTCCCGACGCAAGGCACCCACCAGGCGATTGAAGATGGCGTTGACATAGAGGCCGTTGGCCAGGTGGACGCGTGCCGCCCGCCAGAGCGGCCGCTGGTTCCACAGCACGACCAGGCTTTGCAGCACGGTCACCGCGGTGAACGATGCGATGGCCAGTCCCATGATCAGCAGGCCCGTGCCGTCGGGCCGGGGAATCGCCGGCAGGCTGCCGGCGGTCAGCCGCGTGAAGGCGGTTTCCAGGATGAAATAGGCCAGCGTGGTTCCGGCGGCCCCGAGCAGGGTCTGCCCAACCAGTCGGGAAGTGGCGGCCCCTTGCAGTGAGGATGCCAGCAACATGCTGACGCCCATCACCAGGATCGCGCCCAGGGTCAGCACGGCAGGCTCGGCCCGCACGAAGGTTCCGAAGATCTCCGCAAACAGCACGTAGATCGCGGTGGCCAGAACCAGGCTCAGCAGGACGGGGCGCAGGCGCGGCCTGGCGAAACGCGGCAGCGTCTCGGTTTCCACCACGCCCCCGGCCGAGAGGAAGGCGTGGGCCTTGTACAGCGAATGGGCAACCAGGTGAAGCAGCGCGATCGCGAAGGCGCCCAGCCCGCATTGCAGTGTCATGAAACCCATCTGCGCCACGGTCGAGAAAGCCAGCGATCCTTTCACGCTGGTCTGGGTCAGCATCACCACGCCGCCGAACAAGGCCGTGAAGCCGCCCACGATGGCCATGCCGTACAACGTCGGCATCGAGAGCACCATCACGTCGGCAAAGCGGATCAGCAGGAATCCGCCCGCATTGATGATGCCCGCATGCAGCAGGGCCGATACCGGCGTCGGCGTGTCCATCACCTCCGGCAGCCAGCCGTGGGTGGGGAACTGCGCCGACTTCATGAGCGCAGCGACACCCAGCAGCAGGGCCGCCAGCGAGAGCGCGGGTGGTGTTGCGTCGGCGGCAACGTCCTGCGCCCGGCTCAGGATGGTGGCGATGTCGGTGGTGGCGAACGCGTTCACCAGCAGCACGGCGGCACCGAGCATGCACGCATCGCCGAGGCGGGCGGCGACGAACTTCTTGCGTGCGGCAATCCTCGCGCGTCGGCGCTCCGGATAGAACACCAGCAAGCGGTGCAGGGAGAGGCTCATCGCCACCCACGCCGCCACCCACTGCACGACGTTGCCCGCCAACACCAGCAGCGTCACGGCGGCCAGCGTCAGGCACAGACCGGCCATGAAAGCGCCCTGACGCGGCTCGCCGTCCATGTAGTTGCGGCTGTACTGGACCACGATGACGCCGACGAAGGCGACCAGCAGAAACATGGTGCAGCTGATGGCATCCAGCCTGACCGACAGGCCGATGCCGTTGCCTCCCAGCAACCGGCTGGTGACCGGGCCTTCCCACGCGGTCAGCAGGCAGGCCAGCACCGCAAGCACCAGGCAAAACCAGGTCGCCACGCGGCTTGCGAGAAGCATGGCGTGCGGCCGACGCGGCCCCGGTCGGGAAGGAAACAGGGCCACCAGCCACAGGCTGGCGGGGGCGAGCAAGAACAGCGTTGCAAGGGCAGGCAGCATCAATCACTCCGCGGTCAGGTGAGCCGCGGCAAGCCTACGCTGGGTGCATCATTTCAAAAAATACATTTAAGGAAACTTTCCGATATACGGAATAGAATGATTCATGGCCGCGCTGAACTACAACCACCTGCGCTACTTCTGGGCTGTCGCCCGCGAGGGAAACCTCACGCGCGCCGCGGAGAAACTGCTGATCTCGCAGTCGGCGCTGTCGATCCAGATCAGGAAGCTCGAGGGCCAGCTGGGACAGGACCTGTTCGAACGCAGCGGCCGGCAACTCGTGCTGACCGAGGCCGGACGCATCGCCTTCGATCACGCGGAATCGATCTTCGCCACCGGCGGCGACCTGCTCGCCACGCTCAAGCATGGCTCCGGCGGCCAGCGTTCGATTCTCAGGGTCGGGGCATTGGCCACGCTCTCCCGCAACTTCCAGATCGGCTTCCTGCGCCCATTGCTGGGACGCAAGAATGTCGAGGTCATCGTGCGCTCGGGTACCACCGCCTTCCTGTTGCAAGGGCTGGAAGCACATCGGCTGGACGTGGCGCTGGTCAACGTCGCGCCCGCCCGCGATGCGGCCACGCCCTGGGTTTCCCACGCCATTGCCGAACAGCCTGTCAGCCTGATCGGAACGCCGAAACGCATCGGCAAGGGCGGCACGCTGAAGACACTGCTGACCAGGCAACCCCTCGTGCTGCCGACGATGGAGAGCAGCGTGCGCATCGGATTCGACGCGCTGGTCGAACGCATGGGCTGGAAAGTGCGGGTAGCCGCGGAGATCGACGACATGGCGATGCTGCGACTGATCGCCCGGGAGGACGTCGGCCTGGCAGTAGTCCCGCCGATCGTGGTCCGGGATGAGTTGAGCAGCGGCCGCCTGGTGGAGGTTCACCAGTTGCCGCAACTCAGCGAGACCTTTTTCGCCGTCACCATGAAGCGGCGTTTTCCCAATCCGCTGTTGCGCGAGCTGATCCGTCCGCGTGCGGCGCTCGAGCTCGCCGATTAGCGCGGCCTCAGAAGGAATAGACCACGCCCACCAGCACGGTGCTTGCCGAGGAACGCTGCACCAATGGACTGTCGGTGATCGCACCAGGCAGGTGCTGGTATTTCAACGCACTCCAGAACATCCAGCGGCGGCCTAGCGGAACGGCGGCATTGAAGCCGGCCTCCGGCACCAGCACGGCGGGAACGGCATAGGGTCCCGGTGCACCGTTGGCTACTTCGGCGGGGCGGATGCCGTAGTAATAGTCGGCGAGCCGATGCGACCACCAGCGCACACCAAGGCTGGGCGTGAGCCGCCACTTCCCGACCCGCAGCGGGTAGCCGTACTGCAAGGCCAGCTCCTGCCCGCGGCTTCGGGACAAAGCGTCGCTCAGCACGGTCAGCTCCAGGTTTCCCTGCCGGCTCGAACGGGTCAACACCGCGCCGACATCCATGCTCCCGCGCCGGTCCCGAAGGCCGTCCAGGGGGATATCCTCGGCATCGAATCCATCGAGCCGCGCCTGCGCCACCAGGTCCAGCCGCCAGTCGTCGCGTTGCCAGGCGTGCCAGCCGAGTTGCAGGCCGCGCAGGAACACGCGCTCGCCTTCGTAAGCCACCGCGGGAACCACCAGCTGGCGACTGGAGGAACCGGCATAGCCGCCGTTGCTGACCAGCGCGATGCCGCCGGCCTGCCAGCCTCGCGGGACCCGGCGCGAGGCCATCTCCCCGCTGGCGAAGGCCTCCGTACAGCACATGCAGAGCAGCGAGGCAACCAGGGTCCAGGACAAGGGGGGAAGCATGGTCGGCACTCCGATCGGATGGGGCAGGCAACACGCGCCTGCGGACATTGCACTTTGGAGCTTCTGATTCATGCATACGGAGCCGGTCGACCGGCGGATGCGCATTCACCGGCGATGAAGGACGTCCGCGACGCTGATCGTTCCCTGCCCTTCCCTGCGGGGTCATGCATGGCCGGGACCGGTGCCGTCGAAGAACCTTGCATCCACCCGCTTCGGATCTCCGTATGAAACATCAGGCATCCACAGGCTCCGGTCATGTCCTCATCCATACTCATCTACGGCGCCACGGGCGGCGTCGGTGCGTGCCTGGCCCGGCTGCTCGCCGAAACGGGATCGCAGCTGCACCTGGTGGCGCGCCATGAGGAGACGTTGCGGCCACTGGCGCAGTCCCTGGGGGCGACATGGACGGCGGCCGACGTACTGGATGAAGCCTCCTTTGCCGCAGTGACCGAGGCTGCGCCCGCAAGCCTCGACGGCCTGGTCTATGCGGTCGGCAACATCGCGGTGAAGCCGATCTCGCGCGTCTCCGCGGCCGATCTGGCCCACGATTACCGGCTGAACGCGATCGGCGCCGCGCTGGCCGTCCGGGCGGCCCTGCCGTCGCTGCGCAAAAGCGCCAGCGGTGCGTCCGTGGTGCTGTTTTCCTCCGTAGCAGCATCGCGCGGCTTTCCGTCGCACGCGTCCATCGCCATGGTCAAGGCGGCGGTGGAGGGCCTGACCCGCTCGCTCGCCGCGGAACTGGCACCGGCGGTGCGGGTCAACGCGATTGCACCCTCGCTCATCCGGACACCGCTGGCCGCACGCATGGTGGCCAACCCGAAGCTTCGCGAGGCGTTCGCCGCAGCCCATCCCCTGGGCCGCCTGGGAGAGCCCGAAGACATCGCCCAACTTGCTGCCCACCTGCTCTGGCCGCGCTCCGGCTGGATGACCGGGCAAGTGATCGGTGTGGATGGCGGACGCGCGGCCATCGCCGGAAAGTGACCGGAGCAGGCAGCGCAATGCGCAGCAATCGCGAGTTGCCTGGCAAGCCTGGCGTGCACCCTCGCCGCGGGGTCCACGGGTGCGGAAGATCGGCACGCGGGCCGGCCGGGGTGGAATACTGGTCCAGGCGCTGTCGATGGCGGGCCTGCCCGGGAGGTCACCCATGAAGATCCTGCTGGTCGGAGCGAGCGGACTGGTCGGACAAGGCGTCCTCAAGGTGCTGCTGCAGGACGCCGAGCGGCCCGGGGTGACGTTGCTGGTCCGCCGCCGGTCGCCAGACGTGCCGCAGGGAGTGCGCGTCCTGCAAGTACCGGAACTCTGCGACAAGGCACTGGAAGGACTCGACCTTGGCGGCATCGATGCCTGCCTGTACTGCGCCGGGCCGTTGCCCCTGCTTCTCTCGGAAGCGGTCTATCGCGAGGCAACGGTGGCCACCCTCGAGCGTGTGTCGCGGGCCTTTGCGCGCGCCAATCCGCGAGGACGGATGATCTATGTCTCCGGCGCCGGCGCCGACATCCGCAGCCGCTGGATGCCGTTGCGGATCAAGGGCGAGGCCGAACAGGTGCCCGGCCGCTTCGCGCTCGCAACGACGGTACTGCGGCCCGGTGCCATCTGCCCCGTGCAGGGCGAGCAGTCTCCGCATCGCGCGCGGCGGGCACTCTATGCGCTGGCCGGGCCTGTGCTTTCTGCAGCGGCGCGCCTGATGCCGGGCAGCTTCACCACGAGCGCGGCCGTCGGACGTTGCATGCTGGCCATGGCGAGGGCCGAGACCTCAGGGACCGGAATGGTCGTGATCGAGAACAGGCAGATCAACACGTTCGCCGCGACTTGATCGGGCCCGGGTGGTTTGCGCGGAGTGCCCGGCGAGTTTCGTGCAGCCGGGCGGCCGTGCACGGCGGCGACATTCAAGCCCTGCGCTCGGCCAACAGGCTCAGGAATTCCTTTCGCAACGAGGTGTCCTCGAGGAAGGATCCGCGCATCACGCTGTTCACCATCCTGGCGCCATCGTCCTTCACGCCGCGCCAGTGCATGCAGTAGTGGTCCGCCTCCAGCACCACGGCGAGGCCGTCGGGCCGCAGGCGCGATTCGAGCAGGTCGGCGATCTGCACCACCGCTTCCTCCTGGATCTGCGGCCGGCTCATCACCCAGTCGATCAGTCGCGCATATTTCGACAAGCCGATCAGGTTGGATGCGGCATGGGGCATCACGCCCACCCACGCGCGCCCCATGATCGGGCACAGGTGGTGCGAGCAGGCGCTGCGCACGCGCAGCGGCCCGACGATCATCAGCTCGTTCAGATGCTGCACGTTGGGAAATTCGGTGACCTCGGGCGCGGCCTGATAGCGGCCGGCAAACACCTCGCGCACGAACATCTTGGCCAGCCGCCTGGCAGTCTCGCGGGTGTTGTGGTCGTGCTCGACGTCGATCACCAGGGCGCGCAGCAGGGCGTCTGCCCTGTCCTCTACCTCCCGTTGCAGTTCGTCCAGCTCGCCGGGGCGGATGAAGTCCGCCAGGTTGTCGTTGGCGTGGAACCGTGCGCCGGCCTCGCGCAAGCGATGGCGGATGCGGTCCGACGGGGCGACGGTGTCGGCATGGCGAATGGGCGCCACATCGGAGGGTGCTGTTTGCATGATCAGGCCTTTGGCAGCGGCGGATGGCGTCGTGCGCTGTCGAACCCGAATGCCCGGCATGCACCATCAGCTCATACGCAGCACCGGGCCATCCGGATGCATGCTAACCGTCCATCGACGGATTCAGGCGGCCACGGTCTGGCCCGAAGGCTGTCGGCACAGCGCCGCGACGGCATCGGCCCACTGTGGCTGGTCATTGAGGCACGGGATCAGGGTGAGCTCCTCGCCGCCGGCGGCGAGGAAGGTTTCGCGTCCGCGGATCCCGATCTCCTCCAGGGTCTCGATGCAATCGGCCACGAACGCCGGGCAGGCCACGAGCAAGCGGCGTACGCCCTGCGCAGCCAGCTCCTTCAGCACGGCGTCGGTGGGCGGTTCGATCCACTTCGCGCGGCCCAGCCGCGACTGGAACGCCAGCGACCAGCGCTCGTGCGGAATGCCGAGCGCGGCGGTCAGGCGCTCGCTGGTGCGCACGCATTGCGCGCGATAGCAGCGCTCCAGCACGTTTGCCGGGGGCTGCAGGCAGCACGACGGACCGCAAAGGCAGTGCCGACCGGTCGGGTCCGCCTTGCGGATGTGACGCTCGGGCAAGCCGTGATAGCTCAGCAGCAGGTGGTCGTGCGGCTGCGCCAGATAGGGCCGCATGCTGGCGCCCAGCGCGGACAGGTACTCCGGCCGCTCATGGAACGGCGCAACCACGTCCAGCTGCAGGCGCAGGCGATGGCGATGCAGGGTGTGCCGTGCCTCTTCCAGAACCGTGGTGACGGTGCTGTCGGCAAACTGCGGATACAGCGGCAGCAGGGTCGCGCGTTGGATGCCGCGGCGGGCGAGGTCGCACAGCACCTGCTCGATCGAAGGTTCGCCATAGCGCATCGCCAGTTCCACCGGCGCGCCGTGCCAGCGTTCGGCCACCCGCGCCTGCAGGCGTCGACCGATCACCAGCAGCGGCGAGCCTTCGTCCCACCAGATCGAGCGATAGGCGGCGGCCGATGCCGCCGGGCGCGTGCGCAACACCAGCGAGACGATCAGCCGGCGCAGCGGCCACGGCACGTCGATGACATGGCGATCCATCAGGAACTGGTCGAGATAGCGCCTCACGTCGGCGACGTCGGTGGAGGGCGTGGAGCCGAGGTTCACCAGGATCAGGGCTTGGTAGGGCATCGATGGTTTTCCGGTGGAGGCAGGAAGCGGGTGCGAGGTGCGTTGCCGGTCACAAGGCGTCGAGATCGCCGAGCAGGGTTTCGGCCCGCCGCTGCACCTCGACGCGTTGCGCGGGCGGCATGCGCTCGAGCTGGCGCAGGGCCATGCCGAGACGCGGATGGGACGCCAGCTCGCGGCGATGGCGTTCCAGGAAGTCCCAGTACAACGCGTTGAACGGACAGGCGTGTTCGCCGGTGCGCTGATCGCGCCGGTAGCGGCAGCCCGCGCAGTAATCGCTCATCTTGTGAATGTAGTTCGCCGACGAAACGTAGGGCTTGGTGGCCAGCAGGCCGCCGTCGGCGAACTGGCTCATGCCCAGCGTGTTGGGCATCTCCACCCACTCGAAGGCATCGATGTAGATGCCGAGATACCAGCGGTGCACCTGCGCGGGGTCCAGGCCGGCCAGCAGCGCGAAGTTGCCGATCACCATCAGCCGCTGGATGTGGTGCGCATGGGCATGCTCCAGCGATTGCGTGATGGCTTGGTGCAGGCAGTTCATGCCGGTTTCGCCGGTCCAGAACCAGGCCGGCAGATCGCGCCGGTGGCCGAAGAAATTGGCCTCGGCGTATGCGGGCATGCGCGCCCAGTACACGCCGCGCACGTACTCGCGCCAGCCGAGGATCTGGCGGATGAAACCCTCGACCGCCGCCAGTGGCGCGCGACCCTCGCGCCAGCACGCTTCGGCGCGCTCGATCACCTCGCGTGGCGAAAGCATCTTGACGTTGAGCGCGAACGAGATCAGCGAATGGAACAGGCGCGTCGCCTGCGTGCTCATCGCGTCCTGGTAGTCGCCGAAATCGGCAAGCCCGTGGCGCAGGAAGGCATCGAGCTGGAGCAGCGCCTCGTCCCGGTTGAGCGGCCAGCGGAACGTCCCGGCCACGGGCGTGCCGAAGCTTTGCACGCCGGCGGCCACGATGCGCCGCCACAGCGCGCGGTGGTCGTGCGACGGTCGGGCATCGGCCGGTTCGCTCGGCGTACCCGGCCAGCGCTTGCGGTTGTCGGCATCGAAGTTCCATTGGCCGCCCACCGGCCGCCCTTGCCTGTCCAGCAACACCTGGTGCTTCGCGCGCATGTGCCGGTAGAACAGCTCCATCTTCCAGCGCCGCCGACCGGCAAAGAACGTCGCCACCTCGTCGCGCCGGGTCAGGAAGTGCTCGCTGTCCACCTGCCGGGCGGGGATGCGCAGGTGCTGCGCGTACTCTGCCAGCTGGCGATCCAGGCGCCACTCGTCCGGCGCCTGGTACTCGAAGGTGCTCGCGCGGTACTCCCCGATCAACTGGTCGAGGTTGGCCTGAATCGACTGACGGTTGGCCGCGTCGTCGATCGCGAGATAGCGCACGCGATGACCAGCTGCCTCCAGCCCACGGGCGAAGTCGCGCATGGCGGCGAAGATCGCCAGGATCTTCTGCGCGTGGTGGAGCACGTAATCCGTTTCCTGGCGGACTTCCATCAGCACGTAGAGCACGTCGGGATCGCTGGCCGCGAACCAGGAATGTTCGGGGTTGAGCTGGTCTCCCAGCAGCAGGCGCAGCATGGTCATGGTGCGCTGCCGTCCGGTTCAGCGTGCCGTGGGCGAAGTCGCCGCCCGGCGATGGCGCAGCATCGCGAGCAGCGCCACCAGGAGCACCGCCACCGCCAGCAGCAGGGCCACGCTGGCGGCCGCCTCCGCGCCGGCCAGGCCGGCGCTGCGCTGTTTCACGCACACCCCGACCAGGCCCCACAGCGCCGCCAGCGCATACCAGGGGTTGCCGCGCATGCGCACGATCATGGTCAGTACCAGCGCCGCGGCCAGCGCGAACAACACCAGCGTCCACGGCAGCATGTCCGCGACCGGCAACAGGCGGAACGCCACGATCACCTGGGCCACGTTGAGAAACACCGCCAGCGATACCCAGCCGGCATGCAGCGACAGCGGGATCCACTGCCACCATGGCCCGCGCGCGTGGCCGGCGGTGTCCGAGGCCTGCCAGGCGGCGGCGAGCAGGCACGCCAGGCTGGCCCAGATGACGAGCAGCGCGAGCCAGAACCACTGCTGCGAGAACACGATCATCCATGCCGAGGTCAGCGCGAAGCCGGCCGCCGTCAGGCCTCGGATACGGCGCAGCGCCGGCGTGGCGTGCCGCTCGAACAGCTGCCGCATGCCGAAGATCACGTCCAGCGCGAAGATCGGCCCCCAGATGGCGAACGCGTAGCCGGCGGCCACGATCAAGGTGGGATAGCGATCCGAGATCTCGCCATTGGTCGGGCCGAACACGCCGGCGTTGGACAACCAGGCGACCGCAGGCATCGCCCAGGCGAACAAGACGACGAGATATTTCATGGACATGCTCCGGCAAAACGATCGCTGTCGGCGCCATGCTCGGGCCAGCGCTGGGGCACCCGGCGGATCGCGGCCGGGTCGTAACCCATGGCTGATGCGCGATCGAGCATGGCGGCGTAGTCGGCCGCCGCCACCGTGGGCGTGCGGGAAAGGAACCAGAGGTAATCGCGCGCGTCACGCACCACCATCGCCTGGCTGCCATCGGGTTTCAGCCAGCCGACCAGGTAGCGGGCAGTCAGGAAGGCGAAAAAGCGCACGCGCCATTCGCCATGACCGCTGCCCTCGACCACGCTTGCAGTCGACTTGAACAGCTTTACCGGCGCGTCGAAGCGCCCGTGGCGCTGGCGCAGCCAGATGCAGATCGAGCCGTCGTCGTTGCGCCGGAAGGTTTCCACCGCGTTGTAGCCGTCGCGCTCGAAACGGGTGGTGATGGCAGCCAGCACATACCAGCGGCCCAGGTAGCGATCCACATCCGCGGTGTGCACCGGCCGGATCGGATCGAACTGACGCGCACGCACCGGCCACGCGGGCAGCATCCACGCAGCGAGGAGCGTCAGGACGACCAAGCGTTTCACCCAGGGCAACCTCGTCTGCTGCGATCAGGACCGCTACATGCAGCTCATACGGCGCACGTTCGCCTTTGGATGCCCGGTCGCACCAGGCGCGGTGCCAGCGACCTAGGAGCGGATATCGTTCCGGTACCGCCCCGCTCCGCTTGCCATGCCGGCGAACACGCCATCGCGGCGTATCCAGGCGTGGTACAGCGCCGCCGCCAGATGCAGCAGCACCACGGCGAACAGCGCCAGCGCCAGCCAGGTATGGGCCGTGCGCAGCACGGCGTATACCACCGGATCGTGCGGTGCGATCGCCGGCAGGCTGAATCCGCCGAACATGGTCACCGGATAGCCGCCAGCCGACACCATCGCCCAGCCCACCAGCGGCATGACGAACATCAAGGCGTACAGCAGGATGTGCGAGGCCCGGGCGGCAGCCTTCTGGATGGCCGGCAGCTCGGCCGGCAACGCTGGTGGCGGATGGCGCAGGCGATTGGCCAGGCGCACCACCACCAGCAGCAGGATCGCGATGCCCAGCGGGCGATGCAGGCTGACCAGGGCGGGACGCAGGCTCAGCGAGGCGACCATGCCGACGCCGACGAAGAGCATCGCCAGGATCGCCAGCGCCATCGTCCAGTGCAGCAGGCGGGCGAGCAGATTGAAATGGGTGGAGCTGCCGGCGCGGTTCATCGGTCCGACTCCCGTTTCGCGGCGTGGCCGGTGGCGGCGGCAGCCTCGCCGCTGGCGATGTCGTGCTCGCGGCGGTTGAACGACACCGAGTAGACGGCCGAACGCGCCGCCAGGATCGGATCGTCGGACGCCTCCACGCCGGTGGGCAGCACCAGCGGATCGTAGTTGATGTCGCGGCATGCGCCGGTGGCCTGCGCGCTGCTGCTTTCCACCACCACGGTGCCGAGCGTGACCCGCGGGCGATCCTCCGGCCAGCTCTGCGACGGATTCACCGGGTCGCCGGGCTGCGCCAGCGTCACCACCATGTCCCAGCGCAGATCGCCCTTGGCCAGCCGCGCCGCGAGATCCTCGGCCAGGTAATCGGCATCGGCCCGGTTGCGCTGTTCCGGCGTCATCTCGGCAAACGGGGTTTGCGGCTGCATCGACCAGCGCACGTTGCGCACGTCGCCCGCGCGGTTGACGAAGCGAAAGGTGTCGACGCCGTTGAACGTGGTGTTCGCCCAGCTGGTGGACCATGGTGCGTGGGCGGCCCAATCCGCGAAACGGGCAAACTCCGGATGCGCCCTGGCAAACGCCGCCTGGCGCGCCGGGTCCGGCTTGCCGGTGGCAGGATCGGGCGTGTTGGCGCGGGTCTGCTCGTAGAACGCCTCGACCGAGGACACGCCGAAGAACGGAAAGCTGTTCATCGCCATGCGCCATTGCTGGCCGTCGTCGCTGTCGAGCCTGAGCGCCATGCTGCGCACGCGCGCCTTGGCATCCAGGCCATAAGGCGAGCCGCCGCCGATCGACAACCTGCCGACGAACGGCGTGCGCACCGGCGCGAACAATCGCGCGCTCGACAGCGCCACCCCCTGCCCGTTGCCCTCAAAGTAGCCGGCCACGCAGACGCCCTTGGCGTGGGCGCGACGAAACCCGCGCCAGACCTGGCCGTTGGCGGTTTCGATCGCGTTGGTGAAACGTTGCGACGTGAGGCGGCCGGGACTCAGCCAGCCGGCGACCCAGGCGAAGGCGAGGGCCAGCGCGGCGACGATCAGCACGATGGCAAGCCATGCCGGTATCGCACGCCGCCGGCTGGCAGGAGTGACAGCAGGATCGAGATCAGGCATGGAGCCTCCGGCCGATGGAAAAGAAATGAGGGTGTCTGATCATGTCTGATCCCTTTCGCTGGCGCGGCGGCTGCAGTTACCTCGACGCGCCGCCTGCGCCGCCGGGGCCGGCAGGTCTCAGCCCAGGGTGCGCAGCAGCGCGGCCAGTGCGATCGCGGCGAACACGCCGGCGATCGCATCGTCGATCATGACGCCGAAACCGCCCTTGACGCGCCGGTCCAGCCAGCGGATCGGCCACGGTTTCCAGACGTCGAACAGGCGGAACAGCGCGAAACCGGCCAGCGGCATCCACCACGACAGGCCGTCCGCGGGAAGCAGCGCGCCAAGCAGCGGCAGCAGGGCCAGCCACTGGCCGATGAACTCGTCCCAGACCAGGCTGCGGTGGTCGTCCACGCCGAGCGCGCGGCCGGCAATGTCGCAGGCACGCACGCCGACGGCGAAGCCCGCCAGCAGCACCAGCGCGTAGCCCCATGCGGGCAGGCCGCGCAGGGCCAGCCACGGCAGCAGCGCGGCCAGCGAACCGAACGTGCCCTGCGCCAGCGGCGCCAAGCCGGAACCGAAACCGCAGGCAAGCCAGCCCCATGGCGTGGCCAGCAGGGCGCGCCGTTGCGGGGCGCTCAGGCGTTTTCTGTCATTCACGCGAAATGCTCCCAGCCCGGCGTGCCGGGCTCCAGCCAGTTGCCGGCTTGATCCCGCACGCGCACCCCGCTGCCGGCCACGATGCGGCCGATGCGAGTGACGCCGCAGCCAAGCCGCGACAAGTCGGCCTGCACCTGGCTCAAGCGCTGGGGCGGCACGGTGAAGCACAGCTCGTAGTCGTCGCCGCCGCCCAGCGCGAACTGCAGCGCGGTGGCGTCGTCGTACAGGCCCAGCAGCGCGGACGAACGCGGCAGCAACGCGGCATCGATCTCGGCACCCACGCCGCTGGCGGCGCAGATGTGGCCCAGGTCGGCGAGCAGGCCGTCGGACACGTCGACGCAGGCATGCGCCTGTTCGCGCAGCGCGACACCGGCGGCCAGCCGCGGTGTCGGCCGGTTCAGCCGTTCGACCAGGTAGTCGCGCAACTGGCCGCGATCGTCCTCGTCGCGGCGCCATTGCTGCAGCACGTTCAGGCCGGCGGCGGCATCGCCCAGCGTGCCGGTGACCAGCACCGCATCGCCCACGCATGCGCCGGCCCGGGTCAACGCCTTGCCCGGCGGCACGAAGCCGTGCACCGCCACGCTGACGGTCAGCGGGCCGCGCGTGGTATCGCCGCCGACCAGCGCCAGTCGATGCGCACCCGCCAGTCGCGAGAATCCGTCGGCGAAGCCTTCGACGAAGGCGCGATCCGCCTGCGGCAGGGTCAGTCCCAGCAGCGCCCAGGCCGGACTGGCGCCCATCGCCGCCAGGTCGGAGAGATTCACCGCCAGGGCCTTCCAGCCGATATCCGCCGGATCGGTACCGCGCGGAAAGTGCACGTCCTCGACCAGCGTGTCGATCGCCACCGCCAGTTCCTGTCCGGCGGGCACGGCAAGCACCGCGGCATCGTCGCCGATGCCCAGCCGCACGTCGTCGCGCGCCTGCGCGGTGCGCTGCCGGATCAGCTCGATCAGGTCGAATTCCATCAGCGTCGCTCGCCTTTAGTTGCCGGGCCCGTCAGCGCGTGAACAGCAGCACCGGGTCGCCCATGTAGGTGGTCTGCTGGCGCAGCGTAAAGCCGGCCTTGCCGGCAAGTCGGATCGAGGCGGCGTTGTCCGGGTCGATGATGCACACCGCGGTGTGCTCGCCCAGATGCGCCTGACCCCAGGCCAGCACTGCCGCCAGCGCCTCGCTGGCGTAACCCTTGCCGTGACTGTCCGCGGCCAGCACCCAGCCAAGTTCCGGCATGCCTTCCAACGAGGGTTCGATCTCGCGCCGGAAATCGGCGTAGCCGATGTCGCCGATGCAGCGACCGCTGGATTTCTCCTCGATTGCCCAGTAGCCGTAGCCGAGCACGCACCACAGGCCCGGATAGCGCAGCAGCCGCAACCAGGCTTCCTGCCGCGTGGACGGGCGACCGCCGATGTAACGCACCACGACCGGATCGGACCAGATCGCGAGCAGCGCATCGTGGTCGCCGGCGCGATGGCCGCGCAGGCGCAGGCGCGCGGTTTCGAGCGGAGGCACCGGATCGATGCCCGCAGGCACGACGGCGCGCTGCATCAAGCGCCCTTCTCGAGCGCGCGCAGCTCGGCGGCCAGCTTGTCCAGCACGCCGTTGACGTAGCTGTGGCCGTGGTCGGCGCCGAAGCGCTTGGTCACCTCGATCGCCTCGTTCAGCACCACGCGGTACGGCACGTCGGGGCGATGCTTCAACTCGTAGGCCGCCAGCCGCAGCGCGGCGCGTTCGATCGGATCGACCTGCGCCACCTCGCGATCCAGATGCGGGCGCAGGCAGGCGTCGAGCTCGTCGACGTGCTGCTCGACGCCGCGCAGCAGGTCCTCGAAATACTCCAGGTCGGCCACTTCCATGTCCTGCTCGTGGCGGAACTGTTCGATCACCGCGTTCATGTGGCTGCCGCTGAGTTGCCACGCGTAAAGCGCCTGCAACGCGCGGCGGCGCGCCCGCGAGCGGGCCTGCAGGTCGAGGCCGTGGACACGGGCGCTCATCCCAGCTTCCGGTAGAGATTGGCCATCTCCAGCGCCGCCAGCGCGGCGTCGGCACCCTTGTTGCCGGCCTTGGTGCCGGCGCGTTCGATCGCCTGCTCGATGGAGTCGGTGGTCAGCACGCCGAACGCCACCGGCACGCCGGAGCTGAGCGCGGCCGAGGCCAGGCCCTTGGCGCATTCGCCGGCGACAAAATCGAAATGCGGGGTGGCACCGCGGATCACCGCGCCGAGCGCGATCACCGCCGCGTACTCACCTGAATGCGCCAGCTTGTGCGCCACCAGCGCGATTTCCCAGGCGCCGGGCACCCGCACCAGCTCGATCGCTTCGTCCGCCACGCCATGACGCAGCAGCGCGTCGCGGGCGCCGGCGACCAGCGGCTCCACCACGAAACCGTTGAAGCGTCCGGCGACGATGGCAAAGCGGCCGTTGGGCGTGGCGAAATCGCCTTCGATGGTCTTCATGGTCTGTTCCTGGGAGCAAGCCCGTGCGGGCCGGCCATTTTACGGCTTTTCGGGCGGACCGGCCGGGTTGGCGCAATCGAGGTGGGGATAGCCGCCGATTTCCAGCCGCGCGCGACCGTCCTCGACGCGCAGGTGCGCAGGAGCGCCGAACGGCAACGTGAGCTGTTCGGCGCCATGGCCGTGCGGCAGGCCGTCGACCAGCGGCACGCCGGCCACGGCGCGGATCTGGGCGAACGCGTCGCGCAATGCGTAGCCGTTGTCGCGATGGCCGGGCGCGCACTGGCTGAAGCTGCCCAGCAGCAGCGCCTGCTGCCGCCCCAGCACGCCGGACAGATGCAGCTGGTACAGCATGCGCTCCACCCGGTACGGCGCCTCGCCGACGTCCTCGACGAACAGGATGCCGTCATCGATCACGGGAAAGTACGGCGTGCCCAGCAGGCTGCACAGCATCGCCAGGTTGCCGCCCCACAGCGGGCCGTGCAGGTCGAGCTCGGCCGTGGCGGAGGTCGTCCATGAAACCTGCGCCGTCGGCGCGGTCAGCGTGGCCCAGAACTGGCGCCAGCTGAAATCGTCCGGCGCCTCGGCGCCGAAGTCGGCCAGCAGCGGACCGCTGAACGTGCACAGGCCGCTCTTCGCATGCAGCGCCAGCTGCAGCGCGGTGAAATCGCTGTGGCCGACCAGCGCGATCGGCGCGCCGTGCAGGCGCTCGCGCAGCGCCGCGTAATCCAGCTGCGTCAGCAATCGCGCCGCACCGTAGCCGCCGCGGGTGGTCAGCGCGATGTCCGGCAGCACGGCCGCCGTCGCCAGGGCGTTGATGTCGGCCGCCCGCTCGGCGTCGCTGCCGGCGAAACGCTGCGCGAAACGCGCGAGCACCTCTTCGCCGTCGACCGTGCAGCCCGCCTCGCGCAGGCGCGCCACGCCGCGCGCCATGGCGGCGGGATCATGCGCGTGGCCCGAGGGGGCGATCAGGCGGATGTGGGCGGGATGCATCGCTGGCTCTCGGCGGTCGGGATGCGAGCAAGTATCCCGCGCACAGCCGGGCGGCGCCGTGGCTGCCGTGGGGCGTTTCGGGGGTTCGGACGCACGCCGCTCAGCAGGGTACGGCCAGCGGATCGTCGGGCATCTCGTCGATCGCGTGGCGGGCTTCGCCCAGCACCGCCTCGACCTCTCGCACCACGTCCTGCGCCCGTGCCAGCCCCGCTTCCGGCACCATCACCGCGATGAAATCCATCGCCGGCAACTGGCCGACGCCGCCGGTGAGGTACTCGCCGGCGATGAACGCCGGAATCTCGGCCGCCTCCAGCGCATCCTTGACCAGATGGGCGTCGAACAGGTTCTGCGCGCGGTAGACGGTGTGCATGAGCGGCAAGCTACCCCGCGGCGCGGCGCGGGGCAAGGCCACGGCGTTCTTCGCCCGGTCCGGGCGACGGGGTAAACTTTGCGGTTTCCACCACCGCGCGCGAGCGTCACTCGATGCCGACCGACCACCCCGCCCCCATCCCCGCCTCCGCGCCGCAGGACTTCATCCGGCAGATCGTGCGCGACGACCTGGCCTCGGGCAAGCACGTGGAGATCCATACCCGCTTTCCACCGGAGCCCAACGGCTACCTGCACATCGGCCACGCGAAGGCGATCTGCCTCTCCTTCGGTATCGCCCGCGAGTTCGACGGCTGGTGCAACCTGCGCCTGGACGACACCAACCCCGGCAGGGAAGACCCCGAGTTCGTCGAAGGCATCAAGGAGGACGTGCGCTGGCTCGGCTTCCGGTGGCACGAGCTGCGCCACGCGTCGGACTACTTCGACGTGTTCTATCGCGGCGCGCTCAAGCTGATCGAGGACGGCAAGGCCTACGTCGACGACCTCGACGCCGAGCAGGTGCGTGCCTATCGCGGCACGCTGACCGAGCCGGGCCGCGACTCACCGTATCGCACGCGCTCGATCGAAGAGAATCTCGACCTGTTCAAGCGCATGCGCGCCGGCGAATTCGCCGACGGCAGCAAGACCCTGCGCGCGAAGATCGACATGGCCGCCGGCAACATCAACCTGCGCGATCCGGCGCTGTACCGCATCCGCAAGATCGCCCACCAGAACACCGGCGACGCGTGGCCGATCTACCCGATGTACGACTACGCGCACGCGCTGTCCGACGCGATGGAAGGCATCACCCACTCGCTGTGCACGCTGGAGTTCGAGGATCACCGGCCGCTGTACGACTGGTGCGTGGACAACGTCGACCTGCCCGCGAACCCGTCGCTGTGGCAGTCGGTGGTCGAGGCCGGGCTCACGGCTGCGCCGGCCAAGCCGCGGCAGATCGAGTTTTCCCGGCTCAACCTCAGCTACTGCATCACCAGCAAGCGCAAGCTGGCGCAGCTGGTCAGCGAGAACTTCGTCGACGGCTGGGACGACCCGCGCATGAACACCTTGCGCGGCCTGCGCCGGCGCGGCTTCACCCCGGCCGGGCTGCGCCTGCTGGTCGAGCGCGTGGGCGTCTCCAAGCAGAACAGCGTGATCGACTACGCCGTGCTGGAAGGTTGCATCCGCGAGGACCTGGACGCCACGGCCGCGCGGCGCATGGCGGTGCTCGACCCGCTCAAGCTGGTGCTGACCAACCTGCCCGCGGGCCATGAGGAAACCCTGACCTTCCCCAACCATCCCAAGGACGAAAGCTTCGGCACCCGTCTGGTGCCGTTCGCGCGCGAAGTGTGGATCGAGCGCGACGATTTCGCCGAGGTGCCGCCGAAGGGCTTCCACCGGCTGAAGCCGGACGGCGAGGTGCGCCTGCGCGGCGTCGGCATCGTCAAGTGCACCGAAGTCGTCAAGGATGCCGCGGGCAACGTGATCGAACTGCACGGCACGCTCGATCCGGACACGCGCCACGGCCTGCCCGGCGCGGACCGCAAGGTGAAGGGCACGATCCACTGGGTCAGTGCAAAGCACGCGGTGGCCGCCGAGGTGCGCCTGTACGACCGCCTGTTCAGCGTGCCCGCGCCCGATGGCGAGGACGATGGCAAGAGCTGGCTGGAGCACATCAACCCTGAGGCCAAGCGCGTGGTCAGCGGCTGGCTGGAGCCGGCCGCCGCGAACGTCGACCCCGAGCAACGTTTCCAGTTCGAGCGGCTGGGCTACTTCGTCGCCGATCGCCACGACCACCGCGCCGACGCGCCGGTGTTCAACCGCACCGTGACCCTGCGCGACGTCTGGGCGCGCGCGGCCGGCCAGTAGGAAGACCGCGATGCTGCCGCTGCAGATCCACCTGACCCTGCCGCCCTGGATCGGCGACGTGGCCGATACCAACAAGCGCTACCACAGCGACGAGGAGCGCGTGGGGCTGGCGATCGAGCTGTCCCGGCAGAACGTGGAGCGCGGCGGCGGCGGGCCGTTCGGCGCGGC